>Ga0116221_1000339_pt1 | contig 31939 bp, 28 predicted proteins | sample Sb_taG_5_FD_88965 | JGI IMG/M metagenome (GOLD analysis project Ga0116221, IMG submission 88965) | Peat soil microbial communities from Weissenstadt, Germany - Sb_50d_8_FC metaG | ecosystem: Environmental > Terrestrial > Soil > Wetlands > Peat | place: Germany: Weissenstadt | collected 2010-09-21 | reverse complement strand
TTGTCGAAAGCGCAGAAGTCGTTCGACTTCTTCCAGAGCCAGTTCGAGAATGTTGGCAAGAACCTGAACAAAGCCCAGGAAGCTTTCGAGACCGCGCAACGACACCTGAAGACGTATCGTGGCCGCGTGACCGTGCTCAGCGGACAGGAGCAGTTAGATCTGGACGCAGCCACAGCCAGCCCATCGAAGCAACAGAGCGACGAACCCATGCTCCCGCTAACCGACAAAGCCAGCGCCTAGTTGCGATCCGTCTTTCGGCGAGATTGAGATGCCCCACTCTTCCATTGTTCAGTTGACCAGCGCTAGTTGACCGTAATGCTCACCGCCTTCGACGGAATCCCATTGGCAACGACTTCGAGTGAGCTATCGCCAGTTTCCATCTTCGCTGGGACATCGAAGTTTGTGGAAACGATGGTCTTGCCCGTCGCCACTCCCATGGTGCTGTGGTCATGCGTTCGGGCATAGAAAACGTGCTTGGTAGCGAGATTCGTAATCCGCACAATAGGGTAGTTCGTCGCCGACTCGTTCTCGTCGCCAAAGGCTCCGGCCTGTGACAAGCCATTAAACTGCCTGCCGGAGATTTTGTAAGTCGAACCGCGCGTCACGCTCGAAGGAAAAGTCTTGATGCTCGGCGCCCACGACGGCGAATATTTTCCCTTCGACGTGTAGACTTGCGAGCCGCCAACCAAAACCTCTCCCGTCGGCAGCGTGATCAAACTGATGTAGCCGGGTCCAAGAAAAGGTCCAGGGGTCAAGTTCGTTCCATCGTACTCGTAAAGCGTCCCGCTGTTCCCTTCGACCAGCACGTGTCCGTTGGTCAATAGCGTGGCATACGAATCGCCAGCGGCATCGCCATTCGGAAAGTCGGGCCCGGCCGTCCAGCTACCCGGATCCGTGGCTTTTGCCCCAGGATGATAAATCGCCGTGTAGCCCGTCGAAGCATTCATGTGCAGAGCTCCGGTTGCAAACACCGTGCCATCGGTTTGCAGAATGGCGGGACCGATTTCTCCCGGAGGACAATACTCCTTATTGTGTCCATACGGAATGCAACCTACCTGCGGCGGCCCTTGCAGGTTCTTCGGCGTATTGCCCGCCGTCACCCACTTCGCCGCCGAAGGAGTGTAAATCTCCGAGTCCGGGTTGCCCTTGACGTCGACCGTCAAAATCGTGCCGTCAGGCAAAAGAGTCCAGCCCTCCTCCGCGTTTTCATCGTGCTTGCCTGCCGACGACACTTCCGTCCACTTCAAAGTCGCCGGGTCCAGCACCGCCATCCGCTTGTCGAATTTGCGCCCCAGCAAAAACTTCCCGTCCGGCAGCACGGACGAGGGAGAGTCTCCGATAAAACCCCAACCAGCCGGAGGCTGTACTGACTTCCAGGCATTTGTCAGGGGATCATAAATCGCACCCTTATCGGTAAATGCAAACTGGAGGTTCTGATATTCGCCACCTTCAATGATCACCCGGCCGTCGGCCAGCACGGCGCCGGCAAAATACAACGGCACATATCCAGAAGGCAGGGTCGCGGCCGCGGCCCAGGTTCCGTTTACGTAGCTGCCGTTGATGTCGGGCGTCAGCTTCCACCAATCGTTGCAGGCGTTCCCTTGAATGATCACGGTTCCATCGGTCAGCAGATACCCGATGAGCCCGCCGTCCGGAGGCTGGTTAACTAAGTTCGTCAGTGTCTGGGCCGGCGAAACAACCGCGCCGCACAGCAGAAGCAGGACTACCCCAAGGATTAATTTTCGTGACAAAGCAGGCCACCTTTCCTGAAACAACCCAACCGCAGAGTCTGGAGAGAACCGTCGCCAGAAGGCCACCATCCTAGCATTTGGAGGTAACCTCGGGCAACGGAATCCGTTGGAATCCAGCCTGTTTCTTGGGACGGACCGGAAGCCGCCTTTAAGAATGACATCAGTGTGATTGTCATCCCGAGCAAGCGTCCTTTGCGCAGCGAGGGATCTGGGCGAGCCGCGCGATGCGTCGCGTCTTTTGCGACGCAATAATCGCGCGCTTGGCTCGCTTCCTTCCCTTTGACGTTAGGGAAGAATTTGACTCTGGTTTCGGGGAGGGCCCGACTTCAGTCGGGCCGCTAAGCCGTGAAAAATGCACCTGCTCTTCAGCGCCTGAGGCAAGTTTGTCGCCGAGGGTGCCCCATCCTAACGCTGTGCTGTTCGACGTTAGGATGGAGAACTTGGCCGTCGGAAAAGCCACGGCGTCAATCGCTTCGCAGCCGGCGAATCAGTCTTATGGGTTCGCGACTTTAGGCTGCGCAAGCGCCGGTGCCGCCAGCACCCGCGTGTCGTCAGCCAGGCGGACACGCTCATAACCGTTCCGCTTCGCCATGATGCGGTAGTCGAACCCAACGCTGGACGTCCCGCCGCCCAGTTCATGTACTTCGAACGAAGCCGCCGTCTTCCGGTCCACGTAGAGGCCTTTGCAGTCGCCGTTCGGGGTGAGGAACACGTGGTACTCCACGGCAGTGTTCACGGTCTGCGCGAAGGTTGGATCCAGAGCGATGCGTGCCGAGCCGTTGTGCAGTTGCCCGGAACCCGCGTCCTCAAACCAGTTTTCGGCGGATTGCACGCCATAAAGCGAGACTTTGCGCGCGCCGCCGTCGACCGCAGCATCGGCGCCGACGGTTCCCGAGCACTTCAGGTTTCCGCTGACGTCCATGGTGCAGGAACCGCCAACCGCGCTACCGATCGCCTCAAGCACCAACGCGCTGGTATCGGAGGTCTCGTTCTGACCATAAATCGTTGGCGCTCCGGTGCTGTTGTTGGCTGCGAACATTCCATAGTTATTGTCCGCGCTGGCAAGCACGCCAGCCCCTTCGCGGGTGGCAGCAGTCGTGTCACCCCAAACGCCCGGGGCATACGATCCCTGAAGTCCGGACGCGGTCTGGCTGAACTTCTTGGTCGGCGCCTGTCCCAGCACGCCCACGCCAGCCGTCGAGAACGATATCCCGTTGACGCCCAGGGTAAATCCAAGCGAACTCGAAGCAACTCCGTGAACTCCAGTTCCGCTCGAACTCAACGCCTGTCCTTCGACGCCGACAGTCGACCCCGCAGTGGACTGAGCCTGACCTTCGACCGCGGGTCCGCTCAAGCTGGAGTTGATGCCGATGACGCCGGGATTGAATCCATTGCTGGCTTTGTTGACGCCATAAACTCCGTATCCCGACGCGGCGACGCCTTCGACTCCGGCGGGGGTTCCGGTCTTTGACGAGCTCGTGCCGAGCACGCCCACGCCAGTAGTGCCCGTAGCCAGGCCCGAGACACCGAAACCCTCGCTCGTCTGCCCACTGACTTTGCCGGTCGCGCTCAGGTTTCCGGTAACTTTCTGATTGCCGTTGAAACTGTTGTTGCCGGTAAGTTGCGGGACTTTGGTCGTGTCAAGGTTCAAAGTAATCGTGCCCCCCAACGCAACGAGGCCGCCACCAGTCAGGTCGGTTCCAGCGTCCACCGTCAGCGAAGGATGGGCCAGCATTGGATTGGTCACGCCACGGCCGGCGATGCTGAGCGTTCCGCTGTTCGTGATCGGACCACCGGTGAGTCCGGCGCCGGTGGCGACGCTGGTGACGGTTCCGGTTGCCACGTTCGCGCAGGCCCACGCGCCGCTTACGAATTGCAGAATCTGATTGGCGGAGCAAGCTTTCAAGCCAAGACTCGTGCTGCTACCGAGAGCGACGACTCCGCCTCCGCTCAACGGGCTGTCGGCTGTGACGGTCAGCGAATGATGCGCCAACATCGCGTTGATCACACCGCCATTCGCGATGCTCAGCGATCCGCTGCCGGTAATCGGGCCACCCGTCAACCCGGCGCCGCTGCCTACGCTTGTGACTGTGCCCGCGCCGGGAAAAGTCTGATGAGCTACGAAAGTGACCACACCTGTATCGCTGACTGCGAAGGCCGTGCCGTCAATTGAGAGGGTTGCGTGCTTTGCCGCGGGAAAGAGCGTGAGAGTATCGCGAATGTTTCCCGTGCCTTCAACGTCAAGCTTGCCTGCCGGAGTGGTGGTGCCGACTCCCACGTCGCCCTTGGGAGTTTCGAAGATGTTGGAATCCGCGATCGTCGTTTTGCCCGTGAACCGCGGAATGAAGTTGGCGCTGCCGCTGCCTGTAATGGCGACTGCGGGAGGCGCGGGCGCGCCGCCGCTCGCCGGCGCGAGCATAAAGGAAGATGCGGGCTTGCCGCCGATGGTCTCTGCATCCAGCGCCTTCAAAGCATAGGGCACGCTTACCAGCAAAACGCGCGGCTGTTCTGCCGAGCCTTGCGCTTGCACGCCCAGCCAGCGCGCCTCGCCCGAGGCAAATAGTTCCGGAGGCAATCCCTGGCTGCTGGCCGCGCCGAGTTCGACGGAGTAGTGCCCGGTCCTGTCCACCTGCACATTCTGCGTCTCGACCCAGAGCGGCGCTCCACCTTGTGAGTCTTTGTACAGCGAGAATGTGACCCCGACCGGGCCGGCCAGAGCTTTCCCACTCAGGTCGGTCAAGAGGCCACGAAAGTTGACCAGCGGCGGCACGACCGGATTGTTTCCAACCGTCGACGCCTGCTGAGCCAACGCCGGGAGCGACCAGATCAGCAGTAAACAAGCAAAACTGATGGTGCGATTCACAGGATCCTCCTGCACTTCTACATCTATTTGTCTGGGGGAGGCTTCCTTGTCGAACTCAACCGCGGCAAGCATTGTACCTCGGTTTTGCCCGCCCGCGGCCTGATATCGCTTGGCGGCAGGCAGATAGGTTGATTCATCTGCATCCGTCAGAAGCCCTCACCAAAGCCGACGATAAAGTGGCCGCCTTTTGCGCCTTGGGGTTGACAGGTCGGGTCCGTCGACGCATAATTCCGATGCCTTTCCAGTAGAGGCTTCCCTGGGTCCCGAACCTGTTTCCCGAAGCGAGGTTCCCCATGCGACCGCGTCATCTTTGGATATCTGGAATTCTGGCGGTTCTCTGCGTGCCTGCTTTCACTTCTTCCGATCCATCGCCAGGCATATCGCTCGAAAAGTTGATCCACACCTTCACAGGAAGTCCAGACGGCGATGGCCGTCTTTACTTCAAGCCTGAGATCACGTAGAGCACTGATAAGGTTTGGTAGTAGCTGTAGGCGAACTCGGAGGCGTCTGCGTTGGTGATCACAGGGCCGATTGAGACTACGCCCCCTACGTCAGCGGGGACTAACTCGCGGATCAGTTTCATCTTTCCGGTTGCGATGTCCAGGCGTTGAATCTTCAGCGGCGTGTCTCCTTCCTTGTAGACATACAACGCCTTGCTGTCGGCGGACCACTGCGCCAGCACGTAGCCGGGTTCTACGCCGGGGATGGAACGCGCCGGACCTCCGTCGAGCGGAAAAACATCCAGTTTGCCGCTCGTCTCACCCGCGAGGAACTTACCGTCGGGCGAAGGCAGCGTGGCATAGTCGCCTTCGGGAGTGGCGGGTTCGGGTTTGCCGCCGGCGAGGTCGATGATGTAGGTGCGGCCGGGACGTCCCGGCATATTTCCATTGACCGCGATTCGCTTGCCGTCGGGAAGGAAGTGAGCGCCGATTTGGATGCGTTCCAGTCCCGGCAAGAGTACGTCACGGGACTGACCGGGGCCGACTGGAAGCAGAGTAAGGTGTGCCGGTGCGGTCTGCGGCACCGAGATTGCCCACTTGCCGTCGGGAGATAACGTTTCCGCGCCGCCGTCTCCCAGGCGGATTGGCGCTGAACCATCGATCCTGCGAATGGCGATGGCGTTGTCTGGGCCGAGCGGCTCCGCGCCTTGCGAACCTTCTTCGAATAACACCGACTGGCCGTCGGGCGATATATCCTTGGCAATGCTCCAGTCGTACCAGGAAAGATCCTGCACGCGTTTGTCTTTCCCGCTCCATTCCATGGCCAATCTCTCTACGTTGATGGTGGCCAAAACGCGTCCGTCGGGAGAAATGTCGTCCAAGGTGAAGCCGCCGGGAACGGTGATCACTTTGCGTTGCTTCCCGGAAAGAGTCGACGCCCATATAGAGCGATTGCTCGACCCCTTTTCCGCGGCCGCAAACCACACTTCATTGCCCTTTGGGGGCCACGCCAAACCGCTTGTCCACTCGAATTCGGACGATAGCGTGGTTTTCTTTCCTGCGAGGTCGGTGACGCAAGCGGAGCCGAGGGCATCCCATCGGTTGGGGTGATCGAGGAACGCGATCCTGTTCCCTTGCGGCGAAAAGCGGATGTCGGTGATCGCGCCTGTGGTCTGATAAAGGACTTTCCCGACCGGGTATTCCAGGTTGTCGCGGCCATTTGCATGGTGCACGACCGCAAGATCGCCGGTAGGACTCCAATCCGCCCACGCGACATCCTGGAGAACTTCGCGAGGAGTTCCGCCAACAATGGGAGAGCGCGCCAGCATTCCGCCCACGAATTCGAGGCGTGAGCCCGGTCTTCCGTGCAAGGTGAGCGCGATTTCGCTGGTGCGCGAGAGACCTAGCAGATAAGCGGAAGGCAGGCCCAGCGGCCGCGCCTGCAATGAGTCAGGGATGGTGGAATAAATCTGCAGCGGGCGCCCATTCCACGAGGCTCCGTAGAGAACGGTCCGGCCGTCCGGAGTGAAGCGAGCCGAGTACACGGTGCCGCGCTCAAAGGTAACGCGATGGTAGTCGGGGTCTTCGGCATGCTTGAGCCGGCCACCCAGATAGATCGCCGCCACCACAAGCAATACCGCGGCAACGCCGAACAGCCAAGTTCGAATCCGCATCGCTTTGCGTCGAAAGGGAAAGACTTGTTTGCCGGTGGTGACGTTCGAGAGCGTGCTGAGCGCAAAAGCGAGGTCGCGCGCCGACTGGAAACGGTTCTCCGGATCTTTCTCCAGGCAGTGGCGGACGACTTGTTCAAACGCGGCGGGAATGTCCTGACCTTCCCGAATCATCTCTGGAGGATCTTCTTTAAGGATCGCGGTAATAGTGTCGACCTGCGTCTCTCCGGCAAAGGCACGCTTGCCGGTAAGCATCTCGTAGAGAATCGCGCCAAAGCTGAAGACGTCACTGCGATGATCGACCGCCCTGCCGCGCAATTGTTCTGGCGACATATATGCCAGAGTGCCCAGCACGAGCCCGGACTTGGTTTGCGTGGTCATGCTGGCAAGCGAGACTTCTTCGCCGGGCTCGGAGGCGAAGTCGGAATTCATGAGCTTGGCAATACCGAAATCGAGGATCTTGATCCGGCCATCTTTCGTGAGGAAGAGGTTTTCCGGTTTGAGGTCGCGATGCACAATACGCTTTTCATGTGCCGCGATCAGGCCCTGGGCAATTTGGGAGGCATAGTCAACCGCTTGGCGTCGCGGCACGGGACCATCGAGCAGGCGTTCGCGCAGGGTCTGCCCTTCCAGCAACTCAGAAACGATGTAGGGCGCGCCATCGTGCATGCCGATGTCGTATATGGCAACTACGTTGGGATGACTCAGAGTGGCAGCGGCACGGGCCTCCTGCTCAAAACGGCGCAGGCGGTCCTGATCATTGGCAAGAGAAGGTTTGAGTATTTTGAGGGCTACGTCCCGCCCCAGCCGCTGGTCGCCGGCGCGGTATACTTCCCCCATCCCCCCAAAACCGATCTTCTCCAGAATTCGATAATGACCCAGTACTTTCCCAATCATCATGCAATGCTGAAGCGGCGCAGTGACGGCATGTTAGGACGCGGGCAGGCGGGATGTCAACTACGGCGTGAATAGTAGACGGCTGCGGGAAAATGTACGTCCGCGGGTCTGATTTAGTTGGACGAAGTGTTGCTCTCAAGACCGGCGGACCAGGTTCCAGTACCGCCGTTCTGGAGGCAAGGTCCAGCGGTTGCCGTGTATTTCCCCGAGGCGTCGATGCCGGAAAGAACGGTCGTATTCGCTGTACCGGTCAAACTGATTGTGCTTTGTGACTGCGTGAGTCGAAGGGTCAAATTACTACCGTTGAGAATGCCTGACATCTCGGCCATGGTCCCGCAAGCAGTCCCGCTTCCCGTTAAAGTAACCTGCCCAGAGACCTCATTGCTGTTGCTGTTGACTTGCCTCAGAGTGCCTAAGGCTTGAATAACCTCAGATGGAGAGGCGGCCGGGGTCAGCGTGAACAGCCATGTTCCGGTCAAGGGAGGTAACGACGATGTGCCACTGCCGCACCCGTTCAGAAAACCCAAAGCCACAACCAACGCGATACGAACGAAGCTCTTCATGTCTGGCGAAGTGAAAGGGCAGTTTACACCGCGCCCGGTTACGGAGCAACGGTACACGGGCGTGGATGCCCGCGCCCGCATCGAGTTTACAAAGAATTACGCACTCCAGCCTTCTTCTGTTTGCAACTTCCGGGTAGAATTGTGGTTCATTACAAACAGTTAAGCTGCGACACGAAGTGCGACGGTACGGCGAGTTGCTAGAGTGTCCTCGGCTGAGCCGCAATCCTGGAGGGAAGTTGGTGTTCTCATACTAATGGCCATCGAACGTGTGGGCGGTTCCCGCAAGAGAGCGGCAGTCTTTGTCTTTCTGGTTTTTTCAGCGCTGGTGGCGAGCTCTTCCGTTTCGCAGGGACAAGTTGCTCCCCGATGGGAAGTGTTTGGCGGTTACTCCTATCGGAATGTTGATTCGACCACCTTCGGGTTTCCGGGTCGCTCCAGCCTGAGCGGATTTGACGCCGAGGGCACGTTCAATATCAACCCCCGCTGGGGAGTGGTCGCCGACCTGGGCGGACAGTACGGTTCGCAGTTGACCACTTACAATTTTCTGGCTGGGCCGCAGTTTGCCATGCGCAAGGACAAATCAAAGTTCTTCGTTCATGGTTTTTTTGGCAAAGCACAAAACGTAATCGATATAACGACCGCGACCGGGGGCGGATTTGAGAGCGTGGGACGCGCCATTGTGGCCGGAGGAGGTTACGACCGGGACCTGACTCCGCGGTACACTCTGCGCATCATGGGAGATTACCTGCTTACGCACACATTCGGGGTTAATCAAAACGATATACGGGTTTCGACCGGATTGGTTTTCCACTTCGGCAGCATTGGCCACCGCCCCAAACTTTGAATTCAAAGTCTGGATTCCGAGGCTTGTATCCTGAATCTGGAAACCTCCGAAGCCATGCTGAGTGGAACTTTCAATTTTCCTGAAAGGGCTGGTTAATGCCGAGCAAGAAGACACCTTTGGTTGTGATCGCCGTTGGATTCGCAATTCTGGCTGGATGCAGTTCGTCTCCCACTTCCTCGTCCTCGTCTGCCACCCACACCGCGTATGTCTCGCTGCCGAGTTCGAACGCCGTAGGCGGATTCCTCATTGATAACACCACGGCGCAAATCACCGCGATTCTGGGATCGCCGTATCCTGGAGGATCGTCGCCGGCTTCAGTGGTCGTGCATCCTTCTAATAAGTTTGTTTACGCCGCTAATCAAAGTGGGAACGATATTTCGCTCTTCACCATTAACAGCACTTTGGGTTCGTTGCTGGAAGTGCTGCCACGAACCGCGACTGGGATCACACCCGTGTTCCTCGCCATGGACAAGGGAGGCAACTTTCTTTTTGTGGTCAATCAGGTCTCCAGCAGCATTTCGGTCTATGCCATTAACTCCGGGAACGGAACGCTTACTCCGGTGGGAGCTCCGGTTTCAACTCCTCCGAATCCGTTCAGGCTGGCGCTGACTCCCTCGGAGAAATTTCTTTATGTGCTCAACACCAACCTGGGCGCGGTGATTGCTTACATGGTCAACGCTGGAGTTCTGCAACCGGTGGCTGGCCCACCAGTTCAGGTTGGCAACGGACCACTGGCGATCACGGTCGACCCCGCGGAGAACTTTGTTTACGTCGCCAACTCGGCCGACAACACGGTCTCGGTGCTCTCCATCGATTCGACTACCGGGGCGCTGACTCTGCTGGGCTCGTATACTACCGGGACCACGCCGACTTCGGTGGCAGTTCTGGGCCAGTTTCTATTTGTTGCCAATCTTGGATCCAGCAACATCTCGGTGTTCTCGGTTGCTCCCAGCACCGGGGTTCTCACCCAGGTTACGAGTTCGCCGTTCAGTGCCGGCACCGCTCCGTTGTTCGAGGTGATCGACCCGAATAACCTATTCCTTTATGTTGGCAGTCAAACTGCAAAATCCATAACGGCGTTGACGATTGATACCACTACGGGCGCACTTGCGGTTACGACGCAGTCGACGCCGACGACGACGGCGCCTTCCTCGATGTCAGTCTCGAAATAGTTGCGTAGGTCCGGACGATTTATGTCCCGACACGGCCATGGTGGCGCTGCACTGGCATGAACGTCCGCACAATCTAGAACCTGACTCTATGATTAACTTCGGAATTGTCGGTTTCGGACTGCACGCAGTGAAGCGGCTGATGCCGGGCTTTGCTCTGGCCAAGAACTGCCGCGTCACAGCACTCTCCCGCCGTGACCTGGCCAAGGCGCAGGCATCGGCACGGCAGTACGACATTCCCCTGGCCTTCGATTCTGTCAAAGAGCTGTGCCGCTCTCCTCAGGTGGACGCGGTGTTCATCGCTACACCGAATGCCTGCCATCTGCAGGATGTGCTGATTGCGGCCGCATGCGGCAAGCCAGTATTGTGCGAGAAGCCGATGGCCATTCACGCCGATCAATGCCGGCAGATGGTGGAAGCCGCGCGAAAGGCCGGAGTTCTGTTGGGAGTAGCGCAAGTATTTCGCTTCGAAGAGAGCACGACCTGGTTCCGCGAACAAGTGGCCGCGGGACATATCGGCAAACCGGTTTTCGCGCGCTCCGAATTTTCCTTTCCCGCTGCCCATGGACACGCGCGGACGTGGATCAACGACCTCGCAATTTCGGGCGGCGGTCCCGTTGCCGATGTGGGCGTGCATTGCATCGACACGCTGCGCTTCGTTCTGCAAGACGAAGTGGAGCGGGTAAGCGCCCGCGAGATCGCCGGTAACGTGCCGGGCAACGTGGAAGCCGGCGCACTACTGCTACTGGAGTTCTCCCACGGAACTCTCGCTACCGTTATGGCCTCATTCCGCGCCGAATACCGCACTCCCCTCGAACTGGTTGGTGAGGCCGGCGTGCTGCGCGCCGAGGATGCTTTGAATGTTGAGCGCCCGATCCATCTTGAGCTGCGTCGAGGCGGAGCCGTGGTCGAGACCAAGACAGTCTCGAATCAACTTGCCTACGCGCGCCAAGTGGACGCCTTCGCAGCCGCAGTAGAAGGTAAAAGGGAGTTTCCGATTTCCGGCGAAGAAGGCTGGCGCAATCAGGAGATTCTGGACGCCGCATACCGAAGCATGAAAAACGGCCAGACCGAAAACGTACGAACCGTTACTTGAATCGTGCGACGCCCCTGACGACTGCAAAGGCGGCAGTGGGCTCGTTTGGAGTTTGGAGGAATTGGTGGGATTATCCGAGATCAAAGTGCAAGGAGTGGCAGCATGAATTTGATCCTAGGTGCTGGATACGCCTTAGTCGGCCTAGCCCTAATTGTGTGGGCTGCGCCCTTGTCCACCCGTTACAACGCTTGGACTACGCATCTACGCGAACGTCATCCCAATGTGAACCCGCCGCCAACTCCGGAATGGCGTGCACGGAATACCAAGATTATGGCACTTATGTTTCGGTTGGCTGGCGTGTTCTTCGTTCTGCTCTCGATCATATATCTCTCGCCGCTGGTTAGGAATAGACTGCACTAAAATTCGAAACCGCCCACTACCGCAAAGGTTTGCATATTGACTGACGCTCCGAGCTGGCGGATAATGTGCCCTCTTTGGAGGAGGACTCCATGAAACGCTCGTTGCGCTCAGTTAGTAATCTTTCCGAGCCTCTCAGCCACCGACTCAGCGCCTACACCCTCGCGGCCGGAGCCGCCGGTGTAGGAGCGCTTGCGTTGGCGCATCCGGCCGAGGCAAAGATCATCTACAATCCCGCGAACATACCCATCCTGCAAAACGGCCAGCCCGTCGAATTGGATTTGAACCATGATGGCATCAACGATTTTCAATTTACCGACGTCTATAGTACCGAGCGCAGAAAAGACGGGATTCGTGGGCCAGAGGGATACCACCAGTCCTCCATGAACGTCGCGCCAGCTCAGCAATCCAACCGAATAGTTGCCACGAAGCAATTCAAAAGCTACTACGAAGCCGCCGCGTTGCACAAGGGTAAGACTGTCGGGCCGAACAGTCCCTTTCAACCGGGCAATTCCGCGTTGGAGATGTGGGCATGCGCCGGTGGCACGTCCGGAGGTGGTTGCGGCGGTGCGTGGTTAGGAGTAAAACAGGCCTACTTGGGCTTGAAGTTCATGATCAAAGGAAAAACCCACTACGGTTGGGCACACGTACGATTCGCTGGTGAAGCCAATCCAACGATAGTCGGCTACGCTTACGAGACCATCCCCAACAAGCCCATTCTCACAGGGGACATGAAAGGGCCGAGTAAGAATCTCAAGCAAGTGGACGCGGCGTTCACCACACCCACTCGCCAACCGGCCAGCCTTGGACTGTTGGCACTGGGCGCGCCCGGACTCTCGATCTGGCGTCGCAAGGAATCCACAGACGCTTCACAATAAATCCTGAGGAGGCGCGGTCGCCCCTTTAAGCGCATGAAGGCATATCTCGACAAGAGATATGCCTCGTGCTTTTACGGGGTCGCGTGCCCGACTGGAATCGACCGATCTGTGGAACCGCTCGGGGCCAGACTTGCGGGAACTCCCTTAGCTTCTATGATCGCCCAGTGCCACTCTTGTCCTTCGTCGAGGGTTGTGTCCAATTTCTCCCGATATACAGTCGTGGCCAGCGGAGCCGCCGAACCCTTCAGGTGGAGCAGCAGAGTCGAGTCAGAACGCTTCTCCGTGGGGGCGGTGTACGCGGCGACGGCGGGTAGCAGTTTCGCGTCACCGTACTCGCTAGCACTCGTGTCATCGCGGCGCACGATGGTCAATCCCACCGTGATTTCCCGCACGTTCCACGCGCTTGCGTTGTACATCGAGACTTCCAGTGTGTCTCCCTGAATGTTCGCGGGTCCATCCAGCTTTGCAAGCTCCTCCGGCGGAAGATCCTGCGACACATACGGATTGGAAAGCAATGCAGTGGTGTTGGCATTGAACGAAAGGCTGCAGGTCCCGTCGGGCGAAGACATCTGGAAAGTTTTTCCAGCACCGTCAAAAGAAAACATCGGTCTCGTGCTCAGCCGGAGGTGTTCGACGTCGTCCATTACCTGGGTGAGATTGTCGTTATCGATAATGTTGGGTGCGGCGGGTTCTTTTGGGTCTTTGGTCTGGCGCAGGGAACGGGCCAGATCGCCCAGGGACACTCCATCATCCATTTGGGCGGCCGCGCAAACCGGAATCGTCATCCCCAGAAAAACCAGAAAGACGCAGAGATAAGCCTGATGTCTCATGAATGCACGGGCGAAAACTGCAGCTCCGCCTAAGTAAATTGTAGTCAGAAACAAGCTGAGGAATCAGCACGGCGAGACGAACGTTGGTCGTAGAACCTTGGAGCAGAATGGAAAAATCACGGACGTGCGGGACGAAGTAGCCTCGCAACAGGGCGCCACACGCCCGTGAACTTTACAGCAAGCCAGAGGAGCGGAAACGAGTGACCGGATCAGCCATCGGCATCGGCTCCCGCTTAAATATCCAGCGAGCCACCGCAAACCCCAACGCCGCGTAGCACAGATGAACAAGTTTCATATACTCACCCCCATGAAGATCGGTCACAGCACCTGTGGGGAGGATCAATGTGCTCAAAGTAGCAAGCTCACACCAGTAGTGCAACGCCCAAACGGGCCATAGACGTAGCACGAAGGTTTAGCAGAGTAACCTGCAAAGTAACCAGAAACGTAATGTTCACGAAGGTTGCAGCGGTTTGCGAACGTGTGCAAAGAAGATCACACCTGGAGAACATCGCCTTCGCTCAACTGATGTAGACTGCATCTTTCCGCTGATTTCCTGGCACCACTGCGGAGATGGAGGTTGGGTTATGAGTTGGGCAAGTAAGCTGGTCAAACCCTATCGGCTGGAGAACGGCGCGAAGTTCCGACTGAAGGATTTTGATCCCGGCGATACAGGGAAAATTCACTCCAAGGAGCACGCCGAGCAACTTCTCTCCCAGGGCATAGCTTCACTGGCCGAGTTGCAGGACAAGCTCTACGCCCAGGACCGCTGGGGTGTGTTGCTCATCTTTCAGGCCATGGATGCGGCTGGCAAGGATGGCGTCATCAAGCATGTGATGTCGGGCGTCAATCCGCAAGGTTGTCAGGTGACCTCATTCAAGGTTCCGTCGGTGGAGGAATTGAATCACGACTATCTGTGGCGCGCCCTGCGGCGGCTTCCCGAGCGCGGTCAGATCGGCATCTTCAACCGGAGTTATTACGAGGAGGTGCTGGTGGTTCGGGTGCATCCCGAGGTGTTGAAGAATTCAAGAATTCCTCCGTCTTTGTTGACCAAAGACATCTGGAAGGATCGCTTTCAGGACATCAACTGCTTCGATCGTTATCTGGCGCGCAATGGAATTGTTGTGCGCAAGTTCTTTCTCAATCTTTCGAAGAAGGAGCAAAAGCAGCGCTTTCTCGATCGTCTGGACCATCCAGATAAGAACTGGAAGTTCTCCTCAGCCGACGTGCGCGAACGGGAATATTGGGATGATTATATGAAAGCCTATGAGGAAATGATTATCCATACAGCGAGCTCTGAGGCGCCCTGGTACGTGATCCCGGCAAACAATAAATGGTTCACTCATGTAGCCGTAGCGGCGGCGATCGTCGAAACCCTGGAAGATCTAAAGCTGGCTTACCCCGAGGTCGATCCCGCGAAGCGAAAAGAGTTGCGGGCCGCGCGGAAGATGCTCGCGGGGAAAAAAGCGTAGAGGCACCAGTCGACCCTAAGACCGTTGGCCCGGAACTTTCTCTGGATGAGTGCAGGCGTTAAACTGAGAACTTCGAAGTTTTCCCGGGGGGGATGTTCCAATGACGTCACTCAGGCTGAGGATCGGTCCAACGGCATGGATCACAACTTTACTTGTGCTATCGGTCGCGAGTGCGGGCTTCGCGCAACGCGGCGCAGAAAAAGACAGGAAGTCTGCCGAAGTGTTAGCCGGCACGCAGAAAACCTCTTCCACTGATTCCGAGACCGAAGACCCTCAATTCAAAGGCATGAAATATCGGCTCGTCGGCCCGTTTCGCGGCGGTCGGTCGCTGACCGCGTCGGGCGTGGCGGGCGATCCTAATACCTATTATTTTGGCTCGACCGGCGGCGGTGTGTGGAAGTCCACCGACGGTGCCATGACCTGGGCTCCAATTTTCGACAAGGAGGCCGTGTCTGCGATTGGAAGCCTGGCGGTCGCGCCTTCCGATCCGAACGTGTTGTACGTCGGAACGGGCGAGGCCTGTATTCGCGGCAACATTTCGCATGGCGATGGGATTTACAAAACGGTGGATGGCGGCAAGACCTGGAAGAACGTCGGCCTGCGCGATTCCCGGGCCATCGGAAAAGTGATTGTCGATCCCAAGAACGCAGACGTCGTCTACGTGGCTGCGCTGGGCCATCCTTTCGGCCCCAACACCGAGCGAGGGATTTTTCGCACCATCGACGGCGGCAAGACGTGGGAGAAAGTCCTCTACAAGGACGAAAACACGGGCGGAATCGACGTTGCATTCGATCCCCGCAACTCTCATATCCTTTATGCGTCGTTGTGGGAAGCGCGGCGTTCGCCGTGGGGGATGTCCAGCGGCGGTCCCAGCAGCGGACTCTATCGCTCGAACGACAGCGGAAGTACGTGGAAACGGCTGGAAGAGCACGGACTGCCAAAAGGGCCGTACGGCAAAATTGGAATCGCCGTGGCCGCGAATTCTGATCGCGTTTACGCGCTGATTGAAGCGCCCGATGGCGGTCTGTACCGCTCGGACGACAGCGGCGAAACCTGGCAACTGCTGAACAACGATCGCGCCTTCTGGCAGCGGGCCTGGTACTACATGCATATTATTGCTGACCCGCAATCGGCGGACGTGGTTTACATCGCGAATGTGGACTTCTACAAGTCCAGCGATGGCGGGCACACTTTCAACAAAGTGAAAGTTCCGCACGGGGACAATCACGCAATGTGGATTGATCCCAAAGATGCCAACCGCATGATTGTCTCGAACGACGGCGGCGTAACCGTAAGTCTGGACGGCGGCAAGACCTGGACACGCCAGGATAACCAACCGACAGCGCAGTTTTACCACGTGATCACTGATACCCGCACACCCTACTATCTCTACGGCTCGCAGCAGGATCTGGGAACGGTTGCGATTGCCAGTCGCAGCGATGATGGATCGATTGATCGGTCTGACTGGTACACGGTAGGCGGCGGGGAGGCGGGCTACATTGCGCCGTACCCGCCGGATCCCAATATTGTTTATGCGGGCGAGTACGAAGGTGTGATCACACGCTTCGACAAGCGCAACCAACAAACGAAGAATATTTCTGTCCAGCCTGAGATCAGCGATGGTGGAGGCGCGGCAAAGCTGGAGCACCGTTTCCAGTGGACAGCACCGATTCTGGTCTCGCCGCACGATCCCAATACGCTTTACCACGCCGGGGAACGCCTGTTTAAGACCACCGACGGAGGCATGCATTGGGAAGCGGTAAGCCCCGATCTCACGCGCAACGACAAAAGCAAACAGCAAGCCTCCGGCGGACCCATCGATAAGGACGACTCCGGCACGGAGTATTACGACACTATCTTCGCCGTGGCGGAATCGCCGCTGGTGAAGGGTTTGATCTGGGTTGGCGCCGACGATGGCTTGGTTCACATCACGCGTGACGGAGGGCAGAACTGGACCGACATCACGCCTAGGGATCTACCCGACTGGAGCCGCATCAGCCAGATTGAAGCTTCGCCGCACGATGCCGCGACGGCTTACATGGCAGTCGATCGCCATCAGTCGGACGATATGCATCCTTATATTTACAAGACCAACGACTATGGCAAGACCTGGGTGAAGATCAGCAAAGGGATTCCCGATAACACGTTTGCTCGCGCGGTGCGTGAAGATTCCAAGAAACGCGGCTTGCTCTATGCGGGCACCGAGGCTGGCGTGTACGTGTCTTTCAACGACGGCGCCGATTGGCGCTCGCTGCAGCTGAATCTTCCCACGGCGCCGGTGCACGATCTGGTTGTAAAGAACGACGATCTCGTGGTGGCCACGCACGGGCGGGCGTTCTGGATTCTCGACGATGTTTCTCCGCTGCGGCAATACAGCGATGAAATTGCCAAGCGCGACGTACACCTTTACACCCCTGCGACTGCCACGCGCTTTCAGAACTCGAGCGAGGAGCCTCCCAAGCCCGTGCTGGTTGGCGAGAATCCTCCAGCGGGAGCGCTGATTTACTACTTCCTCAAAGAGAAACCGAAGGGCGAAACGACCATCGAGATTCTCGACTCCTCCAGCAGCGTGATTCGAAAGTATTCCAGCAATAAAACGGAAGAGTTGGAAGAGCCTCTGACTCCCGAAGATAAGAAACCGGAAAAACAGATCAAGCCGGAACTCGGGCTCAATCGCTTTGTGTGGGACCTGCGCTACACAGGAAGCAGCCGCGTTCCGGATTACTATCTCTGGGAATACAAAGACGGCAGCCGGGGTCCCTTGGCTATGCCGGGAAAATACCAGGTACGTTTGACCGTCGATGGAAAAAGTCAGACCGCACCATTCGAGATTACGCTCGATCCCCGGGTTAATGTGTCTCAGGCCGATCTGCAAAAGCAATTTGATTTGCTGATTCAAGTGCGGGATGAGCTGAGTAGGGTTTACGACACCGTGAATCAAATTCAGGACGTGCGCGCACAAATGGACGGATTGAAAAAGCGCTTGCCGGATAACAACGCCGTCAAGCCGACTCTCACGGCTGCGGACGCGCTGGATAAAAAGATGCTTTTGGTACGCGACGATTTAGCCCAGATGAAAATTAGGTCCAACGAGGATTCGTTGGCTTATCCTCAGCGGGTCGATAGCGAGCTATCCGGTTTGGCGATAGCGGTCGGAGCTGGAACCGATTCCGCTCCCACTGAGGCCGAATATCAAGTCTTCGACAAGCTGAAAAAACAGGCGGACATTTCGATCGCGCACTGGGCAGAAATCCAAAGAAACGAGCTTGCCGATTTCGAGAAGATGATGGCCGGGCAGAATATTCAAGCCATCGTCGTCCCTGAGGCTGAGAATGCGGGCTCCGCGGGCGAGAGCCCACGGTAATTCCAAAGGGCCTGGCTTGATGTCGCCCACCGTCGTCGCAGTGGGCGGAATCCCGCGAACCCAAATCGCGGGTACCCTAATCTATTGTGAAACCAAGAGCCTCTCAGTTCATCTATAAACATAAAATTGACAGAAGGAGAATTGCTGCCGTGAGCGAAATGACCTCCACGATTACTGCTGAGGAGAAAAACCTGAAGGGGAAGACGTATCCCGCAAAATCGTATGCAGCACTGAGTGCGTCGTCCGGGCTTGCGCCTGCTCCCATTCAACGCAGGGCGCCGAGACCGACGGACGTGGAGATCGATATTTTGTATTGCGGGGTCTGCCATTCCGATCTCCACCAGATCCGTAACGAATGGGAAAACATGATGCCTACGGTTTATCCCTGCGTACCGGGACACGAAATCGTGGGCCGCGTGGTGAAAGCCGGCAGCGCGGTCAAGAAATTCAAAGAGGGCGATCTGGCTGCCGTGGGCTGTATGGTCGATTCGGACCGCGCTTGTCCCAACTGCCGTGCGGGCGACGAGCAGTTTTGCGACAGCATGCCAACCTTTACCTACAACGCGGAAGACAAGCACCTGGGTGGCGTGACCTACGGCGGATATTCGGACAGCATCGTAGTCGACGAAGCGTTTGTACTTCGAGTACCCGAGAAGTTGAACCTTGCCGCGACGGCGCCGCTGTTGTGCGCGGGCATCACGACTTATTCCCCGCTCCGGCATTGGAACGTACGGAAAGGGCAGAAGGTAGGAATCGTCGGGCTGGGTGGGCTTGGTCACATGGGAGTGAAATTTGCCCATGCTTTCGGCGCCCACGTCGTGCTGTTCACTACGTCTGCGAACAAAACTGCCGACGCGTTGCGTCTGGGTGCTGACGAAGTCGTAATTTCAAAAAATGACGCGGAAATGCAGAAGCATCTGAACAGTTTCGACTTCATCCTCGACACGGTTTCCGCTGAACACAACGTGAACGCTTATCTTGATCTGATCAAGCTCAACGGGACGATGACGCTGGTGGGCGCGTCTCCGACTCCGTTGCCGCTGGCTGTAGGTAGCCTCCTATTCCGGCGCCGGCAACTCGCGGGCTCCATCATCGGGGGAATCCGGGAGACACAGGAAATGTTAAACTTCTGCGCCGAGCATAGCATCACCGCCGACATTGAGATGATTAAAATTCAGCAGATCAACCAAGCCTTCGAACGGTTAGCGAGGAGCGATGTGAAATATCGTTTCGTCATCGATATGGCATCGCTGAAGTAGCAAACTCCAAACGTGTCGCGCAGGCTTGAGGGTTGAGGGTCAGCAGTGTGGACGGTGGTCAATCTGAGCGATCGGTCGCTGGCACTCAACCGCGATTGCGAACACTTCTTCCGCTTCTTTCGGATCAACCCTCACCACTGTTCCCTCGCCCGCAAAGTGAATAGGGCGGCCTAGCTCATTGACGTTCACCGTGACGACAAAGCTCACGGGAGTCTGCTGAGGAATCATGGAAGCGCTTTCCAGAAGCAGGCCGCAGATGCTGATGTTCTTGCTCACAGCTTCGAACTCAACCATCAAGTCAGCGGAGTGAACTTTCACCCGAACCGGGTATTGCAGGCTGAAGCGGCGATACTTGCGTTCTTGGGGAGGGGCTGGCCGCGCAATTTCTTTCACGTTGTCCATACAGGGGAGGGCGTTTCGGCAACCAAGCGATGCTAATAGCGGTTGCGCCCGATTCAAAAGAGCACGAAAGCCCGTGCCCAGCAGGGCAAGCCATGAGGTCGTCTGGTACACGTTTTTTCCGGAAATTCGAGGCAATCGAATAGTGTTTTGGCGCGGCCCAGATTGTCCGATTGCGAGCTGCTGACCGTGCTTTCAGCCGGTTTTTCCATACGACCCTCCGTCGTTCTCAGGACGCCCTTCTGCGACCTACCTAACCCCCGGCCCGTACCTCAGACTACTTCCTGAGTACACAGGAAGAGGCAACCGATCATCTATGATGAAACAGCTTCCCGCTCGCTGGAATACGCTGGTCGTACTTCTTGCCCTTGCGACGATGCTGGGATGCCAAGGCCTTAGCAGCTCTAATAAGGCATCCACGACTACCAATACGAACAACAACACGAAGCCAGGCCAGCTCACGGTGGCACCGGCCAGCGTTAGTTTTGGTGTCGTAGAGGTCGGAAACAATCAGAGCCAGCCCGCGACCATGACCAACTCCGGGGGCTCCAGCCTCAAGGTAACTCAGGTTACTGTTACCGGGACGAGCTTCACCGTGAGCGGGTTGAGCCTTCCCTTTACCCTGGCGTCTGGTCAGAGCCAGGATTTCACAGTCATCTTTACCCCACAATCCGCAGGCACGATCAAGGGAAACCTGGCCATCGCCAATACCGGCTCAACTCCTACCGTCAACGTAGCTCTCTCCGGAGGCTCACAGACTGAGGGCGCGGTTACCCCAAGTCCTTCGAGCCTGAACTTTGGCAGTGTTCAGGTGGGCGGCAAGCAAATCCTCTCCGAAACATTGATCAACTCCGGCGGTTCCAGCCTCAAAGTGACGCAGGTGACCGCCACCGGCGCAGGCTTCTCGGTGAGCGGGTTGAACTTGCCGTTGACTCTCGCAGCCGGTCAGAGCCAGGCGTTCAGCGTTACTTTTGCGCCGCTGTCTGCCGGCACCGCCAAGGGAAACCTGGCGGTTGCCAACACGGGCGCCACTCCGCTGATCAACATCTCCCTTGACGGGGGCTCAAACACTCCGGGTGCTCTCACTCCAAGTCCATCAAGCCTTAACTTCGGCAGCGTTCAGGTCGGTAACAATCAGATCCTCCCCGAAACTATCACCAACTCCGGCGGATCCAATGTCACCGTCAGTCAAGTCAACCCGACGGGGACAGGTTTCAGCGTGAGCGGATTGAATCTCCCGTTGGTTCTGACGCCGGGTCAGAGTCAACCTTTCAACGTCACCTTCACGCCATCCGCCGCGGGCACCAGCAATGGAAATGTGGCGATCATCAGCGACGGTTCAAATTCTCCGCTCAACGTCGCGTTGTCCGGAAACGGGCTATCACCGGGCGCTCTCACCCCGAGCCCATCGAGCCTCAGCTTTGGCAATGTCCAGGTTGGAAACAATCTGCAACTCGGCGAGACTCTGACCAACTCGGGCGGAGTAAACGTTCATATCACCCAGGCCGCGGTATCGGGAACCGGGTTCACGATGAGTGGGTTAACTCCGCCGTTGACCCTCACACCCGGACAGCACTACACCTTTAACGTGACGTTTACCCCGTCGTCCATTGGGAATTACAGCGGAAATGTTTCGATCACCTCAGATGCATCGAACCCGAACCTCGCCGTTCCCCTGAGCGGTACCGGAACACCGGTGCCGCAGGGACAACTGGCGGTAACGCCTACGAACATCGCCTTCGGCAATGTGATCGTGGGAACGGATGGGCAACAGAACGGAACGCTTAGCGCGACCGGCGAGACCGTCGTCGTCAGTTCCGACAACGTGAGCGGATCTGCGTTCGCTGTATCCGGCTTGTCTTTCCCAGTCACGATTCCCGCAGGACAGCACGTGCAGTTTACTGTGACGTTTACGCCGACAGGAACCGGAGCGGCATCGGGCAGCGTATCGTTCACCAGCAACGCTTCCAACTCGCCGACTATCGAAACCTTCACCGGGACCGGCACGTCGGCGCCGCAGCACAGCGTCAACCTATCGTGGACCGCGAGCAACTCGCAGAACATCATCGGCTACAACATTTACCGCAGCGTCGTCTCGGGCAAGCAATACTCACAGATCAATTCGGTCCTGAATGCAAGCACCCTGTACACGGACACTACCGTCGTCGACGGAACGACCTATTACTACGTAACGACCTCGGTCAATTCGAGTAACGAAGAGAGTGGATACTCCAATCAGGCGACGGCCGTCATACCGCCGCCATAGGCTGGCGTCGGGTCGAGTGAACCCTCGATGCGAAGGATCGGCTGGGCCGATTTCCCTTCGTCGTTGAGCCGGGTTTCGAGGAGGCAGAGTTTCGGGGAGGGCAGCCCTCCTCCCGCGCCTGACAAGGGCGCCAGCCGAAGAAGTCGTGCGCTGCTGGACAGCTCAACCCGGGGCGAATGCAATTTCCTACGCCGCCATTTGCCTCTTTCCCACGCCAGATACCTGGCTGCCCGCTAAAGCGAGTGCGCGAAGTTGAGAGGCCATGCAAATGACAAAGAGCACTACGCTGATTTCAAACAGGTTTCGCTTGGTCAAGCTTATCGAGAAGAACAACGCCTTTGCGATGTTAAGCTGCACCAAGCCTCCGCACAGCAGTGTGATCCAGCCGAGATAGTACGTGATTCTTCCAACCAGTTGCAGACGGTCTGAGTGGCCCATGGTAAATCCCCCTCCTAGAGGTTTGTAGAGTGACGCCTACGGCCCAGTGATGAGCGCAAGCGCCATTGCCAGAGTATTACCTCCAAAACCCACGCATTCTACACCCGATTGTCGAGAGAGATGAGGCTTTTTACGACAGCGGCCTATTTATGGGCAGGCATTCCGAGCCGCATTTCCCCTTCGAAATCTATGGCGAAGGGATCGTGACTTGAACCTGGTTCGAAGGGACACTCTCTATTCCCTTCTCGCTTAAGGCTTTAGTGACATAGGTATAGGTCTCGCCGGACTGCGCAGTGCTGTCGACGTAGGTGGTTCCGGCTACAGGCGCGGAATTGAGCTTGACCGTATCTGTCCCCCAAGTGCGATACACGTTGTAGCCAGACACCGAAGACGTGCTCGGTTTCCACGACAGACTGACGCTGTGTTGCCGTTCGCCCGGCACGGCTATGTGCCGCTGTTGCGCTCCGGAAGGTTTTGAGATGTTGCCGAGGAATTGCCTAGTGGCAGCGAGGGTCCGCAGGATTCCGGTGTGATGGTGCGTGCCTATCTGAAAGCAGATCCACGCAAATGCCAGAGCCAGCACTCCCAAAACGATTTTCGACCTGCCCATGGATTTCAACAGAGGTACCATTTTGACCGGCGGCTGTCGCACCCGCCAGCAGTTTACCTCCGGTGTGCAAGTGTTTGCGTGTATTTTTGCTGAGGCCAGCCTTTATTCATGAATGCAAACAACTGAATTTGGGATAGTAACTACTAACGCGAGGCACTCTTGCATGGGCTGCAGAATTGCGATGCATCGGCTCGGGAAGCGAGCCAAGGCAGCATGGCAGGACCACAATTCATTCGTGCAAGGTTCTCATCCGCAATGCTTTGGCGGACGACCACGGGCCTGTTTGTGGTGGCGCTCCTGAGCATGACAGCGGTGGCTCAAGCGGTATCCGTAGCTTCTCTTAATGATGGTTCTCTCATTAACCCTGTTCCCGCGAACTCCGCGTCGGCCAACTCCAGTCCAGTAGGCGGAGCGGCGGCTTCGCCGGTCGTCCTCTCAGCTTCGCCAGTCGTCGCCTTAGCTTCACCAGTCACTGCCTCAGCACTGCCCGAGGCGCCCAGCCGCCACAAGTTTTGGGACAACGAGAACCGGTTTCTCTTTGCGACGGTCGCCGCTCTCAGCGCGGCAGACTTCGCCATCACCCGGTCCATCCTGCAAAATGGCGGGAAAGAACTGGACCCCGTGACCCGCCTTTTCAGCGGGAGCACAGCTGGACTAGCGATGAATTTCGCCGGCGAAACCGCCGGCATCATCGGGATCAGCTACTATCTGCACAAAACCGGCCACCATAAACTGGAACGGCTTACCCCCATGCTCAACATTGCGGGATCATCGTTCGCCGTCGTCTACGACCTTAATCACCGCTAGAAATTCGCTCGCCCAGGCCATGGGATTCGCAACGAAGGAATCGTCCACCCATATATCGCTGGTAACGTCGCCCTCTCCATGGTAAGATTCCTCCGCTTGCAGCAGTGGCAGTACGGGGCGCGCTCCTTAACGAAGACTCCGAGGAGACGCTCGTATGACCCGAAAGTATTTCCTTCTGACAGTTTTTCTCTGTGTTTCGGCCGGTATCGCGGCGCGCGCTGCGACCAGCGATGAGATTATTCCCGCCGGAACGCTTCTGCAATGCACTTTGGATGAACCCAATTTCTCGTCCAAAACCGCGCAAGTCGGCGATCCTGTGCTTTGCTATCTGGGTCACATGTCGGCCTTCGGGCATTCGGTATTTCCCCGGGGCGCGGAACTGAGTGGCCACCTCCAGGATTATCAGAACCCCGGGCACTTTGTGGGCAAGGGATGGATTCAGTTGGATTTCGATCGCATCATTCTGCCGGGCGCGACGGTCATCCCGCTTTCGGCGAAGGTCATTGGTGCGCCTCACCTGAAAGTTGATGCCGAGGGCAAAGCTCACAGTCTTGGTCATCCGAAGAGGGACGCGGTTCTGTGGGCGATTCCGGTCTTCTGGCCAGTCAAGATCTTCACCTTGCCCGCCCGCGGCCCGTTTCCCACATTCAAGGGCGAAGCCCGGCTCACCCTGCGACTCATGGAAGACATCGAGGTCGCATTGCCAGTGCGATCGTCCGTTCCCATGCCGCCGTGGGCCGCTCCGGCCCGCTACGACGCTTCTTCGTATCGCATCTACATGCCAGCCGCAACCGCGCCGCGCGAGCAGGCTGTGACCCTGCAGCCGGCCACTTTCGTGCAGCCTTCGTCACAGACGCAGCCCGCGGAGCAGCCGCCCACGATCATTGTTCTCAAGGACGGTACCGCATATCTGACTCATGACTACTGGGTCGAGGGCGGGCAGGTCCATTGCGCAAGCCCGAGTGGAGAGCAAAAGCTGATTGCACTGGACAGCATGGACCTCTTCGAAACCGCACGCCTAAACCGGGAGCGGCACGTCGAGTTCGTCCTGCGCGCGAAAGGGCCAGTCGAACAGTGAGGGACGAAGTGCTTTCTATGAGGATCGAGGAGTCCGCGTTGGTTGAACTCGAGATCGGCCTGGCAATGCGGACTCCTGCTAATTGTTACGTGGTACTCCTAACTGCTCTTCCCGGCAACGGCGAGTGCCGTACTCAAACTGGAAAGGAATTCTTTTGCCGATTGTGGCCGCATAGCGGTTTTGGGACTCAGCGCCCGCTCGAAAAACTGCTGCCATTCCGCCGGCGCATCGGGCAAATGAGTGGAAAGCGGGGTGAACCGCCCGTAGACTATGGAGTGGTGCATCTGGCCAACAGAGGTTGCAGGAAAAGGATGGGCCCCGGTTAGCATCTCGTATGTGATCACGGCCAGCGCCCAGATATCCCACGCGGCAGATGCGCCATCGCCGTTGAGTTGATCGGGCGACATATACTGCGGTGTGCCCATGAGGACGCCCGGAACAGTGTCAACTGTGGCCGCGGCGGAGTTGGTCGGAGAAACCAGAAACTTTGCCAGGCCGAAGTCCAGGATCTTGGATATTTCGCCCCCTCCGCTTTGAGCGAGGAAAATGTTCTCCGGCTTCAGGTCGCGATGGACTAAGCCATTTTCGTGCGCAGCCTGAAGGCCGGCGCACACGCCTCCAAGAATCTGCACTATCTGCTGGGGCGCAAACTTCTTCTCCTGCTCGAATCGTTGCCGCAGGGTAAAGCCTTCAAGCAACTCCATCACCAGAAACACGCGTGTGTCCGAATCCACACCAAAGTCGTGCACGGTAACCAGATTGGGGTGCGCGAACGAAGCTGCCGCCTTGGCTTCACGCCGGAAACGCTCCGCCGCGTCGCTACTGCTGACCAGGTCTTCCCGGATCAACTTGACCGCAACCGTGCGTTCCAGGGATGTATCCGTGGCCTTGTAAACCGTTCCCATGCCGCCCCGGCCCAGCCTTCGCTCCAGCCGGTAGCGCGAAGTCAGTAGCCGCTTGAAAGGCATTCGCGAGAGCTGCATGCCTTCGTTCGAGCAGCGGCCCATGCCGCTCTCATAGCACAAACCGCAGCGGGGACACTCTTCAAATCCGCCGAGCGCGGTTGTAACCGGACGCTCCAGGAGCAAAGCCAGTGCGCTGCCAATCCCCGAGAGTAGTTCCTGGTCCTCGCTGCCGTAGGGCTCTTCTGATTTCTTGAGGCCCAAAACCATAAGCGCCTCACGGCTGTGGGGCGCAATCGCGATGGGCACCATCAAGTCAATGCGCGCTTCCCGGAGGAAGTTGGTGTCTTCTGAAGGGAGCTGCTGCTTGAGCCATCCACTTTCGTTCAGTGATATCTGGAGGGGTTTGGCAAAAAGGCGAAAAACCGCCATGAGCTTGCTCTCGGCGCTCAGTCCGCGGGGATAGACATCCGGCGGCGCGGAGGCGATGCAACGATAGAGCTGCTCGGCAGGTTCGCGCATCAGGATTGCGGCAAACTCCGGATGCAGCGCCTGCTCTATGCGGGCAACCGCCTTGGGCGCAACTTCCGCGAGATTCGAGGAGGCGCGAATCTCATCGACCGTCTGCCGCAGCAGTTGCTGGGCGTTGTAGTGCTCGCGATAAAAACGGCGGTCGAGCACCTCCATCCATTGCGACCGTTTCTTGTGGGCAACGATCCCAACCACTCCCATGAGCGCATACGCCCAGCCGTGCGCCGCGAGCAGGGCTCCGAGTGGTTGGTCCTTGTGCGCAATCAAATCAAAGATGAGAATTCCTGCGAGGATGGGAATCGGAATGAGCAGAGCGCCCCGCGCCACGGCGTATTGCAGGCTCTGGCGGATGATGAAACTTACCTGGAACAGCCGCTGCTTAAGCACCGCGTAGGCAATGCAGATGGTGAAAGGAACCTGCGCCAGCCCAAACACAAGCGGCGAGAAAAAAAACGCGGAAAACCGGGACGTCCTCGGAAATGAGGCGAGCAGAGCGGACACAATCAAATCACCAAAGAACAGCAGCAAACCGAACACCACGAGCCGTATGCGGCGCCTTTCATTCACATCTCGGAGCCTGAAATAGCTCACTGCCAGGATCACTATGGGAGACAAAAAAATAAGCATGGCGTCGATCTGCATAAATGCACTCAGCCACGCCGGAATTGCGCCCACGGGCTGTGGGGCGAACAATACGATGTAGTTGACAGCAGCTGTAACGCCTACCAGAGGCGTGGCAAGCGCTACCAGCATCATCCATGCCCATCGCCGATGCAGCAGCGGTTTGGGAAACGAAAGTGAAAACAGCAGCGTGGGTGCGATGGGTAACCCATTGACGCCGAGTATCAGCGTTGGAAAGACGAGCCACTGAATGGCCAACGGCAACTGTCTCCACAGCACCGCCGCATTCGGAAGCAGAAAGTGATAATTTCCCGTACCCAGACTACAGAGAAATATGCCGGCTGCGACCGCAGTCAAATCGCGCGGCCTCTTAAAAAGAACAACCAGTCCCACCAACAACTGAACCAGGCTGACTGCGAATTCCACCCACCAGCCCAGAGATTCTTGCGGGGTTCGAGCTTGGGTCACCGTTTGATTGAGACTCAACTGCAAACGAACTTCCTGGCCCGCCCGTAACACAGCTATGGAAACCGGATGGTCGAACGTGGCGTTGCTCAACGCGATTGCCATCTCAATTGCGTTTCGTACAACCCGGCCATCAATATTGACGATTGTGTCGCCCCGCTTCACCCCAGCTAGAGCGCCGGGGCTTCCCGGCGTCACACCTGCCACCTGGTTCTGAGGAAAATTGATGCTGATTCCACTTGCCTGCGGGAGTTTGAGAGGTAAATAGAGAAAGCCCACCACGAAGCAGGCGGTGAAAGACGCTGCAACTAACCAAACCCACCACGGGATGCGGGTAGAGAACATGCTCTATGACCTACGCGATTCAGAGACGGCTCATTATAGGCACAACCTCGGCAAAAAGTGTGGAGGGGGACCAGTGGCGCGGGATTTACGGTTAGATTTTGTTGGCTGACCACTGGCCGGTATCCGCAACCAACATAATCTTTCAGCTCTGCAAGAACCGCTCCGATTTCGGACGCAAAATCCCACAAGCGGACGTTTATCGGATGAGTCCTGTAATCAGCGACCACAAATGCGATTGAAAAACAAGCAGTTACATTTTCGACGGGATGGCATTGCTCATGCCGTTTGTTCCTGGGCATTTTTGCGTCGCCACGGAGGAACCTGTGCCTCGAACCGAGCGTATCCGCCAGTCTGCATCTGGCCAGCTTACCTGGGATGAAATTCAACGGCTGCAAAATGAGGGGTGGAAACTGGTTGCACTCGAATGGGAACGAAATGCGCCCGAGAGCGAGAAGTCAGCACACCCAGCACGCGACCACGAAAATCCCCCCTACGGACTGCGCGTGGCCAACGATTCTCCAACTCTGGTGGAAGACCAGAGCGAAAATGAAGCCTTGCTCGCGATGATGGAACTTATCATTCAGGACGGTCCCTATTCTTTCATTGCAGAGGAAATGAACCGCAGAGGATACCGGACACGGGAAGGATCGAAGTGGACCCCAGTATCGGTTTTCGAAATGTTACCCCGTCTGATCGACGCGGGACCACGAATTCTGTCGAGCGAAAACTGGCAGCGCCGAAGACAGGAATCTCAACAGCGGACGGCACCTCCCGTCGTCTGAGGCCGATCACAGTGACGCGCGCGTAAACGAAACCCTCTTTCTCGCGGTAATCTTCAAAGTTGCACAAGCCACTTGCCATCACCATCCCCCGCGATCTGAAAATCCTGCGTTCCAACCACCCGAGAAGAGTATCCTTAGTCTTTCCTCAGTCTGGCCGAGGATGGTCACGAAACAACAGCGCGCCGCGATAAGATAGGCTCGCGCGAAATTTGTCAGCGGGCGCACCCGCGCTACTTAGTCTTGGGAGGCTTCCATGCGCAAGATCGCAATCGTCATCGGGATCGTCGTGGTCGTTATCGTTGTTGTCATGGGCGTGCTGCTGGCGACGTTCAACCCTAATGACTACAGTGGAACCATCCAGACGAAGCTCGAGCAGCAACTGGATCGAAAAGTCGCGCTGGGGAACCTGAGTCTGGGATTATTCCCGCTGCGTTTCCGGGTTGCGAACCTTTCAATCGCCGACGATCCAAAGTTCAGCAACCACGCGTTTATCCAAACCCAGGAGTTGAGCGTCTCGGTCAAGCTGCTTCCCCTGCTGAGCAAGTCGGTAGAGGTAGATTCGTTGACCCTGGAGCGCCCGAGCGTCGAGTTGATCAAGAATGCCCAAGGGGTTTGGAACTTCTCCACGCTCGGCCAGACAGCCCCCGCCGGGGCAGCTGCGCCGTCCCCGACTCGCGCCGCGCCAACTCCTCCTGCTGCTTCATCCCCTTCCTCGCCTACTGCTGGGCAGCAATTCACCTTGGGCGAGCTCGCGATCGACGATGGGCAGGTTGCGATCACCGATCTGCAGGCCCGGACGCCGCGAGCCGTTTACGATCACATCAACCTCAAACTTACGGACTTCGCGCCCGACTCGCCCTTCAACCTTGACGCATCCGTCCATCTGCCCGGCTCGGGGAGCCAGGAAGTCAGCTTAAAAGGCAAAGGTGGCCCCCTGGTCCACGCGAATCCTGCCGATACTCCGTTCAAAGGCACGCTCGACCTGAAGGGAGTTCAAATCGCGGGACTGCAGAAGTTCTTGCAGAGTCCGGCACTGGCCATCACCGATGGCGTGCTCTCCGGCCACGCCGATATCTCGAGCGAGAACGGCAAGCTCTCGGCTGCAGGACAAATGGATTTGGACAAGCCACGCCTGCACGGCTTCGACGTGGGATATCCAATCGACGTGGACTACGACGTCAGCGACGATCTGCAGAATGATTTGCTCAGGATCAACAAGGGTACGGTCAAGTTGGGGCCAACTCCCTTTTCCGTCACGGGCACGATGAACTCCAAGCCAACGCCGGCGCAACTCGATTTCGACCTGAAAGCTAACGGTGTTTCCATCGCGGAAATTGCACGTCTGGCAGGCGCCGTCGGCGTCGCCTTCGCACCCGGCACGACGGTGACTGGGCAGATCAGCGCCGACATAAAAGCGCAGGGCGCCGCGGATAAACCGGCGCTGAATGGGACGCTGGCCGGACGCGACATCTCGGTTTCAGGGAAACAAATCGCCAAGCCCGTTGAGGTCAAAGCCGTGAACATCGCCCTCAGCCCAGCCGAAATCCACTCTGACAATTTCAACGTAACTTCCGGGGGAACCACGGCTGCGGTGCAATTCTCCATGAAAGGGTACACATCCAACTCGCCACAGGTCGACGCCACCGTGCGCGCGCCGCAAGCGGCTTTGCCCGATCTGCTCTCGATGGCCAAGGCCTACGGCGTGACCTCACTCGACAAGCTTAGTGGCTCGGGCAATCTCGCCCTCGATATGCATGCCGCCGGTCCGCTGCAATCCATCACTTCGGACCAGATTGCGAAGGCGCTGAACGGCACCATCAACGTCAATTTCAACAGCATGCGCTATACCGGGATCGATATTTCCCACCAACTCCTGTCCATGATTAATTCCAGCAAGGCGGGAACGGATCAGGGCTACACTAACATTCAGAAAATGACGGGAGCCATCGTGGTGAAAAATGGCGTCGCCCAGACCAGCAATCTTCAAGCTACGCTAGACATCGGCAATGTCGGCGCGACCGGCACCGCCAACCTGGCCAGCCAGACGCTCAACATGCAGCTCACCGCCGTGCTTACCAAAGCTTTCACCCAACAGGCGGGCGGCACCGGCGTTGGCGGTTACATGACCACTGCCTTGGCGAACAGTCAGGGCGAACTTGTGATCCCAGCGATTGTGGGCGGAACTTTTCAGAATCCAAGAATCACACCTGATATCCAGAAAATGGCGCAGATGAAACTCAAGGGTTTGATCCCGACCGGCGACAATCCGCTGGGCTCTGCGTCTTCCATACTGGGTGGACTTACCGGACAAAAAGGACAGGCAGCCGGACAGCAACAAAATCCGGTAAACCAAATCATGGGCCTTTTTGGCAAGAAGAAACAGTAAGAAGGTTTAAAGAACTAAGGTTGCAGGCGCGTTAATTCTGCGGCAAGCCTCCCGACCGCCGACGCACGTGGAACTTGATCACGCCCACACTCTTGCCATCGGCCTCGGCGCGACACGTGATTTCGTCGACTTTGTCGGCCGTCGTCTTTGGCGACATCACAGAAATCTGCACGGGCACGTCACTTCCCGCCGGGACCGAGTAGCTGCCCACTCCAGTTTGATCGCTCCAGCCCTCAGGTGTTGCCAGCGATAAAGCAACTTCCTTCGCCGACGAAGTATTGTTATGCAGCACGACCGGAATCAGCAAAGCCGCAGGCGTGGCGATCGCAATCTCAGGGACGGCAGCCTTTGGCAAATGCTGCAATCCATGCGCCCGCCTGAAAGCTTCATAAAACCCCCACGGTCCGGCCAGTTCTAGGGAAATGCCCGCCGGCGGCTCCGCCACTTCAGCTTGGTGATGCACAAATCCAATCGGTGCTTCCGTGATTCCCGCGAACACATCGTCCGTCAGATTGCCTCCGACGTTCGACTTTCCAAAAGTCAGCTGGATCGGATCGGACCAATCCTCCCTGGCTTTTTTCAGTTGCCCTTCCTCATCCAGCGTACTAAAGGTCTCAATGTAATTGCGGTATTGAGTGAGATGAAATCCGAAACACTGCATGGAGATCAGCCCGTACGGGGCTTTGCGTACGGGTGAAATCTCGTTAACCGACAAGAGCGGTCCGGTGCCTTTGAATTGATCCTGGTCCTGCGCGTCGGAGAAGTAATAAATCTTCTTGGGCTGCCAGGGCCGCAAGCCTTCGAGCAGCGTTTCATTGACGCGGACGGGAGCCGCGAGTTGAGCGGGAAAAATCGACGG
>Ga0116221_1000332_pt1 | contig 32291 bp, 27 predicted proteins | sample Sb_taG_5_FD_88965 | JGI IMG/M metagenome (GOLD analysis project Ga0116221, IMG submission 88965) | Peat soil microbial communities from Weissenstadt, Germany - Sb_50d_8_FC metaG | ecosystem: Environmental > Terrestrial > Soil > Wetlands > Peat | place: Germany: Weissenstadt | collected 2010-09-21 | reverse complement strand
CTGCTCCAATACCAGCCTCGCGGCTCGCGTCCAGCGCGTCGCCCAGGAACACGGCGCCATCCTGAGGTGCACCCACGTCGATGTCGGCCGATGGCTGAAAGGCGTCGTCCCGCGGCCCGCGACCGCGCGGTTCATCGCGCTGGCTCTCAGCAGCAAGGCCGGTGTGTCGTTCTCGCTCGACGACATCGGCATGGCCGGTGTGGCCACCGCGGACACCCTGGATGACGCGCTGGACTATCCGGCCGACGGGCCCACGGCCGGCCAGCGGCTGTACGGCCTTACCCGCCGCGAGCTGGCCGAAGACGTCCTCGCGTTAGGGGCTGGCATCGTCCCGGCCGCGTGGCCTCAGACCATGCTCGGCTGGCTCCTATCACGGCCGGAGCCATTGCCGGCGCGAGCTGGCGGAAGATTACAAGCCGGCGACTCAGATGTGCAGGCCATACGGACCACCGTGCAGCTCTTCATGCAGATGGACTTCCAGTTCGGCGGCGGCCACGCGCGCGCAGCCCTCGCCCAGTACTTCGCCAACGACGTGTGCCCCTTGCTGGACGGCAGGTTCGCCGACCACGTCGGGCGGCAGCTATTCTCCGCCGCCTCGCAGGTCGCTGAGCTTCTCGGCTGGACCGCGTACGACATCGGCCGTCACGCTCAGCGGTACTTCATCCAGGGGCTCAGGCTCGCCCAGGCAGCCGACGACCGCATGATGGGAGGCCGGCTGCTGGCGAGCATGAGCCACCAGGCCAACTATCTGGGCAACTTCGACCAGGCCGTCCAGTTAGCCAGGGCCGCCCAGGAAGGATCGAGAGGCGCCGCCACCGCGACCACCATGGCCATGTTCCTCGCCATGGAAGCGCGCGGACACGCCGGAAACAGCGACGATGCCGCATGCTCGCGCGCCCTGCGCGACGCGGAGAAGTTCTTTCAGCGCCGCAACGTCGCCGATGACCCTGAGTGGATCAGCTACTTCGACGCCGCGGAACTGGCAGGCGAGGAAGCGCACTGCTTCCGTGATCTCCGGAACCCCCGGATGACGCAGGAGTTCATCACGGGCGCCGTGGAGCTGTGCGACCCGTCCTACACGCGGACGCTTGCGTTCGTCCGGCTCGTTCACGCCGCGAGCTTCGTCCAGCAGCGTGAGCCCGCCCAGGCCGTCGCCGTCGCAACAAAAGCGATCGGGCTGGCGGGCAGCCTTAAATCGCAGCGGTACCTTCGCTACATCCGCGATCTATGCGCAGACCTGGATGCCTACGATGGCGAAAGGGACGTCCGTGCCTTCAGGCACCTCGTGGTCGATAGGTATACGTCCATCAGGATTGTTTGAGCCCTTATCCCCTGCAAACGTACGGTCCCACCTGTCTTGAGCACGACGCGAGACCGGGAGTGTGTTCTGCTCAAGGTCGACAGCCTAAGTGAACATCATATCCCGTGGTTGGCCAGTGACAACTATTTTTTTTAATGCTACGGCCACCACCGAGAGTGAGAATCGGCCGGGCATTGCAGCTCCGCTTTCGGCACATAACGATTACGAGCGGGAGCAGACTCGCTAAACTGTCGAGATCGGGCGCCCAGATTAACCATTCCAGCGTGCTGATCCGAACTCACCGAGCACCCTGCGGGCGAACCGCGTGTTCGATATTATCGCCAGATGACCAGCGTCGGTCCGGAAATATCTTGTACGACTTGATTACGGCGTCGCAGCGTACCGCCAGGGCTGACGTTCGGTAATCGGCTAGCGTTTGCATGTGCGGGCCGACGTGGATGTACCGGATCATTGGCTGCCGTCTGCCCCGGGGAATGTCTGCTGCGCTGTGAATCTGGCTTGCTCAGCGACCGGCCGGGGGGTGGTTGTCCCCGGCTGCATGTGCGTCAGGACGCGGCATGCCGGCCGTGACCGCGTGCCGGCACAGCAAGTCCGGGCGCGGATGGCATGGACTTCCTTCTGCGCTGGGCGCTGGTCCGGGACGAGACGTGAGCGCAGCTATCGGTTGAATGCGGAGCTCACCGCCTGCCGCCCGGTTCCTGGTGGGCCGAATCCGGACGGCGAATGCGCGGATGGCTGCTCCTGGCCGCCGCTGCGCCGCTCGCCTGTCGAAGGCGGCGCGGACCCTTCCGCCGGATGATGCGGCCACCAGGTAGTCCGCCGTTCTGCTGCTTGTGAGGTAGCCGGTGAGCACGATCGCCTCGGGCTTGCTGCCCAGGGCGAGAACGGCTGCCATGGTGGCGGGTCGTAATTTCAGCCCGGCACGCTCGCTGCCAGTACAAGAGGGATGTGGCGCGGTTGTTGCCCACGCGGGGTGGCGATCGGCTGAGTAGTGATGGCCAGTCCTGGCGATGGGCTCGATAGTGGTGCCGGTGCTGCCGGAGTAGGTGAGCAAGAGGGTGACGCGAACGTGTTGAGGCTTCTACATGAACGGATCCAGCTACCGGCCCAGAAAACGACCCGGTCGGCGTAGTACGACGACAACCGGCCGGGCCACCCGTAAAACAGAACCAGACCAGGACCTGGTCAATTACGTGAGCAACACCACTGCTCAATAACGTGAGCGCCGACACTCAGCACGCAGAAAAAGCCGCCGACGCCGAGCGGCCCTTGCTGGTTTACCAGCGGATGGCCACAGTTGTCTGTCGTGCGGGTAAGTGATGTGCGAAATTGCGCACCCCTACACTCAGCCGTAGCAAACGGCGCCGTAGCGGGTGTAATCCAGGCGCAATAGGACGAATTCAGGGGAGGAATTCACAAATGATGCAGGCAGGACGCATGCGGACAGCAGCAGGCGCCGCAGCTTTCGTGTTAGCCGCAATCGCCATCCAGGGTAGCACCGTCGCCATCCCGGCGTCGGCGGCGATCGAGCAGCAGCCCGTTACCGTTCAGCAGCTCAATCCGACCACCGATCCACCAGGCGGAAACTGCCAGGATCCGTATTCCTCTGGCACCGGTTTCCAGGGGGTTCCGCAGGCCGTGCACGACACCGTTGACCTGAGCGCGTTCGACGGCCAGACGGTAGAGCTAAGATTTAACTTCACCACCAACGACTCGCTTTACAATGACTTCGAGGGCTGGTACGTAAAGAATATCAAGGTCACCGGGACCGCGTCCGGGTCGCCCGTCACCGTCTTCTCGGACCCAGTGGCGGACGGCGATGCGATGTTCACCGCAAGCAGCGAATTTGGCACCGCCCCCGGCTGGCATGTCACCGACCGCCGTGATGCGACGCTCGGCGGCCCGGCGTGGTGGTACGGCAACGACGCCACCGGCACCTACCAGTCGCCGAACCCGGTGGATGACTGCACAGACAGCTCGGCCAACGCCGGTACCATCACATCCGCACCTTTCACCCTCGCGAGCAGCAACTCACAGCTCTCCTTCGACACCCTCTGGCAGATCGAGAGCGTCAACCCATCGAGCTACGACCTGATGCAGGTCCAAGTGATACCCGTGCCCGGCCCGGTCCTCGGCCTTGGCGACTCCGTCGCCGCCGGCTACGGCCTCGGGGCGTCGGAAGGCAAGGGGGACAACCCGCTCGCATATCCGCTGCTCCTCGCCGGAGCGCTCGGCGTGCAGGGCACTGACCTGGCAGTCGAAGGCGCATGCGCCAGCAGCGCCGAGCACGGCTGCCCCGGCCACTCGGTCAACTGGCAGATCAGCCACGTGCCGTCCGGCTTCACGCCCGGCATCGTCACCCTAACCGTCGGAGCCAACGACATTGACTTCAGCGACTGCTTCCGAGAGATCCTGAACCCGAAGAACCCCGACCTGCTTTTGACTTCGGGTTCCGATCCGTGCAGCCAGAACTCGCTCACCCCGCACCTCGCCGCGCTCAAAGAGGCGCTCACCACCGACCTGACCGCGATAACGGGCATGTATCCGCACGCCAAGATCCTGATGATGAACTACTACAACCCGTTCCCCGCTCCGCCTGGACCGGCCGACACGCCTTGCCTGCTGAGCCAGTCACTAGCGCTAGCGTACGCGCACGCGCACGGCGTCAGCTGGGCGGAAGAGCTAACCAGCTACTTCCTCGCGAAGGACGCATTCCTGAACCTCGCCCGCGCCGCCCAGACACGGCTCTACACCGACGCGCAGAGCATCATAGACCAGCTCAACTCCACCATCGACGCGGTGGCAGCAGCCGGAAATGCGACGGTGGTTGGCACAAGCGACCTGGAAGGCCACGGCTTTTGCGCCGCATCAGGCAGCCAACTGATCTTCCTGCCAACGCTCACGGTCGACGCATCCCTGACTGTGTCCGTGCCCCTGCTGGGCACGAAAACCTACACCGACCATCTGTCATTCAGCGGGGACACCATCTGCCCGGCGCCCGTACCGAAGGCCGAGGTGCACAAGATGATCACGGATTCCTTCCACAAGAAGAACGCAAGCGGCAGCGTTACCATCACCTTCGATTCAAACTGCCTGCCGCACCCCAACAGCCAGGGCCAGGCCGACATCGCTAACGATTTCCTGCAACAGGGCGGGTAGCCCTAACCTGTCGGCCCGGCCCCCGGGAACGCCAGCCAGCGTGACCGGGCGGCCGGGCCGTCGGCGATGAGCGTCCGTGCCGACCTCCCCACAGGGTGGTACATCCGGCACACGCAGGTTTCGCCCCAGCCCTCGAAGTCATATCCCTCACAAGCGCCCGAGCGATGTGATCTTGCGCCAGGACGGGCAGCTGCTCCAGGTCGAGAGGTTCATCATCCTCCGCGACCAGCGGTGACAGGAAGCCGCCGGGTACTGGGACTGGCTCATGGCCCAGACCAGGAACACCAGCTGGAGGCGCGACGTCGGCGTCAGCGGAGACCCCGGCGAGCGCCTAGACGACGGCGCGCCCGCTGAGCTGCTCCGGCTTATCGAGGCGGCTGCACAAGCGGCGGCCATCGGCCAGGAACAGCCCGTTGACTTCCACGGAGCCCGCGTGCGGGTGCTACCTCTTGGAAGCACCACCCTATGAGCTGCTCGGAGCCGTTGAGGTAGGAAAGGGTTGGCCCGTACTGAGGCGAAGCTTGCCTCAGAAAGATAGCCAGGCATCCGCAGCGGGGGAAGGGTGGCTGCGGGCCGACGTCCGCGACGGCATGTGGCAGTTCACGCCGTGGTCCGTGCGGGACTACGAGTTCATCGATGAGATCGGCCGCTTCATCCGGCCGCTTCTCCGGCGGGTTAAGGGCATAGAGGGTGTCGTGCTCTCCAGCGGCGCGCTCGTCGCGCAGGGCGAGTTCTGCGGCCAGTCGGCCCGCACGGAATACGGGTGTTACAGGCTCCGGGGATGCTGCCCGCAGTGCGCACGCGACATCGCGTCAGCTAGAACGGCTGCCAGGTACGTGGCGCGTCCCGGTCGTGAAGTGACGCCAGCCGGGTGCGGAACTCCTCGGCGACGCGATCGCTCTGGCGAACGTTCTGCATCAGCCAGGTTGTCATTTTCAGCTCGTTGATGGCCCGGAGGATGGGGAAGCCTTCCCAGCTCATCACGTCGAATCCGTAGGCCTGGCAGAATCGGGCGTACTGCGCGTCGCTGTGCCAGCCGACCAGGTGCTCGGTCGCGGTCACGGCGAGGTCGGACTCGGGCGGGCCGTAGGCGAATCGTTCGAAGTCGATGAGTATCAGCTTGCCGTCCGGCCGCTGGATCAGGTTGTCCTGGTGTGCGTCTCCGTGCACGGCTGATCGGGGCAGCGTGAAGTCAAGGCTCGCGTAGTCGAGGCGGAGCTGAGCCAGGCGTCCGGTCAGGAACTCACGTTCGGCGTCGGTGAGGTCGGCGGACTTTGCTATCCGTTCGGAGACCCGGTCGAAGATGTCGAACTCGGGCAGGGCAAGGCCGGCTGGTACCGGCAGGCTGTGCAGCTGGCGCAGGACGCGGGCGAGGTCTTCGAGGGGTGGCTCGGTGCCGCTGTCATCGATCAGCTTCCAGAAGGTGACGGGCCGGCCGTGGACCACGATCGGCTGATCGTGTGCTGCGGGCTCGGCTCCGGGCAGGCCGGCGTCACGGAGCCACGCCGCTACTGCGACTTCTTTGGCGCGTCCTTGAGGATGTCGATGCCGCGGGCGATCCTGACGACCACTCGCTGCCGTTCCAGGCGGTAGATGGCGTTCTCGCCGAGCCGGATGAGCTGGGCTTCGTCGCCGCTGAGGCCTGCCAGGGAACATGCCTCCGCTAACGTGGCGGACGCGTCGGCCCAGGTGAACGGGGGGTCGGGTGGTGCTGCGGCCACCGTTCAGGTTCCTCCGTCCGTGACTGGGCGCGGCCACGGAGACGGTCATTCTGCCCGCCGCCGGCGTGCTGACACTATCGCTGTGACTGGCGTCGGGAGAGGGCGGCCGGCGGCCTTGCGGGCCACATTTGATCAGCGCGTGCTCAGGAGCGGTTGTGTGCCTCAGATCACGGGGCGGTTTGCGTTATGCAAAGGGAATGACGTCGGGGACGATGGCCGCGTTGTGGTGCCGAGGGAGTGGCGGCAGCCGGTGGTTTCGAAGGCCATCTGCTCTGCTGCCGCGGGGAGGAGGCGGGTGTGCCATTCGGCCTGGGCGGCGATCGTCCGGTCGTCCCTGTGCTGACTGAGGTAGAGCACGGACCATAGTTCGCTGAGCCAGTCGAGCGTGTACAGGCACGGCGTGTGCTGCTCCCAGCAGGGCGGGAGCGCTGCGGCGGGCCGCCCGTAGCCGGGCCGGTAGATCTGCTCGACCCAGGCTCGCAGCCGGTCGATGGCGGCCTGCCGGTCGGCTCCGGCCAGCTTCCACCACCGGGAGGCAGGGATCGGCTGGTACCGGCTGCGCTGGTCATCCTGGTCGTTCGCCGTATGGTCGGTGAGCTGGGTGATGACGGCGGCCAGGACGTGGTCGATCTCGTCGAGGCGGCCGCGGGTGGCGGCAAGGCCCGAGGAGATGTCGCGGTAGTGGCCCTCTTCGCGGGAATCCAGGTTGCTGATGCGCTCGGCGTGGCCCGAGATCTGGATGAGGGCGGCCGACAGCACTTCCTCCGCGTCATCCGGTGCGGGCATCGCCGTTCACTCGTCCCAGGGGTAGCGCATGTCGGCGGGCGTGCCGTTGCCGGCGAGGGGGAAGGACAGGGTCCCGGCGGGTCCGGTGCTGCCGAACAGGGCGAACTCAGACGCCTTGCCATGAACCGAAAGCCTGCTACCTGCCTGGTGATCGGCGCCGCTCGGGGAGCGGCATAGAAGGACGTCTTTTGCGTGGGCGCGCTGCCGCCTGGCAGGGCGAGGGATTATCCGGTTGCCGTGATCATCGGCTGATGGTTGCCTGGGTGCGTGTTCCACAGTGGCAGGACGGCTGTCGGGCAAGTCTGCGCCGCGTTCGGGCTGACTGCAGGACCTGGGGCCTCGATCATGGCGGTGTCGCGGGGTGCGGCGGGACGGATCTGGTGCCTCGATTTGGGCACCGAGTGCTATGCGGTCAAGGAACTGTTCCGGCGGTCCGACGAGGAGTCGGTACGCCGGGAGGTGGCGTTCACGGCGCACCTGCGGGCAGCCGGGATCCGGCTGCCCGACAGCCTGCCCGGCGCCGATGGCCGGTTTGTGGTCCCGCTGCCGACGGACGGCGATGATACCTGGCTGCGGCTCTACCGCTGGATCGACGGCGTGCACGCTGACCTGGCCGACCCCGGGCTCGCCACCCGGATCGGTGACCTGACCGGCCGGCTGCACGCACATGCCCCGCCGGCCCAAGGTGCGGCTGACCCGTGGTACGACACGGTGCCGGGGCCGGCCAGCTGGGACGAGCTCGCAGCAGCCGCCCGAGCCCAGGGAGCCGACTGGGGCCGGGCACTGGCCCGGCAGGCCGGCCTGCTGGCCGACCTGACAGATCTGGTAACTCCCGCGGCCGTGGAGCGGCTGGTGACCTGCCACCGGGACCTGCACCCCGACAACGTGCTGGTCCAGGACTCCGGCGACCTGGTCTTGCTCGCCTGGGCCGACGCCGGGCCCGCCTGCCCGGACCGGGAGCTCGCCGGGCTCCTGATGTTCTGGCACGTCACCGATGACGGCCGGGCCGATGACGCCGCAGTCGTGCGGACCCTCGCCAGTTACCATGCAGCGGGCGGCCCCGGTCGGCTACGCGACGATCGGTCGTTCGGCATGTACATCGCCGGCCGGCTGAACTTCCTGCACAGCCAGGCCAGCGTCGCGCTTGACCCGCGCGCCACCGCCGAACACCGCCGGTACGCGTCCAGCGAGATCTCGGACACACTCGCCCGGCTGCCCGCGCTCACCCTGATCAGCCACCTGGGCAGCCTCGCCGCCACGGCCCCGGCTCGACCACGTTGGTGACCATTCGACAAACAGCCCCAAGCGGTGGCATAGCGGGCATCCCAGTGGCTGGGCGATCATGAAGCGTCATGAAACCTAGGCCGGCCGCCCTTGCCGTCGGCGATGAACACCCGCCGCTCAGCGACGTGCAGGTCTTCCCGGCGCAGCCCGAGAACCTCGCAGCGCCGCAGCCCGCCGAGCACCATCGCCGTGACCATGGCCCGGTCCCGGTGCGTGCGCAAAGTCGCGGTCAGCATCGACCTCGGCCGGGGCCAGGATCCTCGGCAGTCGGCGAGTAACACGCACCAGAGGGACACCCTGACCGGGACGAGACCGCTCCCGCCGGGTCGGCAGCCCCCGCGGCACCGGGTTGGCTGCCACGTCAACGCGAGCCTGCAAGAACGCGAAGAAACCCGACACGACCGACAGGCGTCGCCGCACCGTGGCGCTCGACACCCCGGCAGGCCCCTCACCGGGATCCACCGCCTGCAGCACGCCATCGGCGCTGGCGCGGCCCGTGCGCTGCGCGGTGATGAACGCCAGCACATCGGCAGGCCGGACCTGATCCGGCGGCTTAGCGACCACCGCGAAGAACACCTTCAGGTCATAGGCAGCGGCCAGCACCGTATAGGGCCGCCACCGCCCGCCCAGGAACTCCAGGTACGTATCAGTTCGGCGGCACCCCCACCGCCACAACCAGCCCACCCCAACGGTCACGCGAACGGACCACGCAAGGACCCACAGGCCAGGGCGCTGTCCAGGTCATCGATGTCGGACAGTCCGAAATTGCAGGTCACGATGTCGAACTGGATGCCGGGCAACCAGTCGCCGGCTGCGGCGTCCGCGTGCAGGTACCTGATGCCCAGCGGCCGCGCGCGCTCGGCCGCCAGGGCCGCCAGCCACCCGGTTGGCGGCAGAAGCAGGCGATGGCTACGACTTCAGCGATGCGGGGTTGGGGCACCGTGTGGTTGGTTTGACCAGGCGGAGGATCAGGAACCCGGGCTCAGTGGTCAGCTTCTGGTAGTCCTCGGGATAGTGCTGGCGCATGGTCTCCGCCGGGAGAGGCTCGATGACCTTCTCGATCAGGAACCCGGCGTCGGTAGCGGCGGTACATAGAGCCGACAACGGCTCACGCCAGAAACGGACCGGCTGGTCGCCCGCGGGCGTGCGCCAGATGTCGGTCTCCAGCTTCACGTCGAAGTAGGAACCGCCTTTGCGCAGCCAGTCCACGGTCGGGTGCTGGGTCGATATCACCAGTGCGCCGTCTGCGCGCAGGACGCGGAAGAACTCCGCGAACGCGGCGCCGCGGTCATCGGCGTAGTGGATGGCGAGGGCGCACACGACGAGGTCAAACGCGCCGTCAGGGTAGGGCAGCGGCTCGCCGAGGACGGCGTGGTCGATCTGCACCTGGTTCGCCATGCGCTTCCTGGCCAGGTCCACCATGGCCAGGCTCGCGTCAAAGGCCGTTACCTCGGCTCCCCAGGCGACGAGCTCCTGCAGATATAGCCCGGGCCCGCACGCCGCATCCAGGACCCGGCGGCCGCCGACCGGTCCCATGGCGGCGAGAACCGCCGGCCGGTCGTAATGCGCGTTATAGGCGCTGTCCTCCGCATGCCGCGCAAAATCCGCGGCCATCTGGTCATAGGCGGACCACAATCGCTCCTCCACGCAGATACCTTGCCACAAGCCATTCGAAGTCCCGCGCCACAGCCGGCCGCCGAACCAGGCAGCGGCCGCCGCGCACCATGCGGCAGTTACTCGACGATGGGCTCGGGGGACGGTGGTGTTCGGCGGGATGCTGCGGCATCCTTGTGGCCGTGGACGAGGCGGACTCCGATGAGTGGCGTGCACTTCGGGAGTGCCGCAAACCTACCGGCGAAGAGTGGGCAGCGGCGAAGTCGCGTTTCACCAGCGGGGTTGTCGCGACGGGCGTGGTGCTGAGCCATCATGCGTTCGGGTTTTCGTCGATCTGGGCGATCCGGTCATCGGGCTCGTCGAGCTTTCGCGTGTCATGGATCCTGGCAAGTCAGTGGACCCTCAGGACTACCCAGCCGTTGGCCAGCAGATCACCGCTGTCGTGCTGGGCGCAGTTGATCTACCGCGTCAGGTTCATCTGAGCATCAGGCTCTCAGAGCTGCGGGCTGCGACCTGACGCGGTGACCCGCACCCAGCACACCTGCGCTCCGAGTTATCCAGGGCTTTCTCGTAGACCTCGGCTGCTAGCCAACCGTGGGCAACAACCACGTGCTTAACCGATCAGCTGTGGCGGCCCCACTGCCCGCGATGCACGACATCGGCGGCGGCGCGGCGGCGCTCTGTGACCTGGGGGCTCTGCGCGGGGATGTCATCTGCCCGGTACCCGACCGTGATACCGCCGATCGGGTCGTAGTCACCAGGTACCCCGAACTCGGCGCGGAACGGATCCAGGTGGTCGGGCATGATCCCGAAGAAGCAGGCGCCGAGTCCTTCGTCTACCGCGGTGAGCAGCATCAGGAGCGCGGCCATGCCGGTGTCGATGTACCAGTACGGCGCAGGCCAGCGAGCCTCAGCGCGATCGGCCCATCCCTTGTCAGGTTCCGCGTAGCGTTCGAGGTACGCAGCCTTGTGCGCCAGCGGGACCACCACCAGCGGCGCATCTTGCATCGTCGGGGTCTGCTCGACCCGGGTGGGTACGAAGGGCCAGAACCTGGCCCGGTCCGCCGGGTCGGTCAGTGCGAGGAACGCCCAGCCCTGGGAGAAGCCCGCCGATGGTGCACGCAGCGCACTGGCCAGCACCCGCTCGATAACGTCCGGCGCCAGCGCGCGGCTGGAATAGTGCCGGATCATGCGGCGGCGGCGGACGACCTCCGAGAATTCCATGCCCCGATCCTGCCATCCGCGGGCGAAGACCGGCGGCCCCGCCCGACTGCTACCACCAAACCGACAGTGTCGGCGAGCGCTCCGCGGCATGAGCACTTCGACTCCGTCGATCTTGGATACTGGCTCGTCGACGAGTTCAGTGCCCGGCTCACTGCGTGGAGCGCGTAGTCCGCGCGGACCTCAGCCTAGCCGGGGGAGGCTTCGACCTTCCGGTCCAGCATGGCGCCGTAGAAGGCCGCCAGGGCACCCGGATCGGGACAGTCGATGACGATGCTCGGGAAGCGTGCGATGGCCATGCCAGGCACGGTACGCGCGATTGCGGACGATGTACGTCCGGATTGTGCCCGCGGCCGGGCCGACGTGCCTCCCATCGCACCCGAGCCGGGTGCCTGGCTGAGTGGGTATCTAGCCGCGTCGGGTGGGTAGTGGCCGCAGAGGAGTCTGGGTGTTCGTACCCATGCGGCGGACAGGTGCTGGGGGCGATGATGGCGGGTATGCCGGGACGCCAGGTCCCGGTGCGCTGCGGGCAGGGTCTGAATCATCTCGGGTGCCTGTTCGCGGTGGCTGGTTCAGGACAGGAGTATGTGATGAGCATGGCGGCCGAGCCCACGATCTACCAGGCCATCGGCGGAGATCCCGCCTTAGCCGGGGTCGTCGATGACCTGTACGTCAGGATTCTGGGTGACCCGGAACTGCGGGGGTTCTTCGCTGGCACGAACATGTCCAGGCTGAAGGGGCGGCAGGTTGAGTTCTTCGCGGCTGCGCTGGGCGGGCCGGGGCCGTGGCGGGGTGCCTCGATGCGGGAGGTGCACCGAGGCAGGGGGATATTCCAGGAGCATTTCGACCTGGTTGCCGGGCATCTGGTGGCTGCGCTCAGCGATGCGGGCGTCCCGGATGGCACCGTCGCCCAGATCGTCGCCGCGATCGCGCCGCTCGCCGGCGAGATCGTATCCCGGCGGCCATCGGAGCAGGTGGCCGCCGCAGGCCCGGATTTTCGGTAACGCCGCACAAACCTGCCGCCGGGCCTGGGCGGACTTCGGAGGCCGTTACGGGCACCGGTCATGTCGTGGTCGCCATGACCGGTGCAGTCCCGCGGTTCCCGCAGCCTGGTAACGCCAGCGGGCGTCTCCCGTGAGAGCTGGGCTGCGCTTGGCTCGGTTACCGGCGGGCGGCAGTGAAACCCGTGGATGGTGAAGTGGCTGACCACGCTGCCGGAGAAGGAGGTGGCGTAGAGGTTCGCGCCGTCGCGGGTCACAGCCAGGCCGTTGGCGCCGTCGAGCGCGCCACGCGGGCTAGTCGTGGTGCAGCCGGCCAGGTCGCCGGTGCAGCCGCCGAAGAACCGGTTCCCGGCCGCCGCCGCCGAAGAGTATGTCCCCGGACGTGGTGGTCCGGAAATGGCTGACCACGCCGCATCGGGCCGCCACTGGCGGACGCAGCCGGAATGGCCAGGCCGCTGGCCGCCAGCACCCCAGCGGCAACCGACAGCAGCCTGCGGACCCACGCGCGCTGTCGGCGTGCCCGCCCGGCCGTGGCGCGCGCGGCCGGGGCGGTACTGGCTGCCCGTGCTGCGGCTGCCAAAGTGATCGCGCGGGCCATGGTGCGCGGCGGTCACGGGTGCAGCGGGATGGGGTGGACGGCGCGGCTGGCGCCGTAGCCGGGTGGCAGCAGGACCCATCCGCTGGCCAGGCGGTAGATGATCTGGCGGTGGTAGTAGCCGGTCAGGGCGTGCGGGCTGGCGCTGATCTGGCGGGCGTAGCGCAGGACCGCGTCGACGTACAGCCAGCTGGGGTTGTAGGCATACAGGGCGGAGCTGATGTCGCTGGGCGCGCCGTGGGCGAGCAGGAACCGGGCGGCGGCCAGGATCGCCGGGCGGGGGCGGTGGATGTCGCCGTGGCCGTAGCTGGCCCAGGTGGCGGGGAGGAACTGCATGGGTCCTTGCGCTCCGGCGGTGCTCGGCCCGGCGATGCGGCCGAAGTCGGTTTCCACGAAGTTGATCGCGGCCAGGTAGGTCCAGCCGACGCCGGTGGCTGCCTGGGCGGCCTGGTAGTCGGCGCGCAGCACGGCCAGGGGCTGGGCTGCAATGATCCGCCAGGTCGGCAGCCGGGGCTGCGGCGGGGTCAGGGCCACCAGGTCTGCCGTGGCCGCGATGTCGGCGGCGGCGGCCGCGCGCTGGGCCGACCGGACCTCGCCGAGGACCACGTTCGCCCAGCCCGGGTGGGCGGTCAGCCGCAGGCAGGCCAGCTGGACGATCAGCGCCTGGCGGGCGATCACCGCATCCGGCGCGCCGCCCTCGCCGAGCACCCGCTCCGCGGCGGTGATTTGGCTGGCCAGCGCAGCCGGGTCACGGCCGATCACCGGCACCACCCTGACCGGCGCCGTGCCGCCGGGAGACGGACCCGGCCGGGCCGGCCGCCCGGTGGGGTGCCCGGCAGCCGAGTGGCTGGGCTGCGCGGTGGGCGGTCCGGTGACGGCGCAGCCCGCGACCGGGCCGGCCGCCAGCAGGCACCCCGCCGCCAGCAGCACGAGCCGCACGGTAGCTGTCGCCGTTCCGGACACGCCAGCCAACCTAGCCCGGCCCCCGCCCGGCCGGCCAGGAATCGGTCCAGGCTTGGGCATCCGCAAGGCTCGCGCTGGTCGGGCGCCGGGTACTGGTCGAACTGTGTCTGCCATGGTCGCTTGGCCGTGCGCGATACTGCTGGGATGAGCGACCGGAATGTACTGGGTGGCGATCTGGAACCGTGCGGCACCGACCCGGTCACCGGGTTCTACCGCGATGGGTGCTGCAACACCGGCCTGGAGGATCTGGGCAGCCACACTATCTGCGCCGTTGTTACCACCGAGTTCCTTGAGCATCAGCGCCGGATCGGCAACGACTTGATCACCCCGATGCCGCAGTACAGGTTCCCAGGACTGGTGCCCGGTGACCGCTGGTGCGTCACTGCGGTGAACTGGCTCAGGGCGCACCGCGACGGCGCTGCGGCCTATGTGGTCCTGGCGTCCACGCACGAGCGGGCGCTCGACGTCGTCCCCCTCGCCGCGTTGCAGGAGCACGCGATCGACGTTCCGTCCAGCCCGGGCGCGCTCGGGGACTGACGTAGCAGTCAGTCCCCGAGCCGGCCCCAGACCCAGCGCAGCGAGCGTGGCTCAGTGCGGTGAGCGCTGGCTCAGTGCGGTGAGCGCTGGCTCAGTGTGGTGAGCGCTGGCTCAGTGCAGCGAGTAGAACGGGATTCCGGTGCCTGGGTGGACCGCGTCGACGGACATCGTCGACCGGCGCGGGCACATCTGGTTGGGGAAGCCGAGCAACTGGGCGACTTTCTGACCGGGCGGGTAGACCCGCAGCGTCGAGCCGTTAACCGGATGCGCGCACACCGCACCCGCGTCCACGACTCTCAGCACGAAATGCGAGGTATCCCCGGGTGCGAGCGTGACCAGGGGCTTAATGCCGCCATGAGTCGCTGGCAGGCCAACCTGGCTGCCATGAATATTGAGCTCGGAGACTCCGGGGTAGCCCTTGAGTGTGCAGGTGTGGTGCCCTACGTTGCTGATCTCGATCTCGTAGTAGATCGTTCCTGCTGCCCCGTTGCCTTGAGCGGCATTCCAGACCTCGGTGCCGACGGCGTGGCATGCTGCCAGGGCTGGATGGGCCGGTGCGTCGGAGCCTGCGGACGAGGCCAGCGCTGCCGTGGGCAGCAGGATGGCCGCGCAGGCCAGACCCACTCCGGCGGCGAGCCGTCGGCTTGTCAGTGACGTTAGCTTCATGATGCGACTCCTTGGTCTGGATCCGTGGCGGACGCTCCTACCTGTGACGTCGCTCGGCGCCGCCTGGTTGGAATCGACCATTGTGCAGGGTGCCAGTGCACCAGCGCCAGAGGTACCGGCCGGCTCGCCGGCGTTGGCCGCCGGGCAACCCGCGAGACCGGGTGCTCGCCTCCGCGAGTCGCTGAGGACGTCGCAGCCAGTTCCGTCATATGGTCAGTACCGTCAGATCCGGTGCACTCTGGACGGTGAATCCAGATTGGGGACATATCTGGGTCGATTCTCTGGCGGCTGATCGGCAGGCGGTAGCGGCATGGCCAGCATGGCGGATGTAACTCAGCGGGGACGCTCCCTGCTGTTCGGGGTGGTCCTGATCGTGGTCGGCGTCTTTGTCGGGCACGCGCTGCCGCAGAACACGGCCACGCCAGCGGCCGAGATCGGCACGGTGACCTACGTGAAGCTGCAGACGGGCGGCTCAGGCACCCAATTCGTCTTCAAACCCAAGAGCGGTGGTCAGCAGACCTACCAACTCGACACTCCCACCCCGTGGCAGAACAAGCCGGGAAGCTGGCACCTCAGCGGCATGCCAACCTGTCTGGTGCCGAACTCTCATATACCCCATCGTGTCACGATCGGCGTCATCACCGTGCAGCCCACCGGCTCGCTGGCCGGCGGACCTTTCATCGCCTGGATCAAGTGCCAGAGCTAGCCAGCCAGGGTAGCCAAACAGCTGCGCTGGTTGCGGACCAGGACCGCTGAGGCGGTCACGGCCGATACCTTTGACAGGTGAAACGGACCGTGGCGGGCATGATCGCCACCGCAGCCGTCGGCCTCACCGCGCTGCTGGCCAGCGGCGTGGTTCCGGCCGCAGCCGCGGCGGAGTCGCAGGGTCAAGCACGGGCCTCCGCCCACCCGGTGATCGTGATCGGCATCGGCGGTCTGCGGTGGAGCGATATCACGGCCGCCACGACGCCGGCGATCTGGCGGCTCGCCGGGACCGGCGCGGCCGGCACGTTGGCCACCACCACGATCTGGCCGGTGACCTGCCCGGCCGATGCGTGGTTGACCCTGAATTCCGGCGCCAGGGCCAGCGGGTCTAGCGAGCAAGTCCCGACGTCGGGACCGTGCCCCGGACTGCCTTCCGTCGAGCGCCTCGTCCTGCTATCGCACACCGCAGCCGGGCCGGCCCGGATCCCGGCGATGCCCGGCCTGATCCAGCTGAACAGGCCGTTCAGCTACAGCCCGTGGTGGGGGCTACTGGGCTCGGCGGCCGGTGCCGGACGCTGCGCTACCGCGATCGGACCCGGTGCCGCGCTGGCGCTCGCCAACCCCGCCGGGGACGTCCCGCATTACCTGCCGGCCTTGCCGAGTGCGAGCCGTTCCGCTTCAGGCTTGACGGTCTTGCGGCAATGCCCGCTGACCGTGATCGACCTTGGCGCGCTGCCGCCGCCAGCGGCGGCGTCCGGGAGTCGGCCGAGGGCGAGCGCGATTCAGACCCAGGCCAGCCGCGCGGTCGCGCTCAGCGCCGCCGATCGGGCGGTCGGCGGGATCGTCGCGGCGGCTCCGCCCGGGGCGATCGTGGTGCTGGCGTCCACGGGGGATGAGCCGGGGCCGCACCTTGGCGTCGTCGTGGTGAACGGACCCGGCTACCGTAACGGGCTGCTCACGTCGACCTCGACCAGGCAGCCCGGGGTAGTGGTGATCACCGACCTGACGCCGAGCATCTTCTCCTGGCGGCACGCGCGTTTCCCGGCGCCACCGGCCGGGACCGCGGCGCCCACCGCGTTGACGCTGACTGCGGTGGGCCGGGGCTCGCTTGCCGCAGCGGTCAAGGCGATGATCGGGCAAGACACGGCGGACCAGGTCTACCGGTCCATCGTGGGCTGGTTCTTCCTGTTCTATGGTGTCGCCGAGGCGGTGCTGTTCGCCCTGATCGCTCTTGCGCTGCGGGGTGGTGGCGCGCAGCGGGTACGCCGCCGGGTGGCCTGGTACTCCGCCGCCGCGGTGTTCACCGGGGCCGTGCCGGTCGGCACGTTCCTGGCCGGCCTGTTGCCCTGGGAGCAGTGGCCGCACCCGGGGCTGCTGCTCTACGGGCTCGGCTTCGCCTGGGCCGCCGTGATCGCCGTGGTGGCGATGGCCGGGCCGTGGCGGCGCGACCCGTTCGGCCCGCCCGGGTTCACCGCCGCCGTGACGCTCGCCGTGATCGCGATCGACGTGATGACCGGATCGCGGCTGCAGATCGGCGCGCCCTTCGGGTTGTCGCTGCTCGAGGCAGGCCGCTTCTACGGCGTCGGCAACAATGCGGTCTGCATCTATGCCACGGCCGGAATACTAACCGCGACCTGGGCAGCGGCCGCCGCGCTGCGGCGCCGGCCCGGCTCGCGCCGGCCCGGCTCGCGCCGGGCGGCGCTGACCGCGGCGGGCGGCGTTGCCGTCGCTAGCGTGGTGGTCCTTGGCTGGCCAGGGTTCGGCGCCAAAGTGGGCGGGACGATCGCGCTGGTACCCGCGTTCTTGGTGCTGCTGGCAGCCATTGCCGAGGTCCGGATCACCCCGCGGCGGGGCCTGATCATCGGGGTCAGCGGCATTGCACTCGTGTCAGCATTCGCCGTGCTTGACTACCTGGTCCCGGCGATCGGGGCGTCGCATCTCGGTACGTTCGTGGGGCAGGTGCTGCACGGTCACGCCGGGGGCACGCTGCACCGGAAGGTCAGCTCGAACCTGCAGTCGCTGACCAAGACCTGGTACACACCGGTCGTGCCGGTCGTCGCGGTGGTGACCGGGCTGATGCTGGCCTGGCCGAGCCGGCTACGGTTGCGCACCTTCGTGGCAGCCTGCTCCCGGTCGGCACTGCTCCGGACGTCGCTGTTCGCGGTCTGGCTGGCGGTCGTGCTTGGCTGGCTGGTGGACGACTCAGGAGTCAGCGCGGCGGCTTCCGCGCTGCCGATCGCGCTGCCGCTTGCGATCGCCCTGGTGGTACGGGTCGCCCAGTTGCCGGCCGAGTCCGGCGCCGGCGCGGTGACAGTCGGCGGGCAGGGTCAGGCCGGCCCGCCGCCTACCGGGGCGCAGCCGCGGGGGTCCGGCGGGGTCCGGCCGTCCGGACCCCCGCCGCCGGCCGGGGCGCAGCCGCCGGGGTCCGGGCGATCGGACCCCGCCCGAGCGGGACGCGGGGTGGTCGATGCAGTGCCAGCGGAGGGCGGGGTCGATGCGGCTGCACCAGGGCGGGGGGTCGATGCCGCGCCACCTGGGCGAAGGATAGGTGCCTCCCCACCTGGGCGAGCGGGCTAATCTGGGCAGTGCCGGTCAATAGCACCGTAACCGGGAGGACCGGGTGAAGTATCAGCTGTCGAGGGTCATCCTGGGCCCCGGGCTGCGCCTGCTCGCCCGGCCCGAAGTCATCGGTGCGGAGAACGTCCCTGAATCCGGTCCCGCCATCCTGGCGTCGAATCACCTATCGGTTGTCGACTCCATCTACCTGCCGCTCATGCTCAACCGCCCGGTCACCTTTGCCGCGAAATCCGAGTACTTCACCGGAACACGGCCGATCGAGCGGATCGCAGGCGCCTACCTGCGGGCCACCAAGCAGCTATCGGTGGACCGGGCCGGGGCGCGAGCCGCACAGGAGATGCTGGAGGCCGCGCTCGGCCTGCTCCGCCAGGGTGCGCTGTTCGGCATCTACCCGGAGGGCACCAGGTCCCCGGATGGGCGCCTGTATCGGGGTCGCACCGGCATCGGCTGGCTGGCCTTGCACTCAGGTGCGCCGGTGATCCCGGTCGCGATGGTCGGCACCGACAAGATGCTGCCGCCCGGCCGCAAGGTGCCGCGCCCTGGGCATATCCAGATCCGGATCGGCAAGCCGCTGCTCTTCGATGGGTACCGGGATCAGTCGGCCGGAGCCAGACAGCGGCGCGCGGTCACCGACCAGGTGATCGAGGCGATCCAGGAGCTGTCTGGCCAGGAGTTCGTGCCGATCTACGCCTCGATGCGCAAGGAACAGCTGGCGGCTGCCGAACAGGAGCCGGGGCAGTCGAAGAAGCCCGGGCAGTCGAAGTAACCGACGCAGTCGATCCGGCCGACACGGACGAAGCGGCCGACGTAGCATCCAGGCGGTGCGATCAGCCCCGCTCGGCGTCGACGGCCGGGAAGGTGTCGGTCGACGCTGTCGGGTTCCACACGTAGATCGGACGGCTGCCGGTATCCGGGCGGCCGGTGTCGGACTCTCCGCCAGAGTCAAGACGCCTGGTGGAGTCAGGACGTCCGGCGGAATCAGGCGCGGTGTTCTGCGGTACGAACCGCGGACCTGTCACCGGCCCGGCCTCGGGACCTGCCGGGCCGCGCCGGATGGGGGCGAAGAGCGAGCCGGGCGCGGCGGACACCTGCGGCTGAGCTGCCTGCCATCTCGTTTCTGGTGGAACTCTCGGTGGCCCCACGCTGCCGATCCCGCCGCTGCCCGGCTGCGCTGGCGGGATGGCAGCCCAGGGAAGTGCCGAGGTTGGCTCCGGGGCGGGTTCCCAGGGCGGAGAGCCGGAAACCGCGGCATGGCGCACGGTGGGACTGGGATCCGGACCGAAGGCCGGCCTTGGCCCGCTTCCTGACCCCGGTCCGAACAGATCCGATCTCGTCTGCGGTGCCGGCGTGCCTGGCGTCTGCGAGCGAGCCGCGAAGGGCGGACCAGCCTGGACCACTGGCAGTGCCGGGATCGCTGGTGCTGCCAGGGTCACCGGCGCCGCCAGGGGAGCTTGGTCAGCTGTATGGCTCGGCGGAAGCTGCCGGGTCGGCATGACCGACCGGCCCGGCCGAGTCGGCCGGGCCTCATGAGGTGAGCGGGCCTCGTGAGGCGAGCGGGCCTCATGAGGCGAGCGGGCCTGCTGAGGTGCGCGGGCAGGCAGAGCTGACCGGGTCGGCAGGCCCGATCGGGCCGAATGCGCCGGCTGGGCTGGCAACGCCGGCTGGGCTGGCAATGCCGGCTGGACTGACAGTGTCGGCTGGGTCGGCAACGTCGGCTGGGTCGGCTGTCTCGGCCAGAGCGGTGCTGGTAGAGCCGAGTGACCAGCGAGCTTGGGGGTCGGCCTGAACCGGGGGCTGATGGCCGACCGTGCGCCGGCTGCCGGGTCGGCCGGCCGGGCATGCTGCGGACCGAAGAACTCGAGCAACGGGTCGGCGGGCAGCGTCCGGCGATCCGGGCGTGCCGGGTTCCGACGGCCTCGTTCGGCCACAGCCAGAGCCGTCTGCCGGTCCCGCCGTCGGGTGATCCAGCCGTAGGCGACGATCGGCACCAGCAGCGCGACCAGCACGCCAGCGGAGATCGCCCCGTCCTTCAGCAGGTTGCGCATGACAACTGCCGCCGACGAAGCCACCGCGGGCAGCGCCGGGCTGCTGCGCGGCAGCGCACCGAAGCCCGCGGGCCGGGCATGCGGCGGCGACATGTTCGCGGCGCGGGAGAGCGCTCGCTCGGCGTCGATGGTGCCGTAGCCCGATCCCTCGGCTTTCCCGCCGCTCGGCCGATACCCCGGGCCGCCGATCAGCGCGTTGCCGACCTGCGCTGCCGTCAGGTTGGGGAACTGCGACCTGACCAGCGCCGCGATGCCAGTCACGACGGCGCTGGCCGGCCAGGTGCTGTCCATCGTCTGATAGCCAGCCGGGGCGGCGGCGACCATTCCCTCGCCGGCGGCGGTCAGGGTGACGTACGGCTGGCGGCTGCTATAGGAGGCGAGAGCGAACCTCTGGTCGAACGCGCCGACCGAAACCACTCCCGGATACGCAGCTGGAAAGGTCACCGCGTCGCCGGTCATGGCGTTGTCACCGGCCGGCGCGACCAGCATCACATCCTTGCTGACGGCATAGGCGATGGCCGCCCGCTCGGCGGTGCTGCCGCCGGCCGCGGCGGCGGCACTACCCAAGCCGGTCGTGCCGGGCATGCCAGGGTCGGTCGGCAGGTCGATGACGCTCGCCCCGTGCCGCACCGCGTAGCGGATCCCGCGTGCGATCGCATCCGGCAGTCTGGAGGTAACCTTGGCGTCAGTCCAGAGCGGGTCACCCGGGCTCAAGGTGACCCGGACGGAGAGGATCCTGACTCTCGGGGCGATGCCGAGGACGCCGGCCGCCCACTTCTTGCCGTGCCCATGACCTGCGATCAGGCTGGCCAGGCCGGTGCCCACCAGCCCGAAGTACGGGCTGCCGGCGGTCCGTCCCGAGCCGGTGAAGTCCGGTCCTGAGATGACCGAGCCTGCCACGTCGGCTTGGCCAGCGATCACGCCATCGGCCAGCACGGCAACGATCACGCCGGACCCTTCGTTGATCCGCCAGGCCTTGGTCACATGCAGTGCGCCGAGCCACCACTCACGCTGCTGCAGCGAGTCGGCCAATGCGGGCATGCTAACCAGAGCGACTGGTGCGGACGCCAAGCAGATCACGGCCGCGATCCTGGCGAATCTGGGGAGTCCTAGCGGCACGCCGTCGTTGCCTTCCGTGATGCGTAACACGCATTCTGCCACGTCCGTATTGGTTCGCTTGCGAGTGACGAGACTTCGCTAGATGCAGCCAATTTCGCCCATCCGGTGCTCCGCGCGGCGGACCTGACCGGCCGGCTAAGCCGGGGGACTCTCGCACCAGGCGCGCCGCTGCGGACCGCTCGTCAGGCGGGCAGAGCCGCGGCGATCCTGACCCGGGCACCGGGCGGCAGCGACAGTGTCTCAGCGGCGTTGCCGTTGCTCACCGCCAGCGAGATCAGCCCCGCACTGTCGGTGAAGGCGACCAGCTCGCCAGGGGCCGCCGAGCCGAAGGTCTCCAGATAAGGAGCGACCAGTTCACGCCGGTTGCACCGGATCAGCAGCGAGGAGCCGAAGCTGATCCCCAGCTCGGCGGCGGCTGGCGCGGCGATTGACAGCTGGACGTTGCCGAACCGGTCCACCGAAAGCACCTCGCCCTCCGCCTCGCCGTCGTGCATCCGGCTAGTCGGCGGCGCCAGCATCACCAGATCGGCGACATCGATCATCGGTCCGGCATCGGCGAGGGCAGTGCCGGTGAGCAGGTGGGCGGCCACGGGCATGAAGATGTCCCTGCCGTGGAAGGTCGGCGAGACCGGGTGACTCCACAGCGCGTCGTTGGTCAGCAGGACCGCGCGGCTGGCACCGCCGAGCGCGGTGATCGCCCAGGAGAGCAGGCCGTTGTCCGGGCCGACCAGGATGCCTGGGCCGGCCTGCACGGCGATCGCCCGGCGGGCGGTGCCGACGCGCGGGTCGATGACGGCGATATGCACGGCGGGCGGCATGCCGGGCACCGTCTGCGCGAGCACGGCGGCGCCGCGGCGAACGTCACCAGGTGGCACCAGGTGAGTGATGTCGATGATCCGAGCAGCCGGGGCGATCCGCACCGCGACACCGTGGCAGGCGGCGACGAAACCGTCTTCGAGGCCGAAGTCACTGAGAAAGGTCAGGCAGCTCAACGAAGTCACAAATTGTGAGCGTACGTCCCCGGAGCGCCGGCATCTAGAGCCGGCCACCCCGCCCGGGCGCTTTGTCAGCTGCGCCCAACTCCAATAAGTCGAACGATGGTCATCTGACTTGTCATGATCACGGGCCGAAACCCGCTATCTTCGGCGGTTTCGGCCCGTGATCATGGTTTTCTACGGTCGAGCGGGCTGAGGTCAGCCCATCAGGTCAGCCGCCCCGGGTGATCGTCGCGCCGTCGGCGGTGGACGGGGCGTAGTCGGGTGTTCCTGCGAAGGTGACGATGTAGCGGCCGCCGTTCGCCCGGATGGCGTCGGACTCAGCCAGCGTCAGGACGCAGGATGCGGTGCCCGTGCTGTTAGTAGTGGCGGTGCACAGCGTGGTCAGGCCAGCGGTGAAGGTGAGCGACTCGCCGGCGAGCGGGTTGCCGAAGCTGTCGAGCGTGCCGAAGACCGTGTAGAGATGCAGCGGGTCGATGCTGATCTCGGTGGTGAGCACGGTCGGGGCGCGGAGGATGGTCTCGATCAGCGGCGCGCTGGTTGACTCGGACCACTTCGCGTCGCCGCTGTAGTGGGCTGTGATGGAATCCGCTCCGGCCGGCAGGCTGCTGGTCGTGCACGAGGCGTAGTGCAGGACGCCGAAGTGCAGCAAAGGCTCCGCGATGCAGCCGAGGATGTCAATGCCACCGTCCTTGAAGGTGACCGTGCCGCCGCCATCGGTCGGGTGGACAACCGCGACGAAGGTCACCGGCACACCGGCGTAGCTGGGGTCCTTGGATGTGGTCACGATGGTGACGGTGGGCGCCACGTGCTCGGTCAGGGCCGCGCTGGTGGAGCCGAGGTAAAGCGTGTCGCCGCTGTAAATCGCGGTGATGTGGTTGAAACCGGGGGGCAGGCTTGTGGTGGTGCAGGTGGCCTGGTAGCTGGCACCGACCAGGGTCAGTGCCTGCGCGGCGCAGCCGGTGATGTCGACCAGGCCGTTCTTGAACTCGACGGTGCCGCCGCCGTCGGTCGGGGCGACCGTGGCGGTGAAGGTCACCGACTGCCCGAGGTTGATCGGGTTCTTCGATGAGTGCAGGGTGGTGGTCGTAACTGTCAGCACGTTCTGGCTCAGCGCCGTGCTGGTCGAGCCGGCGTAGAGGACATCTCCGCTGTAAATGGCGGTGATGGAATTGAGCCCGAGCAGCAGGCTGCTGGTGGTGCAGGTGGCCTGGTAGCTGGCGCCGACCAGGGTCAGTGCCTGCGCGGCGCAGCCGGTGATGTCGACCAGGCCGTTCTTGAACTCGACGGTGCCGAGGCCATCGGTCGGGGTGACCGTGGCGGTAAAGGTCACCGACTGGCCCAAGCCACTGGGGTTCAGCGACGAGGTCACAGTGGTCGTAGTGGCTATGGTGGCGCTGGCCGGGCCGGCCCACAGGGCGGTGGCCGACAGCGCGACGCCGGTCAGCAGGGCGGCGCTCAGCACAGTGGCGCGCGCTCGGCCGAGAATGCGGTGAACAGGTCTGTGCATGGTAAGGCCTCTCTCTGCCCGGTCACCCGGGGCGTCAGTACGACAGTGCGAGCTACCCTCTAATTACTGAGAGTAACAGTCAGTGACTGTGTGTAATGGAGTTTGACACGGCTCGGGTGAGCCATTGCGGCTGGTCAGCGCACTGAACATGCAGATCGGCCGGTAATGGGCTGGCTGCGGCCAGGGTTTGGGTCGCGGTCCGTTCGCTGTGCCGCTGATGCACCGTCGGCCGTAGCCCGGCGCCTTCGACATCCCACGGCGTGGCCGGCCCGAGCCCGGTCCGTCTGGCCGGCCTACCATGGAGCTCAGATCAGAGGGGCCGGATGCCAGGTGTCGAGTCTGACCGAGCTTGAGATGCGCATCCTGGCTTTCGAGCGGAGCTGGTGGCGGTCTCCAGGCGCCAAGGAAAGGGAGATCCTTGAGGCGCTAGGAATGCCGCCGACCAGGTACTACCAGCTGCTGAACGAGCTGATCGACCAGCCAGCGGCGGCCCAGTTCGATCCGGTGCTTGTCGCCAGGCTGCGGCGGCGCCGGGCGGTCAGGAACGAGCTGCGCTCGGCCCGACCGGACAGCAGTACCTGAGACTGACCAGGGGGAAGCAGTCAGATGGACGCGGGGGGAACTCAACCCGACGCGACGGAGGACGGTCAGCGGTGTGCAGCGGTTCCGCCGAGGTGCCGGACCTGGCTGCCGAGGCCGACCTGGTCGTCGATGGTCCGGACGGAGTCGCCGCCCTGCTCGCCGCACTCGCCGCGGCGATCAGGCGTCTGGCGTGAGTCCGGAATCCAGGGCGGCCAGCTGGTCGGCGAGCCATCGCGACGGAGGCATGGCGCCGGCGGCTGCCGCGAGTGACTGGCACCGGCTGGTTCGTTCCTGATCGGACATGGTCAGTGCCTCGTGCAGGGCCGCCGCGGTGCTCGCCACGTCGAACGGGTTGATCAGCAGGGCGTAGCTGCCTAGCTCAGCGGCCGCGCCGGCCTCGCGGGACAGCACGAGCACGCAGCCGCGGTCGGACAGGATCGGTCCTTCCTTGGCGACCAGGTTCATCCCGTCCCGGATCGGATTCACCAGCAGGACGTCGGCTAGCCGGTACCCGGCCAGGGACCTGGGGTAGTCATCGTTGGCCCGCAGCAGGATCGGGCGCCAGTCGGGCGTGCCGAATTCGTCCTCGATCTCGCGTGCGGCGCGCTGCACGCTGGCCGCGTACTCGCGGTACTCGGGCAGGTCGTGCCTGGACGGGTAGGCCAGGGCGAGCATCATGACCTTGCCGTGCCATTCCGGGTGAGTCAGCAGCAGCTCGCGATAGGCGGCCATGCCGCGGACGATGTTCTTGGACAGCTCGGTCCGGTCGACCCGGAGGATCAGCTTGCGCTGGCCGATGACCTCGGTGAGGGTGGCCATTCTGGCCTGCACATCAGGTTCGCAGGCCCGGCTGATCAGTTCGGCGGCGTCGACTCCGAGCGGGTGCACGCCGATGCCGGTGACATGTCCGCGGTGGGTGACCCGCTGGCGGTCCCGGTCGACCGTCGCACCGAGTACGTGCTCGCAGCAGTCGAGGAATGCGTCGGCCCAGCGCTGGCAGAGGAAGCCGGCGTGGTCGGCACCGAGGATGCCGTCGAGTACCTCGGCCGCGATGGCGTCAGGCAGCAGCCGGAAGTAATCGACCGGCGCCCACGGTGTGTGCGAGAAATGCGCGATCTTGACCTCGGGCCGCAGACTTGCCAGCAGCCGCGGGACCAGGGTCAGGTGATAATCCTGCACGATGACCCGCACCAGCTGGGTGCTGCCCGGGCTGGTTGCTGTGCCCGGGGTAGCCGCAGCGGCCAGCGCCTCGGCGAAGGCGCCGTTGTACTCGCGATACGCTGCCCAGTCGCGGCCGAACGCGAGTCCGAACTGGGGTCGGTTCGGCGTGTCGTACAGCATGTGGTGGATGAACCAGAGGACGGAGTTGGCCACCGTGTTGTAGGCGCGGTTGAAAGTGGCGACGGGGATGTTCAGCATCCGCACGGCCGATCCCTCAGGCGTCCCGTCCAGGTCGAACATGCCGAGTGGCGTCCGGCGAGCGGCCGCCCGGTCGGCGTCGCTCAGCGCCGCGCAGACCCAGAGCAGGTTGCCCTGCCCGGCGGCCGAGGAGAGACCGGAGACCACCCCGCCGCCACCCCGCCGTGCCGCCAGCTGGCCGTCATCGCCGCGGAAAAAAGAGAACGGCCCCCGGTTGGAGGCCATCAGGATCCTGTGCCCGGCAGTCGCATCGCCCATTCGCATCAGGTTAACGCTGACTTCACCGCAGCTGCGGCACCGCCCCCGCGAGTTCGGCACGCGGCTCGACGTTAGCCTGCCACCGGCCAGGACATCGGGCGAAGTGTCGGTTAGAGTACAGGTACAACTTCATATCGCTCATCCAGAGGGGTGGAGGGAACGGCCCTGTGAAGCCCCGGCAACCATCACGGTGATCCGCGCCTGACCGCGCTCGCCGTACGCGTCCCGATCGTGGCCCGTCCCGATCGTGGCCTGTGCGGCGCTCGGTGTCAGTGAGGCCAGCACGTGACTGGTGCCAACTCCGGCTCGCTGCCAGATCGGCAGCGGGACAGATGAGGAGAGGCCTCACTATGTCATCTGTTGTTACTCAGTCATCTGTTGTTGCACGGTCACGAGTCAGTACTCAGGCCCGCGCGCGCTTCGGCAACGCCTGTGCGCTGGCCTGCCGCGAGTGCGGCAGCAGTTACGAACTCGGTGCCCAGCATGCCTGCGCCGAGTGCTTCGGCCCGCTGGAGGTCAGTTATGACCTGCCGCCGATCACCAGGGAGACGATCGAGGCGGGCCCGCGGAACATCTGGCGCTACGCCAGCCTCCTTCCAGTCCCGTCGGATATCGCGGCCTCGCCGAACACCGAGCCAGGCTGCACCACCTTGGTGCGCGCCGACAACCTGGCCAGGGTGCTTGGCATGCGCCGCCTGTGGGTGAAGGATGAGCGGGGCAACCCCACCCACTCGTTCAAGGACCGAGTTGTCGCGGTGGCGCTGGCCGCGGCCACTCAGATGGGTTACCGGGTCCTGGCCTGCCCGTCCACCGGAAATCTGGCTAACGCCGTGGCGGCCGCCGCGGCACGGGCCGGAATCGCGTCGGTGGTTCTCGTTCCCGCCAATCTGGAGCCGGAGAAGATCCTGGCTTCGGCGGTGTACGGATGCCTCCTGGTCAAGGTTGAAGGCGGTTACGACGACGTGAACCGGCTAGCGTCCGAGCTGGCCGACGAGCATGAGGACTGGGCGTTCGTGAACGTGAACGTGCGGCCGTACTATGCCGAGGGCTCGAAGACGATCGGCTACGAGATCGCCGAGGACCTTGGCTGGCGGCTGCCGCGCCAGATCGTGGTGCCGGTGGCCTCAGGCGCCCAGCTCGTCAAGATCGACAAAGCCTTCCGCGAGCTAGCCGATCTCGGCCTGGTCGGTGACCAGCAGTGCCGGGTGTTCGGCGCTCAGGCTAGCGGCTGCGCTCCGGTTGCCGCGGCTTTCCGAGCCGGGCACGACGTGGTGCAGCCGGTCCGGCCGGACACGATCGCCAAGTCGCTGGCGATCGGCAACCCGGCCGACGGTCCTTACGTGCTCGATGTGGTGCGCCGTACCGGGGGGTCCGTCGCTGACGCGCCTGACGACGAGATCGTGGACTCGATCAGGCTGCTTGCCGCTACCGAGGGCATCTTCGGCGAGACCGCGGTCGGAGTGACCCTGGCCGTGCTGCGCAGGCTGCTGGCCGCCGGGCAGCTCGACCCGGACGAAGAGACTGTGATCATCAACTCGGGCGACGGTCTGAAGACGCTCGACGCGGTCTCCGGGGCAGCGCAGGCGACGCCGACGATCCGGCCGAACCTGGCAGAGTTCACCAGGCTGCATGACGCTGCCGCGCAGGTAGCGTGACAGACCAGGAGATTCGCTCGGTAACCGTCCGGCGCTGGCCGGATTCCCGCCATAGTGCGCGGCTATATCGGTGATTCCAGCGGTGGCTGGCGGCTAAGGTTCAGCGGTCTGGCGGCCGAGGTGCGAGTAGTAATTGTGCATCAAGACCTGGGATGGATGTCGTCGCCGACTTTCCCCGGGTGTTAGGCGCGACGGATGGTAGTCCAGACCCGGATTCCGAACACGGCGTCAGCGTGTCTTTGGCCGGGGAAGAATGCGGCAGTCTGGTCGAGGATCTGGTTCCGCAGTGTTTCCTCGCTGATGGCGCCGGACTCGATCGCGGTAGCAGCGTTGCTCTGGCTCAGCAGGTAGTCCACCAGCTGGGTGGCGGTAAGGGGAATGTGGATATCGTCTTCGGCGTAGCTGACCTCGCTGAAGCCGGCGGGCAGCGTGGCGGCGGGGTCGAAGTAGGCGTGCCGCGGCGGGGTTGGGTACCGGGGCAAGTAGGCCTCTTGGAGCCAGCTGGCGAACGCGGGCTGGCCAGCCAGCTGGCCGTGGAAGAAATCGGTGTAGACGGCCAGGCCGGCGCCGCTGCGCAGCACCCGGGCGAGTTCCGCGAATGCGCGCTGCTGGTCGAACCAGTGGAATGCGGCTCCGACGGTGGCCAGATCGGCGGTCGCGTCCCGCAACGGGATCCGCTCAGCTGCCGCCACGAGATAGCGGGCGCGCGAATGCGGCTGCGCGGCGCGGAGCATCGGGGCGGAGGCGTCGATGGCGATGACGTGGTCTGCCAGCTCCAGGACCGCCCGGGTGGACAGGCCTGTGCCGCAGGCCACGTCGACCGCAAGCCGGGCATGGCTGACGCCCAGCTGGCAGGCGGCCATGCTCAGGGCCGCGCGGTGGTAGTAGGGGCGGGCATGCGCGTAGCGGCGCGCGACCGGGTCGCTGTCAAACGGGTTGCTCACCGCCCGCCCGGCCGCGGTGTCTGGTACCGGCGAGGACCAGGCCGGCTCTGGCCGGTTCATGCGGCAGCCCGTGCCGCTGGCCGCGCAGGCGCCTGCCGACCGGCGTCTTCGGTCGGGCGTGTTTGCGCTGCTGGATGGGGTCGGACTGGAATGGCGCCGGTTTCCGCCGAGGCGCTACTAGGGCTTGGGGATAGACCGGATCGCGCGTACCGGACTCGGTCGGCTGGCCCCGGTGAACCTTGGCAAGGCAACTGAGTACGCCGGACCCCGCGAGCATGTAGTGTAATGTCCGGTCGCTGTCGGTACGGCGAGAACGGCAGGCAAAGCTTGCTCAGCACGTCAAGCCCGTTCCGCGATCAACGGGTTTCGCGTAGCAAGGGGCGTGACCCGAAGCCCGAGCAAAGTTAGGGAGTTGTTGTTCATGGCTCAGGGCACCGTCAAATGGTTCAACGCGGATAAGGGCTACGGCTTCATCGCGGTCGACGGTGGTAGGGACGTCTTCGTCCACTTCTCGGCCATTCAGGCGGACGGTTACCGCACGCTTGAGGAAGGCCAGCGGGTCGAATTCGAGATTACGCAGAGCGACCGCGGGCCGCAGGCTGAGGCTGTCCGCACGGTGTAGTTTCCGCGCCGAAGCGCGGCAGGCCCGGTACCCGGCGCAAGGGGTGCCGGGCCTTCGCGCTGCGTTGCGCCGCACTCAGGCGAGAAGTTGCGCCGCACGCAGGCTAGAAGTTTGCGCCGCAGTCAGGTTCGAACCCAGGCGGCTCCCGGCACGGGGCCGGCTTGGGGTCACGGGCGTGTTCTTTCGCGCTGCCAGGAGCCGGTGAGCTCGCCTCGGCGACCTCGTCTCTTAGACCGCCGTTATGCCGCTGGCCAGCGGCTATGCCCCTTGCAGTCGGAGCGAGACGCCGGTCGGGTGCCGGCCGTGCCGACGCCCTCAGCTTGCACTCTCACCCTGAGAGTGCTAAACAAGTCGTTAGCACTCTCGGGGTGAGAGTGCAAGCTCATGTGGCGTGATCGGGGCGATGAGACAGCGCCTGCAGCAGGAAGGGACTGCGTGCAGGTGATGTCGTCCGTCGCGGGCGTCGGCTCGGTCGGCACGCAAGGCAATAAGTTCCAGGAGGACTAGGAGCCTATGGCAGCGAAGATGATCGCGTTTGACGAGGACGCTAGGCGCGGCCTTGAGCGCGGCATGAATCAGCTGGCCGACGTCGTGAAGGTAACCCTCGGCCCAAAGGGCCGGAATGTGGTGCTTGAGAAGAAGTGGGGAGCCCCCACGATCACCAACGATGGCGTGTCCATCGCCAAGGAGATCGAGCTCGAGGACCCGTGGGAGAAGATCGGCGCCGAGCTTGTCAAGGAAGTTGCGAAGAAGACGGACGACGTGGCCGGTGACGGCACGACGACCGCGACCGTGCTGGCGCAGGCGCTGGTCCGCGAGGGCCTGCGCAACGTGGCGGCAGGTGCCAATCCGATGTCGCTCAAGCGCGGCATCGAGGCGGCAGTCGAGCGGGTGAGCGAGGAGCTGTCCAAGCTGGCCAAGGACGTGGAGACCAAGGAGCAGATCGCTTCGACCGCCTCCATCTCGGCCGGGGACACCGCGATCGGCGAGATGATCGCCGAGGCGATGGACAAGGTCGGCAAGGAAGGCGTCATCACCGTCGAGGAGAGCAATACCTTCGGCCTGGAGCTTGAGCTCACCGAGGGCATGCGCTTCGACAAGGGATACATCTCGCACTACTTCGCCACCGACCCGGAGCGGATGGAAGCAGTTCTCGAGGACCCGTTCATCCTGGTCGTCAACTCGAAGGTGTCGGCGAACAAGGACCTGCTCCCGCTCCTCGACAAGGTGGTCCAGTCGGGCAAGCCGCTGGTCATCATCGCCGAGGACGTCGAGGGCGAGGCGCTCGCGACCCTGGTGGTCAACAAGATCCGTGGCCTGTTCAAGTCGGTCGCGGTGAAGGCGCCAGGATTCGGTGACCGCCGCAAGGCCATGCTCGGTGACATCGCCATCCTGACCGGCGGCCAGGTCATCAGCGAGGAAGTCGGGCTCAAGCTGGACAGCGCCGAGCTCGACATGCTGGGCAAGGCCCGCAAGGTCGTGGTCACCAAGGACGAGACCACGATCGTCGACGGGGCCGGCGACGCCGACCAGATCGCTGGCCGGGTCAACCAGATCCGCGCCGAGATCGAGAACACCGACTCCGACTACGACCGCGAGAAGCTCCAGGAGCGTCTTGCCAAGCTGGCTGGCGGCGTTGCCGTCATCAAGGCCGGCGCGGCGACCGAGGTCGAGCTGAAGGAGCGCAAGCACCGCATCGAGGACGCGGTGCGCAACGCCAAGGCCGCTGTGGAGGAGGGTGTCGTCGCCGGTGGCGGCGTGGCCCTGCTGCAGGCCGGCAAGAACGCGTTCAAGAAGCTCGAGCTGACCGGTGACGAGGCGACCGGCGCGCAGATCGTGCGCCGTGCGCTTGAGGAGCCGCTGAAGCAGATCGCGATCAACGCCGGCCTTGAGGGCGGCGTGGTGGCCGAGAAGGTGCGCGGACTCAAGGACGGGCACGGCCTGGACGCCCAGTCCGGCGAGTACGTCGACATGTTCAAGGCCGGGATCATCGACCCAGCGAAGGTGACGCGTTCTGCCCTGCAGAACGCTGCGTCCATCGCGGCGCTGTTCCTCACCACCGAGGCAGTGATCGTGGAGAAGCCGGAGAAGGAGAAGGCTCCGGCTGCTCCCGGTGGCGGTGACATGGACTTCTAGCCCCTGGCGGCAGCCAGGCGTGCACTGGCTGCCTACGGTGACTGAGTCCGATCAGCCAGCCGAGCCGTCCGATCGGGCGCTCGGCGAGGCAAGTAGAAGGCGGCTCCGGCTTCGGCCGGAGCCGCCTTTTGCCTGGTCAGCTGGCTTTAGCCGTTATCTGGTCAATCACGGTCATGCGTGCCGGCTCCTCAATGGGCTGTCAAAGGTGGATCATCAGTGCATGAATCCACCCATGGAGCAGCTAATCCGCGATTACCTCAACCGGTTGTCGGTTGCGGCGCGCGGCAAGCTGGAGCTCCGGGACCGCCAGGCGCTCCTCGACCGGACGCGCATGCGGATTGAGCTGGAATGCGGTGGTCTCAGCAACGCGAGTGCGACTTCCGTGCGTAAGGTTCTGGCCGGCCTTGGCGATCCGATTGCCGTAGTCGAACTTGAGCACGCGCGGATCGTCGGCGGCGACGAGTTGCAGGTTGGCCGCGGATCCAATGGAAGCACCCAGCGTCCGCCCGCTCAGATGCGCATTGGGCAGTTCCCGGTCACGTCGGCTGCTGGCGGTGAGTCGGCCCGCGACAACGCGAACGGTGTGCCGGGCAAGAAGGTCGCGCGAGCTCAAAGTTCTGCTGCCGACGAGACCGGCCGTCCGGACTCGACCCGGGTGGCTCGGCCCGCGGTCGCGGCGGAGTCGGCCGATGTGGCGGGGGCCGCGGACGTGGCGGAGTCTGGGGTCGCGGCGGGGTCGGCTGATGTGGCGGGGGCTGGGGTCGCGGCGGGGCCGGGTGATGTGGCGGGGGGGGGAGAAGCGGCGGAGCCGGGAGAGGGGGGGGGGGGGGGGGGTCGGGGCAGAGGGGAAGAAGGG
>Ga0116221_1000324_pt1 | contig 32872 bp, 31 predicted proteins | sample Sb_taG_5_FD_88965 | JGI IMG/M metagenome (GOLD analysis project Ga0116221, IMG submission 88965) | Peat soil microbial communities from Weissenstadt, Germany - Sb_50d_8_FC metaG | ecosystem: Environmental > Terrestrial > Soil > Wetlands > Peat | place: Germany: Weissenstadt | collected 2010-09-21 | reverse complement strand
GGTCGTCTTCGTGGATCTCGGGGAGGCCGGGGGCGACGTTGTCGAGCTTGCCGTCGCGCATCCAGCGTTCCAGGCGATCGACCAGGTCGAACAGGTGCTCGAAGGAATCAATGATGAAGAGCAGGGGCTGGTAGTGATCGATCTCGGCGACCTGGTTGACCACCCATTCCATTTGCAGCGGGTAGCGCTGGACTTCGGGGGAATCGATGGCACGGGCGAGCTCGGCGTAGGAGCTGAGCAGGCCGCTGCCATAGGCGCAGGCGCCGCGGGGGCCGCGCATGAGGCCGAACTCGACGGTGAACCAGAAGAAGCGCGACATGGCTTTGACGATGTTGGTGAGGCGGCGGGCGCGCTCCTGGCGGCCGCGGATTTCGGCGGTCAATTCGACGGCGGTGTGAGCGCAATCGCCGAAGCGGACGAGGGTGTCGGCGAAGGCCTTCTGGGTGTGCATGGGGACGTGGCCGGCGATGTCGTGGAAGATGTCGGGCTCGGGAAGGCAGTCCATGCGGTCGGCGGGGCGGATGGTGATGGTGCTGGGGAACTCGCGGCGGCGGAGGCAGTCGAAGAACAGGAAGCCGGGGACGTACCCGCTGACGGGCCGCGCCTGAAAGCCCGTGAGGGGCCGGAGGCGTTGGTTGATTTCGGAAAGGCGGGGGATGCGGTCGGGGGGCAGTTGGAGGCCTTCGATTCCGTGGAGGAACCAGGGGTTGGCGTAGCGTTCCCATCGGGGCCGGATGCGCTGGTAGAGGGCGCGCCAAGCCTCATGGTTTTCTTCAGAATATAGCTCGTAAGATTCTGATATATAGAGATCTCCGCGGTTACGGGCCTCTTCGACAAACGGGGCATGGCCAGTGGACAGGCCCGCTTCGGTGAGTGCTTGGAGCATGATCCCCTCCTCTGCTTTCACGGTAGCAGAGTAGGGAGGATTAGACAACCTCTTTCAGGTGGTGCTTATGGGCTATCTTCCAAGTATGACATCGATCCCGTTGAACAGGAGTTCCGTTTTGGCGCGCGGAAGTTTGCCGACACGCTCGGTGAGGAGATCGCGGTCCAGAGTGAGGATCTGTGAGACATTCGCTACGGAGTCCTGGGGTAGTCCGGTAAGGCGGGCCGGGAGCCCGACATTCCCGGGTGCGTCTGCCCATCGAAGGTTACCGGTGAGCGGCACGCAGACGGCGGTAGCGATTCGACTGCGGTTCAAGGCGTCGCCCTGGACGACAACAACGGGCCTTCGGAACCCGGGAGCGGAGCCTGTGGGAGCGGGTAGGTCGGCCCACCAGACCTCGCCCTTCGAGATCACCACTCACTTCGCTCCAGAAGGCGGCGGGCGGCGGCGGAAACGAATGGGTCTTGCGATTGCCCCACCTCAAGGCAGACTCGATCCATGGCTTCCGTTACGTCGTCCGGCGCGTGGCGCGCGACGTACTCCTCGAGTGCATCGCTGAACAACTGGCTCCGCGACTTCCTGGTACGCCGTGCGAGGCGCTCGGCTGCTTTGAACACGGGGTCGGGAATGGAGACGGCAGTTTTCATACCTTTAGTATAACCGCGGCGCTCAACCGGGCCGTTGAGCTTGGCTGGGCGGGAAGAGCCGATGGCCTCGCGGGGGCGGGTACCAACGTGACAATAACTCCAGACGGCGGCGCAACTGGACGGCCGGCAGAAAATCGGGGCCCGTGCGGATGGTGACATCGTGCCAGAGGGAGTGGACGTATTCAGCGACTGTCCCGGCGAAGGAAGCCGCCCCGTAGCGCTCGAGCCGCGTATTGCTCGCGGCGCTGATACGGCTGGACAGCAACAGCCTCTTCTGCTTCAGCGCGTCCTCGTCAATCTCGCCGGGAATGCCGGCGGCGATCTCCTGGTCGAGGAGCAACCAGTACGCTCGGGCCTGTGGGTGACTCAGTTTCATCCAGAGGGCCTGGCCCACACACACGAGCAACTCCAGGACGATGTCGTGCTCCTCTCGGCCCGCGGTGGCGAGTGAAATTTCCAGGCCCGCGCCGGTCGCGGTCCACCGGGAAGCTACCGAGGGTCTGCCGAGCGATTCCACGAGAGAGACACGGCACCGGCCCACTTCCCGGGCCATGCGTGGCGGAATCGAGCGAAGGGCGGGCTGGAGGAAATCTTCGACCTCGGGGCCATTCCTTTGCACGGTGCGGCTCAGGTGGACTGGCAGCGCTCGACCATGCTCTCCACTAATGCCAGCCGCCGACGCAATTCGTTCCGGAAAGCCCGGTGGTCCGTGTGGCGGATCTCAACCAGCAGCTTGGTACGTTCCGATTCCAGCAACTCAGCCAGGACGGCAAATTCCTCGCCGCTCAATTGGAGCGGCTCATGAGTGGTTGCGTTCATGAGAACCTCCTTTACAAGGGATGTTCGTCCGATTCCATTTGACGCCCGAAGCGGCGCCGCGTCAAGTATCTTGTGGGGCTGGTGGAAAGGTGCGGACGCGAACATTTCATCCATGTCATGGTCCAGTTGAGCCTCGTACGACTTTCTCTTGATCAGCTTTGCGAGAAGTTCGCAGCTCGCCCCCAACGCTACGAACAAGGCGCACAAAACGACCGCGGCTCCCAGCAGGACGTTGGTCAGAGTGAGCCAGGATGTATTTTGCACCGTCATCCAGGATCTCCGTTGGCGAGGAACTGCCGGACCAGGTCCACGACGCCGGTTATCGCCGACCGCACGTCCGGATGCATCACCCCGCCGATGGTCGCGCAATCGGATGCCTCAACAGCGATCACGGTGGTTTCCGCCGGCACGGCCAGATGCAGATGCCTGGCGACAGCCAGCACTTCGAAGAGCCCCAGGAAATGAGGCGCGACGCCCGGGGCCGTCCGGAACCGATCCGCCCCGCAGACGTGGATGGTGCCGGGCCTGGCGCCGGTGACGATGGTATCGACGACTACCAGGTGGGAGGCGCCGAGCACGTGGTCCATGAGATTGAATCCCGCGGCCGAAGAACACACCACCTCGACCTGGCGCGGGAAGAGGCGCTCTACTTCGCGCGCGGCCAGGATGCCGAATGCATCGTCGGCCAGGATCTCGTTTCCCAGGCCGAGGACACGAATTCGCGGGCGATCATTCTCTGCGGACCGTTCCATGGGAGTCGCGCCTCAGCACGACCAATGGCGCTCCGGCGGCATCGCGCACCTGAACGCTTAGAGGCATGCTGCCGGGAAGAGAGTGCGTGGCGCAGCCAAGGCAGGGATCGTAGGCGCGAAACGCCATCTCCACCATATTCAGGATGCCGTCCGGGACCTGGCCGCCGGTAATCAACTTCTTCGCAGCCTTCTCCACGCTCATGGAGATGCGCGCGGCGTTGTTTTGGGTGGCGACGATCAAGTTCGCGCCAGTGATGATTCCGCGTGGGTCGGTACGATAGTGGTGGACCAGTGTTCCGCGGGGCGCTTCCACCACGCCGACCCCTTCACAGGGGATGGCGGTTGGCAGGACGCGCACGGTGGGATCGGTCAGCTCGGGATCGTTGGCCAGTTCCCGCATGCGCTCGGCGGCATACAGCATTTCCACCACCCGGGCCCAATGATTGGCGAGCGTGTGATGGACCGGCCTGCCGCCCAAGGTGCCGTGGAACTTCAAGTACGCCTGGTGGGCCAGCGGGGTGGCCATACCGTCGGCAACATTCAAGCGCGCCAGCGGCGCCACCGAATACACGCCACTGTCTTCTCCTTCGGAGAATCCCTTCCAGCCGAGCTCCTTCAGATAGCAGAACTTCATGTAGGTCCAGGGCTCGGTGTGCTCGGCGACGTGGTTCAGGAATTCGCCGGGCTCAAACCGGGCCCATTGGTGGCCGTCCGGCGCAACGACGCGGATGGCGCCGTCATAGAAATTGACGTGGTTGTTTTCGTCGACCAACCCCATGTAGTAGGTCCTATGGGTGAAGGTATCGGAGAGGATCAAGTTCACGTAGCCGGAGTTGCCGAGCACGATCTTCTCGAAAACGTCCATGGTGAAGCAGGCAAAGTCCACGGCCTCATCGGCCACTTCACGGAAGCGCGCGGCGTCTTCCACGGTAAGCGGTTTGGAAACGCCGCCGGGCAGTCCGAAGACCGGGTGGGCGGCTTTCCCCGCCGCCAGGGCCATCAGCTCGCGGAGTTTCCGCCGCATGGCGATCACCTTCCGCCCGGTTTCGATGCCGACCTTGGCGATGACCCCCAGCACGTTGCGCTCGGAGGCTGGAGCCTGGGGCCCGACCACGAAATCGGGACCGCCCAGGAAGTAGAAGTGCAGCGCGTGGTCCTCTACAAAGAAGGCGGAATAAACGAGCTCGCGGATTTTGCGTGCAGCGGGCGGCGGGGTCACCTGGTAGAGGGCGTCCAGGGCCTTGGTGGATGCCATGTGGTGGGCCGTGGGGCAGACGCCGCAGATGCGCGAGGTGATCTGCGGCATGTCCTCGGCCGGGCGGCCCTGCGCGAATTTCTCGAATCCTCGCAGCTCCGGGACCTGGAAATAGGCGCGTTCGACGCTACCCTGGCTGTCCAGGAAGATCTCGATCCGACCGTGGCCTTCGAGCCTTGTGACTGGTTCGATGGTTACCGTGCGAGTGATTTCCATATGGCCTACTCCATGCGCCGCCGGCCGAGCAAGGAGGACGGCAGGCTATACCGGTAGAAAGTTCCGACCGGGTCGGGGAGCGTGTCCATGATCTGCGCGATGACGCTCTGTTCATTGCAGTCGACGACGGACGCCACGGCGGAAAGCGCCTTGGCGCCGAAGTCGCGCACACGGCTGGTGGGACCGAAACAGCCGGTGCAAGGCATGTTTCCGCGGATACACCTGGCATCGCAGCCCGCGCGGGTCGCGGCGCCCAGGCAGACCAAACCCTGCGCGAGCAGGCATGTTTGGAGATCGGGCACGATCTGGTGAACGCGCTTGAACTCTTTGAGCAGCAGCTTTTCGGGGCGCGTGTCCTTACGGGGGCACTGCTCGCAGAGGGCCTTGTCGGGCGCCAGCACGGCGCCTTTGGGCGGAAGCTCGGCGCCGAGGAGCGTGCTTACGGCGTCGCGTATGAGGTTGGGAGTGGGGGGACAGCCGGGCACGTAGTAGTCGACATCGATGACTTCATCCAGCGCCGCAACGGTGTCGAAGAACTCCGGCAAGGTCAGGGTGTGTCCATTCTCCCGGTACAACGTCTGCGGCGTGACGCCGTCGCGGTAGACCTCCGCGAAGATGCCTTTGGCGTCCGACAGGTTGGCCAGCCCGGGGATGCCTCCCAACTGCGCGCAGATTCCGAACGCCACCACCACCTGGGACCTGGCGCGCAGCAACCTCACCATCTCGCGCTGCTCGCTGTTGCGGATGGCGCCGTTGATGAAGCTGGCGAGAATGGAGCCAGGGGGCATGGCGGCGAGGTCTTTCACCTTGAAATCCAGAGCCACCGGCCAGAAGACGATCTCCACGGCGTCAGCCACGTCGAGGAGCGCTTCATCCAGGTCCACGACGGCCTCTTCGCAGCCGCCGCAGGAGGCGCACCAGTAAAACGCGATTTTGGGTTTCATGCGACCTCCCGGCGGTAGGCAGGAGTCCTGGGGCCAAGGGCGCGTAACTTCTCCACCATGTCGTCGACCACAACTCTGACGCGGTCGCCTTCCGCGGCGGAGATCCATTCCAGGCGGAATCGGGCGTCCTCGATGCCCAGTTGGTTGAGCAGGCGGCGGAGGAGCTCGTAGCGCCGGAGCGCTTTGTAGTTGCCTTCCTGGTAGTGGCAATCGCCGGGGTGGCAGCCGCCGATGAGGACGCCATCGGCGCCCTTGGCGAAGGCCTCCAGGACAAACTGCGGGTCGACGCGGCCGGAGCACATGACGCGGACGATGCGGGTGTTGGGGGCGTACTTGATGCGCGAGGTGCCGGCGAGGTCCGCGGCCAGGTAGGTACACCAGTTGCAGAAGAAGGCCACGATTTTAGGTTCAAAGGCTTCAGGCATAGGCTAGAATCCCCTCGATCTCCTCGAAGATCTGATCGTCCTCGAACATGTGCTGGCGAATGGAACCGGAAGGACAAGCAGCGACGCAGGTGCCGCAGCCTTTGCAGAGCACTTCGTTGATGTGCGCCCTCTTCTCCTCCACAAACGAGATTGCCTGGTAGGGGCAGAGCGGAAGACAGGTCTTGCAGCCGGAGCAGGCGTCTTCCATGACGTAGGCGGTATTGGGCTCCAGCTCGACTACTCCGGCGTCGATCAGGGCCAGGGCCTGGGCGGCGGCCGCTCCCGACTGCGCGACGGTATCGGGGATGTCCTTGGGGCCCTGACAACATCCGGCGATGAAGATTCCATCGGCGAAGGTGCTGACCGGCGCCAGCTTGGGGTGCCGTTCGAGGAAGAAGCCGTCGCTGGAGCAGCCGATATTGAAGAGGCGGCGGACATCGTTGGCATCCGCGCGCGGTTCGAGCCCCGTCGACAGGACCACCATATCGACGGGGATTTTGCGGATCATCCCCAGCAGGGTATCTTCCGCCTGGAGAATCAGGCGGCCATCTCCGTTGCCCGCGGGATAGATGTCGGCCACCTTCCCGCGAATGAAGACCACGCCCTCCTCGGCAACGCGGTTGTAGAACTCCTCGAACGCCTTGCCGGGAGAACGCATATCGATGTAGAAGTTGTAGACCTCGGCGCCGGTCTTTTCCTTGATCAAGTGCGCGAGCTTGAGCGAATACATGCAGCAGACGCGGGAGCAATAGCGGTTGGTGTGGACATCCCGGCTGCCCACGCAGTGCACGATGCCGACGGACGCGGGCTTTCGGCCATCGCGGAGGACCACCTCGCCGCCCGTAGGTCCGGAGGCGTTCACCAGGCGTTCGATCTCCAGGGCGGTATAGACGTTGGGATAAAGCCCGTATCCGTAGTAGGGAATTCTCGCGGAATCGAAGACCTCAAAGCCGGTAGCAAGGATGATGGTGCCGACCTGGATGGTGCGGATCTCCTCCGGCTGATGGAAATCGATGGCGTTGCGCTCGGCGCAGACTTCGACGCAGGTTTTCTTGCACTTCCCGCTCTTGAACTCGATACAGGTTTCCGGGTCGATCACCACCACTTGCGGCACGGCTTGGGGAAACGGGATGTAGATCGGCTTGCGCTTGCCCAATCCGAGGTTGAACGCGTCGGGGACCTTGGCCTGCTTATACACGCAGGCCTGGATACACTCCAGGCAGCCCACGCACAGGTCTTCCAGCACGTAGCGCGGTTTGCGGCGCACCGTGACGGAATAGTTGCCCACGTAGCCTTCCACCTGGCGCACGTCGGACCAGGTCCAGAGAGTGATGTTGCGGTGCGACCGTACGGCGGTCATCTTGGGAGTCAGAATGCAGGCGGCGCAATCCAGCGTGGGGAAAGTCTTGTCGAACTGCGCCATGTGGCCGCCGATGGTGGCTTCACGCTCGACGAGGTACACGTGTTTGCCGGCGTTGGCCAGGGTAAGCGCGGCATCAATTCCGGCGATTCCGCCTCCGACTATCAGGACGTCGGAGTGAATGGCCACCTGGCGGCTCTCCAGGGGTTCGTGCCACTTGACGCGACGTACGGCGGCGCGGACCAGGTCCATCGCCTTGGCGGTGGCCGCGGCCTTGTCGGTGTGTACCCAGGAATCATGCTCGCGGAGGTTGACCATGTGGAAGTAGTAGGGATTGAGGTCCGCCGCGGCCACCGCCTCGCGGAAGATATGTTCGTGGAGGTGGGGCGAGCATGCCGCCACGACGATGCGGTCGAGTTTGTGGTCGCGGATATCCTGGCGGATCAGCTCCTGGCCGGGGTCCGAACACATGTACTTGTATTCCCTGGCTACCGCGACCCCCGGAAGGCCGCCGGCATAGGCGGCTAGGGCGTGGACGTCGATGATGCCTGCGATATTGGTACCGCAGTGACAGACGTAGACGCCGATTTTTGGCAGGCTGAAGCCTGCCCCACCATCTGTTACCCCATGGCTTGCTCCACTAATTCCGAAAGCTCCCGCACCTGAAGCCTACTCTCCAGTCCGGCCGTCTTGAGAGCATCCTGGAACATGACCAGGTCTTTCGGGCAAACAACCACCAAGGTGTGAACATTAGGAAGGCTCGCCGCCTCGCGCACGCGAGAGACAGCGGGGCGCTCCTTGAAGACGGGCGGATCTTCCATCCAGATCCGCCCCCCACCGGCGCCGCAGCAATAGGAGTACGTGCGGTTGCGCGGCATTTCGACCAACTCGACCCCCAGCGCGGCCAGCACACGGCGGGGTCCGTTGAAGCCGGCGGTGTGGCGTCCGAGATAGCACGGGTCGTGGTAGGTCACCCGCATGTGCAGCTTCTTCGGCAGCGGCAGCTTGTCCTGGAGGACCAGGTCGCTGAGGAGCTGCGTGTGGTGGCGGACCGAACGCGCGCCGTTGGTAGCGGGATACTCGTGCTTCAAGACCTGGAAGCTGTGCGGGTCGGTGGTGACGATCTCTTCGAAGTGGGCCTTGCGGAAGGCCTTCAGGTTCTTTTCCTGGAGACTCTCGTAGAGGCCCTCTTCGCCCGCGAGGCGCAGATCGTTGCCGGAATTCTGCTCGCTCTCGCACAGGATGCCGAAATCCAGCCCGGCGTTGTGAAAGACGCGGGCGGCGGCACAGGTGGCCGCGTTCACGCGGGGATCGTACGAGGCAAAATCGCCGACGAACCAGAGGTATTGAACGGGTTCTTTGCGGGCATCTTTGACTGGGAAATCGAGCTGCTGAGTCCACTTGGAGCGGGCCCGCGGCGGCGCCCCAAAAGAATTCCCGTAGCGGTTGAGGTTTTTGAACGCTTCCTGAAGAGACTTGTCCATATCGCCTTCTCCGACCAGGCGCCGGCGCATTTCGATCAGAATCGGGACGTGCTCGTTCATCACCGGACACCGTTCCATGCAAGCCAGGCAGGTGGTGCAGGCCCAGATCTCTTCGCGCTTGACGACATCGCCCACGAAGCTGGTTCCGTTGTGGCCGGCGGAGGCGTCGCGAACCAGCTCTTTCATGTGATGCATCAGCATCTTGGGCGAGAGCGCGAAACCTCCCTGGAAACTGGGGCATGAGCGGTCGCAGCGGCCGCATTCCGCGCAGGCGAGGCCGCTGAATAGTTGCCTCCAGGTGAACTCCTCGCGGCTGGATGCGCCCGGAGAGGGTGCGGGCACGCTGCCGGGCCGGAGCGATCCGAAGAACACGGCGAAAGGCGAGGCGAGCAAGTGGAGGTGTTTGGAATAGGGCAGGTAGGCCAGGAATCCCAGGACGGTCACCATGTGAAGCCACCACATGGAGCGCCAGCCGAACCACTGACCGGCTAGCGAGGAGCCGAGCACCACCGCGATGAGGCCGAGGATGATGGTGGCGTCCCTGGACTTTTCCAGCCGGTCGGGCGGAAAGATGTAGCGCCGTACCGCCGCTACAGCCAGGGCCACGAGGCCGAGCACGCCGAACGCTTCGAGGGCGATTCGCATCCAGCCGACCTGGTCGGCGAAGGGAATGGGGAGGAAGGGAAACAGTCCCCGAACGAGATTCCAGAAGAAGCTCCCGGCGTAGAAGACGAAGGCCCAGAAGATCACGAGGTGGGCCAATCCGATGACCGGTTCTTCGATCAGCCGCCGCTGGCCGAAGACGTTGACGAGGACCAGCCTGAGGCGTTGTCCCGGGTGGTCCCAACGTTTTTCCCCGCGGGCGCCGGAGAGGACTTTGACATATCGAAACACGCGGTGCCCGAAAAGGCCGAAGGCGGCCAAAGTGAGGATCCAGAGATAGAGGGCATCAGGCATGTGGGGCACCAAGACACGATTGGCGAAACCACTCCCTGACGGCCGTGGCTCTGATCAGAGCCGCGCGCGTCAGCAAGCGGTGCGTGCTAGGTGACATGGGCCCTCCGCGCCTCGACCATGGAGGTGAGCACCGGGAGCGTGTCGAGCACGTCGCCCACAATACCGTAGTGGGCCACGTTGAAGATCGGGGCGTGCGGATCGCTGTTGACGGCCACGATGAGGTCCGCGCCTTTCATGCCCTCGACATGTTCGGGCGCGCCGCTGATACCGAGAGCGACGTAAAGCTTGGGTCTCACGGTGAGGCCGGATTTGCCGATCTGGCGCGAAAGGGGAAGCCAACCCTGGTCAATCACCGGCCGGGAGCCGCATACGGCGCCGCCGAGCGCCTTGGCCAGTTCCTCGGCGAGGCCGAGATTCCCGCGGTCCTGAATGCCGCGGCCGACGGCCACCAGGACGTCTTGCTTGGTGAGGTCGACATCGCCCGCTTCGGGTTCGATGTATTTCGAGAGGCGGATTGCCTCGGCGTCCTCCAGGACGACAGCGGCATCCGTCACGGGGACGGCGCGCTCGATATGGCCTTTCTCCGCGGGCCGTGCGCCAGGCCAGATTCCGAGGACCGCGGGATCGCCGGTAGCTCCGACCGTGGCCTCGATCTTTCCGCCGTACATCACGCAGCGGGCCTCCAGCCTGCCGCCGGCTACCTGGATATCCTTGCAGAAATTGATCACCGGCACGCCCAGCCGCGCGCCGACCAGGGTACCGATCCCCAGGCTGATATTGGTCAGGGGCACCAGAAGGGCCAGGGGCCGCGTGTTCAGGAACAACTGAACCAGCGCCGCCGCGCAAGTCTGCGGAAGAATCTCGGCGAGCAGCGGGTGGTCCACATAGACCACCGAGTCCGCCACGCCCAGCGAGCGGACGAGGTTTCGGGAATTGCAGCCGGTAAGAATCGCGGTGAGGGGAGCGCCTAACTTATCGGCGACCTCGCGGCCCAGCGCCAGCGTTTCATAAGTAGCTTCGGAGATCTGTCCTCTCCACTGCTCGGCAAAGACACAAACGTTTCCGGTCATGGGGCATCTCCTCAGAACAGGCCGCGTCCGGCCAGGATTTCACAGAGCCTGGCGGACACCTGGGCGGGCGCGCCCTCCAGCATTTCGGCGTGTCCAGCCGGCTCGTTTTGTTTCATCTCCAGGACGTTGACGGCGGGCCAGCCTCCGTCAGCCAGCGTGAGTACCTGCGCGCACTCGATCTTCACGGTCTTCATGGCCGCCCGTATCTTGGCCACCGGGACATAGCGGGGCGGTTTCTCGGCTGCCTGGATTCCCAGAACCGCGGGGAGCTGGATTTGGAATTCGCCACGGACACCGGACGGATACTCTTTGATGGCACGAGCCGTGTCGCTGGAAACGTCCAACGCGATTCCGGTGATGATGCCCAGGTAAGGCATGTGGAGCTCGTCGGCCACCAGCGGGGCGATGAGGCCGTCCAGGTCGTCAATGGCCTGAACGCCAGTGAGGATCAGATCGACGGGCATCAGGCCAGGCTCTTCCGCGATGGTCTGCGACAACACCCGGGCCGCCTGCCGGGTGGTGAGACCGGCATCCGAGCCGACGATTTTCATGACGCGATCCGCGCCTTTCGCGGCGGCGGTGAAGAGCGCGTCATCCACCTCGGCGGCGTCCACCGCGAGCACGGTCAGTTTCGCGCCGTGGCGTTCTTTCAACAGCAGCGCCTGCTCCAGCGCATGGTCATCCGATTCGCTCAGGATCATGCGCTGGCAGTCGAGATCCAGCGCCGTGCCGCCGGAGGCAATCTCCAGATCCTCCACGACATCGGGCACCATCTTCAAGAGCACAAGAATGTGCATCTCTTATTCCTCCATTGCTTCAGCCAGGAGCTCAGTCACATCCCGGACCATCATGCGTTTGTCATATCCCAGAACTTTGAGGGCATCCTCAAAGCGGGAAACCTCATACGGACACGAAACAGCGAGAACATCGGCCCCGGTCGCGACGGCCTCTCTCACCCGCCGTTCCGAGAGACGTTCATAGCCTTTGGCCTTGAAGTAAGTGTCGAGCCACATGCCGCCGCCGCCACCGCCGCAACAGATGGCGTTGACGCGGTTGTGCACCATCTCGATCGATTTCACGCCGGGAATCGCCGCCAGCAGTTGCCGGGGCGCCTGGTAGAACTCGTTCTGCCGCCCCAGGCAGCAGGAGTCGTGATAGGTCACGGTGTAGGGGAGCTTCCGCGTGAGCAACGGTTTGAGCCTGGCCAAATATTTCGCCAGGAAGGGTGTAACGTGCTCGAGACCCCAGTTGAAGCCGAGAACCGGGTAGCGGTTTTTGAAAGCGTTGTGAGCGTGAGGGCACGAAGTGACGACGCGGTTGAACTGGTACTTCTGGAAGACCGCCATGTTGTAGTCCATGAGGGTCTCGAAGAGGCCGGGCTCCCACGTCAGGCGGCCGCACTCGCCGGCGCACTTCTCTTCGTTGCCCAAGATGGCGAAGTCGATTTCGAGGGCGTGGAAGAGCCTGGCAGTGGCGCGGCTGTTGTCCTGTCCGCGCGGGTAGTACGAGGTATAACACTCCACAAACCAGAGCACATCGGCGGGCTTGCGATCCTCTGCGAAGATGCGGATCGGAACCCCGGCGCTTTTGACCCAGGCCGCGCGCTTGCGGGAGGGTTCGCCCATGGGGTTGCCGTAGCGGAGCGTGTTTTGCAGGGCCTTCTGCAATTCGCCCGGCAACTCCGGCAGGTGCGCGAGGGTCTGCTCTTTCATGAGCGGCAGCAGGATCTCGGTGAGGCGGATGCCTCGGGGGCACTTGGCCATGCACGCGTAACACGCCACGCAGGCGAGCAGGCTGTCGCTGGTGAACACCTTCTCCAGCATTCCGGCGCGCATCATGGCGATCATGCGGCGCGGCGGATAGTCCATTACTTCGCCGTAAGGGCAGGTTCCGGCGCACACGCCGCACTGCAGACAGGTGAGGATTTCCGTCCCCTCGGGATACCGTGGAAGAGTCTCCAGGGTCACTGGGCACGCGCTCATCGATCCTCCGGACTTATGCAGCGAGGCGAAATTGCCGCACGGGTAGCGCGCCCGGCGATTGATCCTCGCTGGCTGGTCGGTCCCATTCACGCGGGCCGGTCAACCGGCTCGCCAAACCATCGCAGTTAAAATTGGATAGAAGAGTTGAGGGATGAATGAATACGGGTGGGGTCCTAGCCACAAACACGGCATACATCCGTGAGGCACCCATATTAAGCTATTTAAGCTATTAAGATCTTAACACCTGCTTATCTGATTTTCAAACACGTTTTTTTGGGGAATTCCGACAAGCTGCGATTTGCCACACTCTGAGGATTTACACCTCCAGCCGGACTTCCGCTTCGACGGGCAGCCGGATGGTGAACGTGCTCCCTTTGCCGACCTCGCTCTGGACGGAAATGGTCCCGCGATGAGTGGTCACAATTCCATAGGCTATCGACAAGCCGAGGCCCGTGCCATGCCCGCTCTCTTTGGTGGTGAAGAAGGGATCGAAGATGCGGCCGATCTGCTCGGCCGGAATGCCCTGACCGGTGTCGGAGATCGCCACTTCAGCGGAATTGCCGGGAGCGTTGTGGCGCGTCACGATGGTGATGGCGCCGCGCTCGTTCATGGCCTGCACGGCATTCATAAAGATGTTGATGAATACCTGTTGGAATTGGGATCGATCGGCCATGACACGCGGCAGCTCCGGGTCCAGGTTCCAAACCACGTTGATGTTGAAGAAGACGGCCTGATTCTCCACCAGCGACAGCGTGTCCTGCAGGACTTTGTTGAGATCGACGGGTTCGGTGTTGCCCTTGGATTGGCGGGAGAATTCGAGCAGGCCCTTGACGATGTCGCGGCAGCGTTCGGTCTGGCGGATCACCTCCTCGAGGTTCTCCCGATTGGGGTCATCCTGGGCCATGTCTTCCACGCTGAGACCGGTCAAGGCAAGAATGCCGCCCAGCGGATTGTTGACCTCATGGGCGACGCCGGCCGCCAGCATTCCGAGCGAGGCCAGCCTCTCGGACTGCGCCATTCTGGCCTGCATGGCCCCCAGTTCTTCGGTCCGCTGTTTCACCTTTTCCTCGAGGGTTCGTCCCCACTCTTCCAGGTCGCCCTTCATCTGGCGGAGGCTGGCGAGCATGGCGTTGAAGGATTCCGCCAGAAGGGCGATCTCGCCGGGCGAATCAGAACGCACTTCCTGGTCGAAGCGGCCCGCGATGATGCCGCGGGTGGCGGCGACCATCTCACCGATGGGGCGAGTGATGTACTGAATCATGTAGTAGGTAATGCCGATGATCAGGAGGAAGCCGGCCGTGGCGATTCCAAAAAACGAAAGGATCACGCGGTTGCGGATGGCCGTGTAAGTGTTCTCGAGAATGCCGACGGAGAGCATTCCGATGGCATCGCCGGCATAGTTGCGAATGGGGGCGTACTCGCTGATGTACCAGTCCTTCACCACAAACGCACGGCCTCTCCAGAGCTCACAGCGGGTGAGGACGGCGTCGCGGACCTCGGCGGGCGCCCGCGTGCCCACGGCTCGTCCGCCTGCCGCCGTTCTGACGTTCGTCGAGATTCGAGAATCCATCTGGAATATGGTGACTGACCCACTGTCCACGTCCTGGAACCGGTCGCCGCGGAAGAGGAGCTCCCAAACGCGGTCCACGATGTGGAAGTTCCCATTCAAAAGAACGCCTCCATAAAGCGCCCCGAGGGCGCCGGCGGGAGGAGTGCCTACCGGCGCGGCCACCATGAGCGCCATGCCGGCATTCTGGCCGCCACCGCCTTCCGGGAGAATCTCTGTGGAAGCCGCCACCTGGCCGGAAAGAGCGGCTTTGACCACACTCACCGAAGACGCGTCGTCGAGTATGCGGCCGGGGCTGATACGGTCGGGTTGCGAGACCCGGAACACCACCCGCCCCTGCGGGTCGGTGAGGCTGAGAAAATCGAAACCGGCATCCTGGCGAACGCGGTCGAGGTAGGCGGAGAGAGCGTTGCGGTCGCTATCGGCGAGATAGCGCTGGATGGTGATACCGGATGCCGCGAACTCCACCGACAGCTTGAGGGCTTGCAGTTGCTGTTCGTAGACGGTTCGGGCAGTGGCGAAACCATGGTCGACCGCGCGCCGCGCCTGCATCATGATGGTGGAGCTTACAATCCACGAGCCGACCAGCGACGTGGCCAGTCCTCCGGTTCCCAGGATGACCAGGTAGCTCCAGATCAGCCTGGCCTTCAGTGACAGCCGGGGGGATGCGAAGCTGAAGAGCATAGCGTTCGCGCGCCTTTCACGCGGCCTTGCCGAGCCGTTGGCGGATTTTTTCCAGCAACTGGACGGTGTTCACCGGCTTGGCGAAGAACAGATCGTGTGCCAGCCAGCCGCCGCTCGAAGGGATTTCGAAATCGGGAAGCCGCGTGCAAAACGAGCTGAGAACGAAAATCGGCACGCCCTTCAGCGTCGGATCGCGGCGGATTTCCTGAATCGTAAAGAAGCCCTCGGTTCTCTCGCCCATCATGATATCCATGAGGATCAGATCGGGCCGCTCGAGCTTCGCCAGGCGGATGCCTTCCTTGCCGTCGTGCGCCTGGAAGACGGTAAGACCACTGGCTTCGAGAAAGCATGCAATCGCCTCTCGAAAGTCCTGGTCGTCATCGACAATCAGTATTCGTTTCTCGTCCCGCATGGTCTTGACTCCCGCCAGGCGATTCCGGCTCATGCCAGGCCGGCAATCGCACCCAGAAAGTAGAACCGGCGCCGGCCAGGCTGTCGACGCTGATGGTTCCACCCATTTCCGAAACGATCCTCTTGGAGATATGCAGCCCCAGGCCAGTGCCCGGAGTTTTCTTGGCGCCCTCGTCCTTGACGCGGAAGAACTCGTCGAAAAGAAACGGACGATACTTTTCCGGTATCCCGACGCCGGTGTCGGCGACGCCAATTACGATCTCCCCGTCCGACCGGGACCCCGAAACGGTCAACGTCCCACCCGGCTTGTTGTACTTGATGCCGTTGGCGATCAAGTTGTCGAACAGGACGCTCAAGCAATTCCGGTCGCCGGATACGCACAGGCCGCTCTCCGCGACATGGGCCTGGAGTGAGACGCCTTCCGCGGCCGCCGTCTGCTCGTAGTTCTTCAGAATGTCGGGAATGATGCGGCTGAGATCGACTTGGATCCGCTCTTTGGTGAGCGTCCCGCCCTCGACCCTGGCCAGGGTCAGCCAGTCGGCAATCAGGTCCTGGAGCTCCTCGACGCGCTTGAGGCAGCGGTCGGTCCACTCTTGCCGCTTGGCCTGGACCTCACTGGACTGGTCGAGGTGCTTCAGCACGTCCAGGTATTGATGGATGGCGACCAGCGGAGTCCGGAGCTGATGGGAGACGAAGGTGACAAACCGCCGTTTGAGCATGGTCTGCTCAATCTCGTGCCGCTGGGACTCCAGCGCCAGGCGGCGGCGCTCCAGCCCACGGTTCACGATGAGGCGCAGCTCATCGGGCGAAAACGGCTTGGGCAGGAAATCGTAGGCGCCGCATTTCATGGCCTGCACGGCGGTATCGATGGTGGCGTACCCGGTAATGACCACGATGACGATTTGGGGGTCGATCTCGTGGACGCGGGAAACGACCTCCATCCCGCTGATGCCCGGCATCTTGAGATCCACGACGACCAGGTCGGGCCGGGCGGTCGCGACGCCTTCGAGTCCGCGCGCCCCATCTTCGAAGGTCTGGGAGCGGAGGCCCATCTTGGTCAGGATTTTGGTGCACGAGAGGCGCATCGCGTAGTCGTCGTCGATCACTACGACGGATTCGGGCGCAACGGGCTCACTCATGTCTGTCTCGGGCTTCTACCAGCCAAAGTGCCGGGTGGTCAGGCCGGTACTCCTTTTGATGCGCCAACCGCCTCATCCAGAAGCCGGAGGACTTCGGGGATGTCGAGCGGCTTGGTGAGGTACCGGTCGGGCCGGATCATTTCGACTTCGGCCGACATGGGAAAGCGCGCGTCGGGGCTTTCCTGGATCGAAGAGATCATGAAGATCGGGATATCGCGAAACTCCGCATATTCGTCCCGATATTTGAGTGCGTATGTGACGCCGTACCCCTCGACCGAGGTTTCCATCATGATGTCGAGGAAGATGGCGTCGGGTTTGTGCTCAGCCACCATTTCGAGACCTTCGTGTCCCGAGGCGGCTTCCAGCACGCTATAACCGCGACTTTCGAGGAGAGATTTGACGGCCACCCGAAAGTCGGAATCGTCATCGATCAGGAGCACTTTGGCGGACATCCAAGTCCTCCTTCCTGCATGATTATAAGACAAAGTGATCTGAAATTAAAGGGCCTGTTAAGGTTCACCCGACCCAGATGAGTACCCCGGCGCCGCGGGCGCGGCGGTTGGCACGCGAAAACGCCTGCCCCACATTGATGGCCAAAGCGCCTCCTACGGTACACGATGAACCAGGTCGTCGAGCGGGCGCCGGCCGGGCGGCGCAGGCTCCTCGGCGGCGTATCCGATTGGCAGAATGGCGACGGGCTCGATACCGGGCGGCGCTCCTATGACCCGGCGAACTTCGCCGGTTTGGAAGTCCCCCACCCAGACACTGCCGAGTCCGAGCGCGGTGGCGGCCAACATGGAAAAGGTACAGGCGAGGGTGGCGTCCTGAATGGACGCATGGGCACAGAATACGAGGTCGGCGGGCGCGCCCGCCACGAAGAACTGATCGTTGGCCGCGTGGGCCAGCGCCATGCGGGTGAGGTCGTTGGTTACGACGTAGATTTCGTACGATTGCAAATTGCGCGCCGACGGTGCGGCGTTGGCGGCTTCCAGAATGGTCCGCAGCGTGTCCGCGGCAACCGATTTCTTGCGAAAGGCGCGAACGGAGCGCCTCCGCCGGATCACTTCGAAGAAGTGCACATCAGCTCCTGGAGCACACGGTCCAAGATCGCGGGCATGCGGGCGGCCAGTGCCGGCGACAACTGGTTGGCGACGGCGGCCGATGAAATCGAAATGCCCAGCAGGGTGAAACGGACGGGAGTGATCAGTTGGAGCAGGCCGATCGCCTGGACCGCAGAAAGGTGATGAGCATGCTGCTGGCGCTCGTCAAGCTGGTCCTCGTCCAATATCGAGATTTGTCCCACTTGACCATTGCCCTCAATGGCGTCCTGGATGGCGTCGATCACCACTACCCGGCTGCGGCCTTCGATCTGGTCCGCGTGCCGGAGCAGGTCCGTTCCCCCGGAAGTCACTTCCACAGTTTCGGGCAGTCTCGGGTCGCCGGCGAGGCGCGCCACGATGTGCCACCCGATTCCATCGTCGCCCATCAACGGGTTGCCGAGGCCGATGACGAGCAGTGGTTTCATCGCCGGCGTACCAGATGGACGGAGCATGAGATACACGGATCGTAGGCGCGCGCGATCATTTGCAGGCGCCTCGAAATGACGGCTTCGTCGCGCTCCACCGACTGTTCCACGGCACAGCGGAAATGCAGTTCCATGCTGGCGGCGTTGAGGGCGGTGGGAGTGATCACGTCGGCCGTGACGACTCTGCCTTCGGCATCGTAGGTGTAGCTGTGAATGAGCAGGCCGCGGGGAGCTTCGGTGATGGCGGTTCCGGTGGCGGCGCGCGGATGGACGGGCACAGGCCGCTCCTCCCGGACACCGGCGCGCAGCAGTTGCTCGATGATTTCCAGGGCGCGCTCCACGTCGTTGATCAACTCCAGGGCTTGCGCCTTGTTGTTGTCCATGGGATTGTCGGCGGGCAACTGGAGCTTGAGGCGCTTCATGGCGACTGCCAGCCTTCCGGTGAGGCGGCGGGGGTTTACGGTCAGGCGGGCGAGCGAGCCGACCATGAAGGGTCTACCGCGGAAGTTGCTGTGCTTGGCGTGGGAGTGCGGCATGGCCTTCTCGTTGGTCAGGGTTTTGTAATCGGCGGCCCGGACGATCGCCCGATTGCCGTCGGATACGGCCATCACTTCATCGCCGGCGTAGTAGCTGTCCAGGTTGGGCGAGCGCAAGGCGGCGTAGATGGTGTCGGAATGGCAGAAATCGGCGCCCGGCAGGGAGGCCATCAGATCGATGGCGGCGTCGGAATCGGCCATCCCCTGCATCAAGGCGCTGCGAAGAGCGATCAACTGGTCGACCGACGGGGGCTTACCGAAACCTCCGGGGACGGCGTTGACCGGATGGATGGCGCGCCCGCCGATGGTCTCCTGGATGAGGTTGCCGAGCTTCTTGAGGCGCAGTCCGAGCAGCACGGCGGCGGGCTTGTCGGCGCCCATGGCGATGGCGCTGGGGTAATTCAGGTAGTCCGGCACCGCCAGCAAAAAGAGGTGCAGGGCGTGGCTTTCGATGCTCTCGCCGCGGTAAAGCAGCTCGCGGAGCAGGTCGGTCTGGGGACTCACGCGCACCTCGAACGCGTTTTCCGTGGCCTTCAAGGAGGTCAAGGTATGGGCCACGGAACAGATGGAGCAAATGCGGGAAAGGGTGGGCGCGATCTCGTCGTAGCGTTTGCCGCGGACCAGCGGCTCCAGCAGGCGGGCGCCTTCAAAGACGTCGAAGCGCACGCTGCCGACGGTGTCGCCCTCCAGCTCGACGGTAATGCCCCCGTGGCCTTCGACGCGGGCCAGGTGTTCGATGACAATGGTGCTCATTGGGCTACCCCCTCGGGCGCGGCCTCAGGCGCGAAAGTCCGCAGGCGGTTTGCGATGCGCTGCCGGTCGAAGCCTTTCTCCTGAAGCATGGCCAGCAGGGAGGATGGATTAGCATCGCCCACCGGGCCACGGCAACCGACGCACGGAACGCGCAGGTTGGGACAGCGGGCCTGGCAACCCGCGGCGGTAATGGGTCCGCAGCAGAGCTCGCCGCGCTCGATGAGAAGGCAGTTGTTCTCGAGCATGCGGCACTCGGTACAGACCGGATACTCGGGATAGATGGGGGCGTCTCCATTGAGCAGGTTGGCGATGGCCGCCAGAAAATGTTCCTTCTCGATGGGGCAGCCGGTAATGTTGAGATCCACCTTGACGACCTCGTGGAGCGCCTGGGCCGGGATGGAATCATAGCCCGGCCCGATTTCGCCGTAGACCTCCTCGAGAAGTTTCGGGCGATCGGCGCCGCGATCCATGGCCGCGACCCCGCCCCACACGGCGCAGGTGCCGAGGGCCACCAGCGTCTTGGCCCGCTGGCGAATGGCCTGAAGCCGGGCGGCGTCGTGGTTGCTGACGACCGCGCCCTCCACCAGCGCGATATCCAGCGGGCAGCCGGCATCGTTCTCCGAGGATGCCATCAGGAAGTCGCGGATATCGATGAGAGCCACGACGTCCAGGAGCTGGTCCTCGCAGTTGAGGATGACGAGCTGGTCTCCGGCACAGCCCGTGAGTCCGAAGATCCCCACAGTTGGTTTACTCATCAGATCATCTCCGGCAGGTTGATTGCGTCCCAGTAGGTGAAGATGGGCCCTTGCAGGCAGGTGTACTTGTAGCCGATGCTGCAGTGGCCGCATTTGCCGATCCCGCACTTCATGCGCCGCTCGAGCGACATCAGGATGCGGTTCTTGGGAAAGCCGAGCTCCAGCAGGCGGTGCAGAATGAACTTGTAGACTACCGGCGGGCCGCACACGGCCGCGTAGGTGCGCAGCGGCTCGATTTTGGCATGGTCGAAGAGGGTGGGCAGGAGGCCGACATGGTTCTTCCAGGCCTGCGAGGGGTCGGCGTCCACGGTGAGGAGGCAGTTCATGTCGGTGCGGTCGACCAAGGCCAGCAATTCCTCGCGGAAAAGCATGTCCTCGGGCCGCCGGGTGCCGTACATGAGGGTGATGTTGTTGAACTTGTCGCGGTGATCGAGGGCGTACCACAGGAGCGAGCGCAGGGGCGCCATGCCCAGGCCTCCGGCGGCCAGCAGCATGTCATTGCCGGTCATTTCCTGGATGGGGTAGCCGTTGCCGTAGGGCCCGCGCACGCCCACTACGTCGTTCGTGTGCATGCGGTAGAGCGCGGCGGTGACGCGTCCCACGCGGCGCACGCACAGCTCCAGGACTTCGGGACGCGAGGGCGAAGAGGAGATGGAGATGGGGATCTCGCCCGAGCCGGGCACGCTGAGCATGATGAACTGGCCAGGCTGGTGCCGGAAGGTGTGGGCCAAGTGGTCTTCCAGAAAGCGCAGGGTGAAGAGGTGGTTGTTCTCCACCATCTTGTAGATGCGCACGATGCGCGCCATGTGCGGCTGGTATGGATTGTCGCTGAGGACGGGATGATAGGCGGCAACTTCATCGGCTAGCAACATCTTGGACCCTCCGTAGGCGGTCGATCACCTGCACGACGTCGATGCCGACGGGGCAGGCGCTGATGCACCGCCCACAGCCGACACAGCTCGGCCGTCCGTATTCGGCGACAAAGCCGCGCTGCTTGTGATAGAAACGAAACTTGATGCGGCTGGCGCGCGGCCCGCGGAAGTTCTCGCCGCTGGCCACCCGCGCATGGTTGGCGAATAGGCAGGAATCCCAGGAACGCGTGCGCTTGCCGGCGCGCGACCCCAGTTCCACGTCGTCCGCAACGTCGTAGCAGTAGCACGTGGGGCAGACCATGCTGCAACTGCCGCACGACAGGCACTTCTCGCCCAGTTCTTCCCAGATCTCGCTCTGATATTCCATTTCGAAGATTTCGGGAAGGTCGCGGATCTCCACATCCAGTTGAAAAGCGCGGCGCTTGTCGAGCGAGCGCCGCTTGTAATCGTCGATATCGGCCGACTCCACCGTTTCGAAGACGCTGCCGGTGGCGAGCACCATGTCGTCGCCCAGTGCGGTGCCCACCAGCGCCTGGTAATAGTCGCCGGTATCGTAAAAGAAGAGATCGAAGCCGTGGTCCACGAAATCCGCCCGCATGGAGCGGCAGAAGCACTGCTTGTCGGGGGTACAGTCGATGCCGATGATGGCGATGTTTTTCCGCCGCGCCTGATAGTACGGGTCGGCATACTTTCCGGCGAACACTCGATCCAGGATGTTGATGGCGTAGACGTCGCAGGCATGCACGCCGAAGAGGATGATCCGTTGACTCAATCCTTCGGTAAATGGCACGAAGCCTTCGGCCGGCCGGTAGCGGAAGAGGGTTTCACGCGGCGGGAGGAAGTACTTCTTGGGAGGCAGGATGGTGCGGTCGTATTCGAGGCGTGCCTCCGACCAGCGGGTCAGGCGTTTGAAAACATACTTGCCGTCCTGTTCGACGGGCGCATGGAGCTCGCCGAACTGCTGTACGACGGACGCGAAGAGATCGAGCTTCTCTTTGCGGAGCTTGAGGATCTTCAACGTGGCCTCCTTGACTCCGGGATCACTCAAAAGGATTATAAGGTATTTTGATCTGAAATAGAAGTGGACGAAAGGCAGGGATTGGGGGCTGGGGGTTGTGTGACATTTCCCCAATCCCCAACCCCCAATCCCTAACCCCCAAACTTACAGGCTCGCGTGACAGAGCAGGCATGCGGCCTCGGGATGGTCCGGATTGGAACAGGCCAAGGCGTAGCTGAGGCCACCGGATTTCCACGAGAGGCGCCCGTGTGACGTGTCGGCAGCCGGGCCGGTGCGCGCGACCAGCAGGGTAGCGGCATCACTGCCGATGGTGTAGTCGACAGCGGCCATGAGCTCGCCGCGCTTTTGGATCAGGCGCACGCCGGACAAGCGGACCGGGGTGGCGGCGGGGATGCTGAGTCCGATGCCGGCGTGGCGGCGCGTCCAGGCGGCGATCGCGGCGGGGTCGCTGGAGAGCAGGTCGAGCGGGGCGGGATGCTGAAGCTGTTGGAGCGCAACTTGCTCGAGCGAGAGGGCGGGCTCCTGGCCTTTCGCGGCGAGCCAGAGGGTGGCGGCGGCGACCATGAGGGTGAGGATGGCGGCGATGGGCCAGCGCGGCACATGCCGGCGGACCGGGGGGCGGCCGTTCTGAATGCGTTCCCAGAGAGTGTCCGGCGCGGGGGCGGGGGACAGTTGATGGGCCAATTCGAGCTCGAGCCACTCAGGCATGGCCGCCTCCCTTCTTGTTGACGAGATAAGACAAGCGGCGTTCGAGCGCTTTGTGGGCGCGGTTCAGCCGCGAAGCAACGGTTCCGGGCGAGCAGCCGAGGACTTCGGCGATTTCGTCGTAGGACAGGCCCTCGGTGTATCGTAGGACGACGACCATGCGCAGATCGGGCGAGAGGCGCTCGACGGCGGAGTGGACGCGGTAGCGCATCTCGCCGCGGAGGATTTCGCCGAGGCTGTCGGCGGGCGCTTGCAAGACGGCGAGAAGCTCGTCGGCGATGGGGATGAGGCGCCAGGAGCGGCGCTTGTGGTCGAGGCAACTGTTGACCACCAGGCGGTAGACCCAGGTTTCGAAACTGGCATCGCCGCGGAAATCGCGGATGGAAGAGAAGAGCTTGAGGAAGGTGTCCTGGGCGACGTCCATGGCGGTGGCAGGGTCGCCCGAGAAGCGCAAGGCGATGGAGTACACCTTGTCCTTGTAGGTTTCGAAGAGGGCGCGAAAGGCATCGCGTTCTCCGCGTTGACAGGCTGCGACGAGTTCCCGGTCCGATCCTTCGAGCACCATTTCCGGAATACGCTACTACTCTATGACGATTGGGAGTGGGAAATTCTTCGGGTATTTTTGGGGCCGGGCCGGGCTTTGGGGGAAGAGCGCGACCGGGAGGTCGTCCCCAGAGGGGACCCCGCGGACGAGAGCGTCCGGATAACAACTACAAGCTCACTTTAGTTATGGGCCATGGGCCCGCGCGGTGGAGGTGTGCCTTCGGACACAGTAGCGGAATGTACAGTAGAAGGGATGGAGAGGCAAAGTCGCACGCTGATTGGGGGGGTTGCGGGGGCGGCCGGCGCGCTGATGCTTTTCGGATGGCTGGCCGGCGAAGTGCTGCATGGCGACACCACCCGCTTCGACGCCGCAGTCCGCAACGCCATTCACGGTTGGGCTTCGCCGCGGCTTACCTTGGCCATGCGCTTCGTCACGCAACTCGGGGATCCGGCGTTTCTGATGCCGTTATCCATCCTTCTGATGTGGCGGCTGGTTGTCACGGGACGCAGGCGGGCGGCCCTGGTGCTTCTGGCGGCGGCCGTGGGCGCCGAGGCGCTGGATCAGATCCTGAAACTCGTGTTCCACAGGCTTCGGCCGGAGGCCTTCTTCGGCTATCCCCAACCTCTCGGGTACAGCTTTCCCAGTGGCCATTCGGTGGTGTCCTGCTGTTTCTACGGGGTCGCGGCGGCCATCCTGACGGTGCGGATGCAATCGCGCGCGCGCCGGGCGCTTACCTGGATGGCGGCGGTGCTCCTGGCCGGGGCCATAGGTTTCTCGCGGGTGTACCTGGGGGTGCATTATCCCAGCGACGTGATCGCAGGCTATGCGGCGGCGGTGATCTGGGTGGCCGCGGTGCGGATTGGATACGAGATCCGGCTGCGGCGGACAGGCCCTACAGGGGGTTCCAGTGGGTGATGCCACTGGGCACGCCGGGTAGAAGGCTGAGCATTACGAGGCAGTGGTTCGAGTCTATGTTGACTTGGTATAGCGGTAAGTCGCGGTCCTCGGTTACATAACTTCCGATCTGCAATTTCCAGGCCGCCAAGTAAGTTGACATGACGATGGGGTTATCGGCGACGGTGCGAACGCGGAACGCCCCGGTGGATGGTTCGTAGTTGGCATAGCTGTAACATCGGCCGATACACACGCGATCGATCATGTGAGTCAGGGGATTGACCCGGAGGCCGGAGGCGTCGATCGCACTGACGACTCGCTGGTTGGCGGGTAACTGCGATACCAGGCGAGTCATGCGGTCTTCCACGGAATTCAGGATGGCCTCGTCCCGGTACAGAAAGGCGAAGAAGACAATGGCGGCCAGGGCCGCCGCGTAGCGGTGCCAGGGGCGGGACCGCGCGGCGGCCAACAGGGCACAGATGCAGATTGCCAACGCCAGAGACATGCGCTCCGCGATGAAGGCCAGCAAGGCCTGGTAGCCGTGGAGCAGGATGGCGGTAGGAAGAATGAAAATGCCGAGGGCGGTGAGCAGGGAGACTTGGGCAAGAACACTGGTCACCAGGGGGCGGATCTCAGACTCGCGAAATTGACCGATCCATATTACTAACAGGCCGATAACCGCTATCCAGTACTTATCGTCGAATACCAGGACCTGGTCGAGACCGGTGGCTTTCGAGATCTGCGCGGGATACCAGCGTGTGTCGATCCCGGTTCCGAGAGCTACGTGCAGAAAGACCATCGCCAGGGCCGAGCCGATTACCAGGAGTAAGTGGGCGCGGGGCTGCCGGCGGTGGGCGAGCCACAGGTATAGCAATACGCTCGCGGTCCAGGCCACGGGCAGCGCTTGGGCCAGCCAGGCGACCGCCAGGACGGGGACGGCGGCCGCCATCCGGCGGGGCTTCCCTTCCCAGGAGAGGGACAGCGCCCAGAAGCACAGGCCCAGGCTGAGATAGAAACTGAAGAAGCCCATGTGAAATACCCAGCCGTAGGCGAGCATGGCGATGAGGACCAGCATGTGCCACGCGGGGCGGCCGGAGACGGTGGATACAAAGGCGAACGCTCCCCAGACGAATATGAGGACGGTGAGCGATACGGAGACGCGTTGGGCCGCTTCGGCGCCGGCGGCCGCGAACAGGCCGCTCAGCATCAGGTCAAATAGAACGTTGGTGGTCTGGCGGGCGACGGTGAGTCCCGGGGCTTGGCCGGCTGCAATCAACTGGGCGAGCCACGCGTTGTAGATGTGGCTGGAGAGATCGCCGGCTTGGAGGCGGGATTGCCAGAAACAGGGTATGAGGAGAAGGATGGAAACGAGTGGATAGATCGTGGGGCCGAGCTTCGGCGGGAGACCTGCCCCACGGGCGGTCTGTGTGCGTTTCGCAGCCACTATTGGCTCAGGTCCCCGCGCGGCTTGCCCTGTTTGATCTCGTCGTAGGCGTCTTTGATCTGCCTCTTCAGGGACGCTTCGCCGACCCACGCGCTGACGGCGGCGGGCAACTGCACGGCGGATTGCAGCTCTTCGGCTGACTTGCCCTGGTCGATTCCGGCCTTCACGGACTTGTACAGTTCGGCCATGAACTGCGCCTGGCCGGACAGCAACTCACGGCCGCCGGGAAGGCCGTGGCCGGGCAGCACGTACTTGACCTTCAGTCTCTCGGCGGCGTGCAGGACGGTGGGCCAGTTGCCGATGTTGGCGTCCATGGTGGCGTTATAGGGTCCGTTCACCGCGGCATCGCCGGCGCAAAGCACCTGCTCCTTGGGCAGGTAGACGAAGCCGTCGCCCCGCGTGTGAGCCCAGCCGAAGTAGCGGAACTCGACTTTTCGCGAGCCGTCGTTGAGGACGAACAGGGACTCGTTGATGTCCTGCTTGGGAGGCTCGGGGCCATCGCGTTTGAGCTCGGCGACGTCGGTCCGGGTTTTCGCGGCGGCCTGCCAGCGGGCGGGCTCGAGGCGCTTCAGCTCCTCGCCGACCTGTTTGAAGGCGATCGTGGTCACGCCCGCCTGGGTCCAGATGGGGTTTCCGTAGAGGTGGTCGCCATGGTGATGGGTGTCGAAGACGTACTTCACGGGCTTGGACGAAAGACGCTTGGCGTCGGACATGGCGGCGCGCGCGCCGCTGGGAAAGTTGGCGTCCACCACGATGAGGTAGTCCTTCATCTCGATGATCACGTTGTTGCAATGGCCCTGCTGCATGTCGCCTTCGCGGAACCAGACTCCGGGGACGACGATGCGAACGGTCTCGGGATCGGCATCGGAGCGCGAAACGAAGAGCGCGAAGCCGCCCAGGGCGGCGAATGCCAGGAGTAACAGGGCGCGTAGCCGTCTCATGGGGCACCTCCTTCCGGTTACTGTACACCTTATTCGCAGCGAAGCGAAATCCGGGATCCACGGCGGCGGCCCGCCGTGCGGGGAGGTAGCAGGCGAGCGCGCGGTTCGGTGTCCGCTTTTGATATGCGCTGTCCCGGAGCGGACGGTGTATGATGAACGGCGGAGGATTTACCGAAATGGCCAAATATCTGGTGACGGCGAATTATACGACGGAAGGACTGCGCGGGCTGGCCAAAGACAAAGCCTCGGGACGGAAAGCGGCGATAGTGGCGGCTCTGAAAGGCTTGGGCGGCAAGCTGGAAAGCCTGCATTACGCGTTTGGGGACACCGACGTGTTCGTGTTGTGCGACTTCCCGGACAGCGTCTCGGCTGCCGCGCTCGGCCTGGCGGTGTCGGCCAGCGGGATGGTGAAGACCAGGACCATTCCACTGCTGACGGTGGAAGAGGTGGACGCGGCCCTCGACAAAACGGTGAAATACCGGGCGCCCGGCGCGTAAGGGTGGGGCAGGCGGGGTACCCTCAGGTCCGCCTGCCAGGTCTTGCCATTTCCACTCTTCCCGGAGCTGAGGAAATCATTGATCTCGGGTTGACATCCGACCCGAATGGTCCCATACTGATGACGGATGCCGACCCGAAGACCCGATGACGATCATATCGCCCTCATGCAGGGCACGCTCGACCTGCTCATTCTGAGAACCCTCCTGCCCGGCCGCTGCCACGGGCAGGGTATTGCCCGCGCGATCCAACGCCAGTCCGAAGAAGTCTTTTTCGTGGACCATGGCTCGCTCTATCTGGCGCTGCAGCGCCTGGAGGAGAAGGGCTGGATCGGCGCGAAGTGGGGACTCTCGGAGAACAACCGCAAGGCGAGGTTCTATTCGCTGACGGCGAAGGGCCGGGCCCAGCTTGTCGAAAAGACGAGCCAATGGCGGCGGCTGGTTCGCGCCATCGGAACGATTCTGGGTCCCGAAGAGCAGGAGGGGTGATGTTCTGGCGACGGAAGCGGCCCGCGGCCGATTTCAACGAAGAGGTTCGTGTGCATCTCCAGCTTGAAGCGGATGAATTGAGACGCGACGGACTGGCCGAGGCGGAGGCGCGTGCCGCGGCGCGGATGGCCTTCGGGAATGTGACCGCGGCCGAGGAGCGCTTCTATGAACGGGGCCGCCTGCTGTGGCTGGACCACCTGCTTCAGGACGTTCGCTACGGCCTCCGCGGGATGCGGAAGAGTCCGGGCTTCACCGCGACGGTTGTGTTCACGCTGGCGCTCGGAATGGGGGCCAACACCGCGATCTTCAGCCTGATGGATGCGGTGCTGCTGCGGCCGTTGCCGGTGAAGGACCCGGCGAGCCTCTACTTTCTGAACAACGCAGGCGCTCGCGAAGTTGGCGGATCGCCCCCCTACCCCTGCTTTGAACGCTTTAGGGCGCTAGCAAAGTCCTTCACTGGGATGGCGGCGTACTCTTCCAACGACCACGGAATCCGCATCGACGGTGTGGTCGAGCAGGTGGATGGCGCCGCGGTCTCCGACAACTACTTCGGTTTGCTCGGCATCGCCCCACTCGCAGGGCGGCTGCTGGAAGCCGGCGACGAGCGACTCGATCCTCCGGTGGCGGTGATCGGCTACGGATTCTGGCAGCGGCGCTACGGGGGAAGGCCCGATGCCATCGGCAAGACTTTTTCCCTGGACGACAGGACATTCACTATCGTGGGGATCACGCCGAAGGAGTTCTACGGCCTGACGCCCGGTCGCCATGACGATGTGACGATGCCGTTTACCATCGCGGGGCCCCAGGTGCTTCGGTCTACGGGTTCGTGGTTCTTCGACAGCATTGCGCGGCTCAGGCCAGGTGTTACGGCGGAACAGGCACGCGCCGAGATCGACCCGATCTTCCAAGCCTTCATGAGCGAATTCCCCGTGTCCGCGGACGCCCGCCGCGACTATTTTCACCAGATGGTAGTCACCCCCGCTTCGCGTGGACTGGACCAATTGAGGAAGCGCTTCTCCCGGCCGCTGTGGGCGCTGATGGCGGTGGTCGGGCTGGTGCTGCTGATCGGATGCGCCAACATCACCAACCTCTTGCTGGCACGCTCGGCGAAGCGGGAGCGGGAATTCGCGGTGCGGGTGGCGATTGGCGCCGGGCGGAGCCGCCTGTTCCGCCAGGTACTGGTGGAGACCGGCCTCGTGTTCGCGGCGGGCGCGGCAGCGGGCATCGCGGTGGCGTGGTTCGCGGCGCAGCGTGCGATCGCCTTTTTTGCCGGCGGCGCGCGCCCGATCCTGCTGGAGGTTCACTGGGACTGGCGCGTGCTGGGTTTCGCGGCGGGGCTGTCCTTGCTGGCGACTCTGATTTTCGGGGCGGCGCCGATGGTGCGAGCGATGCGAGCCGACCCCCATGCGGCGATGAAGGATGGCGGGCGCACGACGGCACCGCGAAGCCGCATCGAGATGGGGCAGTTTCTGGTGGCCTTTCAGGTGGCGCTCTCGATGATCCTGCTGGCGGGCGCGGCCCTCTTCCTCCGCACGCTCAACAACCTCTATACCATGGGCACGGGTTTTCACGCGGACCAGGTAGCCCTGATCTTGATCCATTTGCCGGACCCTTATTACCACGAGCAGGCTACCCGGATCGCTCTGTGGGACCGGTTGCTGGCGGAAATCCGCAGCGTCCCTCGCGTCCGGTCGGCGAGTTTGTCGAGAATGACGCCCATGGACGGCAACTCTCGTGGAGTGGCCTTTGAGGTTCCCGGATTCCAGCCACTTTCCGATGACGACAAAGGTATCGGCCTGAATACCGTGAGTGAGGACTACTTCCGCACCTTGGGAACGCCGTTATTGGCGGGGCGGGACTTCACGGCCAACGATCGGACGGAAACGGCCCACGTCGCGCTGCTGAATGATAGTGCCAGGAGGCATTTCTTCGACGGGCGCGATCCGGTTGGCACAGTGGTCAAGATCTGGGGGCGCGTGCCATACCAGATCGTCGGCGTGGTCCAGGACGCGAGGCAGGCAGACCTCCGGCAGCCGCCGGGTCCGTTTCTCTACATTCCGATTCGGCAGCCTGTGGATCAAGGCGCGTTCATGATGTTGAGTATTCGCACGTCGGGCGATCCGTTGCGCGTGATGGCCGCCGTCGAGCGGCGGGCGCGCGGCGTGGGGCCCGACATTCACATCGTTCGAACGGACACCCTGGCGCGGCAGATCGACGAAAGCCTTCTGCAGGAGCGCCTGATTTCCATCCTGGCGACGGCGTTCGGGGTTCTGGCGCTGCTGCTCTCGGCCGTGGGATTGTACGGGGTGCTGGCGTATTCGGTGGGGCGGCGGACTTCGGAGATCGGCATCCGCATGACACTGGGCGCGCTTCCGGGGCAGGTGGCCTGGAGTATGGTCCGCCAGACGCTGGGGCTGGTCGCAATCGGGCTGGCAGGCGGCGTTGCGGGCTCGATATTCCTGGCCAGCGCGGCGGAGAAACTGCTTTACGGAGTGACTCCCACGGATACCGCTGCGCTGGCCGGCTCGACTGTCCTGCTGGCCGCGGTGGCTTCGGTGGCGAGCTATCTACCGGCGCGCCGCGCCGGCCGGATCGACCCGGTGGCCGCGTTACGCAGCGAGTAGGCCAACCGGTCGGGGGATCTCGCGGCTCATTCGCGGTATCCGGTCGTTACCGAGCCGCGACCGTGAGGGAGCGGGTTTCATTGTGGGATAATCCGAGGCGATGCGCCTTAATTCGCGTCGCCTCCTGCTGGCCGTGGTGCTGATGGCATCGGCCGCGCCCGCCCGTTTGTGCGGTCAGTCTCAAACAAACCCCACCGCCATCCAATTCATCGAGAGCCGGAAAACCTGGCTGCTGACCACGCGCGAGAGTTCCTATGCGATGGCAGTCAGCGCGAACGGCACGCTCGAACATCTGTACTGGGGCGCCCCGTTGTGGCGCGCCGACGATCTGCCGGCGGCCTCCACGCAGCGCGACATCTCTTCGTTCGATCCGCACCAGATGCTGGAGAACGAGGAGTATCCGGGATGGGGAGGGCCGCGCTACTACGAGCCCGCGCTCAAGATCGCGCGGCCGGACGGCAACCGCGACCTGGTGCTCGAATACGTTTCCCATCGCATTCTTGGCGACGACCTCGACATCACCCTGAAGGACATTCGCGACGATATCGAGGTGACGCTGCATTACCGCGTGTATCCGGAGTACGGAATCCTGGCGCGCAATTCGACGATTCGCAACCGCACAAACCGGCCGCTCACAGTGGATAGCGCGCAATCGGCAACCTGGCACATGCCGCCCGGCGGGGGCTATCAGCTCAGCTATCTCACGGGGCGGTGGGCGGCCGAGACGCAGCTCAACCGCGAGCCGGTGCACGAAGGCATGAAGGTGCTGGAGAGCCGCAAGGGGCATACCAGCCACAACATCAATCCGTGGTTTGCGCTCAGTGCAGGAGATGCCACGGGTGACGCTAGCGAGGAGAACGGGCGGGTGTGGTTCGGCGCGCTGGCGTGGAGCGGCAACTGGCGGATCACGGTGGAGCAGACGCCCTACCGGCAGGTGCGCGTCACGGGGGGTTTGAACACGTTCGATTTCGCGTACCAGCTCAAGCCCGGCGAGAGCCTGGACACGCCGCAGTTTTTTGCGGGGTTCTCGGCGGGCGGCTTTGGCGGGGCGTCGCGGTTGCTGCACCGCTTCGAGCGCGAGAAGATTTTGCCGGGCGGCGCGAGCTCGCGCGTGCGGCCGGTGCTGTACAACTCGTGGGAGGCCACCACCTTCAGCGTCAACGAAGACGGGCAAGAGCTGCTGGCGGACAAGGCGGCCAAGCTGGGCGTGGAGCTGTTCGTGATGGACGACGGATGGTTCGGAAAGAGCAACAACGACCGCGAGGGGTTGGGCGACTGGTTTGTGAATCCCCAGAAATTCCCGCAGGGGCTCAAGCCGCTGATCGACCACGTGAACCAGCTCGGCATGGATTTCGGACTGTGGGTGGAACCCGAGATGGTGAATGCGGACAGCGACCTGTACCGCAGCCATCCCGACTGGGTGATCAACTTCCCCGGCCGCCCGCGCAGCGAGCTGCGCACCCAGATGATCCTGAACCTGGCCCGCAGCGACGTGAAGGAATACGTGTTCGGGTTTCTCGACAAGCTGGCGAGCCAATACAACATTCGCTACTTCAAGTGGGACATGAATCGCTCGTTCTCCGAGCCGGGCTGGCCGGAAATGGAGCCGGCCGATCAGCGTAAGCTGTGGGTGGAATATGTGCGAAACGTGTACGAGGTCATGGACCGGCTGCGGGCGCGCCACCCCAAGCTCGAGATCGAATCGTGCTCGGGCGGCGGCGGGCGCGTGGATTTGGGCATCCTCCAGCGCGTCGACGAGGTGTGGGCGTCGGACAACACCGAGGCCTTCGACCGGCTGCGCATACAGGAGGGATTTTCGCAGGCGTATGCGGCCAAGGTGATGTCGGCATGGGTGACCGATGTCCCCAACATGAACACGCGCAGCACTCCGCTCGAATTCCGGTTTCTGGTGGCGATGCAGGGCGCGCTGGGGATCGGGGCCAATCTGAATCGCTGGACGGAGAGCGACTCGGCGATGGCGACCAGGATGATCGCGCTTTACAAGCGCATCCGGCACACGGTGCAGGAAGGCAATTTGTACCGGCTAATGTCTCCGCGGCTGGACGATGTCACGGCGAACGAATATGTGTCCGACGACGGCAGGCAGGCCGTGCTGTTTGCCTTCCGGCACTCCCAGGAGTACAACACGGCGGCGCCGGCAATCCGTCTGCGGGGGCTGGATGAGCGGGCGGTGTATAAGCTGGAATCGGTGGACGGGAAGCTGGTGGAGAAGCAGCCGCAGTTGAGCGGGGCGTACCTGATGCGCGCCGGGTTGAATGTGAATCTGCGGGGCGATTTCGACAGCACTGCGGTGGTTCTGGAGAGGGTGAATTAAACGCAGTGCAGCAATGCTGTCTTGTGGGGCAGGCTGGTAGCCTGCTGGCCGACTGGCAGTCGGCCGATGACAGGCTTTTAGCACTTGGTGGGGCAGGCTTCAGCCTGCCAGGGACCCGCTTTCAGCGGTCCTGTTCGGCCGATTTCACCATTTCGGCTACCGTTTTGAGCACCTTTGCTCCCTGCGTAGGTCCTAAGTTAGCGCCAACACTGTTCACTTAAACGTGGCGCAGGCTGTCAAGCCTGCTGAGCCGAGATTCATCTCGGCTTTCTTCTCTTTTCCGGGAGATTCTTCCCCATCCGCAACCACTAATGAGTCATGGATCAACTGCGGCGTCGACTTCCC
>Ga0116221_1000319_pt1 | contig 33436 bp, 27 predicted proteins | sample Sb_taG_5_FD_88965 | JGI IMG/M metagenome (GOLD analysis project Ga0116221, IMG submission 88965) | Peat soil microbial communities from Weissenstadt, Germany - Sb_50d_8_FC metaG | ecosystem: Environmental > Terrestrial > Soil > Wetlands > Peat | place: Germany: Weissenstadt | collected 2010-09-21 | reverse complement strand
TACCATCCCTCGTCAAATCCATCCCTCGGGGAAAGAAGCAAGCGCTGTCCCGCGATTCCCGCCGCGGAGGGGTCAAGATTGGAAATCGGATTTTTGCGCCAGAAACTAGCTAAAGACCCCAGGGATACGCAAGCCCAACTCCGGCACGCGGACCCGTCCGTTACCTTGCGACACTATCAGAAATCGATTCCGGCGAGCGTCAGAGCTGCCGCCCTCGCGTTCGAAACTGAACTGCTCGGCAATAACGACCAGTCGATTAGATCAGGTTTTGAACAGGTTGAGAACTGGCAAGGAGAAGTAAGCCTTTTAGAATCTGGAGCCACCCGCCGGGATCGAACCGGCGACCTGCTGATTACGAATCAGCCGCTCTACCAACTGAGCTAGGGTGGCTTGGGGTTGGCCGCAGTGGGGCTCCTGCTGAGTGGTAGATTCCTCTGCGATCATAACATATGGTGCCCCGCTCCCGTCTGGCTGCGGCGATTGTCGCTTCGGCCGCCATTATCTGTTCCTGCCGCTCGACTACGGCTCCTGCCGCTATCGACCCCGCTTTGGCGTCCTGCGTCACCTCCGGCGCCGTCCTCCTCGCCGGGCTCAATCTCGATCGGCTCCGCGCGTCGCCGCTCTATTCGAAGCTGACGCCCGCCGCGGCCATGGCGATCGAGCCGCTTCGCAACGCGTCCAGCCTGCTGGTCGCGTGGGACGGCAAGCAGGCCGTCTTCGCGGCCCGCGGCAAGTTCCGCGAGGCGCCGGCCGGCGCTACTCTCATCGACTCGAACCTCGCGATTTCCGGTCCGGCCGAAGCCCTGCGCAGCGCCATCGCGCAGCACAAAACCGGAATTACCGGAGCGCCCGACCTGATCCGTCACGCCGCGGCCATTGCCGGCGTCGGGGAGATTTGGGCGGCGGTCCGCGGCGGCGTCACTCTCCCGCTCACGGGAAATGCGGCCAATCTGAATCGCCTGCTCCACCTGGTGGATTACGCCACCCTCACGGCGAAGCTCGAGCCGCGCGTCGATCTCGATCTTACCGGCGCCAGCCGTACGGCGGATCAAGGGCAGCATCTCGAAGAGACGCTGCGCGCCATCGTCTCGCTCGCCGAGGCGGCCCAACCGCGCCTCGAGCCGCTGCTCCGCTCCGTCGAGATCCGCCGCGAAGGCCCCACCGTGCACGCCACGCTTTCCACCGATGCGGATACGTTGGGGCGGGTCATCGACGGGCTAACGCACTAGTCCAGCGTCTTGTGGAAGCGGGCCGCACTGAGGCCCAGCACTACGACACCGTAGACCGCCAGGCACGCCATCTGCGGCCACAAGACCGAGACGCCCACGCCTTTCAGGAACAGGCCGCGCACAATCTCCATGAAGTAGCGCAGCGGGTTCAGGTAGGTGAGATACTGCACCGCCAGCGGCATGTTGCGGATCGGAAAGGCGAAGCCGCTCAACATGAATGCCGGGGTGGAGAAGAAGAAGTTGGCCATCATGGCCTGCTGCTGCGTGTGGGAAATGGTGGACAGAAACAGGCCCGCGCCCAGGCTCGTCATGAGGAACAACACCGAGCAAAAAAACAGCAGCAGCACGCTCCCGCGGAAGGGAATGCGGAAGATCACCAGCGCCACCGTCGAGATCAGCGCCACATCCACCAGCCCTACCACGGCGAAGGGCAGGGTCTTACCCAGCATCAGCTCGATGGGCCGAATCGGCGTCACCATCAACTGCTCCATGGTGCCGATCTCTTTTTCGCGCACGATAGCCATGGCGGTGAGCATCAGGGTCACCATCATGATGATGTTGGCCACCACCCCCGGCACGAAGTAGTTGCGACTGTGCAGATCCGGATTGAACCACACGCGGGAACGGGCCGTCAACCGCGGGACAGCGGCGTTTAGCGCGCCGGCCGGACTCCGCGCCAGCACGCGCATGTTCTGCTGCCCGTCCATCACGTCGCTCGAGAACTCCGCGATCACCTCGCCTGCGTAGCTCGAGACCAAGGACGCAGTGTTGGAATTGGTGCCATCGATCAGCACCTGGACCTCGGTGGGCTGCCCGCGCTTGATGTCGCGCTCGAACCGCGGCAGCACGCGCACTACGGCCTGCGCCAGGCCGCGGTCAAGCGCCTGCTGCACCTCTTCTTCGTTGCGCGGCAATGCCACCACGTCGAAGCGGCCCGACCCCTCGAAGCGCTCGCGCAGGTCGCGGCTGAGCGGCGTGCGGTCCATGTCCATCCACGCGATGCGCGCATGGTCCACATCCAGGTTCACGGCGAACCCGAACACGATCAACTGGACTATGGGCGGGACGAACAACAGGACCCGCATGCGCGGCTCGCGCAGCGCCTGGATCAACTCTTTGCGCAGGATGACTAGAATTCGTTCCCACATAGGATCACGCCAGTTTCTGATTCACCTTTCGCGTCGCCAATATGAAGATGATGGTCGCGTACAGCGCCAGGAATCCCAGCTCGCCCCAGAGAACCTCCAGCCCCACGCCTTTCAGAAACACGCCCTTCATGATGGTCACGACGTAGCGCGCCGGAACGATATAGGTAATCACCTGGATCACACGCGGCATGGTTTCGATTGAGTACACGAAGCCCGAAAGCAGAAACGCGGGCAGGAACGAGCTCAGGATGCCCATCTGGTAGGCCGCCAACTGCGTCTTCGCCACGGCGGAAACGAATACGCCCCAGAACAACGCGCCGAACAGAAACACGCAGGTGGATACCGCCAGCACCAGAACGCTGCCCCGCAACGGCACCTGGAACACGAACAGCCCCACCAGCAAAGCGATTGCGGAGTCGGCCACGCCCACCACAAAATAGGCCATCGTCTTGCCGATCACGATCTCGACCGGGCGCAGCGGCGTGGAGAGCAACTGCTCCATGGTCCCCATTTCCCACTCGCGGGCGATGGTCAGGGAGGTCAGCAGGGCCGCGATGATCTGGAGGATCACGGCGATCAGCCCCGGCACCACGTAGTTCTTGGATTCGAGGGAGCTGTTGTACCACACGCGCACCCGCGCATCCACGGGGGACGACACATGCTCGCCGCCGCGCCGGTTCATCCTCTCGGTGCGCAGCGTCAGGGAATAGTTGCGCACTACGGTCTCGGCATACCCCAACACAATGGACGCGGTGTTCGAATCGCTGCCATCCAGCAGGATCTGGACGGGCGCCTCGCGCCCCGCGCCCACATTCTGCGAGTAGTCGCGCGGAATCACCACGGCCATCAGGACCTGGCCGCGGTCGATGGCCTGTTGGATCGGGACATAGCCATCCACGAATCCGCGCATCTCGAAGAAGCGCGAGCCTTCGAACTGCCGGATCAGGTCGCGGCTGGCGCTGGTGTGGTCCAGGTCGTAGACCAGGGTCGGGATGCGGTCCACGTCGAGGCTCAAAGCGTAGCCGTAGAGCAGCAGCATCATGACGGGGACGCCCAATGCCATTCCCAGGCTGCGGGCGTCGCGCGTGATGTGGTGCAACTCCTTGACTAAGATGGCGCGGAGCCGGCGGAAGCTCATCAGGCGGCCTTCCTTTCCTCGGCTTCGATCATGGCGACGAAGACGTCCTCCATCGAAGGCGCGATGGGCTCCAGGCGCTCGACCGTGATGCCTTTGGCCGCCAGTGCCTGGCGGATGCGGGCGCTGGCGGCTTCCACGCCGTCGACGGTGACGTGCAGACCGCCGCCGAACACGGCCACATCGAATACGCCGGGCAGGCTGTCGAGGGCGCGCATGGTCTCCAGCGGATCTCCCGTCTGGAGCTGCAGCAGGCTGTGCTCGGTGAGCCCGTCTTTCAAGGCCTGCGGCGTCCCCAGCGCGATCACTTTGCCGCGATACATGAGGGCCAGGCGATGGCAGTATTCGGCCTCGTCCATGTAGTGGGTGCTGACGAAGATGGTGTGGCCGGTTTCGGAGAGATCGTGAATCAAGTGCCAGAATGCGCCGCGCGCGATGGGATCGACCCCCGAGGTGGGCTCATCCAGGAAGAGCACGGGTGGATCGTGGAGGATCGCGCAGCCCAACGCGAGGCGCTGCTTCCATCCGCCGGCCAGCGTGCGCGTGAGGGCCCCGCGGCGTTCGGTGAGGTTGGCCATCTGGAGGACGTAGTCCTTGCGCCCGGTGCGCAGGGCGCGAGGCACGCCGTAGATGCCGGTGAAAAAGTCGATGTTCTCTTCCACCGTGAGGTCGTCGTAGAGCGAGAATTTCTGCGACATGTATCCGATGCTGCGGCGGATCTCTTCGGGCTGCCTGGCGACGTCGAAACCGTTGACCGATCCGCGGCCGGAGGTAGGAGTGAGAAGGCCGCAGAGCATGCGGATGGTGGTGGATTTGCCCGCGCCGTTGGGTCCGAGGAATCCGAAGATCTCGCCCTTGGGAATCTGGAGGGAGACGTGATCCACGGCCACGAACGCTCCGAAGGTTTTGACGAGGCTGTCGGTTTCGACCGCCCATCCGTTGGTGTTCATGTTCGCAGCGCGCCCTCCGCCGCGTAGATGGTCTTGATAAAGGCTCCCTCCAAACTTCCCTCCCCGGTCTCCTGCTTCATCACGTCGGGCGCCGAACAACGGATCAGTTTCCCCTTGTGTATCAGGCCGACGCGATTGCAGCGCTCCGCTTCGTCGAGATAGGCGGTGGTCATGAAGATGGTGATCCCATCCTTCAGGAGCTGGTAGAGAATCGCCCAGAAGTCGCGGCGCGATACCGGGTCCACGCCGTTGGTGGGCTCGTCCAGGAACAGAATCTGGGGACGGTGCAGCAGCGTGCACATCAGGGCCAGCTTCTGCTTCATGCCTCCCGAAAGGCGGCCGGCCTGGCGCTGGCGAAAGGGCTCCATGCGGGTCATGCGCAACAGTTGCGCCTTGAGCCGCTCGCGCTCGGCGCCGACGATCCCGAAGAGGTCGGCGTAGAAGACCATGTTCTCTTCCACGGTGAGATCGGTGTACAGCCCGAAGCGCTGCGCCATGTAGCCGATCTGGTCCTTCACGGCGCGCGATTCGCGGGCTACGTCGTGCCCCGCCACGCGCGCGCTGCCTTCGCTCGGGTCCATCAAGCCACAGAGCATCCGTACAGTGGTGGTCTTGCCCGCGCCGTCCGGACCCACCAATCCGAAGATCTCGCCGCGCGACACGGTGAGGTCCAGATGGTCGACAGCGGTCAGCGCGCCGAAACGCCGGGTCAGGCCGCGCGCTTCGATGATGGGGGCTTGGCCGTTCATGGCTGGTCCAGCACGATCTCGGCGTCGGCCGGCATGTTGGACTTCAACTCATGCTGCGGATTGTCGATCTCGATCTTGACGCGGTAGACCAGCTTCACGCGCTCCTGCTGAGTTTGAATCTGTTTGGGCGTGAACTCGGCTTCCGAGGAGATGAAGGTCACGCGCCCCTGGTAGACCTTGCCGGGGTATGAATCGGTGGTCACGGTGGCCTTGGAGCCGAGTTTGACCTTTCCCAAGTCGGTCTCGTTAACGTAGCCGCGGAGCCACGGATGTTCGATGTCGCCGACCGTCACGACAGTGGTGCCGGGCGCCAGAATTTCGCCCACGTCGGCGGCTTTCACCAGCACCACGCCATCCACCGGCGAGACCGCGATGGTATCGGCGAGCTGCGAATCGATGAGCGCCAGGCTGGCCCTGGAGCGCTCGATTTCGGCGCGGCGGGTGGTCAGCTCCTGCTCGCGGCGCTTCATCTCGAGGCTGTTCGCCTCGGCCGTTTTTAGAGCGCCGCGGGCGTGTTCGACCTGGCCCTGCTGGGCGTTGATCTGCTCTACGCGGGGGCCGGCCAGCACCAGGGCTTCGCGCTCACGGAGCTGTCTCTGGGCAGCCTCGGCGCTCTCAAAGCGGTTGCGGTATTGGTCGAACTGGGCGGTGGAAATGTCGTCGTCCTTATACAGGACCTGCGCCCGCTCCCAGTCTTTCTTGGCGCGGTCCAACTCGGATTGCGCGGAATCCACGGCGGCCTTGGCGTCCAGCTTTTCCTGCGGCCGGGAGCCGTTCTTGAGCTCCGCGAAGCGGGCTTCCATGGATGACAGGTCGGCGCGCCTGGTCTCCAGGTCGGCGGCCAGAGTGGCTTTCTCCCATTCCAGCGAAGTGGCGGCCTGCGCCAGTTGGGACTGCGCGGATTGGAGGCCGGCGGCCTCGCGCTCGCGCTGGGCGATCAACTGGTCGCGGTCCAGCCGGGCGATGATCTGGCCCTTGGTGGCGCGGTCGCCCTCATCCACGGTGCGCTCGATGAGGCGGCCGGCAGTTTTGAACGCGATGTTGACTTCGGTGAGCTCGATGTTGCCGGAGACCACGATGCGTTTGCCGGGCGCGCGTCCAGCGCTGCCACGGAAGGCGTAGACCGCGGCCCCGGCGGCGGCCAGAATCAGGAGAATGACGATGATTCGCTTTTTCATGCTAGTGCCTCGGTGTGTTCAGGAAAGCAAGCCAGGAGGCCTGTCTTCGTTGCGAGCCGAATCACGCTGCCCGTACCGGCGCGTCCGCCGGGAGCCATTCTGTCTCCTGTCTCCTGACGTCTGGCTCCTACTTGTTGCTTCCTCATTGGATGTACTGCCTGACCTTTCCCGTGGCTTGCGCCAGGTCGATGCGCGCCAGGTTGTACTTGTAGAGGGCCGCGGTCTGGTTATCGCGCGCTCGAGCCAGCCGCGTCTGGGCGTCGGTCACTTCCAGGCCGTTGGCCACTCCGGCATCGTAACGGCGGCGCGCCTGCGTCAGCTCGCTATCGGCCAGTTCCAGGCCGTCCTTGGCCACTTTCACCTGGTCTTCCGCCGACCGCAGATCGTCCAGCGCCAGCCTCACGTCCAGTTCGATCTGCTCCCGCAAATCGTTGGTGCGGACCCGCTCCGCTCGATATTGCGACGCCGATTCGGCGCGGCGCGCATCGCGGCGTCCGCCGTCGAACACCGGTACGCGCAGCGAGACCCCTACGGTGCGGGTGGGCAGGGCGCTGTTCGGTCCCGTGCCGATGGAGCCGTAATCGCCGAAGGCCTGAACCGAAGGCAGCCGTTCCAGCTTGACGGCGTTGGCGGAGAGGCGCGCGGTTGTTTCCCGCTCCTGCTGCGCGCGGTAATCGGGCCGCTCCTGAATGGCTTGTGCCTTGGCCTGTTCGATGGTCACGGGGTCCACGGGAACGTACTGGAGCTTGTCGGTCAATTCGATTGCGGTATCGAGGCGCAGGCCCATGGCGCGCAGAAGGCGGAGCTGGGTGCTGCGCCGATCGTTCTGCGCGTCGAGCAGATGCTGCTGGTCGTTGGCCAGTTGCACCTTGGCGCGGGTGATCTCGATGCCCGTGCCGGTGCCCGCCTTTTTCTGGTTTTCCGCCTGAGTGAGCACGGCCTGAGAGAGGGTTACGTTGGCCTGCGCGGTTTCGACGTCGGTGACGGCTTTGAGAGCGGCGAGGTAGGCACGGGCGACTTGCGCGGCGACTTGCTCGGCGGTGCTGTTGATATCGGATTTGGCCGCGGAGACTCCCACTTTCGACGCCTGGAAGCGGCGGATGGTGGCGAAGTCGAAGACGGTTTGCGTCCCGGTGATGCGGGCGTCCATGGTGGTGAACGGCCCCACGAAGTAGGGGAACTGGAAGCCCGGAATCGGAATATTGATCTGCACTCCGAGCGCCGCCAGGTTCTCGGTGCGGTTCTGCTCGCCGACGGAAGCTTCGATGTCCGGGAGCAGCGCGGCGCGGGCTTCGGCCGAGCGCGACTGGGCCTGCTTGAGCGCCTCTCCCGAGAGTTGGATGTTGGTATTGCCCTCGGGCGACGTAGCGATCTCCACGGCGCGCTTCAGGCTCAAGGGCAAGGCTGCGCGGTCGGCGTCATTTGCGGCGAAGGCTGTGGCTGCCAGCAGTAGGACATACAGGAATTTCATTGGCTCACCTCGGGGTTGGCAGGCGGGGTACCCTCTGGGTCCGCCTGCCCCACCGGCAGGGGGGCGCGGAATCCGCCGCTCAGGAACGCAATCAAACGCGCGATCCGGTTCCGAAAGGGTGACGGCTCCGACGAGACGCGTGTGTAGTCCGGAGGTCCGCACATGGTATGGGCCATGGCTCCCGTCATGAAATGGATCCGCCAAAGCAATTCGTGCTCCGGAAGCTCCGGCAAGGCCTTCCGCATGGCCGCCACGAACCGCGCAATGACCTCCTGAAAATGGCTCTGGAGGATCGCCCCCATCATGCCTTCCGCATACATACGGCCCATCAGTCGGACAAACTCCGGGTTGCGGTCGGCCGCCTCGGACATGGGCACGAGGAGGGCCTCCAGGACTTTTTCGAGTGCCGGGGGGCCTGCGCCGGACTCTGCCTCGACCTGGTCGAGGAGCGCGATCCTTCTCTCGTTCACCGGTCCGGCACGGCGCACGATCAATTCGTCGAGCAGCTCTTCTTTCGAGCCGAAGTGGTAGTGAATGGCCGCCAGGTTGACGCCAGCCTCGGTGATAATGTGCCGAAGGGAGGTGGCGTCGTATCCCTGTGCGCCGAACAGTTGCTCCGCGGTGTCGAGTATCCTTTGCTTGGTGTCAATCATTCGATTAATTCAAACGACTGATTCAATTATACGACTAATTGAACATTTGTCAAGACGGAAATTACGTTCAGAAGCCGGATTGGGTTCGTTCCGCGCGGGTGGCGGAGCGGCCTCGGCTGGATCGGGAGCCGAGGGTCCCGCGCCCGCTGGCAGTTCCGCTGCGGGATTAGCCGGCCGCCTTTCGGCGGCGTCCGAAATGGGACATCGGATCACTGGCGCGTCGGATGGAATGGCGCTACGCTCTGGTAAATGCCAAGGCTGATGTTGATAACCGCCTCGTCGCCGGAAATTCGAAGAGTGCGGAGGGCACGGCTTCTCAACTTTCAGCAGATTACAATGCCTTATCTGGCGTCCAGGGTTCCTCGGGGTTGGGATGTAATTCACGTCGATGAAGAAGCTGAGGAGATTAACTGGAACCTGGACGCAGATGTAGTTGGAATTACATTTCATACGCCAAGCGCTTTTCATGCCTACGACCTTGCCGCGCGTTTCAGGTCGCGAGGAATATGTGTCGTGATGGGTGGTCCGCATGTGACACTATTGCCTGAAGAGGCCAGTCAACACGCCGATGTGATATTCATTGGAGAAGCGGAAGGCTTATGGGAAGAATTCCTGAAGAGCTTTGAAGCGGGACCTTGCCTCCGTGTGTATCGGCAGACCAGCGCGCCGTCTATGGAAAATAGTCCCCAGGCTCGCAAGGAATTATTTCACAGGCGCGACTATACCAATGGAGTTCTGTTTGCGACCCGGGGATGTCCTGGCCAGTGCGATTTCTGCGTGATTCCCGTGATGTATCGCCATAAGTTCCGCAAGCGTCCCATTGCTGAGGTCGCGGCGGAATATGCGTCTTTCAGGGGCAAGGTAATTATCTTTTGGGATGAGAACATCGCTGGAGATATGGAGTATGCCAAGAGGTTGTTTCGCGCCATCGCCCCATATCGAAAGTGGTGGAGTAGCCAGGCGAGTATTCACGCGGGCCGGGACGACGAATTCCTGGAATCTGCCGCTCATAGCGGATGTAAGCAGTTGTTTTTGGGGTTGGAGTCGATCTCCCAACAAAGCCTGGCTGGAGTGAATAAGAGGTTCAACCGGGTGGAGGAATACTTACAGATCATTGAACGCATCCACTCGCATGGGATTGCCGTGCAAGCCGGGATTGTTTTTGGATTCGATCGCGATACGCCGGAGATCTTCAAGGACACCATTGAGGTTTTGGAAAAAGCTGGAGTCCAGAATGCCACTTTCAACATACTGACTCCATTTCCAGGTACGCCGCTGTTTCGGAAGATGGAAGCCGAAGGGCGTATCCTAACGCGGGACTGGCGCAAATACAATAGTCGTGACGATGTGGTGTATCGACCAACGCGCATGAGCGTAGCAGAATTGTTAGCCGGCTTTCGGTATGCCAATGAGCGTTTTTATTCTCTTCGAAGTACGGCAAGACGATTGTCACGGTCATCGGTTCAATTGTGGTGGACGTTGCCGCTGAACCTGGCCTACAGTTGTCAATGGTTTCGGCGAGCCGGCTGGCAGGCCGGCGGGAAGTGAGGACGGCAATGGAATCCATCAGCGGACGTCAGGCGATCGCCGGTGTGGCCACCGGGTTGATGATTGCGAAGCCGAAGACGGCTTTCAGTTACCAGGCGAATTCGGCGGTGACCTTTGGAGTGATCGGACCGGGCGGGCGCGGCGTGTATGTCGGGACGCACATGGCGCACGTGGCCGGCACGAAGCTGGCGGCCATCTGCGACTTTTATCCGGACCGGGTGTCAAGCGGCTCCTGAAGGCATCGGGGCTGGCGGATGCGAAGAAGACTGTTCAGTTCGGGTTCCAGCAGCGGTTCAGCCCGGAGTATCTGACCGCCATGGGGCTCTAGCCATGGAGCTCTATAAGTCGGGTAAGATCGGCGAAATGAAGCTGATGATGAGTTACTGGGTGCTGGGAGGCACACCGCCAAAGAGCTTCAAGCCGCCCAACCTGACTCCCGAGGACGAGAAGATCCGGATGTGAGGACAGTGGATGGCGCAATCCGGCGGCGTAATCGTGGAGCAGGACTGCCATGGCGTGGATATGCTGAACTGGTTCGCCGGAGACGGGCATCCGGCGAGCGTGCGGGGCACCGGCGGGCTGCGTTATGCCTACGCCGAATAGCGCTGCTTCCAGTTGGACAAACCCTGCGAAAGCGTCGTTCGCACGGTCAGGAATTGCGGATTCTCGTACTGGTTGGCCTTCTCGCCGGGATCCTCACGGAGATCGTATAACTCGCCGCTTCCCCCACTGTGCACCACCAGCTTGTACCGGTCGCCGCGCGCCATCTCGGCAGCCTGATAGTGGCCGTAGACGGTGGTGCGCCACGTCTGCTTCTTGGGGAACGGCTTTCCGGTGGCGAGCAGCGCATAACTGCGGCCGCACAGGTTGTCCGACGGCGGATCCACGCCCAGCAGATCGCAAATCACCGGCACGAAATCGTAGGTGCTCACCAGCTCCGGGCGCACAGCCTGGGCGGGTACGCGACCCGACCAGCTCCATATCATCGGAGTGGCGACAGCTTCCTCGTACATGTTGATCGGGTCGGATGCGTCGCCCGCATCCCACAGGCCGCGGCGGCCCAACAGCGCACCGCAGGTCGAGGTGAAGACCAGCAGGGTATTCTCCAGCAGATGGCGCTGGGTGAGTTTCAGCAAGAGCGCCCCGACATCGGCGTCCAGCGCGCTCACCGCTGCTGCGAATTGGCGGACGTTGCCGATGGTGTCGGCCAGCATTTCCTTGCCCAGCCGGGCATTCGCGGCCGGTGTCCGTTGCAGGTCGAGCGTTTCGAACTGCGTCTTGGCGTAAAGATCGCGATACTTCTGCGCGACACCGTCGTAGGGCGGGCGCAGGCCCGGGTAGCCGGTGGTCAGGAAGAAGGGCTTGCCGGCCGCCTGCTGGTCCAGGAACTGTCCGGCCGCGCCGGTGTCGGCGGCATGGGTAATGTACCCCGCATCGCCAAGAACTTTGTCAAGCAAAGCCCCCGCGGACGGATTTTCGGCATCGCCCAGTTGAATGGGCGTGCGGCCCGTCAGCAGCGTGGCGCGGCTCAAGGCCGGGGCGGGCGTGCACGCGATATGGTTCTGGAAGCGGGTGCCAGTTTGGGCCAGCCGGTCGAGATTGGGGGTGAGGATCTCCTTGTTGCCGTAGCAGCCGAGAACCCAGGCGGGCAGGCCGTCCACCAGGATCAGGAGGACATGGGGCCGCTCCGGAGCGGGCTTCTTCGCAGCGGGCTTCTTCGCGGCCAGGGCGGGCAGCGCGAGGCTGCCGAAGAAGAAATGTCGGCGCGAGACGAGCATGGTTGAATTACAAGTATATGTTGAAATTACAAGTATCGGCGGGTTGGGGGAGTTGTTGGCGGGCACCGTCGCGCATTATAGTTGGGGTGGGCGATGAATTATCCGAACTCCCTGACGATTCTGCGGATCTTCTTCGTGCCGCTGCTGGTGGCGGCGCTGGTCCAGGAGAATGTCGCCCTCCATCTGGGTCCTCTGCGGGTGACCAACGAGTGGCTGGCGCTGGCGATTTTTCTTTCGGCCGCCGCCACCGACCTTTTGGACGGCTACCTGGCGCGGCGCTGGAGGCAGGTCACTACCATCGGCACGCTGCTCGACCCCATTGCCGATAAACTGCTGGTCTCGGCCGCGCTGATCTCGCTGGTGCAGGTGCGCGTGCTGCCGGGCTGGATGGCGATTCTGATCATCGGACGGGAATTCGCGGTTTCGGGATTGCGCGCCATCGCCGCGGCGGAAGGCTATACCATCAAGGCCAGCGACCTGGGCAAGACCAAAATGTTTTCCCAGGTGGTGGCGATCTCCTGCATGCTGTTGAGCGTGCGACACTCCTGGTTACTGCTGCCGGGGAGGTTCCTGATGTGGGGCGTGATCTTTTTCGCCATTATCTCGGCCATCAGCTACTTCCGGAAATTCTGGCACAAGGTGGACGAGCGCATCAAGAAGCGGCGCCGCAACGAACTGCTCAAACTCGAGCGCAAGCGCCAAAGGGCGATGGTTCGTCAGAGAATGTCGTCGAGAGGCAAAGAGGGCTTGGGTGCCGCCACAATCTGGAAGCCGCCCGAGGTGAACTGAACGGTTCGCACCTGCCCTTTCGGTCCCACGGCGCCAATCGGTTTGCCGTTCAGCGTGATGGTGACACCGCCCGCGTTGCCCAGCCGGAGCAACACCTTTTCGTTGGCCTCGACGGTGCGGGTCTGGTTGGCTTCGAGCGTACCGGAAAAGAGATACTTGCCGTCGCCCTGCGCCAGAACCCACACGGTCTCACCCGCGGTCACTTCGACTCGCACCGCTGCATTCGGATTCGGTGCAGCCGGATTCGGTGGGGGCGTCGACGGCTTGGTCGGATCGGCCGCGGGGCGCGGCGCGCTGGATGAAGCGTTCTCGACGGGGGGCCGATCGAGCGAAGCGGGAGCCGCGGCAGGAGTCTGCGGCTGTGCCGCTTGCGCCGGAGCGGACTCGGGCGGAGGCGCTGGCGGAACCCCCAGGGGCTCGGGTTGCCGCGCCTGCGCCGTCTGCACCGGCGCCTGTATGGGAGCCTGCACTTCTACGTGCGCCGAGACCAGACTGCGTTGCCGCTGCCACCACGCATAGACGCCGGAGCATATCAGCATCACCACCACCACCAGGGCCAGCGCGGGCAAAGAGGACGAGAAGCGGCTTCCTCCGACCGTCTGCCACGCTTCGACGCGGGGCACGCGGATATCGGCTGCGGCCGGCCTGGACTGCTGAGCAAAGTGCGGTACGGCGGATGGTGGGTCGATGGCGCGCTGCACTTCGGCGGCCAGTTCGTCTTCATCCAGGCCGAGCAGGCGGGCGTACTGCCGGACGAAGCTCTTGGCGAACACGACTCCCGGCAGCTTGTCGAATTGCTCCTCCTCGATGGCCTCCAGAAACCTCGAGGAAATCTTCAGTTCGCGGGAGATCTGTTCCAACTCGAGATTGCGTTTTTCCCGCTCGCGACGCAAAGTCTCGCCGACCGCGCTCATACAAGTGGTCTTCCTAGGACCTCGGACCCTTATAACCCCATAATACTATAGGAAATACGGTAAATCGACGAAAGAAATGAGGGCGCGGGGGAGCGGGGGTGTGCTGTGGCGCTCTTACGGTTGCGGCTGGTGGCAGCGCGCGGCGCCGCCCATTATAATCTACTTATGTCCGAAAACACCGTACCGCGCAGGGCCTTTCTGGGAGGTGTCACCGCCGTCACCGCCCTCTCCTACTCCCGTGTCATGGGAGCCAACGACCGCGTCCAACTCGGGCTCATCGGCTGCGGCGAGCGGGGCCGCGGGGATATGGGCAACTTCGTGAAGACGGGCAACGTGGATGTGGTGGCGCTGTGCGATATCTACGCGGCCCAGATCGACCGCGCCAAGCAGACGGCCCCCAACGCCCGGTCCTTCAGCGACCACCGCAAGCTGCTCGACTTGAAAGAGGTGGACGCCGCGCTGATCGGGGTTCCCGATCACTGGCACACGGTGATCGCGATCGACGCCCTCAATGCCGGTAAAGACGTTTACGTGGAAAAGCCCTTGACGCTGAAGATCGAGGAGGGCCCCCCGGTAGTGAAGGCGGCGCGAGTTAACAACCGCATTTGCCAGGTGGGCATGCAGCAGCGTTCAGGCAAGCACTACCTGGAGGCCAAACACGAGTACCTCGATGCCGGGAAGCTTGGCAAGATCACGCTGGCGCGGACTTGGTGGCATGGCAACAGTTATCACCTGCGGAAGGCGCCGGCCGAGCTGCAGACGCAACCGTCGAACCTCGACTGGGCGCACTATCTTGGCCCGCTCAAGTGGCGCGACTGGGATCCGCAGCAATACTATAACTGGCGCGCCTACCTGGATTTTGGCGGCGGGCAGGTGACGGACCTCTTTACCCACTGGATCGACGTAGTCCACATGTTCATGGGGCAGGACATCCCGACTTCCGCGGTTGCCGCCGGCGGGGTTTACAACTACAAAGACGGCCGCACCGCGCCGGACACGATCAATGTGCTGCTGGAATATCCGGCGCAGTTCACCGCCACCTTCGAGGCTACCCTGGTTCCCGGAATCACCGGCGCGGGAATCGAGTTCTGCGGCACCCAGGGCAAGCTCTATATCGACCGCGGGCGCTACGAGTTTACGCCGGTTGGCAGAGGCGCGCAGCCCACCGTGGTGCGGGCCTCCACCAACCTGGACCGCGATCACATCGAGAACTTTTTGGCATGTCTGAAGTCGCGCAAGCTGCCCAACGGCGACGTGCTGATCGGGCACCGCTCGGCGCAGGCATCGCACCTGGGCAACATCGCCTACATGCAGAAACGGCGCATCGATTTCGACCCGGTCCGCGAGGAGATTCTGCCGTTCTAGACAGGCCCCCTTGCTATACTGGATTTTCAGTCAAAAATACCAAGGAGTTGCATGATTTCGTCAACACAAATGCGTCCGGGAATGGTGATCAAGTTCAACAACGAGCTCTACACCATCTTCAGCGTGAATCACCGGACGCCCGGCAATCTGCGGGGTTTCGTCCAGGCCAAGATGCGCAGCCTGCGGACCGGCACCATGACCGAGCACCGCTTCTCTTCCGAAGACCGCGTGGAGAAGGCGCAGATGGAAGAGCAGGAGATGGAGTACCTGTACGACGACGGCGAGTACTACTATTTCATGAACACCGAGAACTACGAGCAGATGCACCTCATGAAAGATCTCCTCGGCGACGCCACCCAGTACCTGATCCCGCAGTTGAAGGTGAAGGTGGAGTTCTATGAGGGCAAGCCCATCAGCGTGGATCTGCCCGCCACCGTGGACCTGTTGGTGGTGGAAACCGAGCCAAGCCTTAAGGGCGCGACGGTTTCCAACGTGACCAAGCCGGCCAAGACGGAGACCGGCCTGGTGGTGCAGGTTCCGGCGTTCATCACCGAAGGCGAAAAGATCAAGGTCAATACTACTGAAGGCACGTACCAGGAACGGGCGTAGTCACCGTAGCCCGGCTGCGAGCGCGGCGGCCACTTCGTCCTCTTCCTCGCGAAACACGGTCCTCAAGTCGAAGACCAGCCGGCCGCCTTCAATTCGCGCCACTATAGCCGGTTCCCGCGCGCGCAGAGCGCGTTCTGCTTCGACGACATTCGCGCACTCGACCGCGATGAGCCATGTGGGGATCGACTGCTCCGGCGTGGCGCCCCCGCCGATGACGGAGCTTCCCGCTGCGATTTCCGCGCGAATTCGCGGGACTCGTGCGACCAGCGCTTCGGCGCGCGCGCGGATTTCGCCGGCCGTCTGCCGGATCATGGCCAGGGCCGGAACGGCGTCCCAGTTTTCCAGCAATAGTTGGCGCAGGGTGTTTTCCAGCGCCTGGTAAATCAGCTTGTCCAGCCGCAGCGCGCGGAACAGGGGATTGCGGCGCAATCGCGCCACGAGCTCCGGCCTGCCCGCCAGGATGCCGGCCTGCGGGCCGCCCAGCAGCTTGTCGCCGCTGAACGAAACCAGGTCGACGCCGGCCCTGAGGCTGTCGGAGACCAGCGGCTCCTGGATGCCGAACGCCCGCAGGTCGGCGATGCAGCCGCTGCCCAGGTCTTCATAGACCGGCAGGCCGCAATCGCGGCCGAGCGCGACGAGGTCGCGGAGCTCGGGCCGGGCGGTGAAGCCGGTGACCCGGAAGTTGCTGGGATGGACGCGCAGCAGCAGGCGCGTCCGGTCGTTGATGGCCTCGCGGTAGTCGTCGATCCGCGTGCGATTGGTGGTTCCGACCTCGCGCAGCAGCGCGCCCGAGTGCGCCATGATGTCGGGGATGCGAAAGCCGTCGCCGATTTCGATCAGCTCCCCGCGCGACACCACCACCTCGCCTCCCGCGGCGAGCTCATGGAGCGCCAGGAAGATGGCGGCGGCATTGTTGTTGACCGCGATTGCGGAGGCGCTCAGCAAGCGCTCCAGCAGGCCCGCGATATGCGCGTCGCGCTTGCCGCGCCGGCCCGCCGCGATATCGTATTCGAGATTCGAATAGCCGGGCAGCACGGCCATGCCGCCCAGCGGCGCGCGTCCGAGATTGGTGTGGAGCACCACGCCGGTAGCATTGATGACTCGCCGCAGCGAAGGGCGCTCGATCGACGTGAGCGCCTGTTCTACGCGGGCTTCAACCGTCTGGCCATCCACCACCCCGCTGCGGATCTCCGCGCGAAGCTCTTCCAGCACAGCGCGGACCGCCGTCACCTGCAGCGTCCGCGGAAACCGAGCCATCGACGGGGAGACGCGCTCGACGACCTCATGTACCGATGGGACCTCACGCAGCTTTTCGGATTCGGCCACGAATTCGATGGTACGGGTTGGCGGGAGAGGATGCAATGGCGGCCTGAGAAGCTGGTGGCAGGCTGAATCCTGCCCCGCCGCCTTCAAGATTGTAAAAAGTGCCGCCGAAAGCCCGGACCCTGTTTTCTTTTGCGTTTTCTTCGGTACGCCGGCCGGCAAAGTTCGCATTACAACCATACAAACCAGCCGATCCGAGTCCGCTCAATCTGGGGATTGGTCGCGACGGGAGCGACAAATATTTGGAGGACTTCACACGATGAAACCGACCAGCAAGGCGCGTTGGTTCCCAAGGTGGAAATCGCCGTGACCAACATTCTGACCCGCCAGGTGTTCCGCACCCTCACCGACGAGGTAGGACAGACGATCGCCTTTTGTCGTCTGTCATTCATCGACGGCGGCCTTTTTTTTTGCCGCCTGCGGCGCGGGCTGTTACGATACTGGCCATGCCGACACCCGCCGCCCCGGCAGCAGTCCCCGACAACGCGTATACCCAGCTTCCGCCCGGTGAGCTTTACAGCCCGCTGGTGCCGGCATCCGCCGTCCTGCCCGAGCTCACCCCTCGGTCGGTGGGATGGGGGCTTTTCCTTTGCGTCGTCTTCACCATCGCCTCCGCCTATTCCGGCTTGAAGGTGGGTCAGGTACTGGAAGCGGCGATTCCGATTTCCATTTTGGCGATCGGACTGGCGCGCCTTTATCCGAGACGGTCGAGCCTGCTGGAGAATGTCATCATCACCGGGATCGGCGGCCTCGCCGGGTCCATTGTAGCCGGCGCGATCTTCACCATTCCGGCACTCTACATCTTGAAGCTGGACCCGCATCCGGTCCAGACCATCCTGATCTGCCTTGCCGGCGGCTGCCTGGGCGTCTTTTTTCTGATCCCGCTGCGACGCTACTTCGTGCGCGACATGCACGGCCTCCTTCCGTATCCCGAGGCGACCGCGATCACGGAGGTGCTGGTCACCGGCGAGAAGGGCGGCTCGCAGGCGAAACTGCTGCTCGAAGCCACGGCCATCGCCGGAGTCTACGATTTCCTGGTCACCACCTTTCACGTCTGGAAGGAATACCTGGATTTCCAGTTCATCGGCGCCGTGAAGACCCTGGCGGAACGCGCCAAGGTGGTAATCGTTTTCGACGCCATCAGCTTTATTCTCGGGCTCGGGTACGTGATGGGACTGCGCAGCTCGCTGATTCTCTGTGCCGGCGGCGTGCTGTCCAACCTGGTCCTGGTTCCCCTGATCTGGATGGTGGGCAGCCACCTCGGCGACAGCGTGGTTTATCCGGCGCAGATCCCCATCGCGCAGATGACAGCGTCGCAGATCTTCCGTGGTTACGTTCGCTTCGTGGGCGTGGGCGCCATCGCTACGGCGGGCATCTTCGGCATTTTGAAATCCATGCGCATCGTGGCCGGGTCGTTCGGCGTGGCGCTGCGGGCTTTCCGCAGGGGCGATGCCGCCGGCGAGAGAACCGATCGCGACATTTCGGCGATGAGTATTCTGCTGGGTGTGGTGGTGAGCGCCATCGGCGCCGCCGCCTTGCTGGGCCGGCTCTCCGGTTCCCTCGCCGCGATTCTGGCGGGGCTGGCGCTCACGCTGGTCTTTGCGTTCTTCTTCACCTCGGTGGCGGCCAATGCGATTGCCACCACGGCCAGAAATCCGGTGTCCGGGATGACCATGCTGACCATCATCATTTCGTGCGTCGTGCTGCTGCGGTTCGGTCTGTCCGGCGCCACCGGAATGTTCTTTGTCATGGCGATCGCCGGCATGGTGTGTACCGCGCTCTCGGTCTCCGGACAGGCGATTACGGACTTCAAAACCGGGTACTGGCTGGGCTCAACGCCGGCCGCGCAGGAGAAGGTGAAGTTTCTGGGCGTCATCGCGGCGTCCATTGTGGTGGGGCTCACGATCGTCATGCTGGCGCGGGCATTTCAATTTGGCGAGGCGGCGCCCGGAGACATTCGGGTCGTGCTGCCTTCGCCGCAGGCCTCTATCATGAAAGCTCTGGTGGAAGGCTTCATGAGCCGGCAGCCGGTCACCTGGGTGCTGTTCGGCACGGGAGCGGCCATTGCCGTGATCATGGAAATGCTGCAGGTTCCGGCGCTGATCTTCGCGCTGGGCATGTATCTGCCGCTGGAGCTCAACACTCCGGCGCTGGTGGGCGGTTTCTTTGCGCATTTCCTGGGCAAGCGGGGCAGCTCGGTCCGCGACCGCGGCGTGATCATCGCCTCGGGTTTGATGGCGGGCGGAGCGCTCGGCGGGGTGTTCGGCGCGGCGTGCCGGCTGATTCCCGGCTATACCGAGGATTGGATCAAGACGCCGTTTTACAGCAACGAGATGGTATCGCAATCCGTCTCGACGCTGCTGTTCGCCGGCCTCTGTGTATACGTCTGGCGGCGATCGCAGCAGCCGGCCGAGGGTTGAACGATTTGTGAAAGACGCGCGGGCGCGACCGGTATAATGGGGTGCGCTAATATAAGAGATTAAGGTCTACATATCCTATGACACCCACGCGCACTCGAAAAGACGACCTGGCGGCCCTTCACCAGGCAAAGGAGCGCCTATGCCTGGGGGGCGGCGCCGAACGGGCGGCCAAACAGCATAAAGACGGCAAGCTCACAGCGCGGGAGCGGCTGGAGCTTCTGCTGGACCGCGACACCTTTCAGGAAATGGGAATCTTCGCCCAACACCGCGCCACCTATTTCGGAATGGCGGGCAAGGACCTGCCCGCCGATGGGGTGGTGACCGGGAGCGGCAAGGTCGGCGCGCGCACGGTGTACGTGGCCAGCCAGGACTTCACCGTCGCGGGCGGTTCCGCGGGCGAGGTTCATGGCGACAAGATCTCGGTGGCGATGCAGTACTCGCTGAACACGGGTACCCCGTTCGTGTTCATCAACGATTCCGGAGGCGCCCGCGTGCAGGAAGGCATCGGCAGCCTGGCGGGATATGCGCGCGTGTTCTACCACAACGTCTTGCTTTCCGGGGTGGTCCCGCAGATTTCGCTGATTTGCGGCCCCTGCGCCGGAGGCGCGGCCTACAGTCCGGCTCTCACCGACTTCATCATTCAAACCCGCTATGCGTACATGTTCATCACCGGTCCGGCGGTAATCCGGCAAGTGACTGGAGAGGAGATTACCTCCGAGCAACTGGGCGGCGTCCGCGCACAGATGGACCGCTCCGGTGTAGTGCATTTCGTGGCCGAGAACGACGTGGACGCCATCAAGATCTGCAAACGCCTTCTGTCGTTCCTGCCTTCCAACAATCTGGAGGACCCGCCGCGCGGCGACCAGGACAAACGGCACTTCCGCGATGATGCGCTCAACCAGGTGGTCCCCGCCGAGTCCAAGCTTCCGTATGACGTGCGCGAGATTATCAGCCGGATCGTGGACCGGTCCGATTTTCTGGAGGTGCAGAAGGAGTTCGCCAGGAACCTGGTGGTCGGTTTCGGCCGCCTCGTGGGACGCCCGGTGGGGATCGTCGCCAACCAGCCCAGCGTGCTGGCCGGCGTGTTGGACATCAACGCTTCCGACAAAGGCGCGCGGTTCATTCGGTTTTGCAATGCGTTCAACATCCCTCTGATTACGCTGGTGGACGTGCCCGGATTTCTCCCCGGAATCGACCAGGAGCACGGAGGGATCATCCGGCACGGCGCAAAGATGCTCTTCGCCTACTCGGCGTCCACTGTGCCCAAGCTGACGGTGGTGATCCGCAAGGCATACGGTGGCGGGTATATTGCGATGTGCTCGAAGGAGCTGGGGGCGGATCGCGTCTTCGCGTGGCCCACGGCGGAGATTGCGGTGATGGGAGCGGAGGGCGCCGCGGAGATCGTCTTCCGCCACGAGATTGCCGCGGCGGACGATCGGGAGGCGCGGCGGCGCGAGCTCATCGAGGAATACCGCGAGACATTTTCGACCCCGTATGTAGCGGCGGCCGCGCGGCTGGTGGACGACATCATCGAGCCGGCCGAGACGCGGGGCTACCTGGCCACCGCGCTGGACTCGCTGGCCACCAAGCGGGTTTTGCGGCCCACCAAGAAGCACGGGAATATTCCGCTCTGAGGCGAATGCGATGGCAGAGAATTCAATGGTTCCACAGGCCGATCCGGAGGCCACCGCGCAGGCGGCGGCAGTGCAAGGCGAAACCGTGGCGAGACGGCATCGAATTCTGATCGCGGCAGCGGTGGCGGCGGTGGTGGGAAGCGCTCGGATCGTGGACGTCCGGCCCGCGGCCTGGACCCGGCGGCGTCCAGCCGGCGTGCGTGCCTCTCCGACGGTCCGGCACCGGAGCTCTCCCACGGAGACGGAGCCGGAAGAGCAAGAAGAAGAAGAGGAGGAGGAGGAGACGTCGTGAAACTCCTGATCACGCTGGAGGGCAAGAAGTATGAAGTCGAAGTGGAGATCCTCCCGAGCGCTTCCGCGGCGCAATCCGATGGTGAGTACAGTCTCAGCATTCCCGATTCGGTTCTGCAGCCCCCCCTGCTGCCTGACATACGCGAAGTGGACAAGATCTGCCGAAGCCCCATCGCCGGCGCCGTGGTTTCGGTCGAGGTAGCGGTTGGTATGCGAGTCCGGCAGGACGACCCGATCGCCATCATCGACGCCATGAAGATGGAAACCGTGGTGGGAGCACCGGTCGACGGCACGGTGGAGGAAGTGGGGGTCGCGCCGGGCGACGCCGTCAAAACCGGCCAGGTGCTGTGCAGGTTGTCTTGAGCCCCCGATGAACCCCAGGCTCGGCCACGTCTTTGTAGGGCAGGCGCTTTCGCCGGCCGGGTGGCGCTGCGCCTCCGGTCCTCTCCCGCATCCCCGACCCAAGTCGCGGGGCCCCGCCCGTACGGCTTCCATTTCTACCCTCGCTTTCCCCAACGCGACTTCGGGACAGCATCCCTAGGGTTGGCTGCCCGCCAGCCGAGGTCCAGGGCCAACTTCCGGATGCGCCGTCCCGGTTTGGCGACCTGGCTCCCATCCCGCGGTTCGCAGCCGCGTTCTTTCAGAAATACCAGGACCGGGTGCTCTATGGGCCGACATGGCCTACACGCAGCGGATGTTCAGCAGCACCTTCCGGATCATGGAGTCGCTCGACGAGCACTTTTACGAGTTCGACCTCGACGTCTGCTATGACTATCACTGGCCGCTGCACGGCTTCGGCCTGCCTGACGAGGTGCTGAAGAAGATTTACCGCGAGAACGCGCGCCAAGTGTACCAGAGAGCTCGCCATAACGCAGCGTGAACGGCTGCCAAGCTCCCGGTCGGAAGTGCCGTGCTGGCAGCCGCGGACCTGGTCGCAGCGGAGGACTAACCGGAGGAGAAGACTTGTGTCCGCCAGATGACGCCATGCCGTCGGTGCTTCCGCCATGCTTCAATTGGGCCTCCGCGGCGGTCAGCCTTTACTGTCCTCGAACTAGAATAAGACCATGACCGGACGGGAACGAGTTCTTGCCCTGCTCGACGGACGCCCCACGGACCACCTGCCTCTGATGCCCATCACCATGATGTTCGCCGCCGCCCAAGTCGGCGCGAAATACGGCACTTATGCCATCGATCACCGCGTCATGGCCGAGGCGCAACTGCGCACAGCCGAGACTTTCGGCTTCGACCAGGTCTCTGCGATCACGGAGACGCGGGAGGCGCCCGACTGCGGCGCGGCGGTTCAGTATTTCGAAGACCAGCCGTATGCCATGGACGAGCGGCATGCGCCCCTGGCCAACAAATCAAACCTGGCGCAGCTCAAAATGCCGGACCCCCTCACAGCCACCCACATGAGGGATCGCCTCTGCGGGCTCGCCCTCCTCAAGGAGCGGAGCCGCGGTGCGAAACTAGTGGAGGGCTGGGTGGAAGGCCCATGCGGCGCCGGCGCCGATCTGCATGGCATCAATACCCTGATGCTCGATTTTTATGACGATGCAGCGTTTGTGCGGGATCTCTTCGAGTTTGTTGTCGAACTGGGGATTCGGTTTGCCCGGGCCCAGGTGGAGGCGGGAGCCGAGTTAATAGGCATAGGCGACCCGGCGGCTTCGCTGGTCGGTCCGGCGATCTACCGCGAGTTCGTTTGGCCGTACGAGAAAAGGTTGGTGGACGGGTTGCATGCGGCCGCCGCTCGAGTTCGGCTGCATATCTGCGGCAACACGCGGCGTATTCTGGAAGATATCGGTCGCCTGGGGTGCGACATGGTGGATGTAGATTCCGCGGTGCCGCTATCCACCGCTCGGGAGAAAATGGGCCCGGGACAGGTCCTGGCGGGCAACCTCGATCCCGTGCGCGATCTGCGGGACGGCTCTCCCGAGTCTATCCAGGCCGCGCTCTCCGAATGTCACCGTCAGGCCGGGGCGCGCTATGTTGTCGCCGCCGGGTGCGAGGTTCCGCGCGACACCCCGCCCGCCAACATCAGGGCCATGGCGGACTATGCGTCTTCGCATAAGCCCGAGGAGTAGCAGCGTGCGTTGTCCACACATCCGGCTCACTGCCCACACCGGCTAGGGCACCGGCCCCGCACCCGTGGCGGAGGAAGGTCCGCGCCCGAAACCCCGCATCGCGCCCCGGCCTACGTCTTTACGTTCCGAGTTTCGAAGCAGGATCCAGCACGTCCGTGGATGCCGCGTCGAAATCGCTGGGTTGGCATTAGGGTTCGGGCAGCGGGAATTGCTGGCTCCGGATGCGATCATGCCCCACTGGTCGCCGGACGGTCGGCCGAACCGGGAAGGATCGCTATCAGCATGCGGGGGACTTCGCGCTCGATCTGCGGCGCGCTCCGAAAGCAGCGCCAGCCGCGAGTGCCGCGCCGGGCCGGCGTCCGGCGATTCCGCTCTGATGAACCGGCATCGAGCACCCGCTTGGCATTACAATGCCGGATGGAGGCATTCATGTTCACCGCTACCGTCGGCCTGATTCTCCCCAGCACGGTCACCGGTTCCTTTCCGCGCCCGCGCTGGTTCGACGTCAGCATGTGGGGCCGGCCCCTCGACACCTGCATGCTCGACATCCGCTTCCGCGAGAAGTTTCAGGATGCCCTGGCCGTCGTGATCAGCGACCAGGAGCGCGCCGGGCTCGACATCCTCACCCACGGCGACTTCCACGTGGATGAAGACATGGCGGGGCGCGCCTGGCACCACTATCCGCTGCAGCGCTGGTCCGGCTTCGAAGGCGACTACCTGCAGCCCGAAGAGACCACCGCGCCCTGGCTCCACTATCCGCCCGGCACGCTGCTGAACGAAATCTACACCGGCTGGCGCTGGCCGCACGTCACCGGCAAAATCGAGCACCGGCCGCTCGACTATCCGAAAGTGTGGCGCCTCGCGCAAGGTAAGACGCACAAACCCGTCAAGTTCGGGACCTGCTGCTCCCAGGTGATGGCACTCTTCCTGGACATCCACACCCCCCAATACAAGGACAAGCGCGAGGTGATCTGGGACATGGCGGTGGCCATGAATACGGAGTTGCTGGCGCTGCGCGATGCGGGCTGCCGCTGCATCCAGATCGAGGAACCGACCTTCCACTTCATGGCCAACACCTACGGCAAGGACCACGAGCAGGTGAAGTTCATGGTCGATGCCTTCAACCGCGAGGTCCAGGGGCTCGACGACGTGGAGCTGTGGATCCACACCTGCTGGGGCAATCCCAACATGCAGCGCGTGATGGAAGACACCAGCTACGCCAACTCCATCGAGATCTACCTGGAGCGCTGCCGCGGCGACGTGTGGACGCTCGAAATGAAGGACCGCAATCAGCGGGACCTGGAGCTCTTCGAGCCTTTCAAGCACGACCTGAAGAAGAAGATCTGCATCGGCGCGGTCAGCCATCGCGTCTTGCAGGCGGACCGCCCGGAAGACGTGGCGGCGGAGATTCGCAAAGCGCTGAAGTACATCCCGGCGGAGCGCTTGATCGTGTCGAGCGACTGCGGTTTTGGCCGTCAAGGCTGCAACCGGGAGATCGCGTTCTACAAGGCGAGCGCCATCGCGCAGGGATCCAACATCGTGCGGCGCGAGCTCGGGCTGCCGGTCACTCCGGTGCCGGCCGCGGATCCCATGCTGCAGGTCGACGTGGTGCCGGGACGGGTCTAGTATCCCTAGGATTTCCACAAGTTGTGTAAAAAGGCCTTTTAGTCCTTGACAAAGGCGGCCCAACCACCATAGAATTTCATACATACAGTGCTGATTTATTCCGCACTGGCCGCGTCGCCGGCTGTGGGAAGTGATTAATCGGGCTTATATAACAACGGGGGCCTTGTAGAACTTCCGAGACTGCTGTGACGAGAGTTTCGTACGTGAAACAGCGACCAGATTGTGTCGAACTTCTCCACACAGAGTTAACAGTTCCCCCCCCGCAAGGTCCTGCGGAACGTATTTTTATTCGGTCTTATAGAGGATATCGGGATACGATTCACTGATTGCTTCAGGGTGAGGGTGGAGGGGTGTCTCCATCGCTAAGGAGTTCTTGGCCCTAGTGGTACTCGCTCACGCCGTCAGGCTGGGCGGAGTGTAAATTATCGGCCTACAAAACGGGAGGTAGTATGAATTCAAGCTATAGTCCCACGGGCGTGTGGGTGTCTCGGCTTTTCTCTGGACTGTTGGTAGTTTGCCTGGGGATCTTGCTCAGCCTCGGCGCAACACCAGCTTGGTCGCAGGCAACCTCGAGCAGTACCATCACCGGTCTGGTGACCGATCCATCCGGCGCCGCTGTGCCGGCGGCGGACGTGAAGCTGGTTGACACCGAGACGCAATCGTCGCTTTCCACGCAGACGAATGACGCCGGACGCTACATTTTCGTCAACGTGCCCTCCGGAACGTACATGGTCAGGATTAACAAGGGTGGCTTTGCGCTGTCGGAAACCACCGGCGTGAACGTGACGGTGGGAAGCACGGTTATGATTAACGCCAGACTGGAGGTCGGAGCTGCCACCGAAATGATCGAAGTGCGAGCGTCCGCCGCCGAACTGCAGACCACCAACGCCACTGTCGGCACGACCATTTCCGGCAATTCGATCCTGTTCCTGCCGAACCTGGGCCGCGACGTTCAGACGCTGGCGACTCTCCAACCGGCCGTGACGCCGAGCTCCGGCTATGGAAGTGGTTTTACCGCCGGCGCCTTTAACGACCAGAACACCTATATGCTGGATGGCGGCAACGTCAGCGACGATATGGCTGGCAATACCTCGGGCTATCAGACGAACTTCACGGGGTTGGGCGGCACGCAAACTGGCGGCGCCTCCTCCGGAGTCGTTCCGACGCCCGTCGAGAGCGTCGAGGAAGTGAGGGTCCAGGTCTTCAGCCAGACGGCCGATTTCAATAACTCGGCCGGCGGCAACGTCCAGATGACCACCAAGCGCGGAACGAAAGACTGGCATGGCGCCGCGTACGGGTATTACTTCGCCACCGACGTCGGCGCGGCGAACAATTGGCAGAACAACCATACGCCGTCCACCTTCAAGGGCGTCAGTCTCCCCTACACCCCGCTACCCTCCAACCACCGGGACCGCTTCGGTGGCGCTCTCGGCGGGCCAATTGTTCCCTTCAACGTGCTGGGGGGAAAATGGTACGGTTTTTTCAACTACGAGGGTCTGCGTTTTCCCAACGTCGGAACGTTCGAAACGTTGGCGCCAACAGCCGAGATGCGGGCTGGCGTGATTCAGGTTCCGAACGCCTCAGGGCAGTACGTAGCATACAATTTGAATCCTAATCCAGTTACCGTAAACGGAGTCACTTACCAGCCGGCGGTGTGTCCGGCCGGCTCCTGCGATCCGCGCAACATCGGGTTGAATCCCATCGTGAGCCAGATGTGGCAGAAATATATGCCGCTGCCCAACGACCCGAACTACGGCAGTGGAGACGCCCACAATACCGAGGGCTTCCTCTCGACGATTCGAGCGCCTCTGACCACCAACAACTACATTGGGCGAATCGATCACGACTTCAACCCCAGATGGCGCTGGATGACCAGCTACCGTTATACGCGGCTCATCAGTCTCACGACCAACCAGGTGGATATCGGCGGCGCGCTGCCGGGCGACACCCTCGGCACTCCTGCGGCGAAGGCTCCCCGGCCGCAAATCGACGCTTACCTGGTCACCGGCTTGACTACCAGCATCACACCCGGTGTGACGAACGATTTCCGCTTCGCTTATCTGCGCCAGTTCTGGCAGTGGGGCACCTCCCAGGCTCCGCCGCAACTGCCCGGATTGGGCGGCGCCATCGAGTTGGGCGTTCCCACGGCGTCGACAGCCGAGTCCGCCAGCGCTCTGATTCCGTACAACGTGAATTCGCAAAGCATTCGCCAGCGCTTCTGGGATGGGCAGGACAAACAGATCACAGACAATTTGTCGATGCTCAAGGGGAATCACCTGTTCCAGTTTGGCGGCTCCTATCAGCGCGACTATGACTACCACATGCGCACCGACAACGGAATCGGCGTCAATAACCAGATCGTATACTGGCTGGGAAATTATGGGCAGGGGAACTGGACGAACTCGCCCTACATCCCCGCCACGGTGCCCAGCTCGCAGTTGACGAACTATGAGAACCTTTACGGAGAAGTGCTGGGCATCGTGGCTCAAAGCCAGGTAGCTTACACGCGCTCGGGTTCCGCCCTGAACCTGCAGCCTGTGGGCAGCGTGGCTTTCGACCAGAGCGTCATTCCCTACTACAACGTTTATTTCAGCGACACCTGGCACCTGAAACCCTCGCTGACTTTCACCTACGGCTTGGCCTACGCGCTGGAGATGCCGCCTTACGAGATCAACGGCAAGCAGGTTGCGCTGGTGGATAGCGGCGACAATCTGGTTTCGTTCAACAGCTACGTTACGCAACGGGAGAAGGCGGCCCTCAGCGGGCAGACCTACGATCCGACTTTGGGGTTTGCGCTGGTGCCAAACGTCGGCAATGGTCTCAAGTACCCGTACAACCCGTTCTATGGCGAGTTCAGCCCGCGCGCCGCAATCGCCTGGAATCCCGGATACAGCAATGGCATTCTCGGCAAGTTGTTGGGCGAACGCAAGACCGTGATCCGCGCCGGCTATGGCCGTATTTATGGGCGGATCAACGGCGTCAACCAGGTTCTGGTTCCGCTGCTCGGGCCCGGCCTGTTGCAGGGCGTGATTTGCAATGGCGCCGTGGCTCCCTCGCTGGCTCCCGCCGGAACGGCGCCCGGCACCTGCCTGGGTTCGGGCGCAGCCACGCCGGCCAACGCGTTCCGCATCGGAACCGACGGTCTGACGGCTCCGCTGCCGGCCGCCAGCCCGACCCTGGCGCAGCCCTTCTTCCCTGGCGGGACCAACCCCAACGCGGGTGACGCCACGGCCCTCGATCCCAACTACCGGCCAAACCGCACGGATAACATCAACATCTCGGTCCAGCGCCAAATCTCCGCCAAGTCGACGTTCGAGGTCGGTTACATCGGCCGCATCTCCCGCAACGACTACATGGAGGTCAACCTCGACGCCGTGCCTTACATGGAGACTCTCGGCGGCCAGAGCTTCGCCCAGGCGTTCTCCAACCTATGGCAGTCGTTGTGCGGAGGCGCGTATCCGTGCACCAGCACGGTCGCCGCGGCAAGCGCCCCGGTGCAGCCATTTCTGGAGGCGGCGCTGGGCGGCACGAGCTCGGCTTATTGCAAGGGCTTCGCGAGCTGCACCGCGGCCTTCGCCACCAACCAGGCCTCGAATATCAAGAACGCCCTGGTTTCGACTCTGTGGAGTGCGCTCAAACACGCCGCCGCCGGGCAGCCCTGGACCGGGGGCCGCACCATGATCAGCTCGCCTCTGAATGGCGGGACCAACCAAGCCACCTCGATCGCCCTAGTCGGGAGCTATGGGTCGTCGAACTACAACGCCCTTTACACATCGTTCAAGACCAGCGACTGGCATGGGCTGACAGCCATGTCGAACTTTACTTGGTCGCGCGGCCTGGGCACTGCGGCGTATGCGCAGTACAACAGCTCCACCACCGCGCTGGACGCCTATCACATGAGCGGCAATTACGGAGCGCAGTTGTTCGATGTGAAATTCGTCTACAACGCCAGCATGTATTGGCAGCCGCCGATTTTCAGGGGCAATCACGGAGTTGCCGGCAAGCTGCTGGGCGGCTGGACGATCTCTCCTCTGTTCACGGCACAAAGCGGATTTCCGATTGCCGTGGGCTACTCGCCGGGGGCGTTCACGCAGGCATTCGGCGAATCGTCTTCGTCCTCGGTGAACTCCAACGCCGAGAACGCCGTGGGAGCAGCCCCGTATACCGGAACGACCAGTACGAAATATGGCGTCCTTCCCACTTCCGGCGGAATCGGGACCAACAACCCGTACGGCGTGAACATGTTCAGCAACCCCGCGGCAGTCTATAGCGAGTTCCGCCCGTGCATTCTGGGGATGGACACGAGCTGCGGCGGTTACGCCAATCTGCGCGGTCTGCCCCGCTGGAACCTTGACGCGTCGGTGGTCAAAGACTTCGGCATCGTCAAAGAGAGAGTGGGGGCCACCCTCATTTTCGCCTTCACCAATGTGATGAACCACAACGTGCTGAGCAATCCGACCATCAGCCTGACCAGTCCCACGACGTTTGGCCGTATCACCACGCAAAGTAATACGCCGCGGAACATGGAATTCGGACTAAGGATCCACTTCTAGAGGACCGTTAGTACCGTTCCCTTTGGTCGCGGCTCTGATCGGAGCCGCGACCGTGAGGGAGCGGTTTCACAGAGGCGGCCCACCTACTCGGCCAGCCACTCCATCACGCGCCGCACGGAGCCTTCCAAATCGTCGCGGATCTCATACACCCAGAACCGCATGATGTCCCAGCCCAAGTCGCCCAGGCGTCTTGAACGGATCTGGTCGCGCCGGCATAATTCGCCGTCCCAGTTGCGGTGGTAGTTTTCGCCGTCCACCTCGATATCCAGTTTCCGCTCGCCGTGGAACAGGGCGAAATCGAGCGTATCGGGCGCCTCCTCGTATTGCGGAACGGGCCGCAGGCCGGCGCTGTGCATGGCCCTGTAGAAGATGCGCTCCCACTCGGAAACGTGCTCGGGATGCGTCACCGGCGGATATTCCGGGCCCGGCCCACCGGACGGCATGTGGGCCTCGGCCTCTTCCAAGGCGAGATCGCGCGCGTATTCCGCAAACCGGGCGAGGTAGCTGACGCCCGAGTCGAGCGCGGCTTGCCGGTCGCCCACCACCACCAGCTCCGAGCGCGCCCTGGTAATCGCCACGTTGAACAGGTTGCCGTGACTCTTCAGGAATCGCAGCGTGCTCTCGCCCACGCCCGCGGACACCACCGGAGAGAAGAAGATCACGTCGCGCTCATCGCCCTGGAATCCATGGACCGTATCGACCACGAACTGCAGTGACGCCAGTTGCCGCGAGAGCTCCTGGTCCTGGTGCACCAGAGTCCGGATCCGGTTGGCCTGAGCGCGGAATGGAGTGACCACGCCGATCGCGCCGTTGTATCCCCGCTTGACGATCAGGGTCCGCACTTCGGCCACCACTCGCTCGGCCTCCGGCGCATTGAGAGCGCCGCCTCCCGGAGGACGGATGACCTTGCCCTTCAGGTCGACCCACCGCACCGCTGGGCCCGCCGTCTCCGGACGTTTCAGGGCGTCGTGATCCGTCGCGATGCGCAGTCCACCGCGGTAGAAATGCCGGTTGGAAAATCCGATGATGTCGCGGTGCGACCGATGATGATCGCGGAGGTTCACGATGTCCTCGTGACGGCACAAGCTGCGGGCCAGATCGAACAGCGAGTTCACCGAATACGCCCAGGCCGCGCGTCCCTCGGCCAATCCGTGAGCCGCCAGAATGAAGCGATCCTGCTGCGGAGCGACCGTGCTGACGTGCTTCAATTGCAGCGGGTCGCCGATGATCACGGCGCGCCGGGCGCGATACAAAAGCGGCAGCGCGGAAGCGATATCGCATTGGCTGGCTTCATCGATCACCACCAGGTCGAAGCAACCCGGCGTGAACGGCAGGCGCCCGCGCGCGGAGAGCGAAGTCACCGCCCAGCACGGAAGGATTCTCGTCACCTTGGGAAACAGGCTGTAGTAGCGGCGGAATACGCGCTTGCCTCCGCCCTCATCGTAGCGGTCGCCGCTCGAGATCATCTGCAGCAGCGAAACATATTCGCTCAGCAGCTTGCGCTGTTCCGGATTCCAGCGGGCGGGCCGCAGGCGCAGCCAGCATTGCCACAAGTCGAGCGCATTGTGCGCGGATTCCTCGGCGATGCGGGTGAGCTCGGCGGCCAGTTGCTCGATGGGCCTCGCGGAGCGCAGGCGATCGAGGGCGCGCCAGTAGGCCTGGACGAAGGCGGCGGATTCCAGGCGGGCCGCGAGCGCCCCGTGAAAGTGCCGCCAGGCGTCCGGATTGCGCTCTCCAGGCGGGCCGTCGGGAGGCGTGACGCCGAGCAGGTCGGCATCCGCAAGCATTCCACCGGCCACTTCCGCGATGCGCTCGAAGCGGCGGCCCTTCACGGAATCCCACAGCAGCCGGACCACGGCCGGCTGGCCGGATTCCGTGGCTGCATCCAGCGCCACCGCGAGCGCTTGAAGCTGTTCGCGAATCCGGTCCGCATCCAGCGCCCGCAGCGCGGCAAATCGCTTCTCGCCGAATGAGGCGCGCGCGGGCTCCGCAGCCCGCTCCAGCTCATCCACCGCATTGCGCAAACCTACCACCGACGCGATCTCCCGCTGCACGGAAATGAACCGCCCGCGGTCCTGTTCGTGCGCCCTGGTCAGCCAGTGGTACCGGGCGGGATCGTCCGGGCTGGATGACTCCGCCAGGCCTGCCGTCAGATGCTGCGCGATGCGCGCGTGGTGCTCTTCCTTCCCCAGCCGCAACAGCAGCGGATGCGGCCCCAGATCGTTTACGCGGGACTCCACCACATCCACCGCATGATTGTTCTTGCTCGAAAACAACACGCTGCCGCCCTGCCACGCCAGGTTGGCCAGAAGCGAGGTCACCACTTGCGATTTGCCTGTGCCGGGCGGGCCGGTCACCACGGTAATGGGAGCGCCGAGTCCCTGAACCACGGCTTGTCGTTGCTCGGTGTTGAGCGGCAAAACCTCCAGGATGGGGCAGTCCTCGGGCGGCGGAGTCTCGATGCTGTCGCCTCGCAACCACAGTCCCAACGCGGTGTCCTTCACTGCCTCGTCGTCAAGCTGCGCCAGCTTGCGCAGCTCGATTTCGAGCCCGTAGGTGAACGGCGAGCGCGTTCCGGCGAAGAGCACCGCCCGGTTATAGATGCCCGGTGAGATCAGCTTGTCGAGGGGAGCGCCGCTGGAGAGTGTGTACGGATCGAGATCCTCCCGCCATCCCCAATCGGGCCGGCAACGCTGCAGGCGCAAAATGATCTCGTCCCACTGCGGCAGGTCGTCCTCGGCATTGGCGAGGCCGAGCTCTTCGGAAAGATGGATGGCCTCGTCGATGACGTTCCCGCTGTCCGCCGAAGGCAGGCTTTTCAGGACTTCCAGGTTGAAGAGCGGGATGCCGGTGGCCGGCCGCAGCGCCTCGGGGCCATCCTCCGGCGTTTCCTCCATGGGGTAAAGCAGCACCGGCTCGATCCGCGTCTCGTCCTCGTTTCGGAGATGCACGGAGCGCAACCGGATGGCATAGCCCAGGTAGAGCGCGAGCTGGCTTCGCTCCCGTCTCACCTTTTGAGCCATTCTCTTTACCGCGCGGTTGTTTGCCCAAGGTTCGTCCGATGGGCACACAAACGGGAGCTCGTGCAAGACCACGTAGCCGGCGCCATCCGCCGCGGGAAGACTGATTCCGGTGCCGCTTTCGCGCGACAGGCACTCCAGGTAGTACCGGCAGAGGTTGGCCAGGAAGGTGCGCGGAGCCGGGGCCATGCCTGCGCCTTGCGGCCCGCGGGTTCTCGGCCACCAGCGGTAAGCATTGTCCTGAACCACCGCGCCACCCAACAGGCCGTGGAGCGAGGTCACCACCTGCGATCGGTCGAGCCCCAGCTCGTTGGCAATCTGCTGCGCCTTCAGCCCCGGCTTCTGGGCGAGCAGTTGCTGGATCCGATCCGTGTGGCTCATATGGGAACTCTACCGTATCGCAGGACGCGGGGCTGCCTCCACGTTGCGCCCCTACCGGGCCACCGCGTGCGAAGCATGGTAGGAACTGCGCACCAGCGGCCCCGCCTCCACGTGCGCGAAGCCCATTTCGCTCCCCGCGGCGCGAAATTCCCCGAACTCTTCGGGCGTCACGTAGCGCACGATCGGCAGGTGCTGCGGTGAGGGGCGCAAATACTGGCCGAGCGTCAGGATATCCACGTGGTGCGCGCGCAGGTCGCGCATTACGTCCAGCACCTCGGCGGCGGTCTCGCCCAGCCCGAGCATCAGCCCAGACTTGGTGGGCGTGCGCGGCGCCACCTGTTTGGCGTACGCCAGAACATCCAGCGACCGCTCGTAGCGCGCGCCCAGGCGCACCTGCCGGTAGAGGCGCGGCACGGTCTCGGTATTGTGATTGAGCACGTCCGGCGCGGCCTCCATCACGGTCTCGACCGCCGGCCGGCTGCCCTGAAAATCCGGCACCAGCACTTCGATCCCGCAGCCCGGAACCCGATCGCGAATCGCCCGGATCACCAGAGCGAACAGCTCCGCGCCGCCATCCTGGCGATCATCGCG
>Ga0116221_1000316_pt1 | contig 33533 bp, 20 predicted proteins | sample Sb_taG_5_FD_88965 | JGI IMG/M metagenome (GOLD analysis project Ga0116221, IMG submission 88965) | Peat soil microbial communities from Weissenstadt, Germany - Sb_50d_8_FC metaG | ecosystem: Environmental > Terrestrial > Soil > Wetlands > Peat | place: Germany: Weissenstadt | collected 2010-09-21 | reverse complement strand
TACCTTGCGCGGCGCATTCGTGTGAAGATGTCAAAAGGCAGAACGAGAAAACCTTTGAAAGAAACAGCTAACCCTCCGTTCGTTTAAGAGACGCTCATGAAAAGAAATGACCGAAACACGGCGACCGCGACCATCGATAGCGCAGCTGCGACCAAAGCGAGTTCAACCCATGCCAGTGCAAAGAGCAATGGGCATTCGAATGGGACAGCCGAACCTTCGTCGACTGATTTCACCGCGATCCTGGCAAGCCTGCAAACCATGCGCGACGGAGATTTTTCCGTACGGCTGCCGGGTTCATGGACGGGGCTCGCAGGCAAAATCGCAGACACATTTAACGAGATCGTCGCAGCCAATCAGCAGATGGCCGAAGAGTTGAAGCGCGTAGGGCAAGTCGTCGGCAAAGAAGGACGAACTCGCGAGCGCACACGATTTCACGAATCGAGAGGCGCGTGGGGCGAGATGGAAGTTTCGGTCAACACGCTTGTAGAAGATTTGCTTCGCCCAACCACCGAGGTTACCCGCGCCATCGCTGCCGTTGCGCAGGGCAACCTGACGCAGACGGTGCGCCTCGACGTGGACGGGCGCCCACTCGAAGGCGAGTTCCTGCGTTCAGCCAACATCGTAAACACGATGATTCAGCAGTTGGGCGTGTTCACGGCGGAAGTCACGCGCGTGGCCCGAGAAGTAGGCACCGATGGAAAACTTGGCGGCCAGGCACAAGTGCCCGGAGTGGCAGGCACGTGGAAAGATCTCACTGACTCCGTCAACTCAATGGCCAGCAACCTTACTGGCCAGGTGCGCAACATCGCCGAGGTCGCGACCGCCGTGGCTAGCGGCGATCTCTCTCGCAAAATTACGGTGGACGTGCGCGGAGAAATTCTGCAGCTCAAAGAAGCCATCAACACGATGGTCGATCAGCTTCGGTCATTCGCTTCCGAAGTGACGCGCGTTGCTCGCGAAGTGGGAACCGACGGCAAACTCGGAGGTCAGGCTGTAGTGCCTGGCGTCGCCGGAACATGGAAAGATCTCACCGACTCCGTAAACGCTATGGCCGGAAACCTCACAGCGCAAGTGCGAAACATTGCAGAAGTAACTACTGCCGTGGCTCGTGGCGATTTGTCGCGCAAGATCACGGTGGACGTGAAAGGCGAAATTCTCGAACTCAAAGACACCATTAATACGATGGTGGATCAGCTTAACGCCTTCGCTGGCGAAGTGACGCGCGTGGCGCGCGAAGTCGGTACCGAAGGCAAGCTGGGTGGTCAAGCTCAGGTCCCAGGAGTCGGCGGGACGTGGAAAGATCTTACCGACAACGTCAACTTCATGGCGAGCAACCTGACGGGCCAGGTGCGAAACATCGCGGAAGTGGCGACCGCCATCGCCAGCGGCGACCTTTCCCGCAAAATTACCGTGGACGTGCGTGGTGAGATTTTACAGCTGAAGGAAACTCTCAACACCATGGTGGATCAGCTGAACCGCTTCGCCGGTGAAGTAACTCGCGTGGCGCGCGAAGTCGGCACAGAAGGTCGATTGGGCGGACAGGCGAACGTACCGGGCGTCGCTGGCACGTGGAAAGATCTGACTGACTCCGTCAATTCGATGGCTGGAAACCTCACAGGCCAAGTTCGTAACATCGCCGAAGTGACTACTGCCGTGGCTCGCGGCGATCTGTCGCGCAAAATCACGGTGGACGTGAAAGGCGAAATTCTAGAACTGAAGAACACGATCAACACGATGGTGGATCAGCTAAACGCATTTGCGGGTGAAGTAACTCGCGTGGCCCGCGAAGTTGGCACGGAAGGCAAACTCGGCGGGCAGGCGCAGGTGCCGGGCGTGGCCGGTACGTGGAAGGATCTTACCGACAATGTGAACTTCATGGCCAGCAACCTCACCGGCCAGGTGCGCAACATTGCCGAAGTGGCAACCGCCGTGGCCCGTGGCGACTTATCGCGCAAGATCACAGTGGACGTGAAAGGCGAAATTCTCGAACTCAAGGACACCATCAACACCATGGTGGATCAGTTGCGATCATTCGCGTCCGAAGTAACCCGCGTGGCCCGCGAAGTCGGCACGGACGGCAGGTTGGGAGGCCAGGCGCAGGTGCCGGGCGTTGGCGGTACCTGGAAGGACCTTACTGACTCCGTGAATTCGATGGCCAGCAACCTGACCGGGCAAGTGCGAAATATCGCCGAAGTGTCTACTGCCATCGCGACCGGTAACCTTTCCAAGAAAATTACAGTGAACGTCAGCGGCGAGATTCTTCTGCTCAAGGAAACCATCAATACCATGGTGGACCAGCTTAACGCGTTCGCTGGCGAGGTAACTCGCGTGGCCCGGGAAGTGGGAACAGAGGGGCGATTGGGCGGGCAGGCCAACGTGCCGGGTGTCGCCGGTACGTGGAAAGATCTCACCGACTCCGTCAACTCAATGGCCGGGAACCTCACCGGTCAGGTGCGAAACATTGCCGAAGTGACAACCGCAGTAGCTCGCGGTGATTTGTCGCGCAAGATTACGGTCGACGTAAAAGGCGAAATTCTCGAACTGAAGAACACGATCAACACGATGGTGGATCAGTTGAACGCCTTCGCCGGCGAGGTGACCCGTGTTGCCCGCGAAGTTGGCACTGACGGCAAACTCGGCGGTCAGGCGCAGGTGCCGGGCGTTGCGGGCACGTGGAAGGATCTCACGGACAACGTCAACTTCATGGCGAGCAACCTGACCGGCCAGGTGCGCAACATCGCTGAAGTTGCCACAGCCATTGCTACTGGCGATCTTTCCAAGAAGATCACGGTAGACGTGCGCGGCGAGATTTTGCAGCTCAAAGAGACGCTCAACACCATGGTTGAGCAATTGCGTTCGTTCGCGGCAGAAGTCACGCGTGTGGCGCGTGAAGTAGGCAGCGAAGGCCGGTTGGGCGGACAAGCAAACGTGCCCGGCGTCGCGGGCACGTGGAAAGACCTTACCGACTCGGTGAATGCGATGGCCGGAAACCTCACGGCGCAGGTGCGAAACATCGCCGAGGTCACCACGGCCGTAGCCCGCGGCGATTTGTCGCGCAAGATCACGGTGGACGTGAAAGGTGAAATTCTCGAGCTCAAGAACACCATCAACACGATGGTGGACCAGTTGAACGCGTTTGCTGCCGAGGTGACGCGCGTGGCCCGCGAAGTGGGTACAGAAGGCAAGCTGGGAGGTCAGGCGCAGGTGCCTGGCGTAGCCGGTACGTGGAAGGATCTCACCGACAACGTAAACGTCATGGCTGCCAATCTTACCGAACAGGTCCGCGGCATCGTCAAAGTCGTGACCGCCGTTGCCGACGGCGAACTCACGCAGAAGCTCACTGTGAACGCCAAGGGTGAGGTCGCGGCCCTGGCTGAAACCATCAACAACATGACCGGCACCCTCGCCACCTTCGCCGACCAGGTGACGACGGTAGCGCGCGAAGTGGGCGTGGAAGGCCGTCTGGGTGGTCAGGCCAACGTGCCCGGCGCGGCCGGCACTTGGAAGGATCTTACCGGCAACGTGAACCTGCTTGCCGATAACCTTACCAACCAGGTGCGAGCCATCGCGGAAGTCGCGACCGCTGTGACCAAGGGCGATCTCACTCGTTCGATTCAGGTGGAAGCCAGCGGTGAAGTTGCCGAGTTGAAAGACAACATCAACACCATGATCGACAACCTGCGGCTTACCACTGACCGCAACACTGAGCAGGACTGGCTTAAGACGAACCTCGCTCGCTTCACCAGTATGTTGCAGGGGCAGCGTGACCTGACCACCGTGGGCCAGAAGTTGCTCTCGGAACTGGCCCCGCTGGTGAGCGCGCAGCAGGGCGTGATCTACCAGATGGAGACCGACGAATCCGCTGGCATGGTGCTGCTCTCCGCTTTCGCCTCCGACGGACAGGACGGCCATCTACGGCGCATAAAGTTGGGTGAGGGTCTCGTCGGACAATGCGCAGCGGAGAAGAAGCGCATGTTGATTGCCGACCTGCCCGAAAACACCATCACCATTCGTTCGGGTTTATTTGAAGCGGTGCCGCGAAATGTCATCGTGCTGCCCGTGCTCTTCGAGGACCATGTCAAGGCGGTGATCGAGCTCGCCTCGCTGAACACGTTTACAGCCTCACATCTGGCTTTTCTTGAGCAGCTGACTGCCAGCATCGGCATTGTGCTGAACAGCATTGAAGCGACGATGCAGACTGAGGGTCTGCTGAAGCAGTCGCAGCAATTAGCCACCGAGCTGCAAACGCAGCAACGAGAATTGCAGCAGACCAACGAGCAGCTGGCGCAGAAAGCTCAGCAGCTCGCCGAGCAGAACGTGGAGGTGGAACGCAAGAACCAGGAAATTGAGCAGGCACGCGGAGCGTTGGAAGAGAAAGCCAAAGAACTCGCACTGACCTCCAAGTACAAGTCCGAGTTCCTCGCCAACATGTCTCACGAGCTGCGCACGCCCCTGAACAGCATCCTGGTGCTCGGTCAACAGCTCACGGACAATCCTGATGGCAACTTGACGGCGAAGCAGGTTGAATTCGCCCGAACCATTCACGGCGCCGGAACCGATCTACTGAACCTGATCAGCGACATTCTGGATTTGTCCAAGATCGAATCCGGAACAGTTTCAGTCGAAGCCGAGGAGGTTTTCTTTGCCAGCCTGCTTGACATGGTGGCGCGCCCGTTCCGCCACGAGGCGGAAAATCGGCGGCTTACCTTTGAGGTGCAATCCGATCCGCACCTTACGCGCAGCCTGGTCACCGACGCGAAGCGTCTACAACAGGTACTCAAGAACCTGTTGTCCAATGCTTTTAAGTTTACCGAACAAGGAGGAGTGCACCTGGCGGTATCGGTGGCCACAGGTGGCTGGAGCGAAGACCACCCGATTCTGAATGCGGCAGCGTCTGTTGTAGCTTTTGAAGTTGCCGACACAGGCATCGGCATTCCGTCTGAAAAGCAGCGCATCATCTTTGAGGCTTTTCAGCAGGCAGACGCCGGCACCAGCCGCAAATACGGAGGAACCGGCCTGGGGTTGGCCATCAGCCGAGAACTGGCCAGCCTGCTCGGAGGTGAAATTCGGTTGCGCAGTACACCTGGGCAGGGCAGCACATTCACCCTGTACTTGCCTCAGACCTATGTGGGGCCATCGTCGGCCAGTGTCACAACCGCGGACCGGAAGAACAGGTCGACCGCCGCGCCGCTCCAGCTTTCCGCGGTACGGGCAACTGAAGCTTCGGTAGAACACGTTCCGGACGATCGCGACAACTTATTGCCCGATGATGCGGTCTTGCTGATTGTGGAGGATGACCCGCATTATGCCCGCGTGCTATGCGACCTTTCTCATGACACTGGATTCAAAGTACTGGTGGCGATGAAGGGCTCGGAAGCCCTTACACTGGCGCGCGAGTTTCATCCGACAGCGGTGTCCCTCGATGTCTTCCTGCCGGACATGCTCGGCTGGACGGTGCTCAACCATCTGAAACAGGATTCAGCCACTCGGCACATCCCGGTTCAGATGTTGACCCTGGACGAAGACCGGCATCACGGGCTGGCCCGCGGCGCATTCGCTTTCGTGACCAAGCCAACAACGCCTGAGGGACTGGGAGCAGCTTTGACCCGCATCAAGGAATACACGACCCCGCGCCGAAAGCGGTTGTTGGTGGTAGAAGACAACCCGGCGGAACAGCTTAGTATTCGCGCACTGCTGGGTTATGACGATATCGACGTCGCGGTTGCTGCTAGCGGCAGCGAAGCGCTCGCCAGCCTGAACGAGCAGTCGTTCGATTGCGTCGTGCTTGACCTTCGCCTGCCCGATATGTCGGGGTTCGACGTCCTGGAGCGTCTCCGCGATTCGCCTTCGCTCGGCGACCTGCCGGTCGTCGTATTCACTGGAAAGGAGCTGTCACCGGAAGAAGACGCACGCCTGCACACGCTGGCGCGCAGCGTGGTTGTGAAAGGAGTCGAGTCGCCAGAACGGCTCCTCGATGAGACTGCGCTCTTCCTGCATCGGGTCGTAGCCGATCTCCCGTCGGAGAAGCAAAAAATGCTTGACCGCCTGCACCGATCAGATGACGCTCTGGTGGGAAAGAAAGTGTTGGTGGTAGATGACGATGTGCGGAACATCTTCGCCCTCAGCAGCGTGCTGGAACGTCGCGGAATGACTGTGTTAACCGCGGGGACAGGACGCGAAGCGATTGCAACCCTGGAGTCGACCCCGGAGCTTGCGATCGTGCTGATGGACATCATGATGCCCGAGATGGATGGATATGAAACCATGCAGGTCATCCGGCAGAACAACGCATTCCGCCGCCTGCCCATCATCGCGCTGACCGCGAAAGCAATGAAAGGCGATCGTGAGAAGTGTCTGGAAGCGGGTGCATCCGAGTATTTGGCCAAACCGGTCAACACCGAGCAACTGCTTTCGGCGCTTCGTATGTGGCTGCACAGATAACTCTGGCTCGTATACGAAACGATTTGGCCGCGATGGCAGTTGGAGGCAAGAAAGCACAATGACTCCGAGTGAAAAGGTCAATATCCTGATGGTCGATGATCAACCGGCCAAGTTGCTCAGTTATCAAGTAATACTGGCTGAACTTGGGGAGAACCTGATCAAGGCGACCTCGGGCAAAGAGGCCTTGGAACATCTGCTGAAAACCGACATCGCCGTCGTCCTTATGGACGTAAGTATGCCGGATCTGGACGGCTTCGAATTGGCGGACCTGATTCGTCAGCATCCACGTTTTCAAAGGACAGCGATCATCTTCATTTCTGCCGTATACATGACCGATCTGGATCGGCTGAAAGGGTACCAGCGGGGAGCGGTAGATTACATTTCCGTTCCAGTCATTCCGGAGCTTCTACGGGCGAAAGTCAGCATATTCGCCGAGCTGCATCGCAAGGCTCACCAGTTGGAAATTCTTAATCACGAACTGGAGGCGCGCGTCGCCGAACGAACCGATGAGTTAGAAAGAAGAGCAGAAACGTTGCAACACCTGAACAGCGAATTGGCGCGAAAGAACCAGGAACTCGACGCGATTGTGCGCACTGCTCCAGACATTATCTTCAGTCGACATTCCGATGGCGCCAGGGACTATATCAGCGATCGATTTTATGAGTACACCGGTGCTGCCGCGGGTTCTGCGATTGGCTTCGGTTGGCTCGACTTCGTGCATCCCGAGGACACCGAGCGGAGTATGGCGCACTGGATGCATTGCGTCCAGTCGGGGGACAACTATGAATCCGAATACCGCCTGCGGGGGCGCGACGGACAATACCGCTGGTTCCGGGCTCGTGCCGTTCCAATCCGCGATTTGGAAGGAAACATCGTCAAATGGTACGGAACCTGTTCCGACATCCATGACAGCAAGCTGCTGGAACAATCGATTCGCGACAGCGCGATCGAACTCGAGAGATTGGTCGATGACAGGACCGCCGCTCTACGGCGGCTTTCCGGCCGCCTGATTACCATGCAGGATGACGAACGCCGCCGCATCGCACGAGAACTGCACGACGGCCTGGGGCAGGAGTTGGCCGCGGCCAAAATGATGATGGAAGGAATTCTGAGGACGAAATCAAACCAATCGAGCCAGCGAGCCGCCACCGACGCCAGCGAAACCATCGATCGGGCAATCCAGCAAGTCCGAAGTCTGTCTCACCTTTTGCATCCGCCTCTGCTGGACGAAGTCGGCCTGCTCTCGGCGCTTCAATGGTACCTGGATGGCCTCACCAAGCGCAGCGGCATTGAAACCTCGCTCGATGTCCAGCCGCGCGAGTTCCCGCGATTGGCGGTCGAGTTGGAGACCGCCATCTTCCGCATCATTCAGGAGGCCCTCACCAATGTCTATCGTCATTCAGGAGCGAAGAGAGCGTGGGTCAGCCTCGCGCAACGAGACAGTCAAGTAATGGTGATGATACGAGATAATGGGAAAGGGATCGAAACTCATGTTGCGGAGTTGCGCCCGGGTAGCATCGGCATCGGCATTGGCGGAATAAGCCAGCGGACGAAAGAATTCGGCGGAGAATTGCGACTGAGCAACACTGATCCCGGCACGCTCGTCGAGGTCGCAATTCCTTCCCTCAGCGTTGCATCCCAAAAAAACCATGCAATGCCTTTGATCTCCGCTTGAAAGTCGAAGCGCCACGGGAGAAACGCCGAGCAACCAGGGCCTAGTTGTAAGTTTTAGGCGAACGGAATAATGACGGAGATTCTACATTGTGAATCTCCGAGTTCATTTTCTCATTCCAATACAAGTTGTTGATAGTTAACGATTTATAGCAAGAGGACGGAAGGTCCTCGATTTGCATCTAAGTGCCGCATGCGCCTCCTGAGTCTTCGACTCATCGGCTCTTTGATTCTCGGAATCACTCTGGTTTCGCTATTGTCATCGTATTTCGAGGTCACTTCCGAAATCCGAGGCCAACGACGCGAACTGGAGCGGCGAGCCGAAGTTCTGGGAGAGAGCCTCGCGGAGAATATCGAACCTTACTTCGAAAAAGGTTCTCGCAGAGAACTCCAGCGAATCGTCGAGCGATTTGGTAACCGGCAACACCTGTCTGGCATCGCCATTTACAACAAGCAGGGCGATCCGATCGCCATCACTTCTGGCCTGTTGCAGCAGTTCTCGCATGCGCCGGCGGTAATAGCTACGGCGGAAGCTGAGGACCGTGGCGTGGGCGAGTTCCTTGCCCTCCGTGAAACCTCTGTGCATGCCTATGCCCTGCCTCTTCATCAAAACGGAGAAGTCGCGGGCGGGTTGGCAATTGTTCACGACGCGGCATACATCGGTGCGCAAAGCCGCCGCGTGTGGCGCGAGACATTCTTCCGCATCCTTGAGGAGATGGTCATCATTGTGCTGGCCACGCTCCTGATCGTGCGCTGGACCCTGAATCGACCGATTGCCCGTGCGGTGCAGTGGATGCGCGCTCTCCGCACCGGCAGGGTTTCACCCCCGGCGGTTCCGGACTGGGAGTTATTTCGGCCGCTCGCCGCCGAGATGACTACATTTGCCGAGAGCTTGATTCATGCACGTTCTGCCGCCGAGAACGAAGCTCGGCTGCGCGATGCCGCGGAATCCACCTGGACTGCGGAGCGGTTGGCTGTGCATGTGCGTGGCAAATTAGGCGAGGGTCGTTTGTTCGTGCTCTCGAACCGCGAGCCGTATACGCACACTCACCAGGGGAATTCGGTGCAGGTGATCGTGCCTGCCAGCGGAGTAGTAACTGCCCTCGAACCAGTGTTGCGCGCCTGCGACGGCACCTGGATCGCGCACGGCAATGGCGATGCGGACGCGGAAGTCGTGGACCAGAATGACCGGCTGCGGGTTCCACCGGAGGATCCGCGTTACACCCTGCGTCGCGTATGGCTCAGCAAGGCTCAGGAAGAAGGTTACTATTACGGCTTCGCGAATGAGGGCTTGTGGCCGCTGTGCCACATTGCCCACGCGCGTCCACTTTTTCGCGCTTCCGATTGGGAACACTACCAGGAAGTAAATCGTAAATTCGCCGACGCTGTTCTAGAGGAAATGGACGGCGTCGAAAAACCCGTGATCCTGGTTCAGGACTATCACTTCGCCCTGGTTCCACGCTTGATCAAGGAGAAACGCCCGGACGCGCGAGTGGCCATCTTCTGGCACATTCCCTGGCCCAACCCCGAAGCGTTTGGCATCTGCCCCTGGCAACGGCAATTGCTTGACGGATTGCTGGGCGCGGACCTGATTGGTTTACATGTCCAATCGCATTGCAACAATTTCCTGCAAACCGTGGATCGTGCGCTGGAATCAAGGATCGATTGGGAACATTTCTCGGTAAAGCGCAACGATCATTTCACCATGGTTCGCCCTTTTCCTATCAGCGTGGACTTCGAGGATTTCAACGCGGAACACGCGGCAGCGATCGACGCCTACACGGACCGGGCTGCGCTTCTGAAAGAACAAGGAGCAGAAGCCATCTTCATGGGTGTAGGAGTCGACCGGCTGGACTACACGAAAGGCATTCTCGAGCGCTTTCTCGCAGTCGAGCGGCTGATGGAGCGATATCCGGAGTATCAGGGGCAGTTTACCTTCGTACAGGTGGGTGCGCCCAGCCGGACCCACATCAAGCGCTACCACGACTTTTTGGGAGAAGTCGAGGCCGAAGTGGATCGCATTAACTGGCGGTTCCAGAGCAGCAGGTGGAAGCCGATTGCGTTTTTAAAGCGGCAGCACAACCATCGCGAGATCCAGCGTTATTACCGGGCAGCGGATGTTTGTCTGGTCACTTCACTCCATGACGGCATGAATCTGGTGGCCAAGGAATTCCTGGCGGCGCGGAACGACGAGCAGGGCGCGCTGATTCTGAGTTGGTTCACCGGGGCAGCTCGCGAGCTGCGCGACGCGCTTTTGGTTAACCCTTACGACATCGATCAAACTGCCGAAGCCATCCGCTTCGCTCTGGAAATGGATCCCGAGGACAGAAAGCTGCGCATGCAGCGCATGCGTAAAATCGTCCGGGAAAACAATGTCTACCGGTGGGCGGGGAATCTGATTGGCGAGCTCTGCGATATCCGGGTAGATCGCCCCGTGAAGGTTCGGGAACGATCTCCGCTCGGCCTTCCAGTCGTCTACCAGCCGCATTCGCTGGATGAAGGGGGTTTGATTGCTTGAAACATCCGCGGAATCGCGGGTAGCGCGGTTTCTGGAGGAACTGGCGCAATCCCGCGAGTCCGCGCTTCTCGTTGACTATGACGGCACTCTAGCGCCCATGCGGGTAGAACGCGATCGCGCCTTTCCGTACCCCGGCGTATCTTCTCTCTTACAGGAAATCATGGACTCTGGGCGCACCCGCGTCGTGGTGCTCACGGGGCGGCCAGCCGAGGAAATCGTCCCCCTTCTAGGCCTTTTGCCCCATCCCGAGATCTGGGGTGCGTATGGTTTGCAGCGGCTTAAGCCCGATGGATCCTGCGAAATGCCCCCCGCGAGCGAAGAGATCGTGCAGGCAATGGCGGATGCGGCGCAGTGGGTGAGCGAACTCGAATATAGCAACCTTTTGGAGGTTAAGCCCGCCGGCGTCGTCGTGCACTGGCGAGGATTGGAAGATTCTGTCGCCGCTCGCGTTCGCAGCACCGTTCTTTTGGGGTGGCTGCCCATTGCTGATCGCGCTCACATGACCTTGCACGAGTTCGACGGGGGCGTGGAGATGCAGATGTCGGGTTGCAATAAAGGCGACGCGTTGCGGGAATTTCTGACGAAGGCGAACCCGGGAATCCCAGTCGCTTATCTTGGCGACGACCAGGCCGACGAGGATGCTTTCCACGCCCTGCATAGCCGTGGGCTCAGCATCCTGGTGCGGCCGGAGTGGCGCGAAACTGCCGCGGATGTGTGGCTGCGGCCGCCAGAGGAGTTGATAGACTTCCTGCTGCAGTGGCTGATCGTTTGCCGAAGCGCGGAGTGAGCATTCCACCAGGAGAACCACTGCCCTCACTCTTGGCCATAGACCGTCCTTAGTTAACCACGGGTGCCGGTCGGACGCGCTTCCGCGGAAGAAAACTGGTCCCGCACTCTGTCGCCCATGTCCTGTACTCGTCCCGCGATGACGCTGCGCGTAACTTCGCCGCTGGCAGGGGCGAATATCAAGCCCACCCCAACGCCAACCGCTGCGCCTGCAACAAAGTAAATTGTATTGCCGAGAAGGTTGCTATCCTCGCCGCGAATCGCCCGGGAGGCTCTCAGCACCCGGTCGGATGCCCGCTCGTATTTATCGCGGGCTGCGTCGCGCAGATCTTCAATCTGCCCGGCGGCTCGGTTTCGCGCGCTCTTTGTGGCGGTGTCAGACTGCTCTAGCAAGTAAACGCCGGTGCCGAGAAGTAGCTTGAACAACTTGTTCACATTCATAGATGTCCTTTCGAAACTGCTGCGACTAGTTCTCAATCCTAGGCAAGCGTAGCACCTGAATGTTCTGCGCTGCCATCAAGTCGATGCTGTAGTCATGCGCGATGTTTCAGGTACTCACAGGGCCTTTCTTTTCCCCGCCCAATAAGATACGGCAAAAGTTGTTGCGGACAACCCAAGCATGGAAGTGCACAACAAAGAGGCTGGCACTCTGGGGGAAGCGTTGAGAATCATCGTGAGACGGAAGGATCGTTTGTGGCTAACTTTGCTGGCTTTCTTTGCAGTTACCACGCTGGCATCGTCCTTAGTGCTGGCTGCTCTTCTTGCCGGCGTCACCGTGGCAATTGCAGGCGGCGAAGCTCCTCAAGTGCAGGTTGACACGCAGGTAGACCCGACCATTCCCAGCCAGACCTTTTCCGGCGTGATCACCGACGCGCGTTGTGGCGCCAGACATCGAAATTCGCACCAGAGCGCCTCCGAGTGCGCCAGGGCGTGCGTACGCGACGGTTCGAGATACACCGTCGTAGACGGCGACAAGAATTATGAACTAGCCGGGAATCTTTCGCATTTCGACTTGTTAGCCGGCCAACGAGTTGCCCTGACCGGCGTACTCGACGGAAACACAATCAAGGTGAGTTCGGCGAGCGTGCAAGCATTCGGCGGACATGAGTAGTGACGGGGCACAATCAGCGCACGCTCGTTGGAATTGCACTTGGCGCCTCTCGCTTCCTACCGGTTGCAATTGTGAACTCTAAGGGTTCCGCTGTATTGAAAATGAATCAGAATGTTGTCACGCTTTAACCAATTCAAACTTTCCTGCAGGACAATCTGAACTCTGCGGGCACTCGCTGTGTTCGCTGGAGGTAATGAGGATGCCGGTCCGAATCTTGATCGCAGACGATGACGTGTCTATCCGGCATTTGCTTCGCCGGATGCTGGAAGAACGCCCCGACTGGCAGGTGTGCGGCGAAGCCGCGAATGGCAATGATGCGGTTGTTAAAACCGAGCAACTTGCGCCTGATCTCGCCATCATTGACCTGGCAATGCCCGACAAGAACGGTGTGGAGGCCGCGCGGGAAATCTTCGCCGCCTCCCCTTTGACCGCCATGTTGTTGCTTACCGTGCAAGAAGTATCGGCTGAGTTGGCACGAGTCGCCCGGGAAGCTGGATTTCGAGGAGCGGTGACTAAGGGCAGTGGCCGTGAAGTCGTCGCGGCGGTAGAGACGCTGTTGGGCAAGGGCACGTTCTTTAGCGTCTCGGAATCGTCGAGTGCATCGGACTGACCTCAAATGCCTACGGTATTTACCCGATTGCCCGGCAAAAGGGGTTTCGCTAAGGTCTTGATAGTTTGATTTTGCGCCCTGTGTCGGTGGGTTTCCGCGCAGGCTGAGGCGGTCATGGGTTAGTGTCGGCTCGCCGACGTTCGGACCCTTACGACCGCCTTTTGTATTTAGAGTGGACCGGTCGAAAGGGCATGCGACGTGGAGCGATCTCCGGTATGATGGTGGGAACGGGGCGGTGCGAGTTGAGGAACCATCACACAATAATCAGGCTTTCACTTTCTTTCGATCTCCTCAGGAAGCAATCGATCTAGGGCCCAATTTATGGCGGAACACGAGAGTTTTTGGATCAGTTGGCGCGAGCGGCTGACGGCTCTCCGTAATATACCGCCTGTTCTCGAAATTGTCTGGCAATCCGGGCCGGGGGTAGTGGCGGCGGGTCTGATTTTCCGCTTGTTCGCTTCACTGCTGCCCATGGCGCTGCTGTGGATCACGAAGCTGATCATCGACGGCATCGTGCGCGCTTCGTCCACCCACCAACCCGTGCAACCACGATTCTGGTGGCTGGTTGCGGCCGATTTCGCGCTGGCAGTTTTGGGCACGATTCTGACCCGAATCATTGATTATCTGGACTCTCTTCTCGCCGACAAATACACGCGGCACGTGAGCATTCGGGTTATGAAGCACGCGGCCGAACTGGATATTCTGGCCTATGAGGACCCGGTATTTTATGACCGGCTGGATCGAGCTCGAGTACAGGCAACCGACCGGTTGGGAATGATTCAGTCGATTGGGCGACTGGTCCAGCAGGTTGCGACCGTAGTGTCGTTGTCGATTTCAATCATGCTCTTCTCGCCCTGGCTCATGCTCTTGCTCGTGGCCGGGGTCGTTCCCGCATTTCTTGGCGAAAGCCATTTTGCATTCCTTGGATATGCAAAGAACTTCCGGCAGACCCCGATGCGCCGCCAGATGGACTACCTGCGGATACTGGGTGGCAGCAGAGAGGCGGCGAAGGAACTCAAACTGTTCGGGCTGAATGGATTTCTTACCGAGCGCTTTACCCGGCTGTCCGACGAAATCTATACGGAAAACGTCGCCCTAGCTCGTCGCCGGCTGATCGCCGGTTCGTTTTTGTCGCTCATCGGCACGATGGGCTATTACTCCGCCTACGTATTCGTGATCTGGCGCACCATCGCAGGTGCGCTCAGCATCGGCACTCTGACTTTTCTATCAGGCGCTATCCTGCAGGCGAGCAGCAATATTCAACAGATCTTCTCAACTCTTTCCGGCATTGCGGACCAGGCGCTGTTTCTCACCGATCTGCTTGCATTCTTTGAGATGCAACCCACGATCCGCTCCAAGCCGGATGCGCTGGCTGCGCCGAGGCCGATCGTGCGCGGATTCGAATTCCGCGATGTCTCGTTCCGGTATCCGGGCAGTCCTCGGCTGATTCTCGACCGGATGAATTTCCGTCTCCAGCCAGGAGAGCGAGTGGCGTTGATCGGAGAAAACGGTCAGGGTAAGACCACCGTTGTGAAACTAATCACTCGTCTCTACGATCCGTCAGAAGGGCAAATCCTGCTTGATGGCGTGGATTTGCGCGAGTACAGCCTTGAAGATCTTTATCGTGAAATCGGTGTCATCTTTCAGGATTTCATGCGCTACGAGTTGCCGGCTCGGGAAAATATCGCTGTCGGGCGCGTCGAGGAAATCAACAACCTTGCTTTGTTGCGCGCGGCAGCACGGAAGAGTATGGCGGATAAAGTAATTGGCAGACTTCCCCGGGGTTACGATCAAATGCTGGGCGGCCGCTTCGATGGGGGCCTGGATCTTTCCGGGGGCGAGTGGCAAAAAGTTGCCCTGGCTCGTGCCTACTTGCGCGATGCCCAACTCCTGATTCTCGATGAGCCGACCGCGGCGCTCGATGCCCGCAGTGAGTTCGAGGTTTTTCACCGCTTCGCTGAACTTACAATTGGAAAGATGGCGCTCTTTATTTCTCACAGATTCTCAACCGTGCGGATGGCAGATCGCATCGTAGTGCTCGACAACGGCAAGATCGCCGAAGAGGGGAGTCACGACCAATTGGCAAGTATGGGTGGCCGTTACGCTGAAATGTTTGAAATGCAAGCCGCCAGCTATCGCTAGGGAACTAACGGAATGCCGCAAAACGTCCATCTGGAAATAATTGGCGACGAACCCGAACCTCCTTTCGAGTCCTCAGGAGAAACGGGGAACGTGCAGACTTTGCGCGCAAACGCGTCGGAGTTGGCACGCAATTTGTCGTGGCTGCCGAGCGAGACCTCGTCCCGCGTCTTGGTTGAGCGTTGTCAGCGGTTATCCAAAGCGCTTAAACCCGTGCTGGCTGGGCTTGAGTCGCGTTTACCAGGTGCGGCTTTTTCCGACGACTCCCGCTGGTTGTATGACAACGTGCACCTGATCATCTCTGAACTTGAGAGTGCGGGCGAAATCTTCAAGCTCCGCCGTAAAATTCCGCATGTCCGCACCGGCGCTGGCGTCGTGATGCCGCGAGTTGCTGCCGTGACGGAGGCGTTCCTGGTCGCAACGGCATACCAGTTTAGTGAAACAACGTTCACTGCTTACATCGAGGCCTTTCAACAGCAAACAGTTCTCAAAATGAAAGAGCTGTGGGTGCTTGTGCCAGCGCTCCAGTTGGTTTTGCTGGAGCAGATCGCGGTTCGAGGCGCCCAACTAGTGGCCGATCCAGTGGGATCATACGGCGTGGGCGTATGCGTGCGCAGTCTCCGCGATGTGAGCCACACCTGTTGGAAAGAAGCACTGGAACCACTGATTGCGTTTGATGCCATTTTGCGCGAAGACCCAGTGGGCGCGTATTCGCGAATGGATTTTGAAAGCCGCGATCTATACCGGAACCAACTTGTGGAGATCGCGGAACACTCCGACTTCACCGAGATGGAAGTCGCGCGCGAGTCACTCACTCTCGCGCGGGAAGCCCATCAACGAAAAGACGGAGACCCGCGTGTGGCTCTGCGATGTTCGCACGTTGGATACTACCTCCTCGCGGAGGGAACCGCCGCGCTGTACGAGAGAGTGGGTTTCAGGCCTCCGCTCCGCGAACGTATATCGGCAGCCCTGCGCAGCTACCCCGACGAGTCTTATCTCACCACAATCATGCTGATCACGTTGGCCATGACGTCGGGGATCGTTCTGCTGCTGATTGATTCGCAAGGATCGCTGGGACTGGTTCTGTTCTCGATGCTAGCGCTGTTTTTGCCATGCTCACAAGCTGCGATTCAGCTGACGAATTACCTGATCACGTTGTTGCTCGAGCCCAAGATTCTTCCAAAGCTTGACCTGTCGGAAGGAATTCCGGGCGACTGCGTCACGTTCGTGGCTGTTCCCAGTCTGCTACTGGATCAGGCGCAGGTTCACAGGTTGATTGATGACCTTGAAGTGCGGTTTCTTGGCAATCATGATCGCAATATCCATTTTGCGCTCCTGACGGATTTACCCGATTCGCGCTCGGAGCCTCGAGAAGATGATCCGCTGGTCGACTTGTGCGCAGAATTGATAAGCGGATTAAACGAGAAATATAAAGACCGTGGGATGGGATCTTTTCTTCTCTTCCATCGCCATCGCGTCTACAACCCGCGAGAAGAAGCGTGGATGGGTTGGGAGCGCAAGCGCGGCAAGCTGATGGATCTGAACCGGCTGCTGCGCAATCAATACGACAGCTTTCCGATCAAGGTCGGAAATCTTTCTATTCTGCCGCAGGTTCGGTTTGTAATTACGCTCGACTCGGACACTGAATTGCCGCGAGGGTCGGCGCACCGGATGGTGGGCGCGATGGCCCACCCTTTAAACCGGGCGATCATCGACCTGGAAAGGAACATCGTCGTCGCCGGCCACGGCATCCTGCAGCCGCGTGTCGGAGTGAGCGTGCAAAGCACCGCGCGCTCGCGGCTGGCAAACATCTATTCGGGAGAAACCGGATTCGACATCTACACTCGGGCAGTTTCCGATGTCTATCAGGACCTGTACGGCGAAGGCATCTTTGCGGGGAAGGGAATCTATGAGGTTGACACCGTACGGCAAGTGCTTGATCGCCGGTTCCCGCGCAACGCACTGCTGAGTCACGATCTCATCGAAGGCGCCTACGCGCGGGCGGGCTTGGCGAGCGACATCGAGGTAATTGAAAGCTACCCTTCCCACTACAGCGCTTACAACCGTCGTAAGCATCGCTGGTTGCGGGGCGACTGGCAGATTGCCGGATGGCTGCTGCCGCGCGTTCCAGATGAGTCAGGACGCCGCGTTCCCAACCCCATCTCGATCGCGGCCCAGTGGAAGATCCTGGACAATCTCCGTCGCAGCCTGGTTGAACCCGCCACCTTATTATTGTTCGTGCTCGGGTGGGTCGTGCTGCCCGGCGCTCCCGTCTATTGGACGCTAGCGACCATCGGCATTTTGATTGTGCCCACCTGGTGCCAGTTTGTGTTTGAGTTGATTCGCGCTGCGGTGAAACGCAAATCAGTGATCGCTCGCGATGCTGTGGCCGCATTTTTTGCGGCGAACGTCAACGTTTTTCTGACTCTTACATTCCTCGCACACCAGATGTTACTTTCCCTGGATGCGGTAGTGCGCACGCTGGTTCGACGCATGGTCACGCGCCAGCGGCTTTTGCAATGGGAAACCGCCGCGGAAGCGGAAATTGGCGGTTACAAGGAAACACCACTCGACAGCTATTTGAATTGGACCGCCGCGCTTGCATTGGCATTAGGGCTCCTGGTGTGGTTTGTGCGTCCCAGTGCGCTTCCCGCGGCGCTGCCAATCCTGTTGCTATGGGCGTCCAGTAAACTGCTGTCACGATGGCTGAACCGGCCGCCGCGGCCTTTGCGCGGCGAAGTGCCCGAAGAGGATGAACTCCTGCTTCGCCGTGCTGCGCTCCGCACCTGGCGATATTTCGCGGAGTTCAGCACCGAAGAACACAACTGGCTGGTCCCGGACAATGTGCAGGAGGAACCTCCTTCCATTGCCGCTCGAATTTCGCCCACAAACCTCGGTTTCCTTCTTAACGCCCGTCAGGTCGCATGCGAGTTTGGCTATCTGACAATCCCCGAGTTTGCGCAACAGACGCTTCGCACTCTGGCTACCATGTCGAAGCTGCGGCGGTATCGCGGGCACCTGCTCAACTGGTATGACACTAAGTCTCTGGAGCCCCTCGCGCCTGAACTCGTCTCTTCTGTCGACAGCGGCAATTTGCTGGCTTCACTGTGGACTCTTCAGCAGGGCTGTTTGGATCTTCTGACTCGCCCAGTGATGCACAGCTGTATGTCCGACGGTTTTCTGGATCATCTTCGCATTCTGGTTGATCTGCACGCTTTGCCAGGAAAGAGCCTCTCGTCCTTTCATCGGGCGACCAAGAAAAAGAAGTGGCTGCAATGCCTTTTGAATATCCCTGAAGAATTTATCGAGGAGGTCCGTCAAAAGCCGGCTCCGTCCAAGCATGTGAAAGACGCGCAGTGGTTCTCAAATGAAGCGCGCTCGCGGCTGGAGAAGGTTGAGATGACGGTCCGTTCCTACGCTCCGTGGCTGCTGCCGGAGTTTGCTTCGTTGTGGGATGACCCGGCTATCAACGTGACGTCTGCAAGGGAGCTCCCCACGCTTGAACGAATGCCCGAGTTTATCGACGCTCTTGCTGTTCGTCTGCGGTTCGTCGCTTCGACGTGCGCCGGAGAGCAGAATCCTTTGTTCCAGCGTCTCCAGGCATTGCTTCCAGAGGCGCGCTCCAATGCGCTGCGCCTGATAAGAGATCTGCGAGCGATCGCGAGTACCGCGGGCAATCTTACCAATGAGATGGATTTCCGCTTTCTCCTGAACCAACGCAAGCTGCTGTCGGTCGGATTCGATGTCACCACCCAGCAAGTGCATTCCGCCTGCTACGACTTGCTTGCCACCGAATCGCGCACGGCTGTATTCACGGCGATTGCCAAGGAGGATATACGCCAGGAGAGCTGGTTTCTACTTGGCCGCACGCATACTCTCGATCAGGGGCGTCCTGTCCTGCTTTCATGGACCGGCACCATGTTTGAGTACTTGATGCCGCTTATCTGGATGCGTACCTACCCGAATACGCTTCTGGAACGCTCAGCCAGCGCGGCTGTGCGGTCGCAACAGGCGTACGCGTTGAGCCGGCATATCCCGTGGGGCATCTCAGAATCGGCTTACTTCAGAATGGATGAGGCCGGAAATTATCAATACTATGCGTTTGGTATTCCTCATCTCGCACTTGGCAAACATGAACTGAATGCGATTGTTGTCTCCCCGTATTCGACGTTTCTGGCCCTGCACACCTGCGCTTCGGACGCCCTGGAAAATTTGCATAGAATGTATCGCGACGGATGGATGGGAGCATATGGGTTTTATGAAGCTGCGGATTTTTCCAACCACCGTTCGTGGCGGCATCGCTATCAACTCGTGCGCTGTTGGATGGCTCACCATCAGGGCATGAGTTTACTTTCTATCGCCAATTTCCTTCGCGACGGCGTCGTGCAGCGCTGGTTCCACAGCGAGCCGCGGGTGCAAGCGACGGAGTTGCTGCTGCATGAGAAGCCGGTTGCCCACGTCCGCGCGACCCGTGCAGGCTACGGAGTCAGTGCCGCATGAAACCAGCCGGGAGAGCTGGAGCTCAACATTCAATTAGGTGGCCTGTAGCCTGATTTCGTCCTGCTAAGAAAGCGCGTGATGCGAAATTATTATGCAGTCCAGACATTCGTCCTGTTCATCGGAACGCTTGTTCAGAGCGTGCCTGCGATGAATGCTCAGGTCAATCCGAAACGTGACGTCATCGTCGTGGACGCGAACGCTCCCGCGCATCCCTTCCCGCACTTTTGGGAGAAGATGTTCGGTTCCGGGCGCGCAGTGCTCACTTTGCGTGATAGCTACCGACGCGACTTGCGCGAGGTAAAGCAAGCCACAGACTTTGAATACGTCCGCTTCCACGCCATTTTTCACGATGAGGTAGGCCTCTATGATGAGGACAGCCAGGGGGATCCACTCTACAATTTCTCCTACGTCGACCAGATCTATGATGGTCTGCTTGCCAACGGCGTGAAGCCGTTCGTTGAGTTGAGCTTCATGCCGCGAAAGCTGGCCGCTCAGAACAACCTGCACAGCTTTTGGTACAAGCCGAGCGTTTCTCCTCCAAAGGATTGGGCTAAGTGGGCCGGCCTTGTTTCCGTGTTTACAAAACATCTTGTCGACAGGTACGGCATCGACGAGGTTGCGCAATGGTATTTTGAAGTGTGGAACGAACCGAATCTCGATTTTTGGGCCGGGGAACCCAAGCAGGCAAGCTACTGGGAACTTTACGATCATGCCGCGTGCGCAATCAAGAGCGTGAACCCGCGGCTTCGAGTAGGAGGACCTGCGACCGCACAAGCCGCATGGGTGGATGCTTTTATCAAACATTGCGTCGACAATAATGTTCCGGTCGACTTCGTCTCAACTCATGTCTATGGCGACGATCTGGCTCGGGATGTCTTCGGGACTGATGAGGTCATTCCACGCGACAAAATGGTTTGTCGCGCAGTCGATAAAGTTCACAATCAAATCGAAGCTTCAAGCATGCCGCGCTTGCCTTTGATCTGGAGCGAGTTTAACGCCACTTACAAAAACATGCCCGAGGTTACGGACTCGACTTATATGGGGCCTTGGCTGGCCGACACCATCCGTCAGTGTGATGGCCTGGTCAGCATGATGTCGTATTGGACTTTCTCCGACGTGTTCGAAGAGCAAGGCGTGGTGAAAACGCCTTTCTACGGCGGTTACGGACTGATCGCCGCGGGCGGCATTCCAAAGCCGGCTTACAACGCTTTCAAGCTGCTGCACAAGCTCGGAGATCAGCGCATTGCGCTCGATTCCGATTCCGCCCTACTTACTCGCAGGCGCGATGGCGCCTTGGTGCTTGCGGTGTGGAATTACGCTCCGCCCGGCCAGTCGGGTTCGCCGAGGACCGTCACTCTGCAGCTAAAGAATACGAAACTACGGCGAGCTACTATCGCACTGTTGGATCGCGAACACGGCGACTACCATTCCGCCTACGAAAAGATCGGTTCACCCCAATATCCCACGCAGGCCCAAATCCGGGAGCTGCGCAAGGCCACTGAACTCCCCGACCCGGAGACTCGCGGCCTGAAGAATAATGAGTTGACCATCGCGCTGCCCGCGCAGAGCTTGGCAGTCATAGAACTGAAGTAACGGAAGCTGTCACTCCCCGAAGAAGCATGAACCGCGGCCACTATTCTGTGGGCTTTGTTTCCGAGGCATGGGAGGGTTTGAATCCAGCGCGCTCCATGCCGCGCAGCGCCTCCGGATTCTTCATGAACGTTTCCCAAACAAATCCAGTACGCGCGTTTTCTGCCATCAGCATGGTGATCCCCGTGTCGATGCCAATCACATCCGTGTCATACCAGTTTTTCAGCGGATTGAGCGCATTCACGAATCCGTATCGGCTCCATGTAGCTCCGTAATGATTCCTGATGTTTTGCAGGACGCGCATCACAGGCTGCGGCAAGAAGGGCAGGGAACCCGCCGAAGCGCTCGGAACAACGGTTCCATCAATCGGTCCCATCGACGGCGGCCCTCCCCAAATCACGTAGCCCTTCTGCGAATCCGAAGCCGTAATACCCCACAGATCGTCGCTGTAATCCGGAAACTGCTTTGCCAGTTCCAAACAGAATCGGCGATGGACATCGGTGGCAATCATCGAGTTATGAAAATAGTCCGCATACTTGTCGCGTTTGCCGCGGAAATCAAACCAGGCCTGAGAGTATTGATGGACGAATAGAGGCGCGAACGAACCGATGTACCGAAGGCCATCATATTCAAACGTGCTTCGCTTCCAGGCATTCCAGGTTTCAACCCGCAAGGGATAAGCAGCAGAGCCGAGTCCCAGCAGGTACATCATCATCAGCTCGCTGTAGTTGTCCCATCGGTACGGCAGGAAACCAATTTCGGGGGTCCATCCGTGCGGCAATAATGACGTGTCCTCCGAAAGCCAGGTCCAATCCACGCGATTAAAAATCTCGTACGCCAACAGACTGATTTCCGAATGCTGGAAGTGTTGCCGGCAGGTAAGGATCCCACAAAGCAAAATGGCTGTGTCGACGGATGACACTTCGGAATCCCAGACTCTCTCGCCAGTGTTGATATTGGCGAAGTGGTAGAAAAATCCTCGATGCGTCGGCAACTTTTTCCATAAGAAGCGCAAACTGGCTACGACGCGCTCGCGTGCCTCCGCCAAAGACACATAGCCACGCTTCTGTCCGATGCAGAGTGCGGTCAGCCCAAAGCCAGTTGCCGCGATGCTCGCCACAACCCCGGTGTCATTGGTGCGCACGTTGCATCGATCCTTCACCATGCCGGTTTGCGGGTTGGCTTGTTCCCAGAAAAAAAGAAAATTTGCTTTCTCCAGTTCCTCCAGGAGTTGGTCGTCGGCCTGCGAAATATATGTTTGGGTTGGGGCGCTTGCTGGCTTAGGGTGTTGTTCCGGCGATGCAGCGAGAAGGGACGAAACACCCCACGTGAAGGGCAGGCAGACGCCCAGCCTGGACAACTGCTTCAGCAGATCCCGGCGGGATAGACCCTCAAGTCCGAGATCGTTCTCGCGATTCACGTACACTCAGTGAATTTTAGACGATTTCAGGCCCAGCGTCAGATGAAGGAACCGCAAGTAGCAAAAAGAATCCGGATCCCGGCAATCTAGGGTTCGCGGAATCTTGCATCCAACTAGTTCACAACACGATTGTCATAGAATATTGAACTACGGTGACAGGATGACCCGAGGACGGAAGATTGCCATTTGGGCTGTTGTCGTTGCAATTCTCGTCGGTGCGCTCGCTGCGATCCTGATTGCGATTCACAGGGCGCAACCCATAACCATTAAGGGAGCGGTCCTGAGTCAGGACGCCGATCCGCAGAAGCAATTGCCCATCGCCGACGTTGAAATCGTAGGCACGGACGGTTCGACGGTCAGCAGTTGCAAGTCTGATTCGTCAGGTTTCTTCAGTCTGACCCTGCGCCGGGGACTCAGGCGGCGTCAGGCCGTCACCTTGCGATTCCGGCATCCGGGTTACCAACCCCTCGACCTCAATGAATATGTTGGAGACAAAATATACCTCGCTCGTATGGTGCCTGTCTCTCATAGAACCCCGGTGACATCCGATCACCCCGAAGTCACGGTTTCCAACGTTCGAGTACGGTACTCCGTAAAAGCCACCACCGAGGCTGATGTCGGCAGCGCCGTGAAAACATTCCAGGTTGCGAACGTCGGCAACGTGGCCTGCAAAGGCCGCCATCCGTGCTCGCCCGACGGAAAGTGGAAGGCCGCCTTGAGCTCTACGTCGTTGGACGCGGGAGAAGGAAACGAATTTCGCAATGCCAGAGTTTCCTGCATCGCGGGACCGTGTCCCTTCACAAGAGTTGAGTTTGAAGACCTGTCGCGCGGCGGCCGGACGGTGAACGTGTCGGTGCGGGATTGGTCGGACACAACTACCTTCCTGGTGGAGGCCGAGGTGGTCCACCCTATGGTCAGCGATATTGTGCGCGAGTCGTATCCCGTGATTTTCGGTCAGGCGCTGAATTTCAGTTTGCCGGCCTCAGCGGAGGGCCCAAGTATCGAAGCTGAGATCAACGGAGACTCGATTGTTTTCCCGCTGGGGCCAGATCTCTTCCTAAGCTGGGCTGATTGCCACGTCAGAGTTGAGAAGGATCAATCAAAAGCCTATCGCTGCGAACTCAAGTCCGGTTATCGGTTTCGATAAGTGATTCTGTGCCTTGGGCTCAAGGTTTATGTCAAAAGAGTCCATCCGTCTGGCTAGTGGCTGGTGGCTCCGCTGTTATTGCTGACTATCAGACTAGAGACGTTCACAGGCTCGAAGTCACCCAAGGTGAGACTTGTAAGGCACGCAAGATCGTTATCGTTCCAGCGGGCGTCGGGTGTCCCGATGAGGCCTCCGCTGTCTCCGTTGTCGGCTAGAATAATTCCATAGTTTCGGAACGCCGTGATGATAATCGCCGCTTGCGGACTCGTGGAGGCGCAAGATGGAGTCGCGACGGAAGCCTTGAGTCGATAGATCTCGCCAGCGGGGCCGGACATGGTGCAACTTGCGGGGGGAGTAGATTGCGAGATTTCCGATTCCGTCGGAATGGAGCCACCTCCGGAAGCCGTGCAACTCCCCACGCCCGCAGTTTGCGTAGCCGGCCAGACCCAGTAGTTCAACATATGATTGAGCGTGAATCGAATGGGATGCTGAATGGTACCTTTCGGTGCGCTGGGCGTGCCGCTGCCGATTACCTCGTCGGCATTGGCGAGCAGCGGCGCCACTGGAAGTCCGGCGGCATCGGATGTTCCATTCCCCTGCGGTGTCAGGTTATTCGAAGACGCGTTGGGCCAAAGCGCGTTCGAGGAGTCGGTCCAGGGTCCGCCTTCATAAATCCCCTGCCACATTTCGTAAAGCGCCGGGTTCTTTCCCCCGCCTGCTTCTACGTAGACCAAAACGTGTCGATCTCCCTGCGAGTTGCTCGTGCCTTCGACCGGAGCATTCGCTGGAATTGGAGCAGACGTAAAGTAGGACTGATATAAGGTGGTCGTGATCGCCACGTCCGCCTGGTTGTAAGGAACTTCAATGGCCGGGATTCCATTTGGAAATGGAGCATTCGAATTGTTCCCGAAGAATGGCTTGACTGTGGCCGGCAAATAGCCGCTGTACATCGGCGCCGCCGGGGACGTATCGATGGGCAGACTGGTCGTGGCTGCGTCCACTCGATGGTGAAAAATAGAAGTCGACGGAAAAATGTTCGCCAGAAACGCATTATTGCCGTTGATCGCGATGCTGATGTTCTGCGTCGCCTGGGTATTTGTCGAATCCGTAACCACAAAGACGGGCGCGTAGGTGCCTTGACCGCCGATCAGTGAACTGCTGAGGTTCCCCGTGCTCGCGTTGAGAGACATCCCCTCAGGCAACGGAGGAAAGTTGGAATTCGTGCTCACGGAATAGGTGTAAGGCGGAAACCCGCCGTTAGCCACGATTTCGCAGCCGCCATACGCCGCCCCTTGTGTTCCGCTCGGACACGAGGTGGTCGTGATCGTCAACGCCCCACCGGCAGCTCCCACGCTGACCTTTGCAGTGGATGTGGCCGACCCAGAGGCATTGGTAGCGGTCAGCGTGTAGGTGGTCGTCGCCGTCGGACTCACGCTCGTCGATCCGCTCGCGGAAGCAGACGTGAATGTTCCCGGCGTGATCGCAATACTCGTCGCTCCCGCTGCCACCCAACTCAGTGTGGTGCTTGCGCCTGAGTTGATGCTGGTCGGACTTGCCGTAAAGGAAGTGATCGCGGGCCCGGAACCTTTTGCAGATGATGAGCTCGACGAACTTGTGCCGCAACCCAGCAGCGCTACACCAGCGAACAGAATCAGGACCAGCGTGTAAAGACGCAGTCGTGAAGAATTGATCCCCCGGGAGCTAATCGCATTTCTGCAAAACCAGTCACTTGTGCTCATGCATAATCCCTTCGTTGCCGTACGGGATCGTTACAACGCACTGATTCCCAGCAAATTCAGTCTATTGGCCCCGCCGTCGCAGGTGTAGCTATCCGTGGTCGTAGCCCCTTGGACCAGCGGCGGAGTGCCGCTTGCCCAATGTTGAAAGCGGCGGATGTGTTTGTGCTCATGGATTCTTCGTTGCTGAATTGGGCAAGATCGAAGGTGGGAGCGCTGTCAAGTCCAGATTGTGCATCACCACGATTTGCCACTGTTCGGAATTCTTCTCCATTGTGAAACTCAACAAACCCCGACGATCGGGCCGTGGATTTCCTTGCGCATCCGTCGCGCCCGTCATTTCCCAATGGACATCCACGGCCGCTACATCGGGACGGATGAACCGGGTTTTGATGGCTGAGTAGCTCTGGTGACTGTTCTTAAAGATGCTCGCGAACATCGGCGCGTGGAACTCTTCAATTTTCGATCGTCCGCTCGCGCCTTCGCCCCTCACATTGGTGAAGTCGGCGTCCTCGGCGAACACTGCCGCAAACGCCTTCGCATCATGCCGGTTCCACGCGTCCACGAACCGGTCGATCACCGCTACGATTGCTGGTTGGTCGGTTTCGCCTTTTGTCTGGCCTCGCGCGGTCAAAGGTAATGCTAGAGCAATCGTCAGGCCGGTCAGTAGAAGGTTCCAGTTGAAAGATGTGTCTCTCATAGTGTCCTCCGATTTTGTAGCGGCTCGCCGCCTTGCTGATTGTTGAAGAGCGAGAAAGTCATGCTGACCACTCCGCCAAGCATATTGCCACCGTTGTCGGTGGCGACATTGGATGTCTGCATCAGCGCGGAACTTAGGAAGATGCGGAGCCGCTGCTCGCAGTCTACGCGGCTATGGAAAGAGCCCGCGACAGGAATCCGATGACGATGCAACCGATTTCGAAGCCTCATCGAGACATCTCCTTATGAAAGTTTGGAGCCGGCCATCTGACCAAAATTGGGACCTCAGGGACCAACAACGCTGGTCAGCTTGTTGTTTATGCCCATGACCACGCATACGACCTGCCCAGTGCCCGTGCCCAGCGGCGAACACGCGGGAGTGCCGATCCCGGCTCCGCCGACCAAGGTCCAGCCCGACCATCCAGAGCCGTTGAAAACGTCGGAAAAAAGGGCGCTGTTGTAGGCGACGCCGACACCGTACACTGCGCAGACCAGCTCGCCCGCGGCCTGTGATGTACAACCGGCGTTCTCGCTCACCTCTCCACCCAAACCACCTCCGTAGCCGCTCCAGTCGTTCAGATTCCAACCGCCTCCGTCAAAACGGGTACCGAAAATCCCCAGGCTCGCGGCACCTTGCACGAAGCAAGCAACATTCCCGTCCGAGTTCATGGATGTGCAATCGGGCTCGCCGCCAGCAACTCCGACGATATTGAGGAATCCTTCCCAGGCACCAGCGGCGTAGCGATTGACCAGCGTGGCGTAACCGGTCGTATACACCATACAAATCACGCCGTTGTTGTTGTCGGTAGTGCAGCTTGGCGCAGAGGTGGCAGGGGTCGTAAGTTTGGCGAATGTGCTCCAATCCGCACCGTTGTAGACGGACCATGCGAGACCGCCGGAAGCACTTCGGGCAGCGCACAGCACTTTCCCTGTCGTGTACTGCGCACAACTTGGCGCCGAATACAGCGCCCCCGTCACCTTGGTTGGGTTGCTCCATACCCCGCTGCTGAAGACCGTTACCTGGAGGTCGCCATTGGTTGCAGTTGCTGCGCAGTACACCTTGCCGGCTCCATCGTTCGTGCAGCTTGGATCGGAGCTGACGGTCCCGGGCAGGATCTTCCACGTTCCCCAGGCTGTCCCGTTGAATTCATTGACCATGATGGCGGACTTGCTGCTCCGCACCGCGCAGGCTACGTGTGCGGTCGAGACAGGAGCGCAAGATGGATTGCCGATCCCAGTGGCATTTCCGGTCGAAATGAAATTACCCCAAGACCCCCATGCCAATGGAGACAATCCCAGCAGAGTAAATAAACCGATCTTCGCGATACGCATCATCATTCTGGATTTCATGTTCTCTCCTCTTTTGTTCGCTCCCGGAAAATGAGGGCGTGTGTTTTTCTGTCTTACTTAAATAGGCGCAAACCACGGGCCGGAACTATCACGTTGAGAAACAAATTTAAATGCGACCCCCGTAATGCGGCAGGCTCAACAGGCGATTACGGGGGCAGGGTTGGGAAATGTTACTTAGTCGCGGTTTGGGCGTCTTCGTCCGCGCTGTCCACGCGCATGCCACTGCTGCCTATGTTCGCTGGCACGTTATTGCCTCCCATATTTAGGACGGACACAACGGTGCGAAACTCGCGTCCCTGGTTTACAACAACGAGTTCCAGGTCAATCCACCCGCCGCTCTTGTAGTTAATCCTGGCGTTCCCGGTGCAGTCGGAGTTGACCTTATAAGTGCCGGTCTCGCCCGTCTGAAATTTGGAAGACTGGTTAGTGCCGTCGATCACGACAAAATCTACCTGCGTGAACTTTCCGTTTCCATCGAAATTGGTCATCGCGACTCCGTTTTGGGGTAGCACGACGCCGTTCCCGGGCAGAATTTGGCCGGAGATGGTTTGGCCATACTGGCCTTTGAGCGACGCATTCGAGCACGCTGCCGCCTGCGCCGGGGATGCTGCCACGAGTGTCAAGCAGGCTACCGCTGCCGCTAATGTTGCTTTGCAGAGCGTTCCTTTACAGAATCCGGTTTTCATTTTCTTGCCTTTTCGAAGATTAATTTTCTGGGCCATCAGACCTCAGTTGTTCGTTCGAGTGGCAGATTGACGTAACTCAGCGAAGTTGGCAATGGCGTGTACCTGACGATTCGCTTACTTCTTCGTTACTCCGCAAGCTGCTGAAACACAGTTGTTTGTCGCTGCCGGACGGAGTCCCTGTAGAATGTTTTCTCCTTATATAGGTGGTGGCGACATGCCCGCGGACGTGGTGAAATTCGGGGATGGCATTGAACTCGACCGCAACGCCTACGAACTGCGCCGCGCCGGCCGGGCTTTAAAACTTGAGAGAATCCCGCTCGATATTTTGCTGCTGCTGGTCGAGCGCGGAGGAGGCCTCGTATCCCGAGAAGACATTGTCGCGAAGATCTGGGGTAAGGACGTTTTCCTGGATACCGATAACAGCATCAACTCCGCAATCCGTAAGATTCGGCAGGTTTTGAAGGATGATCCAGAAAACCCAGTCTTTGTACAAACGGTCACTGGGAAAGGGTATCGATTCATCGCAACGGTGACGGAGAACGGCGTGCCGGGTAGACAGCAGGAGGACGTTCGCAAGTTCGCGGTTAACACTCCAGTACTCGAACCCGATCCAGGCATTTCCCCTGGCCGAGTTGAGAAACCACTCCAACTGAGCAACGCTGAACTCGATGGAGTTCCATCAACATTCTTTTCTTGGAAGTTGAGATGGATGTTCCTTTTGGCCTCGCTCGTTTTGCTTCTGGCCGCCGGTGCTTATGTGATGCACGTGCGGGCGCGGTCAAACTTCACCGCTGCGCAACGCCGAGTGATGCTGGCGGTGCTACCCTTTGCCAACCTGAGCAACGACCCGGAGCAGGAGTATTTTAGCGACGGATTAACGGAAGAGACCATTACAGATTTAGGCGAACTCAACCCGGAACGGTTGAGCGTGATCGCGCGGACGTCGTCCTCGTCCTACAAACACACCAACAAGACAATCGCGCAAATCGGGCATGAATTGGGAGTGGATTACGTTCTAGAGGGTAGCGTCCGGCGGGAGGGTGGGAGCGCTCGCATCAGCGCCCAACTGATTCGGGTCAAGGACCAAGTGCATCTGTGGGCCCACAACTATGACCGCGAAACCGGTGGACTTCTCGCGCTGCAGAACGAACTGGGTAAGGCGATCGCTCAGCAGGTTCAGGTGAAACTCGCCCCGCCTTATGCCGGCCGGTCGACCAATAAGTACGCCCCAAATCCCGAGGCTTACGAGCTCTACCTCAAAGGGCGTTTTTATCTGAACCAGCGGACCTTCCCGGAGATCGATAAGAGCACGGAATATTTTCAACGCGCCATCGAGAAAGATCCCGGTTTTGCGTTGGGCTATGCAGGGCTTGCCGATTCCTACGTGGCGAACGCGATTCGATCCCCGCAGGACTTCTACCCAAAGGCCAAGGCAGCGGATTCCAGGGCACTAGAGCTGGACGACGACCTCGCCGAAGCCCACGCGACATTGGGAGCGGAAAAAGCAGACTTCGAATATGACTGGCAAGGTGCCGAGCAGGAGTTCAAGCGAGCGATCGAACTCAACCCGAACTATGCGGAGGCGCACTTTCGCTATGCGTGGGCTTACTTAACGCCGCTCGGCAGATCAGAACAAGCCATCGCCGAAATGAAGACGGCATTGCAGCTTGATCCCTTCTCCAGAATCTACAATACCGTTTTTGGGCTGACATATTTCTATGCCCGGAAATATGGCCTGGCGGAGGAACAATTCAAAAGGGCGATCGAATTAAATCCTGACTTCTTCGTCACCCACTACCACTTTGCTTGGCTGTACTCCCAAGTCGGACAGTATCCGAATGCCATCAGCGAGATCACGAAGGGACGGTTCCTTGCAGGCGACCATCGCGTGAAAATTGCCGCGTCTGAGGAGATCGCGCTCAGAAAGGCATTCGCAGCAGAAGGAGCCAGGGGATTCTGGCAGCAAATGCAGAAGGAAACGGTGAAACTCGATACCGAAATCGGAGAGTTTGACCTCCCGCAAGTTTATGCCCGGCTCGGAGAAAGCGAAAAAGCGTTGGCAGAACTAGAGAGCAACTATGAAGAACGGAGACCTCTTGGAACGCTTTTGAATGTCGATCCTGCTTTTGATTCGCTGCGATCGGACAAGCGATTCGGGGATCTCGTCCGGCGGATGGGGCTGACGCCGAACGCCAAGGGCGAGTAGAAAACAGAAGCCGATGGCATTTCCTGTCGACATGAAAGTTCCCCAAGACCCTTTTTCATCCGGAGGTTTTGGCCAGATCGCAAACACAAGCGGCCTTCTTACCGTCTCAAGCAGTTGCAGACCCCACTCCAATAGATCCAGCCGCAAAATAAACGAAATTCAGTAAAATGCTCAATAATCTACCCAACGTTGTCAGAGCTCAATGTGCCGCTATAGAATGGAGCGCCGCGATTCGGTAATACTGGAAACAGGAACCATATTTTCTACTCAAGTCTCCTGCGTGAATGACAGCGTGGAGTGTCGTTTCAGGGATGACAATTGCACGGCGATTTTGATGGCCACGCTACAACTTCCACACTAGGTTCGCGCCCCATGTCCCAGTCCCCAAACCCAGCCGCACCGCAACAGGTGGCGCCCCTGCTTGCGTTGGCCACTCAGTTTCTCAGGGCCGGGAGGCCAGCCGATGCGATCACGCCGTTGCGCGATGCGGCGCTGCTACAGCCGTCCAATGCCATCATCCAGCACGATCTTGGCCTCGCCTGCCTCGAAGTCGACCGCATACCCGATGCCATCGTGGCATTGCAGCAGGCCGTCGCCAGCAACCCGCGTTACGTCGATGCATATTTCCGCCTGGGAATCGCCCTTGAGAAGTTTGGCAACATCGGCGGGGCGCTCGCAGCGTACGACCGCGCCACTCAGCTGCTGCCATCCCTGACCGAGGCATGGTTCCGCGCCGGCGCCCTGGTTTACACGCTGGGCCATGTCGGCGAGGCGATCGGCTGTTTCCGGCGCGCGGCGGCAACCGGAGGTAGGTCCAGCTTCGGCCGCCTTGGCAAGGCGCGGGCGCTGGTGATCGAGGATCGCAATCAGGAAGCTGAACAGGTATTGCGCGAGATGCTGGTGGCCGATCCGAGGAACGCCATGGCGTATGATCTGCTGGGCAGCGTACTCTCCGAGTTTGGCCGCTTCGAGGAGGCCCGTGCGTGCTTCGAGCGGACGGTCGCGATCGCGCCGCTGCTGGCGGGAAGCTACTACGATCTGGTCCGGTGCCGCCCGGTCACGAGCGGTGACAAGGATCTACTGCAAGAGATGCAGTCCGCCTTTGCCACGCCGGGACTGGAATTGGGCCAACGCCAGCGGCTTCACCTCGCGATTGGCAAGGCGGCGGAGGACCTTGGCGATCACGCTCTGGCCATGCACCATTTCGACGCCGCGGACGCCGTGCGCCGCGGCGCTGCGTCGTTCGACTCGGCCGCGTTCTCCATCGAGATCGACCAACTGATTGCCCGCTGCACACCGGAATTCATCGCGCGGGCGCCCGAACTCGGCAGCCGCGATGCGACGCCGGTGCTGATCATCGGCATGCCGCGGTCCGGCACAACTCTCGTCGAGCAGATCGTCTCCATGCATCCCGAGGTTGGGGCCGGCGGCGAATTGAATTTCTGGAACCACCGCGGGGCTGAGTGGCACGGCTCCGGCGCGGCCGGGGCACCGTTTTTCAGCAAGGCGGCGTCAGACTATCTCGGCGTGCTGCGCGCGATCGCGCCGACGGCGGCGCGAGTGACCGACAAGATGCCGTTCAACTTCCTTTGGGCCGGGCTGATCCACGTGGCATTTCCGCGCGCCATCATCATCCATTGCCGCCGCGCTGCAATCGACACGGCGCTGTCAATCCATCAAACTCATTTCCATCTGAGCATGCCGTTTCCGACCGGAGGCGCCGAACTGGTCGCGTACTTCCGCAGCTACCAGCGGCTCATCGATCATTGGCGGAGCGTGCTGCCGGGGGATCGCTTCCTCGAGGTCGATTACGAGGACCTGACCCGCGCGCCCGAACCAGTCATCCGGCGAATCATCGCGGCCTGCGGCCTGGCGTGGCACGACGCATGCCTGCGCCCCGAATCCAATGCGCGCGCGGTGAAGACCCCCAGCAAGTGGCAGGCTCGGCAGCCGATCTATCGCACCTCCGTCGAGCGCTGGCGACGCTACGAACCCTGGCTGGGCCCCCTGCGCGCGCTGGTCGATGTTAAGCAGAATCTATGACGCGGGTGTCGCCCGATCGTGATTGGACTAAAGCCCCCGATGTCAACGGAAAGACTCGACGCGGGGGGCAAGATGAGCATAACCGCGATGTTTCACCGTCCTCAAGGGCAAGACTGCTCCAGCACCGCTCAGAGCAAGCTGCATACCATGACATTCGTTCGCTGAGACTAGTGAGTCACACGGAATTCCACGTTACTCGTAAGTGTGCCCCTCGGCGTGGTCACCTTTATCTGCCCGCTGGTTGCGCCTGCAGGCACAGTGGTTATGACCTCCGATTTCGATACGATCTGAAAGGTTGCTGGCGTGCCGTGAAAACTGACGCCGCTTGTTCCTGTCAGATTGGTTCCTAAGAGAATTACCTTGCGTCCCGCCTTGCCAAAGTCGGGATTGGCCTCCACAAACGCATGTAAGCCGGCGTTTAGGCTAAACAAAGTGCCGCACCCACCGAAGCAGGCATTAAGGTTTCCACCGTTAATCGTTGTGCCATAAAAAATGCCATCGGTGGCCTGTGTCAGCACGGACGGTCCCGAGCCATCTGCACAATTGGACTGCGAGCAGAAGTTATACAACGTAGTAAATCCAGTCGAGTTCAGCAGGAAAAGCGTGCCTCCGTCGCCGTTTGCGCCTTCATACTCAGTCGAACCGTAGAAGGCGCCGTCGCTAGCCTGCATGATCCCCTCGGGAAAGCCGCCGTCCGTGCCTTCGAAAGTATGGATAGTGGTGGGCTGCCCGGACGGAGCCATCTCGAAGAGGGTGCCCAAGTGGCCGGTGCCTCCCTGGTTCGTCGCGCCATAGAGGTTCCCGCTCGCGGCTTGCACCAATTGACCCACTGGATATGCGCCGTCAGAGCAGCTTGGGTATCCAGAGCGGCAAAAGCTGT
>Ga0116221_1000298_pt1 | contig 34761 bp, 27 predicted proteins | sample Sb_taG_5_FD_88965 | JGI IMG/M metagenome (GOLD analysis project Ga0116221, IMG submission 88965) | Peat soil microbial communities from Weissenstadt, Germany - Sb_50d_8_FC metaG | ecosystem: Environmental > Terrestrial > Soil > Wetlands > Peat | place: Germany: Weissenstadt | collected 2010-09-21 | reverse complement strand
TCGCTCCACTCGAATTCCCGGTCGAACATCTCAGCGGGTCTATCGATGATCATCTCCAGATGTATAGGTACAGTTATAATAACTACAACTATACAACTGGCCGCTCGGGATGCCGCTGCCCACGGCCGTCAGCAGGCCGCTCGCCCAGGACGATCTCAAGTTCCTCGGCTGGCCTCTGGCGATCTCGAGCTCCTCGGCCAGCCTGACTGATCTTGAGTTCCTTAGCCGGCCTGGGCGACCTCGAGGTCTTCGCCGGTCTCGCTGATCTCTTCGCCGGCCAGCACCCGCAGCGCGTCTGGGGCCAGGTGCACGTGCACCGGCGTACCCTGCGCCAGGTCAGCCCGGCCGCCGTCGTTCTGCACGAGCGCCTGCACCTGCGCGCCGGCGGCCAGCCGCAGCATCACCTGAGTGGCCGAACCAAGGTAGACGAGACGTTCCACCATGGCCGGGACCCGGTTCGGCCCGGTCGACCCGAACTCCTCGATCCTGACCCGCTCCGGCCGGATCACGGCGTGCGCCCGGCTCGGCGTGCCCTGACCGCCGAAGTCGGCCGAGAGCACCGACTCGCCGAGCTCGACCCTGCACTGCTCGCCAGGTCCGCGCTCGATGACGGTGACCTCCATCAGGTTGGAGACGCCGAGGAAGTCGGCCACGTAGGTGTCGGCCGGCTCGTCGTAGATCTCCTGCGGCGCACCCAGCTGCACGATCCGGCCCGCCCGCATGACGGCGAGCCGGTCCGACATGGTCAGCGCCTCCTCCTGGTCATGGGTGACGTAGAGGAAGGTGATCCCGACCCGTTCCTGCAGCGCCTTCAGCTCGACCTTGAGCGACCGGCGGAGCTTCGCGTCCAGGGCGCCGAGCGGCTCGTCGAGCAGCAGCACGGCCGGGCCGAGTACCAGCGCCCTGGCCAGCGCCACCCGCTGCTGCTGGCCGCCGGATAGCTGGGCCGGGCGGCGCTTCTCGAACGCGGTGAGGTGAACCAGCTCAAGGGTCGCGAGCACCCGGCTGCGCGTCTCGGATTTGCCGACGCCCCGGTTGCGCAGGCCGAACGCCACATTGTCGAACACGTTCAGGAACGGGAACAGCGCGTAACTCTGGAACACCGTGTTCACGTTGCGCTTGTTCGGCGGCACGTTCGTCACGTCCGTCCCGTCGAGCAGTACCCGACCCGATGTCGGCTGCTCGAATCCGGCGATCAGCCGCAGGGTGGTGGTCTTGCCGCAGCCAGACGGGCCGAGCAGCGAGAAGAACTCGCCACTGGGGACCACCAGATTCACGTCATCGACCGCCAGGTCGTCAAAACTCTTGCTGAGCGAAACGAGCTCGATCTGCCCACCAGCCATCCGCGGTTACCTCCCTGACCCATCGCGGGCCGCGGGAACGGACCCGTGCTCGCGTCCGCCAGGCGCCCACTCGAAACCCAGATGATCCGCTATATACCGCATGCACAGCTCGAATGCACTCACCGGGTCGACGACCGGGTCATCGAGGGCGATCTGCACGGTGAGCCCGTCGAGCAGCGCCGACAGGAAGATCGCGAACGAGTCCGGGTCGATGCCGGCGAATTCCCCGGCCTCCTGACCGGCCACGACCAGCGTGATGATCACCTCGCGCCAGCGCTCGTCCGACTTCTGGCGCACATTGGCCACGTCGGAGTTCCTGGCCGCCTGCACCCAGAAATCGAGCCAGAGCTTCCAGTCGCTCTGCAGATCCGGCGGGTCGCTGTCGGGCAGCAGGTTCATCGCCACGAACTCCTCGAGCCGTCTGGCGGCGGTCGGCAGCACGTCCATCCGGCGTTTGCCGTCGGCGTACCAGGTGTCCTCGTAGTACCTGATCGCCTCGGTCAGCAGCTGATCCTTGGTCTTGAAGTAGTAGATGACCAGGGCCGGGCTGATCCCGATCCGATCGGCGATGTCGGCGATCCTGGTATCAGCGAAGCCACGCTCGGCGATGACGTCGAGAGCGGCACGCAGCATCTGATCGCGCCGCGCCTCGGCGATACCCAGCCCGGCGGCAGAGCGTCCGGGGTGCTCAGTCATCGCGTAATTCCTCCGCTGCACTTGTCGTAACCCTAGCAAAATTTTAGACTGAACATTCAGTCAATACCATCACGGGCTTCGCCCGCATCGGCCGACACAGCGCGGGCTTGCCCGGGTCGGCCAACGTGCGGGCTCGCCCGCCACCGGACGGAAGGCGGACTCATGGCCGCAACATACGATGCCATCGTCATCGGCGGAGGGCATAACGGTCTAGTTGCCGCCGCCTACCTCGCTCGCGCGGGGGCCAAGACGGTCGTACTCGAAAGCCGCTTCAAGACCGGCGGCGCGGCCACCACCGAAGCTCCGTGGCCGGACGCGCCTGAATTCAGGGTAACCCGGCTGTCCTACGTGATGAGCCTGATGCCGCCGACCATCATCAACGACCTGAAGCTGGCCAGCCACGGCTACAAGGTCTACCCGATGGGCCCGTACTACCAGGCTTTTCCCGAAGGCGGCTCGATCAAGCTTTACGCGGACGACGCCCAGCGCAACTACGAATCGGTCGCGCGGTGGTCCAAGAAGGATGCCGACGCGATGCCGCGCTGGGACGCCTGGCTGGCAGGCCTGGCCGACGTGCTCGGCCCGATGCTGCTGACCGTCCCGCCGAACATCGGCTCGCGCAAGCCGCACGACCTGAAGGAAACACTCAAGCTCGCCTGGCGGAACCGTGGCCTCGACGTCCGGACGATCGCCGACGTCACCAGGCTGATGACCATGTCGATCGCCGACCTGCTTGACGACTGGTTCGAGTCCTCGCAGGTCAAGGGCGCGCTCGCGGTCAACGGCGTGATCGGCACCTGGGCCGGACCCTACGAGCCAGGCACCGCGTACGTGATGGCGCACCACTCGATCGGCGACGTCGGTGACGGCCACCTGGGCAACTGGGGCTTCCAGGAGGGCGGCATGGGTGCCGTATCAGACGCTATCGAGGCAGCAGCCCGCGGCTTCGGGGTCGAGGTCAGGGTCAACTCGCCGGTCGCCAGGGTACTGACCCAGGACGGCCGCGCGGTCGGCGTGGCGCTGGAGAACGGCGACGAGCTGCTAGCCAGCACGATCGTCACCACGCTGCACCCGCGGACCGCGTTCCTTGACCAGGTCGGCGAGGAGAACCTGCCAGCGGACTTCACCAGGGACATCAGGATCTGGAAGACCCGCAGCGGCGTCGTCAAGATCAACCTGGCGCTGTCCGAGCTGCCGAACTTCACCGCCGATCCTGGCAGCGACCTGCAGGACCACCACTCAGGGTCGGTGGAGATGGCCCCGTCGATGGAGTTCATCGAGCGCGCGTTCCAGGACGCACGGGAAGGCAGGCCGGCCCTGCGCCCGTTCAGCGACGGCGTGATCCCGACCGCGTTCGACCAGACCCTGTGCCCCGAGGGCACGCACATCATGTCGCTGTTCACCCAGTGGGTGCCGTCCGACTGGAGCCTCGAGCCGCACACCTCCGAGCTTGAGGCCTACGCGGACCGCATGATCGAGCTCTACGACGAGGTGGCGCCCAACTTCAAGGCATCGATCCTGCACCGCGACATCGTCGGGCCTTATCAGATGGAGCAGGAGTACGGCCTGATCGGCGGCAACATCTTCCACGGCGAGCTCTCGCTTGAACAGCTGTTCCACATGCGGCCGGCCCCCGGCTACGCGGACTACCGCACCCCGATCGCCGGCCTGTACAACGGCAGCTCGGCCGCCCACGCGGGCGGCGGGGTCTGCGGCATCCCCGGCTGGCAGGCCGCCAGGGCCGCGATGGCCGACCGCCGGGCCGTGATCTCCGGCCGGGCTTTGGTGGCGGCCCGGATCCGCAAAGCAGCCAGGCAGGCATGACGGCCCAGATCCAGCCGAAACGGCTCGCCCGGCCGCATCCAGGCAACCGGAAGCCAGCCTTGCACGCCATGCTCGAGGCCGAGTCCGTGGCCCTGGTCGGCGCATCAAGCCGTGCTGGCAGCTTCGGCGAGCGAATGGTCGCCGAGGTCGGCAAGAGCCCGGCGCGGCCGACGACGTACCTGGTCAACCCGCGCTATGCGGAGATCAGCGGGCGGCGGTGCTACCCGTCGCTCGCCGATCTGCCCGACCCGGTCGACCTGGTCCTGCTCGGTGTCCCGGACGCGGCGCTGGCGGACCAGCTGGAACTGGCCACGGCCCGCGGCGACCGGTCCGCCGTGATCTTCGGCAACGCCCACGAGGCTCTCATGCCCAGCCTGCGGCAGCGGCTAGTCACGATCGCGGAGTCGGCCGGGATGGAGTTGTGCGGCGCCGGCTGCATGGGCTTCGCGAATGTGGCGTACGGCCTGCGGGCGATGGGTTACATCGAGCCTGACCCGCTGCCGGCCGGGCCGATCGCACTGGTGACCCACTCCGGATCGGTGTTCTCCGCCTTGCTGCGGACCAGGCGCGCGATCGGCTTCACCCTGGCGGTCTCCTCGGGTCAGGAGCTGGTCACGGCGGCGGGGTCCTATCTCGAGTACGCCTTGCAGCAGCCGGAGACGAAGGTGCTCGCGCTGGTGCTTGAGGCGATCAGGCAGCCAGACAAGCTCAGGTACGTGCTCGCCGTGGCTGCCGAACGCGATCTCCCCGTCGTCATGCTCACCGCGGGCACCTCGGCCAGCGGCAAGGCGATGGTCGCCGCGCACTCCGGCGCGCTGGCCGCGGCCGACGGCGGCTGGGAGGCGCTGACCCGCGCCTATGGCATCCACCGGGTCGCCGACCTAGCCGAGATGGCCGACACTCTGGAGCTCTTCGCCCTGCGCACCCGCCGCAGCCACCGCGCCGATCATGACCGAGCCCGCCGCCCTGGGAGTACTCGCGGGATCGCCACGGTGCACGACTCCGGGCTGGAACGTGCCCATGCCGCCGACGTAGCCGACGAGCTCGGCGTCCCGTTCGCTGCGATCAGCGACGCGACCAAAGCCCGGCTGGCCGACTTGCTCGATCCCGGGCTGCTGCCCACGAACCCGCTGGACGTCTGGGGAACCGGCGCCAGCACCCGGCAGCTATTCGCCGGCTCGCTGCTGGCCCTCGCGCAGGACGACGCCGTGGACGCGGTGGCGCTGGCCGTGGACCTGGTCACCGAACTCGACGGCGACGACTCCTACCAACTCGCCGTCCTCGACGCGGCCGAACGCACCGACAAGCCGCTCGCCGTAATCGGCAACCTGCCAAGCGTGATCGACCAGGAGGTCGCCGCGCTGCTGCGCCGGAGCGGCATCCCGGTGCTCGAAGGCACCCGCACCGGCCTGCTTGCGCTCCGCCATCTGCTCGACCACCAGGCCACCGAACGCCGCCGGTCGGCGACCACGGGCGCGGCTAACCCACCCGTTGCGGACAACCAGGCCGGCCGGGCCGACAACGGCCAGCTTCTGGCCGGCCAACCCCGAGGTCTCGCCGTGAGCAGCCGACACCAGGCCAATGACCGGCGGCGGAGCAGGGCCAGTGACCTGCTCGCGGCCGGGCTGCACGGCGCAGTGCCGCAGCTGGCGCTGCTGCACGAGTACGGGATCGCGACCGCTAGGGCGGAGCGGGTCACCGGCGCCGGTGAGGCGCTGGCCGCCGCCGCCGAGATCGGCTATCCGGTCGTGCTGAAGACCGACGAGCCGACCATCGCGCACAAGTCAGACGCCGGCGGCGTGATCCTGCGCATCCAGACTCCCGACCAGCTGGCCGATGCCTACGCCGATCTGGCGGCCAGGCTCGGACCAGCTGCCCTGATCTGCGAGAGCGTCCCCGCCGGAGTCGAACTCGCACTCGGGATCGTCCGCGACCACGCGCTCGGCCCGCTGCTCGTGGTCGGGGCCGGCGGCGTGCTCGTCGAACTGCTGGCCGACCGCGTCGTCGCGCTCCCGCCGGTCAGCCCCGATCAGGCCAGGGATCTGCTGGCCGGCCTGCGGGTCCGCAAGCTCCTCGACGGCGCCCGCGGCGCAGCACCGGCCGATCTGGACGCCGTGGTTCGCGCCATCACCGGCCTGTCCGATCTGGCCATCGACCTCGCCGACCGGATCGACGCGCTCGATATCAACCCGCTGATCTGCGGCCCGAACGGCGCCATCGCAGTCGACGCCCTAGTCATCACGCGCTGATCTGCCGACCCGCCAGAGCCACCGCCGCGCCGTCGTCGGACGTAACCCCCGCTGGCCTCAGGGGTGCGGGCCGAAAGTAATGGCCCATAAGAAATGGTCCATCCGGACCCTTCGGCGCGGTACGAACCGGCCGCTACAGCATGCCGGGCACGCATGTGTCACTGTATGAGGTCGAAATCCTAAATATAGACATCCTGCGGTACATCGGGAGGGTCGGTCGGTCTATGCTCTCGCTGAGCTGCGCAGTGCAGCGGCCAGCAGAGCAGGAGCAGTCAATGCGACGTACCGGGCAGTTTCTGGCCACAGCAGGCGCCGTCCTTGGCCTCAGCCTGCCCGCGCTGCCAGGCACCGCCGCCACAGTGGCCAGCACCGGGGCGGACCAGACGCAGGCCGCAGCAGCTGGTCACAGCCAGGCCGGTCACCCCGCGCCGACGCCGACACAGCTGCGCGCGCTCGCCCAGGCCGAGCGAATCCGGGCGCTGATCGGCCAGCGAGGCGCCATCACCGGACTCGTCCGCGGTGTTAACGGCGCCCCGCAGGCCAACGTGTGCGTCACGGCGAGCGGGCCGACCGGCACCCGCATCGGGTTCAGCAGGCCCGACGGCCGGTTCCTGATCTCCGGTCTGCGGCTCGGCGCCTATCTGATCGAGTACCGGGGCTGCTCCCCCTTCGGCCGGTTCACCGGCCAGTGGTACGGCGGGCTGACCCGCAGCTCGGCGACCCGGGTGCTGGTCACGCCCGGACGGCCGGTCCAGCTCGCTCCGGTCACGCTGAGCAAGATCTCGCCGCGGTTCGAGCCGCGGCCGGCCGCGGCGCTGCGGCTGGCAGACCCCGGCATCCGGCTGCTCATGCTGATCGACCAGGCGCGATCCGGCGCGGCCAATGCGGTGCCCAGCGCCAGGAGTGCCCGCATCTCCGGGGGGTGACCAGCCGGGCCGGTCGTCCGCTCCGGGGAATCTGCGTCTTCGCTGACACGCTGAGCGGCATATTCGGCCCGTCCTTCTTTACCAGGACCACGAAGTCCGGCGGGTACACCCTCGGGATTCCGCTGCCAGGCCGCTACCGCATCGTTTTCCTGCCTACCTGCGCGAGCAGCGGGAACTTCGCCCCGCAGCTGTGGAAGGGAGCCGGATCGGTCGCCAGAGCCACCATCCTGCGGATCGGGCCGCACCAGGTGATCAGGCACATCGATGCAGTACTCGGCGTCGGCGCGTCGATCTCAGGGCGGGTTCACTCCGGGCCGCACGTGCACAACTCGTTCGCCGGAATCTGCGTCTTCGCGCAGGGCCTCGGCGGACAGCGGCTCTTCTATGGCCTGGCCATTACCCGGGCCGACGGAACGTTCCGGTTGCCGGACCTGGCTACCGGGAAGTACCAGCTGCAGTTCTTCAGCGGCTGCAGCCGGCAGCCGTCCTCCTACCTGCCGGTGACTTTGCGCAAGCCGATCGCGGTGACCGACGGCAAGACCACCACCGGCATCAGCGTCTACCTGCAGCTCGGCGGAACGATCACCGGCACGGTGAAGGACTCCGGCGGCCATCCGCTGAGCGGCATCTGCGCCGCAGCCGTCTCAGCATCCGGGTTCGGACTTGAGATGCCCACCGGCCCGGACGGGAGCTACCAGATACCTGGCCTCGCTACCGGCCAGTACCAGATGCAGTTCAACACCGGCTGCGGCAACAACGGCCCCTACGCGCAGGTGACCCTGCCCAACCTGGTGCACGTGACCGCCGGGAAGACCACGGCGGGCGTGAATGCGGTCATGCCGCTAACCGGCACGATCGCAGGCGTCGTCAAGAACTCAGGCGGCAATCCGCTGCCCGGCATCTGCGTGATAGCGGTTGGCGTTAACAATCCGGGCCTCGATTTCGTGTCGACCTCGGCCAACGGAACATACCAGGCCAAAGATCTGCCGCCCGGCACCTACCAGGTGCAGTTCCTCCCCGGCGGGGTCTTCGCGAGCTGCGGCAGCACCGGGAATTACCTGCCAGTGGCGCTGTCAGCGACGGTGAGCAGCGGGACGACCACCAGCCTCAACGCGGTGCTGCCCACCGGCGGCGTGATCTCCGGGGTGGCCAGGGACTCCCGTGGCCATCCGCTGGCCGGCATCTGCATCATCTCAAGCAGCCCATATGGCAACCAGGCCGTCACCGCCAGGGACGGCTCCTACCAGCTGACGCAGCTGTTCTCGGGCAGCTACGACGTCGGATTCGAAGGCGGCTGCGGCAACAGCGAGAGCATCGCTCCGGTGGCGTACCGCGACGACCCGACCTTCCTGGCCCCCGACGCCGTTCCAGTCACGGCCGGGCAGACCACGCCGGGGATCGACGTCACCATGCTGCCTGGCGGCACCGTCACCGGGCATGTTACGGACCAGTCCGGCCGACCGCTGAGCAATATCTGCGTGTTCGTCAGTTCGGTCACCGGCGCGGGCGGCAACGGCGGATTCGGCAATCAGGTGATCACCGTGAACGGGGCCTACCAGGCGGCCAATCTTCCGCCCGGCCAGTACTCCGTCTTCTTCGGCGGCGTGTTCACCGCAAACAACGGCTGCGTCGTCTCGGGACGTTATGCCGATCAGGATTTCCACGCGCGGGGCAGCGGAGCGACGCCAGATTCGGTCTCGGTGGCCGGCGGAGTCATCACCGGCGGAGTCAACGCCGCCCTGGCTCCGGCCGGGAGCATCAGCGGCTATGTCCTGAGCCGGGCCGGGCAACCGGTGCCCGGCGGCTGCGTCAACGCGATCGATCCGCGCACCCAGGCAGCGGGATCGGCGCAGGCCGGCCTGAACGGCAGGTATGTTCTCACCGATATCCCGGCAGGCCGGTACCGGGTCGAGTTCGTGAACTGCGGCCCGGTGTTCGGCCCAGGCACCGGTTCGAATTACGCCAGCCAGTGGTACCGCGACCGGACCAGCGAGGCCTCGGCGACCCCGGTGATCGTGCGAGCCGGGCAGACCACCCGCCGGATCAACTCTGCGCTGACCGCGGGCGGAACGATCGAGGGCCAGGTCGTCTTCGGTCCGCACAACCGGCCGGTCAGTTTCGTCTGCGTCTTCGCCTTCGCCGCCGGCTCCAGCACGGTCGGCACCGGCGTGACCGACCGGCGCGGTGACTATGCCATCACCGGCCTGAACACCGACCGCTACCAGGTGGAATTCGATCCATGCAGCCCGGGGAACGCACTGGCCGGACAGATTCGGGCTGGTCAGGTGCACGTCGTCGCGGGCCAGACCGTCCGCGGCATCAACGCGCGCGTCCAGGTAGGTGGCTCGGTGTCCGGGATGGTGACCGCCTCCCCGACGGTACACGGACCGCTTGTGCCCGCGGTTGGCGCCTGCGTTGAGGTGCTGCCGACCACGGCAACTGCCCTCGGCAGCGCCACGATCTCGGTGGCCGGCGGCAATTACCAGGCGACCAACCTGGCGCCTGGCAAGTACGTGGTCTACTTCGGCGACCCATTCTGCTCAAGCGACTCACCGGCCCTGGCGCCGCAGTTCTTCCCGTCCCTGGTGACCGTTGCGGCGCAGCAGACCACGACCGGGATCAACACCATCCTGCAGCCCGATGGCGGCATCTCAGGCGTGGTACGCGGGGTAGGGAACAGGCCCGTCGCCGGGATCTGCGCCGAGGTGGTGCCGGTCAGTGGCGGCGCGGGCCGGATCATCGGGATCTCCGCCTCGGGCGGCTACCACGTCATCGACCTGGTGCCCGGTGGCTACAAGGTCAGGTTCGAGTCCGGCTGCGGAGCCAACGGGTACGCGACCCGCTGGTACAAGAACGCCCGCACCGGTCGTCAGGCAACTGTCGTCCAGGTCAGCGCGGGCACGGTCAGCACCGGGATCAGCATCACGCTGCCCCGCGGCTGACACCAGCGGGGCAGGTGACTCGGTGCATCGCCGGTCCATGATCGCGATTGCGGTCGGCGGCGTACTCGCCGGCGGCCTGGCCGCTGGCCGGCGTCTGCGTCCATGCGACCGCGGCGCCCGGCAGCGTGCTCACGGTCAGCCAGCCGGACGGCCGGTACGTGCTGGCCGGCCTGCGTCCAGGCCGGTACCTGCTGCACTTCGTGGATTGTGCCCAACCAGGGCGGTACCTCGACCAGTGGTCAGGTGGCGTCCCCACGCCCGGCCAGGCCGAGGCATGGCAGGTCCGCGCCGACCAGGCTGCGACGATGGGAGTCGGCCCCGGGCAGGCTGTGACCGCGACCGCCGGTTCCGGCCGGGCTGCGACCGTAGCCGTCGGCGCCGGCCAGGTGCGGACGCTGGCGCCGGTCACGCTCCAGCCGGCGAACCCGGCCGCCGTGCCAGTGCCCGGCACGTCGTCGCGGCCGGCCGCTCCCGCTGACCTCGCCGGGACCGGCCGCATCTCCGGACTCGTGACCGGCAAGAGCCGTCCGCTGCGGCACATCTGCGTGCAGGCCTACCCGCTCCGAGGCAGCACCGTCCTTGGCGCTGAGACATCGAGCCATGGCAGTTACACGATCAGGGGTCTGCGGCCAGGGCGCTATCAGGTTGAGTTCGCCGACTCCGGCTGCCGCAGCACCGGCAACTGGCTGACGCAGTGGTACCGCGGCCTAACCACGCCGTATCAGCCGCCACAGGCCACCACGATCCGAGTTCCGGCCGGCCAGGCAGTCCGCGGCATCGACGCCAGCCTGACGCTCGGCGGCGAGATCACCGGGACGGTGACCAGCCGGCCAGGCAAGTCACTGGGCGGGATCTGCGTCGAGGTAGACCCAACCGGCGATGGTGGCTATGGCGCTTCTTACTCCACCCAGTCGGGGCGGACCGGCCGGTACGTTGTGCACGGCGTGTTCCCCGGCCGGTATCTGGCCCAGTTCATGATCGGGTGCGGAAACAATGGCAACTACGCGCCCCAGTGGTGGCCGCATGCGGCCACGTTCCGCCGGGCGCGGTCGATCAAGATCAGCGGCGCGCGGGTGGTCAGGCATGTCGATGCCGCGATGGGACCCGGTGCGGTGGTCTCCGGCGTCGTCAGATTCAGGAACTCGTCCGGCCAGCGGCTCAGCGGAATCTGTGTCATCGAGCAGGAACAATACGGCATAGCGTACTTTTCCCAGGGCAGGACGGTGACTGACAGGAAGGGCGCCTACCGCCTCTACGCCCTCGGCACTGGCAGCTACACCCTGATGTTCGACCCCGGGTGCGGCAACAACGGCAATTACCTGGACGCGCAACGCTCGTTCTCGATCAGGGCTGGTCAGACAAGATCGGGATTCGACGTCTTCCTCCAGCCCGGCGCCGGGATCTCAGGCCTGGTGACGGACACCCGCGGCCGACCGGTGGTCGGCATCTGCGTTCAGATCCAGGACAGTCAAGGTGACTTCGGCTACGCCCAGACGCGCCGGGACGGCTCCTACTCGATCGGAGGCATGACCGCCGGCTCCTACACGGTGCAGTTCACCGGCGGATGCGGAAACCGGCCCAGCTATGCCCCGCAGTACTACAACGGTGCGACGACCAGCGACTCCGCCGATGCGGTCAGGCTCACGGTCGGCACGGTGATCACCGGGATCGATGTGACGATGCAGCCGGGCGGGACGATCACCGGTGTCGTCACGGATGGCCGCGGACACCGGCTCAGCCATGTGTGCGTCGGCTCGGTAGCGCCCGCGCAGACCCCGGACGGCGGGTATTCCGACATCGAGTACACCCGCGATGGCAGCTATCAGGCGCGGAATCTGGCGCCAGGTCTGTACCTGGTCGGCTTCGGCTGCACCAACGGCTACCTGGCCGGCCAGTGGTTCAAGTCCACGCAGACAGTGGGCGGCGCCGATCTGGTGTCGGTGAACCCCGGTGTCATCACCGCTGGAATCAACGCGGTGATGCGCCCGGGCGGGTTCATCTCCGGGATGGTGACCAACCGGGCCGGCCAGCGGCTGGCCAACATGTGCGTGCTGGCCTTCCAGCGCAGCAGCGGGCTCATCGCCGGTTACACCGGTTCGATCCCGTACACCGACAACGGGGGAAGATACCGGATCGGCCAGCTAGCCCAGGGACGCTACGACATCGAGTTCTTCGACTGCTACAACTCCGTTTACGGCAGCCAGTGGTACGCCCGCCGGGCGACCCAGCGGGCCGCGACGGGAGTCTGGGTCCGGTCTGGCCGCATCACCACCGGGATCGGCGCGGCACTCGCCGTGGGCGGGTCGATCTCTGGCCGGGTGGTGGACAACCTGGGTCGGCCGGTCGGGGTCTGCGTCACTGCCTCCGACGTCGCGACCAACTCGTACGCCTTCAGCTGGAGCGGCGCGAACGGGTACTACACCATCACGGGTCTGTCCAGCGGGAAATACTCGGTCGAGTTCTCGGCCTGCGGCACCGGAGAGCCGAATGTCGGCTCGGTGACCAGCCCAGGCCTGGTTCGGGTGGTCGCGCCGCACGCGACCAGGGGAATCAACGTGCGGCTGCCGGTCGGCGGGTCCATCTCGGGCACGGTACTTGGCGGGTCGCCCACGCCGAAGCCGCAGGCCGATGTCTGCGTCGAGGTCGTCCCGGCCAGCCAGGGCGGCGCCTATCAGTACCTGATGACGACGCGGGACGGGGCCTACCTAGCAGCCAATCTGGCGCCCGGCAAGTACCAGGTGTACGTCGGCGACCCTTACTGCCCGGATGCCAGCGCCGACTTCGCGCCGCAGTGGTACGACCACCAGCCCAGCCAGTCGACCGCGACCACGGTGACCGTCACAGCGGGGCGGGTGACCGGCGGGATCGGGGTCACGCTGCTGCCCTACGGCGGGATCTCCGGTGTGGTCACCGGCCCGTCGAACGCACCGGTCGGCGGCGAGTGCGTGACCGCCGTTCCGATCGACGCTGTCTCCGGCCTGCTGTTCGGCGCCGTACCGCAGCCCGAGATCGCGCTGACCGGCCGGGACGGGAGCTACGCCCTGATGTCGATGCTGCCCGGGCGGTACAAGGTGAAGTTCAGCGGCGGCTGCGGTGCCTCGGGTCTGGCCACCCAGTGGTGGCACGGCGCCAGCTCGGAGCGGGCCGCGACGGTCATCACGGTGACCGCGAACGCGGTCAGGACCGGCATCGACGCCGCCCTGCGGCGGTGAGGCCGTGCTATCCGCGCTCAGGCCGGGACCGCTTCGGCTCAGGCCGGGACCGCTTACTCGAAGATGACGTACACCTTGCGGATCGTCTCGTGGATCTGCCAGGTGCCCGACCAGCCGCGTGGGAACACCGCGGTGTCACCGGCGCTGATCTCGGTCGGCTCGCCGCCGTCCGGGGTCACCGTCATCCGGCCGACCAGGATCTGCACGAACTCGTGCGTCTCCAGCGTCCAATACGACGGTCCTGGCGCGCACTCCCAGACGCCGACCTCCTGGTCACCGTCCTTCCACAGGGTCAGCCCGCTGGTCAGCATCTCCTCGCCGGTCGCCTCGGCCAGCGGACCCCAGTCCTCAAGCTCGGCGGTGGCGGCGGCAGCCAGGTAAGGGGTCGCCGGGTTGGCGTCGGTCATCGCGGTCTTCCTTTCGTTGCGGCCGGATCATCGGGTCGGCTGGTCTTTGGTCAACTGAGCGAAGCTAGGTCAGGGGTCAGGGTTGCGGCGATTGGTTTATCGGCAGCTCTCGAGCATCGGACCGGCGGTCAGGTAATTGTCAGCTTGCCAGGCGCCTGGGACTCCTGACCGGGCCCTGCCAGCGGTGCGTGCTCGGGGAACGGCAGGGCGACCGGGTCGGTCGCCAGCCGGCTGTGGCCCGACTCGTCGAACCGGTCGAGGCCGAGCGCGGTCGTGTCCACCACCGGCGAGCTGCCGGTCAGTGCCACATCGGCCGCGGCGCGGGCTACCCCCGGACCCCACATCATCCCGGCGCCGCCGGCACTGGCCACGGTGACCCCGTTAACGATCTGATTGGAGTTGATCGCCGGTCCGATGATCGGCAGATGGTCCGGGGTGTAGTCGATGGTCGCCGCCCAGGTGCGGCGCAGCTCGAGTCCGGCGGTGATCGGCACCAGGCGCTGCAGCCGCTCTCTGATCAGCCGCAGGTAGTCTTCGTCGACCCCGCGGGCAACGCCGGGCGGCTCGGCCGGGTTGGACATCCCGAACAGCATGCCGCCATCCTCGGGTCGCCAGTACAGGCCGACGGATAGGTCGAAGACCATCGGCAGCCGGTCCGGGGCAAGGTCGGGGTGCGGCTCGGTGACCGCTACCTGGTGCCTGACCCCTCCGGCCGGGATCGGTATCCCGGCCAGCCTGCCGACTGCCGCCAGTTCAGGGCCTCCGGTGAGCACCACGAGCGGAGTGCTGATCGTCCCCGCGCTCGTGGTCACGCCGGTGACTGTGCCGCCGACCTGGCCGTCGGCCGGACCGGGGGTGGTGATCAGACCTGTGAAGCTGGTCCGCTCCCAGACCTGCACGCCGCTGCTGACCAGCGCCACGGTGTAGGCAGTCACATTGCGCGGCGGATGCAGGTAGCCATCCTGCGCGCAGTAGGTCGCGCCCAGGGTCAGACCGGGTGCCATGGCCGGGTTCATCCGGTCGACCTCGGCGGAGTCCAGCCAGCGGACATCCAGGCCGAGTGCGTTCTGCATGGCCATCCGCTCGCGAGCGGCGGCGACCTCGGCCTGGCTAAAGCAGGGCAGCAGGTAGCCGTGCGGCGTGAAGCCCGAGTCGATGCCGAGCTCGTCGCGCTGCCGCAGGTAGAACCTGCGTGACCACTCGCCGAGCTGGACCGCCCACGGGCTGCCGCCCTGGGTCCGGACCACGCCGGCGGCTCGGCTGCTCGCGCCCTGGCCGAGCGTGTTCTGCTCAAGGAGGATGACCCGGTCCAGGCCAGTGGTGCGCAGGAAGTAGGCGCACCACGCGCCGACCGTTCCGCCGCCAACGACAACAGCGTCCGCGGTTGCGGCCGCCCCGCTGCTAGCTGGAGACACCGTGCTAGCTGGAGACACTGTGCTAGCTGGAGACACCGGGCTAGCCGCTGATCGCGTGCTGGCCGCCGACCCTGTGCTGGCCGCTGGCACCATTGGCATGCCGCCGATGCTGACATAGACTGAACGTTCAGTCAAGCGAGTGTCTGATGATGGGGCAACGCTTGATTTACCCGGCGATCGAGCACGCAATCGCGGGCCTGGGAGGGGACGAATGTACAGCCTGTCGGACCAGGACCTCCAGATCCAGGCGCGGGCACGCCAGTTCACCGAGGAGCTGATTCCGCTTGAGCTTGCTACCGAGCTGGCCGGAGGCGAGGTCCCAGCCGGCGACGAGGCCGCGCACAAGGCGCGCGCGATCGAGCTCGGCCTGTTCGCCTCGAACATGCCGACCGAGGTGGGCGGCGGCGGCTGCACCGCGTTGCAGCAGGTCCTGATCCAGGAGCAGGTCGGACGGGTCACCAACGCGCTCGCCTGGGTGTGCGCCACGCCGCCGTCCTGGCTGCCTTCGGTCGCCACACCGGACCAGATCGAGCGGTATGTCCGGCCGTCAGCGCGGGGCGAGCGGGAGGAGTGCTACGCGATCACCGAGGAGGGGGCCGGCTCGGACGTCGACGCGATCCAGGCAACCGCCAGCCGGGACGGCGACGACTACCTGCTCAACGGCGTCAAGTGGCATGTCACCTCGTTCAATTCGGCCGACTACGCGTTCTTCCAGGCCAAGCTGGTCGGTGGCGAGAACGCGGGCCAACACGCGATGTTCCTGGTCGACCTGCCGAGCCCGGGCGTCCGGGTAGTGCGCACGCCCGCCTACACGCACACCTTCGGCAGCCAGCACCAGCACCCGATCGTGGCGTTCGAGGACGTCCGGGTGCCGCCGTCTCAGCTGGTCGGCGCCGAGGGCGACGGGATGAGCTTCGCCTACGAGTGGTTCAGGTTCGAACGGCTGATGGTCGCGGCTCGGTGCCTCGGCGCGGCCGAGCGGCTGGTCGCCGCGATGACCGGCTTCGCCGCCGAGCGGCGGGTTCAGGGCCAGCCGATTGCCGGGTTCGGCGCCGTGCAGGCGATGCTGGCGGACAGCCTGACCGAGCTGTTCGCGGCCAGGTCGCTGACGTATGAGACGGCACGCGGCATCGATGCCGGGATCGACGTCAAGGTGCAGCACGCCCAGTGCTCGATGGCCAAGCTGTATGCCTCGGAGATGGCCGGACGGGTGGCCGACCGGGCGGTCCAGGTATTCGGCGGCCGCGGTTACATGCGGGAGAACGTGGCCGAGCGGTTCTTCCGCGAGCTACGGGTGGAGCGGATCTGGGAGGGCACCAGCGAGGTCCAGCGCACGATCATCGCCGACCAGATGATCAAGCGCGGGCCGGGCCGCCTGGCCTAGGTCCTCGACCAGGCCGAGCCGACGCGGCCCGGCGAACCTGGGGAGATAGCTGACGGCGTCAGGGCCGGCCGGCCCCTACCCTCGGGGCCGGCCGGCTCATTGACATCGGGCCGGTCGGCTGGCCGACTCGGCCCAGGACGTGCGGCACCGGACCTGTCACGCGCGGGCGTAGTTGCTGGCGCCGTACCAGTCCACGACGACAACCGGTTCGTCTCCCACCACCCAGGCGTCATGACCCTGGGGCAGTGCGGTGACATCGCCGGGCACGGCGTCGAACTCGGTGCCGTCGGCCATCACGACGTGCAGCGTTCCCTGCACGTGGTACTGGAAGTGCGGTGCTTCGCATAGCTCGGTTCCGGCCAGCGGCTTCACATGCTCCGACCAGCGCCACCCGGGCTGAAGGGTGAGCCGGCCGATTTCCGCACCGCCGATGTTCAGCAGGTGCAGGGCACCGCGGTCGAAGGAGCGGGTCTCGTCGGGCTTCTCGAAGCTCTTCTGCTCCGCGTTCTCGCTCATGGAACTCTCCTTATCCCAGTGGGCCCTTCTGGACCCAGCACCGAGCCTGGCCGACGGTGGTTGCAGCCACCTTGCAGCGGTGCGCTAGCGGCCGGGCACCTGGCCAGGGTTTGATACACCCATGAAGTCGCTAGCCGTGCGCGTGCTCAGCGACTTCGGGGTGGACGGCATCGAGCCGCAGGCGCTCGGCAGCAAGAAGGCACGGCTGGCGTTGCAGCTCCTAGCCCTGGCCCAGGGACAGGTCGTACCCTCCGACGTGCTAATCGACACCCTGTGGGGTGAAACCCCGCCGGCCCGGCCCGATGATCAGCTTGCCGTGCTGATGAGCCGGCTGCGTTCGGTGCTTGGCCACGAGCGGATCGCGCATCGTGACGGCGGCTACCTGCTGCGTTACGACTGGCTCGACGCAGCAGAACTGGCCGAGCTCACCGACGAGGTGGATCGGCGGCGCGGCGCGGGCAACGTGGTGGGTGCGGCCGCGGCGGGCCGGGTCGCGCTGTCGCTGGTCCGCGACGCCGACCCACTGCCCACGCCCGGCGAATGGGCGCGGCTGCGGTGGGCGGGCCTGGAGCGCCTGACCAGCCGAGCCCGCCAGGTCGCGGCTACCGCGCTGCTCGAGGCCGGCGACTGGATGGCCGCCGCTGACGCCGCCACCGCGACCCTGGAACGTGATCCTTACGAAGAAGCTGCGCTGCGGATCCTGCTCCGCGCCTATGTGACGGGCGGCCGGGTGGCGGCGGCACTTGCCACCTACGCCAGCGCACGGGAGCGATTCGCCGACGAACTTGGAACCGATCCGTCGCCGGAAACCTCCGACCTCTATACCGCGATCTTGCGGGGCGAGCTAGCCGTGCCGGCACCGCTCCCGGACTCGACCACGATGAGCCTGTTCGGCCGCGACGACGAACTGGCCTACCTGGACACGATCGCGCTGCGTGCGCGCGACGGCACCGTCGAGGTTATGGTCATCGACGGGGAGGCCGGCATCGGCAAGACGAGCCTGCTGCGGTCTTGGGTAGCTCGGCGCACTGCTGCCGGAGATACGGTGCTGATGGCGTCGTGCGGGCAGCTTGACCGGACTATGCCGCTTGATGCGCTGCTCACCGCGCTCGGCGCACTGCTGCGGCGGCTCGGTCCCGAGGCGGCCTCCGACCTGCTTGACGCCGATGTGACGATGCTCGCGCCGCTGCTTGGCGGTGCGTCAAGCCCGCGACCGCTGCCGATGCTCGCCGACAGCATGCTCGGCCCCGCCGTGCTTTACGCAGCCCTGGTACGGGTACTTGGCCGCCTCGCCGAACGAGGTCCGCTGGTCGTGGTGCTTGACGACGCGCACCTGGCCGGGCCGGCGCTGCGGGACTGGGTGCGTTTCGTGCGGCGCGAGGCGGTGGCGGCTGTGGTCGTGGCGGCTGTCCGGCCGGGCGAGGGTGATCCGCTGCCGGCCACCGCGTTCATCCATCTGGATGTGCTCGGCCGGGACGCGGCCGCCGAGCTGGTGGGGTCGGCCAGAGTCGATGAGCTCTACGCCCGATCCAAGGGACACCCATTGTTCCTCGCCGAGCTGGCACAGCAGCCGGGGGGAGCGGAGCTGCCCGCGTCGCTGGTCGAGTCGGTGTCCGCGCGGTGTGACGAGCTTGGCTCGGCCGGGACGCTGCTGCGCACCGCGGCCGTAATTGGCCCGGAGCTGGATGTCGACCTGCTTGCTGCGCTGCTTGGCCGGTCCGTGGTCGACCTGCTCGACGAAGCCGAGCGGGCCGCCGTCAAGCAGCTGCTAGCCGAAGAGAACGGGACCTTCAGCTTCCGGCATGAGCTAGTGCGGGAGGCACTGGCCGCGAGTGCGACCGCAGGCCGGGCCGCCTTGCTGCACCGGCAGGCTGGCCGCGTGCTGGCCCGGCGGCCAGCCGCCGACCCGGTGACGATCGCATACCATGCCCGCCTGGGCGGCGACCTGGTGCTGGCCTCTCGGGCGCTGCGGGACGCGGCGGCGCGGGCCGCCGAGCGGTTCGACCACGCAGCCGCCGAGGCACTGCTTGACGATGCCCTGCGCTTGCACCCCGATCCCCAGGGCTGGCTGGCCCGGGCCAGGGTCCGGACCCGCCGCGGGCGCTACCAGGAGGCATTGCTGGACGTCGAGCGTGCCGAAGCGGCCGGCCCGGCCGCCCTTGAGGTAGGTGCCTGGGCATCCTACTTCGATCGCCACTTCGCCCAGGCCGCCCAGTTCGCCGAGGACGGCGCGCTCGCCGCGGCGGACGCGGCGACTCGGGCGCGCTGCCTCGCGGTAGGTGGCCGCACCCGCCACGCCGCTGGCGACCTGGCCCAGGCGGAGTTGCTCCTTGGCGAAGCGTTCTCGCTGGCCGAAGGCGCGGACCGGGTTACCGCGGCCGCCTGGCTTGGCGTGCTCAGGGCCCATCAGAGCAGGGCGGATGAGGCGCTTTCGCTGCTGCGCCCGGCGACTCGCGGCCAAGTGGGCGTGGAGCACACCGCGGCCACCTTGCACTCGCTGCTGTTCACCGGGCACGCGCACGCGGTGGCGGGCCGCCCGGCGGCCGCACTTGCCGCCTTCGACCGCTACACCATGGAGGTGGAACGCCGCCAGGTGCCCCGGTTCGGCGGCCGCGCGGTGAACTACTCCGGCTGGGTGCTGCGTAACCTAGGTGCCACCCAGGAGGGACTCGACCGGCACCACGAGGCGCTAGACGTGGCGCAACGCCACGGAACCGTGGAAGTCACCATCGCCGCGCTTGAGGACCTGGCTGACCAGAGCCTGGACGTCGGCGACGCGGCGGACGCCACATCCCGGCTGACGCAGGCCCTGGCACTGCTGCGGGGCGACCTGGTTTTCGGCTGGCGGCTGGACCTGAAGCATCGGCTGCTCACCGGGCGCCTAGCGCTGCTGCGCGGCGACTTCGAGCAGGCCCTGGCTACCGCCACCGAACTTGAGGCACGGGCGACGGCGCTTGGCGTCCCGCGGTATATAAGCGTGGCCCGCTTGCTCCGGCACCGGGCCGACCGGGCGCTCGGCAGGCCGGTGGACACCGGTACCGTCGCCGCGGATCTGGACTTGCTTGACGGCTCGGTGGCCATCGAGGCGTGGTGGTGGACCGGCGACGTAGCCGCTGACTTCGGCATCCGCGCGTGGCTGGACCGTGCATCGGAGCGAGCCGACCGGCTGGCGCGCAACGCGGGCGACCATGCGGATGGCCTACGGCAGGCGATGAACCGGCGCCTGCACGGCTGGCAGGCAGCGGTCGACTGACCGGATCCGCTGCCACCATACGAAACGTCCCGGACGCGGGTTTGCGTCAGCCAAGCAGAGCTGCCGCCCGCACCGCGTGGGTCTCCCACCAGGCCAGCTCTTCGTCGTAACCGCTGAACGCTTTCTCCCAGCCAAACTGGACCAGCGCGCCGAGCAGGCACAGCGCCAGCTGGCGCTCCCACCACGGTTCGGTGTCGATTCCGGCTGCCTCAAGCGCATCCCGGTAGGCGCCGATCGAGGTCTCCTTGGACTGCGGCAGGCGACGGCAGTTGATCGCGAGATACCAGGCCAGGTCGCTGAGCGCCGCGCCACGGCCCGGCTGCTCCCAGTCGAGCACGACCGTCCGGCCCGCGTCGTCAGTGCCGAGGTTGTCCAGCTTCCAGTTGCTGTGCACAAATGTCTGCGGAGTGCCAGCCAGGGCCTCCACCAGGGGCCCGGGGTCGTGGGCCAGCGGGGTTACCACCGCCGCGGCCGCCGGGGCCACTTCGGCCAGCAAGGGCCAGCCCTTGGCGACCAGCCGCGGCACCAGGTGCGCGGAGCCGATCGTCTCCTCGGCCTGCGCCATCCACGGCGAGAGCTCCAGATAGCGATGCATCACCGGGATGACGTCGAACTCGCTGCCGCAGCCCCAGAACGTGGCGTGCAACGCAGCCATGTGCTGCAGGAAGCGCGAATGCTGGTCCAGGTCGATCGGCGCGTCGGTGGCCGGCACCAGCCAGGGCGTCACGTCGTGCATCAGCAGGGCGCAGCCGCCAGAAGGGGCCGTGTCTCCGGGCTGCTCGCGTACGGCCCCGACGATCGGCTGGTTGATGCAGTCCGGCAGGCGGGCGAGGATGCCCCGCTCCCAGAGCACGAGCGGGGCACCTCGCAGGCAGCCGGACGCACGCATGGTCCAGTCGTCGGCCAGATCGAGATGCTTGAGCACGTAGCGCTGTCCGTCGATGACCACCAGCTCCAGCCAGGCCCCGGACTTGCCGGGCACTTCGGCAAGCACGGTCCGCTCGGTGGCGCCGACCAGCAGATCAGCCAGGTCCCGGAAGACCGGCTGCGCTCCAGCTGACCGGGGATCACGCACTGGCATCCTCCATCTCGGCTAGCAGCGCGGCAGACCAGCGACCTCCGCACAAGACAGTGTCGGCGACGATGAGGTCATCGCGCACCGTTAGCAGGTGGACATGATGAGCCGCGTGCGGCACGCCGTTCTCGGACCAGTTGAGCGTGTACTCGACCACTTCGGTGCCGCCGTCGGCTTGGTAACGGCGCAGTTCGGCGAAGTGACCTGGGTCGGCGAACCACCTCGCATACTCGGCACGGATCGCGTCAGGGCCGGTCACCTTGAACCGCCAGTTTGGCACGGTCGCGTCAAGCGTGGCGTCCGCGCTCCACACATCGCAGCCAGGGATCGTCGCGCTCTCGATCGCGTGCAGAAACTTGTCGATCACCGGTGAGCTTGCCATCGTTGCCTCCTATGGTCAGGTCGATGGCAATCGTGCACGCGCGGGCTTGCAGCCAGATTGCAGCTTCCGCCAGTCGAGCTCCGCCGGCCCTCGCCAGGGCGAGCGTGGTCTCCGGATCTACGCGGAGGCGCGCCGAAGTTGGATCGGTGCAGCTGACCTGGCCAAGCGCAGCCTGGACCTGCTTGAGCACCACCTACAGGTTCGCCTCGATCGCCGCTACCAACTCCGGCGCTTCCGGATCGGTCAGCGGCCGGAACCTGGCGATGACCTTCCCGTCCGGGCCGACCAGAAACTTCTCGAAGTTCCACTGGATATCGCCGGCTTCCCCGGCGGCATCGGGCGTCGCGGTCAGCTCGGCGTACAGCGGATGCCGGTCTGGCCCGTTGACGTCGATCTTGGCGAACATCGGGAAGGTCACCCCGTAGTTCACCGAGCAGAACTCGCTGATCTCATCGGGCGTGCCCGGCTCCTGACCGCCGAACTGGTTGCACGGGAAGCCGGCCACCGTGAAACCCTGACCGGAGAACCGGTCATACAGCCGCTGCAGGCCCTCGTACTGCGGTGTCAGGCCGCATTTCGACGCGACGTTCACCACAAGCACCGTTGAGCCGGCGAACTCGCCAAGCGTGGCCGGTTCCCCGGCCAGAGTCTGAACATCGATGTCATGCACAGTCACGTCGCTGATCCTCCGCTGAGGGTTATCTGAGTCCAGCCCGCTAGGCCGCCGCAGGCCGACTGCCTAGGTTCCGCCCGGCCGCCACCCGCCACCTCCAGCCGAGCTGCCGACCGCGGTCTGGCGGCCGCCGCCAAGCTCATCTATTCGTGCCCGATAACAGCGCGATCGGCCTTGTTATGCCCCGGTCGCGATCGGCGGCCTCGACACCAGCAAGCCAGCCGCGGACCAGCCCGAGCGTCAGGTCCGGCCGCTCTGCCTGTCCCATATGCGAGCAGCCAGGCAGCACCACGAACTGCGATCCGGGAATCGCTTCGTGCGCCTGGCGGACGGTTGCCGGGGTCACCTCATCGAATTCGCCGCAGAACAGCAGCACGGGCACCTCGATCTGGCCCAGTTCGCCAGTCACGTCGAAATCCTTCAGCGGTCCGATCACATGGAACTCGCTCGGTCCGTTCATCGCGTGATAGACCTCGGGGTTCGCGTCGAGGCCGTCAAAGGTGCGCTGCAGCCAGTCCGGCCACGGCCGCACCCGGCAGACATGGCGGTCGTAGAAAGCCATCATGGTGCTCTGATACTCGTCGCTGTCAGTTGTGCCCGCCGCCTCGTGCCGCCTGAGTATCGCCTCGACCTCGGCGGGGAGGTCGGCCCGCAGCTTGGCAATCTCGGTGAGCCAGAAGGGCACGCTGGCCGGAGATGACTCCACGATCAGACTGACCAGGCCGGCGGGCCGGGAGATCGCATAAGCCATGCCGAGCATGCCGCCCCAGGAGTGGCCGATTACATGGCACCGGTCCAGGCCGAGCTGCTCACGCACCGCGGCGACCTCGGCCAGGTAGAGCTCGGTGGTCCACATCGCCGGATCATGCGGCTCGCCGATCGCCGAGTTGCCGCACCCGAGCTGGTCGTAGCAGACGACCCGGCGGCCCTGCGCCAGCTCTTGGTAGGGCTCCATGTGTTGCCAGGTAGCACCGGGGCCACCGTGCAGGCAGAGCAGTGGGAACTTGCCGGCGTCCTCGGTCTCACCGACCACTCGGTACCAGGTCCGGTAGCCGGCAAAGGACAGGTAGCCTTCCCGCACTGGCTGGTCATCGGGCATGCCGGTCTCCATTCGGTACGGACTGCTCATCTCCCGTTGGAACATATCAAGCCGGAACGAAACCGGCTCCGCATACTGCCGTCCGAAGCCGCCGGACGATCTCGGGTTCAATGTGAACCTGGCTCATAGCCGCGGGTCGACCGGCTCGGATTCCAGGGCGAGAACCGCGAAGACGCACTCGTGCAGCCGCCAGAGCGGCTCGCCGCGCGCGAGCCGGTCCAGGCCCTCAAGTCCGAGCGCGTACTCGCGGGCGGCCAGTGACCGCTTGTGCCCCAGGCCCCGGCGCCGTAGCCGGCTCAGGTTAGCTGGCTCGGTGTAGTCCGGCCCGTAGATGATCCGCAGGTACTCCCGGCCGCGCACCTTCAGCCCTGGCTGAACCGGTCCACGGCGACCGCGCACCAGATTGGCGGCCGGCTTGACTACCATGCCCTCGCCGCCGGACGCGGTCAGCTCCTCCCACCAGGTGGTGGCCGCGGCCGCCGATGCCGGATCCGTGGTGTCAGCGAAGACCCGGCCGGTCGGCGCGATCAGCTCCGGGTCGGCCGCGACCAGCCGGTCGGCCACCTCGAGATGCCAGGCGTGCGGCCGGTCTGAGTACGTCGAGCCGACCGTGGCAAGCAGCTGGAACGGTGCGAATCGCAACCCGTTGAGCCCGTCAGTGGGCCAGCAGTACCGCCGGTAGGCGGCGGTGAACGCCGTCGCGTTGGCCGCCCTGGCCCTGGTGCGGTCGAGCAGCGCCGCGACGTCCAGCCCCGCAGCGGCCGCCTGCTGCAGCACGCCCACCGCGGCCGGAAGCACAGCCCGGGCCGCCGCTCCGACCGCGGCGTACTGATGCCGGAGGAGATCGGATGCCTTCGCGCTCCATGGCATCAGCTCGGCGTCGAGCAACAGCCACTCCGTGCCGAGTTCGTCGAACAGGCCGGCCGCCTGTGCCGCGGTTCGCAGCCTGGCCAGCAGCGCCTCGGTAAGCTCGGGGCCGAAGAACGGCCGGCCGGTGCGGGTCCAGACCGCGCCGGTCGTCTCGCCCGGCGCGCCGAACCTGGCCCGTGCCGCGTCCAGATCCAGGCAGATCAGAGCGACCGCGCGCGAGCCCATGTGCTTCTCCTCGCACACCACGGCGCCGACGCCCTCGGCGCGGAACGCGTCGAACGCCTGGTCCGGATGCTCAAGCAGGTCGTCCCTCGTCGAGGTGGCGACCGGGGACATCGTCGGCGGCAGGTAGGCCAGCCAGCGTGGATCGAGCGCGAACCGGCTCATCACCTCAAGTGCCGCCGCCGCGTTCTCCTCCCGGACGCTGACCCGGCCGAGCCTAGCGGTCTCGACCACGCGCCGGCCGGTGACGTCGGTCAGGTTGAGCACATCCGGGTCGCGCCTGGCGACCAGCCCGCCTCCAGCCAGCCCCGATCCAGCCAGCCCGGATCCAGCCAGCTCCGATCCAGCCAACCGCGCCGGGGCGGCCTCGCTCAGCGCGGCGCCGGCATTGACCGGGAACGGCCTGGCCGGCGTGTAGTAGACCCGGGCCGCCGGTACTGCCACGATCTCGCGCTCCGGATACCGCAGCGCCGTGAGCCGCCCGCCGAACACGCAGCCGGTGTCCAGGCACAGGGTCCCGTTCACCCATTCCGGGTCGGGCACCGGAGTGTGCCCGTACAGCACCATCGCGGCGCCCCGGTAGTCGTTGGCCCACGGGTAGCGGACCGGCAGGCCGAACTCGTCGGTCTCGCCGGTGGTCTGCCCGTACAGGCAGAACTCCCTTACCCGCCCCGACGCCCGGCCCTGGAATCGCTCGATCAGGCCGGCGTGCGCGACCACCAGCTTCCCGCCGTCCAGCACATAGTGCGAGATCAGCCCGTCCAGGAACGACTCAAGCTCGGCCAGGAACTCCGCTGGTTCCGCGGCCAGCTGCGCCAAGGACTCAGCCAGTCCGTGGCTGACCTGCACGTTCCGGCCGCGCAGGGCGCGCAGCAGCTTGTTCTCATGGTTCCCTGGCACGCACAGCGCGTTCCCAGTCCGGACCATCCCCATCACCAGCCGGAGCACTCCTGGGGTCCCCGGGCCGCGGTCAACGAGATCGCCGACAAAGACCGCCCGGCGGCCGGCCGGATGCCGCGCGTCGACGGCCTGGTCCTGGCCATCCCGGCTCAGCTGGTAGCCCAGGGCGGTGAGCAGCAGCTCAAGCTCGGCCAGGCAGCCGTGCACATCGCCGATCACGTCGAACGGGCCGGTCTGATCCCGCAAGTCGCTGAACAGCCTGGTCCTGACCACAGCTGCCGACTCGACCTCGGCCGCCGAGCGCAGCACGTGGACCCGGCGGAAGCCCTCCTTCTGCAGTCCGCGCAGGCCGCGGCGGAGCTGGTCGCGCTGGCGGCGGATCACCCGCGGCCCGAACTGGCGGTCGGGGCGCGTCGAATTCCGATCGGCGCAGACTCCCTCGGGCAGGTCAAGCACGATCGCCACCGGCAGCACGTCGTGCTCCCTGGCCAAAGCGACCAGCTGCTTACGGGACTCGGGCTGCACGTTGGTCGCGTCGATCACCGTCAGGCGTCCGGCGGCCAGCCGCTTGCCGGTGATGAAATGCAGCAGGTCGAAGGCGTCACCGCTGGCCGACTGGTCGTTCTCGTCGTCCGCGACCAGGCCACGGCAGAAATCGCTGGAGACTATCTCGGTCGGTGCGAAGTGGGCTCGGGCGAAGGTCGACTTGCCCGACCCGCTGGCGCCGATCAGCACCACCAGGCTCAGCTGCGGCACGTCGATCACCCGGCCGTAGTGACCCTCAGGTGGCGGAACCGCTGCCGACCCCACTGCCGACCCGACCGCCGGCTCCTCCGCCGCGGCACGGTCCGGAAGCCCGGCGGTCATGCTCCCACCGCCCGCGCTGATTCGCTCCTGGTGAAGACGGCCAGCTGCGTCGGCGGCCCGACCTGCGGATCGTCCGTGCCTACCGGCAGGAACCGCACCTGGTAGCCGCGCTCGGCCGCCACCCGCTGCGCCCACCCGGCAAATTCGGCCCTGGTCCACTCAAACCGGTGATCGCGATGCCGCATCGCACCGGGGGCCAGAAATTCGTATTTAACATTGTGCTCGGAGTTCGGTGTGGTCACCGCCACCAGCGCCGGCGCCGCGTCGGTGAAGACCGTCCGCTCGAGCGCGCCGAGCCGCGGCGGGTCGATGTGCTCGATCACCTCGACCAGCACCAGCGCGTCCAGTCCGGCCAGCCGGTCATCGGTATAGGTCAGCGCCGTCTGAATCAGCCGCAATCGGTCCCGCTGCCGCTCGGGCATCCGGTCCAGCCGGAGCCGCCGACCGGTGATCTCCAGCGCCCGCGATGACACATCAGCGGCCACCACCTCGGTGAACGAGGGATCGGCAAGCAGCGCCGCGGTCAGCGCGCCCTCCCCGCAGCCCAGGTCGGCGACCCGGTGCGCGCCAGCTGCCCGGAGCACCGCGAGAACGGCGCCACGGCGCTGCTCGGCCAGCGGGACCTGCGGGTCTGGATCATCGGTCAGATCCGGCTCGGCCGGGACCGCGTTGTCGAAGGACTCTGGCTCGGCGTCATCGACCTCGGCCAGCCTGGCCAGCGCGGACCGGTACAGGCCGGTGCGGTGCGCCAGGTAACGGCGCGTGATCAGCGTCTTCTCCGGGTGGGCGGCCAGCCAGCCGCCGCCAGCCCGGATCAGCTTGTCGACCTCCTCCGGGCTGACCCAGTAGTGCTTGGCGTCGTCGAGCACGGGCAGCAGCACGTACAGATGGTTCAGCGCGTCGGCCAGCCGGACCTCGCCGTCCAGCCGCAGGTCCAGGTAGCGCGAATCGCCCCACGCGGGAACGGTCTCGTCCAGTGCGATCGGGGTGGCGTGCACCTGCCAGCCGAGTGGCCCGAACAGCCGTCCGGCCAGCTCGGCACCGCCGCGGCAGGGCAGCACCGGCAGATGCGCGGTCAGCGGTAGCGCGGCGGCGGCCAGTTCCGGCCGGGCGGCGCAGCGGCCGGTCATGGCGGTCTTGAACACCCGGGACAACGCGACCGCGAGCATGCTTGACGCGGCATACGGCCGGTCGTTCACGTACTGGCCGAGACTAAAGCCGTCGCTGGCCGGCCCCTGCCGCCCGCGCACCAGGCCGACCGGATCGACCTCAAGCAGCAGTGCGGCGGTGCAACGCTCTCGCGTCGCCTCCGGATAGAACACGTGCGCCGTGCCGACCGACACCTCGAACGCCTGCGGCCTGCCGGGGTTCTTGTGCAGCAGGAAACCCAGGTCCGTCGCAGGTTCTGCGGTGGTGGTTATAGTCAGCAGCACAATCGGCCATCATTCCCGATTGGCGATGCGGGCGCGAAATCAATTCAGGGCGGGGCAGCAGTTCGGCGCAGGAGCCAACTGCTCGGAGGGTTACTTCGTCCTGGACGGGAGGGTCTCGGTCACCGTGGACGACAGCGAGCTGACCGTTGGTCCCGACGGATTCGTCCTGGTGCCTCGCGGCACCGCGCATACCTTCGTCAACGCCTCGCAGCACGAAGCTCGGCTGCTGGTTATCCACGCTCCGGCGATGGATGCGTACTTCGCCGGCCTGCACGAGCTATGGAACCGCGGTGAGGCGCCCACGCCGGACGAGGAGCGGGAGCTGATGGCCAGGTTCGGCATGGAGCCGGCCTAGTACCCGGGCCAGTGGTCAGCAGCCGCCCGCGTTCGCAGAGGTGCGGCTCCGTCATCAGCGGCCCGTCGCGCCCTCGGCCGGAAGCGGCAGCCATCACCTGCCGGGTCCGGTCAGGGCACCCTGGTCCGGAGCAGCGCGGCGAGCTGACGGCCGACCGTTCGCAGCGGTGCGCCATCCCGGTTGGCGCGAGCTAGCAGCAAGCCCCCTTCGATGGCCGCGAGCACCAGGGTGGCGAGCTGGTCGGCATCGGCATCGGCCAGACCGCGGGCGAGGATCGCGTCGGCGATGGCGCTCTGCCAGCCGGCAACTGCGCGGCACACCCGCGGATGTCGAGCTACGGGCTCGGCGCGATGGGCGGTCTGCAGTGGGGCGGCCTCCTCGCCGACCTGGTCTGCGTGCCGCATGCCGACGCCATGCTCGTCCGGCTTCCCGCCGATGTGAACCCGATCGCGGTGGCCAGCGCGAGCGACAACATCCCCGATGCCTGGCGCACCGTCGGCCCGCAGCTGGCCGCGGAGTCGGCTGCCGAGGTACTGGTGGTCGGTGGTGACGCCGGGCCGCACTCGATCGGGCTGTATGCCGTCGGCCTGGCCGTCGCGCTGGGCGCGGCGCGGGTCAGCTACCTTGATCAGGATCCGGACCGGCTGTCCATCGCCGCTGCTCTGGGTGCCGCGGTCATCGACGCTCCGCCGGGCCGGAAGGCCGGCTCGTTCCCGATCACCGTCGACGCCAGCGGCACGCCAGCAGGGCTGCGTTGTGCACTCAATAGCACTGCGCCAGACGGCATCTGCACCAGCCCTTCGGTCTATCTTGAGGACCCGGCGCTGCCGATGCTCGCCATGTACTCGCGGTGCTGCACGCTGCACACCGGTCGGGCCCACGTCCGGCCTGCCATCCCGGTCGTTCTCGACCTCGTCGCTGCGGGGTTCGACCCCTCACTCGTCACCTCGGCCGTCGTCACCAAGGACGACGCCGTCGACACGCTCAGTGATCCGCCGATGAAGCTGGTCATCGACTGCGCGAGCTAGCCACCTGATCGCCGACCGCAGATCCGCGTTGCGACCCGGCGCGGGCATCAGCGATGTGCCAGCCCAACCTGCCGTGCAGCCGCGGCCAGAGCATCAGCGCCGCGCGGGCCCAAACCTGCCATGCGGCCCTGGGCTGGGGCGTCCGCGGTGGGCCGGCCGGAAGTCCGGTGCAGCCGCGGCTCGGGCATCGGCACTACGTCAGCCGAACCTGCCATGCGGTTCGGGGCTAGGGCATCCGCCGCGGGCCGACCGGAAGTCCGGTGCAGCCGCGGCTCGAGCGTCAGCGCCATGCCGGCCATTCTCCCGTCCTGCCGCGGCGCTGGCATCAGCGCCGCGCCGGCTGAACGTCCCGTTCTGCCTCGGCTCTCCTCCGCCTGCCAGATTTCCGCTCCCCCGGTTCGCTTGACGCTGGCGCTCTTCCCATGTATACAACTTATTAGTTGTACAAATTTTTAGTTGTGAGGAGGAGTCGTGATCACAGACTGGATCGCTGCGGAGCGCCGGGACATCGCGGACATGCTGGATGGGCTCAGTGCAGAGCAATGGGAGTCGCCTTCGCTGTGCGAGGGCTGGACAACTCGGCACGTGGTGGCTCACCTCACGATGCCGTTCCGGTACGCCGCACCCAGATTCATGATGGAGCTGGCGAAGGCTGGCGGCAGCTTCCAGCGCCTATCCGACGGCATCGCCGACCGGGACGCCGCGCTGCCCCGAGCTCAGCTGATCGCGGCCCTGCGGGACAACGCGGAGCATCCGTGGCAGCCGCCTGGCGGCGGCCACGAAGGGGCGCTCACCCATGACGTGATCCACGGCCTGGACATCACCCATCCGCTGCGGATCGAGCGCGCCATCTCGCCGGACGCCATGCGGGCGGTGCTCGACATGATCACTGGCCCGCAGAGCCGCCAGCATTTCGGCGTGGACGTCGACGGCGTCCAGCTACAGGCCGTCGACCTCGACTGGTCCTGCGGGACCGGCGCGCCGCTGATCGGGCGAGCGCAGGACCTGGCGCTGCTGCTCACCGGGCGGCGCGTCCCCGAGGGCGCCATCAGCGGCGAAGGCGCCCACCTGTCAGCGGGAGTAGTCGGCCGGTGACGATCGTCGACGACGACCTGGATCTCACCTTCGCGGCACTCGCCGATCCGACCAGGCGAGCTATTCTTGCTCGCCTGGCCGGGGGTGAGGCGACGGTGAATCAGCTCGCCGAGCCGTTCGCCCTGACCCAGCAGTCGATCTCCAAGCACCTGAAGGTGCTGGAACGGGCCGGGCTCATCTCACGCACCCGCGCTGCCCAGCGCAGGCCATGCAAGCTCGAACCCGAGCGCCTCGATGCCGCGGCCGAATGGATCGACCGGCACCGGCGCATGTGGCAGGAACGGTACGACCGGCTCGACGAACATCTGGCTACCCTGCGGCAGCCGCCAGGACGACAGGAGCGATCAACATGAGCGACACGGCCGAACGCGGCGAGCTGACCTTCCGGCGCGTCCACCAAGCTTCAGCAGAACTGCTCTTCGACTGCATGACCAAACCCGAGCATCTGGCGCATTTCTGGGGTCCGACTGGGACCACGACCTCGATCGACGGCATCACCGTCGACCTGCGGCCGGGCGGGATGTTCGAAACGGTGATGGTCAGCGAATCCGACGGCAGCCGGTACACGATGCGTGCCGTCTACGTCGTGGTGCAGCGGCCGGCCAAGCTGGTGTGGACCGAACCCGACCTCGAGGGCGGAATGACCACGACGATCACCTTCGTCGAGCTCGGCGACGGCCGGACAGAGGTCATCACGCACCAGACCAACGTGCCAGCGGAGTTCCGCAGCCCTGAGGCACAGCGCGGGTTCCTGACCAGTCTCGACCGCTTCGGTGAGTATGTGGGGAAGCTAGCTGCCAGCTGACCAGCCATGATCACTCAGTCGGCCCGGTCCGGGGCAGCCGACTTGTCCAGGATGGCCTGCCGTGGGTGGTGGCACTGCCTCGGTCGGTTGCGTGTCAGGGCGCCATTGCCTGGCTCACCTGCAGCGACCCGCCTCGTCCGATGAAGGGGTGGCTACGGACCAGATCCACCGCGCTATCGAGATCTGCGGCATCGAGCACGGAATAGCCGGTTGGCGGGCCCTGGGCGACGTCGTCGGCTACCGAGTCGATGGTAACGGTCTTGGACGGCCCAAGCGGTGCGCCGGGATCGACTAGGGCTTCACCGGTGGCGCCGGCCCCGGCGGCGAACGCGGCAATTGCCTGCTCGCGCCCTTCCGCCGATTCGGGCATGTCGCCGCCGTGGTATGTCACCAGGAATTTCGGCATCGGATCGAACCTCCGCTGTAGCTGGTTAGCCGGTAGGACAAGCGGCCCTGCGGTCCGGTCTGGATCCTGCCCCGGCCGATCCCAGTGGTCGCTCGCCCAGTGTTGTCGGGTGGCCTGGGGACGGGCAATGTCCGATCGGACAGAATGCATGTCCGATCGGGCGACGCCCTTATCCGACTGGTCGCGGGTGTGCGGCATGTGGCGCGCCTGGTCGGATACGACAACGAGGCGTCATTTTCGAGGGCGTTCAGCCGTGCCTTCGGGCGCTCGCCCGCACCCAACCACGACCAGCCCGCATTTTCGTGACCAGCGGCATCCAGAACAGGACGTTGGGCCCTGACCTGGCCTGATGAAACGTGTCACCCTGCAAGTGAGAAGGTGATGCGGGATGTCAATCACCTTGAGCAGGCATCACGGCTTCCCGCTGGAGAGGGAGCGTTCGATCGGGCTAGGCGCTGGTCGCCAGTCTGGAGCCTCCCCGGACGCTGACATCCAGACTCCCAGGCGCTTGACTGAAAGCATCGGCTTGGCGATCGCGGTGGTTGCCGCCGTGGTGATTTATGCGCTCTTCATCGTGCGCCCGTACTCGCACATGCCGCTCAAGCCATTCCTGGCCACCTTCAATCGAGGCAACGCCGAGGTCTGGCCGATGCAGATCGTGTGATACGCGGCCGCGCTTGCCATGGCCGGGCTTGCACTGTTCCCGGCTCGTCGCTCGTCGCAGCTGATCTGCCTGCTCGCTGCGGTATACGTCGCGTGGGTCGGAATTGCCTACTTCACCTGGGTTTACCCAGCACTGCATCTTTCGTCGTTGTGGGCCGCCGTCTTCACCCTTCAGGCGGCCTTCCTCCTGGTCGCCGGTGTCGTCCGGCGTGACCTGGTGATCGAGCTTCGCCGGAACCTGGCATCCGCGCTCGGAGCGATCTTCGTCGGCTACGCGCTGGTCGCCTACCCAGCCATCGGCATGCTCGGCGGGCACCCGCTGCGCACGCTGCCGGTTTTCGGGCTGGCGCCCTGCCCGACGGTCATTTTCTGCTTCGGTCTTCTGCTCTTGGCACGGCCGCCGGTGCCGAAGTACCTGCTGCTTGCGCCGATGGCCTGGGCCCTGACCGCCGCCCCGAGCGCCCTGGGTACGGGGGTCGTGGCCGACGGCGGCCTCGTCGTGGCTGGAGTGATCACGGCGGTGCTCATCATATGGCGGGACCGAATCTCAACCTGGCAGACCGTGGCTGCAGGGCTATCGCTTGCGCTGATGGTCGTGCTCTCGGGGCATGACAATCTGGAGATCGGCGCGGCATTTGTCCTCCTCGTCGTGATGTTTGCGCAGACCACCAGGCGTGGCATGCGTTCGCTGCGTACGGGCGGGCCACCCCGGCCCGAGAGCAGCGCTGAAGTGTTGAACCATCAACAGCTGAACGCCTTACCGTAAAGGAAGTGGTTGAGATGTCTACCATCATCGATGACAGCAGAGAACTCATTGACCGCAAGGAACTCGCTGACCGCGAAGAGGTTACCCGTCAGCAGGCGATCAAACAGATCGAACGCAAGCGCCATTTCCGCGTCGAGGCAATGGTGTCCCTCATCGGCATGATTCTGCTTGTTGCCATCTGGGCCACCACTGAGTACCACAACGCGGGCGGATGGCCAACGGCCGGATTCAGTCAGAGTTCCGGAATCCACGACGTGTGGAACTTCTGGATCATCTACCCGATCATCGGTTGGGCGTTGATTCTGGGTGGGCGTGGCTGGTACGTCCACGGCGGCCGCAAGCCGATTTCGGAGAACGAGATCAAGCGGGAGATGGAGCGCCAGGCCGGGACGCACTGACGCCGGGGACATACTGCAGCCAGACCGGCGCGTTAAGGTCGTCATGTCATCTCGCCTCGCCGTCGCGGGAAGGCCCGTGACCCGCGGCGCAAGGTGGCACATCCGACGACGGACGGTGATGAGATGGCTGGGCCAGCGTCGAACTGGGCTCGAAACGTTGAGTTCAGTGCCGTCCAGACTTACCGGCCGCAGACTGTCGCGGAATTGCAGGAGCTGATCTCAGCGAACACACATGCGCGCGCCATCGGCACCGGACACTCGTTCAGCCCGATCGCCGACACCCCCGGTGCACTGGTCTCCCTGGCCGGTATGCCGCCGGTGATGAACATCAGCCCGGACCGCGCGACCGTCACGGTCAGCGCCGGGATCCGATACGGCGAGCTGGCCAGGCATCTGCACGCGGCCGGCCTCGCGTTGCCCAACCTGGCGTCACTGCCGCACGTGTCGGTCGCCGGCGCCTGCGCGACCGCTACCCATGGCTCCGGTGACGCCAACGGCAACCTGGCCACCGCAGTCTCGGCGATAGAGAGGGTCTGCGCGGACGGCGAACTCGGCGCCCTTGACCGGAACTCGGATTCTGAGCTGTTCTGCGGTGCGGTGGTCGGGCTGGGCGCGCTCGGCGTTATTACGAAACTCACCCTCGATGTCATTCCGGCGTTCGACATCCGGCAACACATCTACCTTGATCTACCAGCAGACGCTCTCAAGACTCACTTCGATGAAATCTTCTCCAGCGCCTATAGCGTCAGTGTCTTCACCGACTGGCAAAGCTCGCTGCACAATCAGCTATGGCTCAAATGCCGCACTGACCAGGACGACCGAAAGAGGCCGCCGCAGAGCTGGATGGGTGCCAGGCTCGCTGAGGTGCCCATGCACCCGGTCCGAGGCATTCCGGCAGCCAGCTGCACACAACAGATGGGAGTGCCTGGACCGTGGTTTGAGCGGCTGCCGCACTTCCGCCTCGACTTCACGCCCAGCGTTGGCAACGAACTGCAGTCCGAGTACCTCATCCCCCGCGATCTGGCGCCAGAAGCATTGGGAGCAATAGCCGAACTGCACAATCTTATGAGACCGATCCTCCGGATCTCAGAGATCCGCACCGTCGCACCCGACGTGCTGTGGTTGAGCCCAAGCTATCAGCGGCCCAGTGTTGGACTGCACTTCACCTGGATCAACGACATGCGGGCCGTCTCTGGAGTAATCGCCGCGATCGAGGAAAAGCTCGCTCCGCTGAGCGCGAGACCGCATTGGGGGAAGCTCTTCAGCACACCAGCGCAGACGATCAGTCAGCTATACGAACGGTCAGCCGATTTCAGGAAGCTCCGTGCTCAGTGCGACCCAGCTGGCAAGTTCCGCAACGAGTTCGTAGACCGTTACTTCCCTATCACGAACTGACCGTCTCGTCATCGCCCGGTATTCCGCGAAGTCATTGCTGCCGCCGCCCGGCCAAGTATGATCCAGTTGGATAAAGGCGCAAGCGGACCTGACGTCGTTACCGTTCACCCAGCGGCTGGACGCTTACGTGCGGTGGCAGCGCCCGTGGGTTCGCCGGGTTCC
>Ga0116221_1000289_pt1 | contig 35378 bp, 25 predicted proteins | sample Sb_taG_5_FD_88965 | JGI IMG/M metagenome (GOLD analysis project Ga0116221, IMG submission 88965) | Peat soil microbial communities from Weissenstadt, Germany - Sb_50d_8_FC metaG | ecosystem: Environmental > Terrestrial > Soil > Wetlands > Peat | place: Germany: Weissenstadt | collected 2010-09-21 | reverse complement strand
CGAAGGCACGGTGCAGGCCAACGGCAGCATCCTAGCCAGTAGCGTCGAACTGATCACGACTGACCTGGCATTCATCTCCGGTAGAATCCTTGCCGTAAGCCCCGGTCCGGTGGTGACCATGTTCGTGGGCGAAGAGCTGGGGACCTCAGCGACTATCCCCGTTGATAGCGTCTACACTGTCAACCTCAGCACGGTGTCGCAGTACGACATCTGCTTCATCGACAATTGGTTTACCAGCGAGCTGTTCAGCGGCTCATCTTTGGTAGTGGGCCAACGTATCTTCGTGGGTGGCACGTATCAGAGCAGCGTGTTCACGCCTGGCATGGTGTCCTTGCGACGGCAGGGTGTGATTGGATCGCTGGTAGAAAACAGCGTGAACATTACCAGCGGCAACCAGGGGAGCTATCAGATGCAGAACGACGCCCTGATGAGCTACTCCGCGGGTGGACCGCTCACCGCGTATACCGGCAACCTGACAACATTTGTCAACATCAACGGCTTGACCGGATTGCAGGCGGCGGGCGCAGCTAATCTGATCTCTCGCGGATTGGTATTCTACGATCCCAACACGCAAAAGCCTATTGTGTGGGCAGGTCGGGTTCGCGTATTGCCGTAAGCGAACTTTAACTTCAACATGGATCGGGCGGCGTAAGCCGCCCGTTTTTGCTCAGAAACTAAACCGCAGGCTAAAACCGCCGGCGTCTTATAATCAGAGGTCATGAAGAAGGTTGTCCACGCCGCTTGTCCGCACGATTGCCCGGATGCCTGCGGGGTTTTAATTACTGTGGAAGACGGTCGTGCGACCAAAATCAAGGGTGATCCGGCACATCCCGTGACCCGTGGCTTCCTGTGCGCGAAAGTGGCCAGATACCTGGATCGGGTGTATTCGCCCGACCGGGTTTTGTATCCGATGCGGCGCTTGGGACCGAAAGGACCGCGGACCGCGGACGCAGGCGCCCGCGCCACACAGGCCTGGCAGCGCATCACCTGGGACGAGGCTCTCGCGGAAATTGCTTCCCGCTTCAAGAAGATCGCAGCCGAATTCGGCAGCGAGGCCATCCTGCCGTTCTCTTTTGGTGGCACGCTGGGAATGTTGAATAGCGCCTCGATGGACCGCCGCTTCTTCCATCGCGTGGGCGCATCTCAGTTGGCGCGCAATATCTGCTCCGCCGCTGGCGAGGCGGGATTGGAATCTGTTCTTGGAATAAAACTGGGTACAGAGCCGGAACAGTTTCGGCAGTCGCGCTACATCATTGCCTGGGCTGCGAACATCCACGGGAACAATGTGCATCTGTGGCCCTTCATCGAAGAGGCACGCCGCGAAGGCGCGAAGCTGGTAGTGATCGACCCTTATCGCACTCGCACGGCTGTATGCGCGGACTGGTATCTGCCGATCAATCCGGGCACAGACGCCGCGTTGGCGCTGGCAATGATGCATGTCATCATCGGCGAGAATCTCCACGATGCGGACTACGTCGAGCGCTACACCCTGGGATTCGACCAACTTCGCGATAAGGTGCGCGAGTACACGCCGGAACGCGTGGCGAAGTGGACGGGGATTGCGGCATCGGACATTGTGAAGCTGGCGCGGGAATACGCGACCACCCGTCCGGCCGTCATTCGGCTGAACTACGGTGTGCAGCGCTCGGAGGGCGGTGGTATGGCGACCCGCGCCGTCGCTATGCTGCCCTGCATCACAGGTTCGTGGAAAGAAGTTGGTGGCGGGTTGCAACTCTCCACCAGCGGTTCATTTAAGTTGAACAAAGAAGCTCTTAAGTGCACCAACCTAATGCATAAGCCTCTCGGTCGCCACGCTCGGGAAGTGAACATGGTGGAATTGGGCAAGTCCCTGAATACTCTTGACGATCCGCCCATACAGGCGCTATTCGTTTACGGCTCAAATCCAGCGGCCACGTGTCCCAATCATAATGAAGTGATCCGCGGATTGCTACGTTCTGATTTGTTCACCGTTGTGCACGAGCAATTCTTTACCGACACAACGGACTACGCGGACTTGGTTCTGCCTGCGACCACCTTCTTCGAGCACAAGGAACTGCAGACCGCTTACGGCCACTACTTCTTGCAGATATCGGACCAGGCCATCGAGCCGTTGGGGGAATGCCGCTCGAATGTGGAAGTCTTCCGCGCGCTCGCCGAAGGGATGGGCTTCGAGGATGGATGCTTCCGCGAATCGGTCGACCAGATGATCGACGCGGCCTTGGACTCAGAACATCCCTGGCTGCGCGGGATCGACCGGGAACGGCTGGAACGAGAGGGGCACGTTCGGCTTGGTTTTGAGAGACAGCTTTCAGATGACAGTTCCCAGTTCTCAAACTTCTTTCTTCCCTTTGCGCATGGCAATTTCGCCACGCCCAGCGGAAAGGCCGAACTCTACAGCGAGTCTGTGAAGGCGCAAGGGTTGGATCCAGTCGTGCACTTTGAACCACCGGGCGAATCGCGCCACAGCCAGCGAGCCAAGGCTTTTCCCTTGGAATTGCTGGCACGTAAAGCCGATAACTTTCTCAACTCGACGTTTTCGAATTTGCCCGACATTCAGGAGATGGAGGAAATGGGCCTGCTCGAAATGAGCGCCTCCGATGCCCGGGAACGGAGAATCGAAGACGGCGACAGGGTGCGTGTCTTCAATCCGCGTGGCGATATACTTCTAACTGCCCGAGTAGACGGCGCGGTGCAACCGGGAGTGGTTTGTGCTCGGCTCCACTGGGCGAAGCTCAGCTCCGAAGGCAAGAACATCAATGTGCTTACTTCGGAAAAACTTACGGACCTGGGCAACTCCGCCACGTTTTATTCCGTCTTGGTTGAAGTAGAGCTTTTCCAAACGGCATCCTGAGGGTGATTTAAGCGCAAGTGCTTGGACGGTGTCCACTGCTCTACCGTATAATTGCGGTTTTCCACACTCCCATTAGCTGAGGTAGTGGCGATTCATCGCACTCATCAGGATAGCCCTGTAGTAAGCGAGGGCAGGCACGGCCGCGCATGGCGACCTCCGGTTGTCGCTGCTGGGCCATCTCCTTCATTTATAAAGCGTTGCGTCGCCAGGAGACATAGGGTCGTCAGTCTGGTTCTGGTTTCTTTCCTGCTTTGCTCCTGGGCTGTGGCGCAACAAGACGTGATTGTCGAGATAGTTCCCCATGGCAATCGCCGCATTCCAGCCGAAACCATTAGAGCTCGAATTTTTACCCACGCGGGAGATATTTACGATCAGGCTGCGATCGAGCGTGACTTCAACTCGCTGTGGAATACCGGGTACTTCGAAGATATTCGCTTTGAACGAGAGCAGACGCCGAAAGGATGGATCCTCCATATCTACGTGAAAGAACGGCCTACCATCCGTGAGATCGACTACGTTGGCTTGAACGCAGTATCGAAGAGCGACGTGCTGGACCGATTCAAAGAGGCCAAAGTCGGACTATCGGTCGAGAGCCAATACGATCCGACCAAGGTGAAGAAGGCCGAAGTCACGATCAAACAACTGCTGGCCGAGCACGGCCGACAATTTTCCACCATCCGTACCGAGATTCATCCGATTCCGCCAAACGCCGTGAGCCTGACCTTCGTCGTCAAGGAAGGCCCGAAGGTCAAGGTCGGCAAAATTCACTTCGAAGGGAATAAGCACGTTAAGAGCCGTTTCCTGCGCAGTGCGATGAAGAACCTGAAGCCCATCGGGATCCCGCACTCCATCTTCCTGGAAAATCTGTTCTCGAAGACCTACGACGCCACCAAACTAGATGAGGACACCGAGCGGGTTCGCGCCGAGTTCCAAAACCGCGGCTACTTCAAGGTACTGGTGCAGGAGCCGAAAACCCAGATCCACGATACCGGACATCAAGGATTTCATATCCCGCTGCTCCAAAGCGGTCCCGGGAAAGCCGTGGACATCACCATGCCAATCGAGGAAGGTGATAAGTACAGCCTGGGCGAAATTACCTTCAAGAACAATAAAGCCGTCACCAATATCAAGGCCTTGCGCGCCCTGTTTCCAATAAAAGATGGCGACACTTTCGACCGAAGCAAAGTCGCCAAAGGCCTGGAGAATCTGGGGAAGGCCTACGGCCAGTTGGGATACATCAACTTCACTTCCATTCCCAACACCACCTTCGACGAGCAGAAGAAGTTGGTCTTCCTCGACATCGACGTGGACGAGGGCAAGCAGTTTTATGTGCGCCGGATCGAGTTTCAGGGCAACACTACAACTCGCGACAAAGTGATACGGCGTGAGATCGTTCTGGAAGAAGGTCAGGTTTACAACCAGCAACTTTGGGAGGTCAGCATCCAGCGCCTGAATCAGCTGGGTTTCTTCGACAATTTAAAGCCCGACGATCCGGCTGTCACCGAACGCCATTTGAACGAAAAAGAGGGTACGGTTGATCTCACCCTCAAAGTTCATGAGAAAGGGAAGAACAGCATCGGGTTGAGCGGTGGCGTCAGTGGTCTGTCGGGGACGTTCGTCGGGCTCAGCTACGCCACCAACAATTTTCTCGGGCTGGGCGAGACCTTGAGCGTGCAGGCGAACATCGGCAATCTCCAGCGCAACATTTCATTCAGTTTTACCGAGCCTTATTTATTCGATCGTCCCATGCAGCTCGGTTTCACGGTTTATATCACGAAGTTCACTTACGACCAGGCGCGGCAAGCGGCGATTCTCAGCGGTCAGGCGATCAATCTGCCATCGGCTTTGCAGGAGAATCTGCAGAACTACACCCAGTCCAGCCGGGGCTTTTCGGTGAACCTGGCGTATCCGCTGCATCGCTCGTTCAAGCGAGTGGGTATCAGTTACTCGCTCGATCGTTCTTCGATCGTGGCCCTGACGACAGCATCGCAGACCCTGTTTAATTTCTTGTCGTTCAGCGGCATCAGTGGCCCCAACGCGCTGAACGGAATCGTCACCAGCAAGGTTACTCCCAGCTTCTCGATCAACTCCGTGGATCGTCCGCTGTTCCCCCACAAGGGCAGCAGCTTCTACGCGGCCGCTGAAATTGCCGGTTTGGGCGGGACAGTCAAGACAGTCCGTCCGGTCATGCAGTACACGCACTGGATACCGGTACAGAAGAAGCGCAACACCGTTGGCTTCAGAGTCCAGGGTTCCTTTCTCACGGGTTACGACGGGCTGGTGCCTCCACCATTTCAGCGCTTCTACGACGGCGGCGAGAATGATTTGCGGGGCTTTGATATACGCTCCGTCTCACCCGTCGCTTTTCTCCCGAACACAACCTCGATCCAGTTGCGCAATCCGGATGGCTCGATTGTGCCCAAGAATCCTGCCAACCCCTTGCAAGGGGCTTACACGATCCCAGTTCCTCTGGATCAGATCGTTTTCCCCGGTGGCGACTTGAGCATCGTCGGCAACATGGAATACCGGATCACCATCGCCGGTCCAGTGGCCGTGGCTCCGTTCGTCGATATGGGCGTTGAACCCATCCTCAGACAGTCACAGCTAAAAATCAACGACGGGCAATTCGATCTCATCAATAGCACCGTCTTCGGCTGCCCAGCCCTGGACGTTGGCCTGAACTGCGTGAACGGATCCACCCAGAAGTTCTCGCAGTTCCTGAGCCCGGTGGCTGGTACCAACTGGACTCCCAGAATGTCCACTGGACTGGAGCTGCAGGTGTTCTTGCCGGTGATCAACGCACCCTTCCGCATCTACTGGGCCTATAACCCGTTGCGCCTGGATACGATGGTGAACGCGCCAGTACCGATCACCCGAAGCATGTTCCCGCTGGGCGCTGCGGGAGACTACACTTTTCAGCTCGCACGGAATTCTTTCTCTCCTCCGTATCAGCTGAGGGAGCCGCGCAAGACTTTTAGATTCACGGTAGCGACAACGTTCTAGACAACCTTCGGACCTTGGAATTCGGAGTTCGATTAAATAGCGATGACCGGAAATGCTACCGGCGGTTTGACGCTGGGGCGGCGGTGTTTCTATAATGAGAGGTACAGCACCCTGAAAATTGAACGGTGAGGGGTGGTCCTCACGCTCGAACATCTGGCGTGAGAGGCTGGAGCGTGAGAGTCTGCCTTTCCCGTTTGAACTTGTGGCGCAGTCTGTGAAAGACCTGAGGCGAGATTTCCGAAACACTTTTCAAGGAGTTCAAGCAATCTCATGACAAGAACGTTTGCGCGATTTTTTCTGGCCGCCGTGTTCGCCTTCTCATTTACCGCCCTGGCGCAAACCGCCGGCGCCGACCCCGGCTTGCCCGCAGCTCCCAGTGCCGCTGCTGCCACACCCGATCCCGCCGTCGTTGGCACCGGAAACAAGATTGGCACGATCAACATCGAGCAGGCCATCTTCGCCAGCAACGAAGGGCAGCGCGATTTCGAGGCCCTCAGCAAGAAGCTCGAGCCGAAGCAGACTGAGCTGAAGAGCATGAATGACGAAGTGGAGAGCCTGAAAAAGCAGCTGAGCAACGACAAGCTCAACGAAGAATCCCGCGGTTCCCTGGTCAAGCAGGTCGAGGAGAAGCAGAAAAAGCTTGAGCGCTCCGTCCAGGATGCTCGTGACGATGCGCAGAGCCAGCAGAACGACATCGCCCAGCGCATTCTGCAAAAAATGGCCCCGATCATCGTGAAGTATGCCGGCGATAAGGGATTCGGGCTGATCATGGACACTTCGAATCCCTGGCCGCAGGGACCCGTGCTGTGGGCTGGGCCGTCCGTAGATATCACCAAGGCGATCGTCGATTCCTATAACGTGCAGTCCGGAGTTCCCGCGCCCACGCGGCCCGCGACCAAACCGGCGGCCACGGGCACCAAGCCCGGGTCATCCACTGGCGTAACTAAACCCGCTGCAACGACTACACCTCCCAAATAACTCGGGACACCTTAAACACAACGAAAGTTCCCAGAAAGGCCGCTCCAAAGCGGCCCTTTTCTTTTTTGTAGAATCTGAGTTCTTCGCGCCCTCACGACTGCCCGCCGGTGTCCTTAGAGCAAGCACCAAAATTCAGGAGGACACCATGTTTGCCGATTCGCTGATCGATACCGCATGGACCGACCGCTCTCGCCGCGGTTGGACAACCCTGGCTTCGTTTGTTGTACAAATCGCTGCCGTGGGCGGCTTGCTCCTGCTCCCACTGCTTTACACGCAAGGTCTCCCGCAGGTGCATCTGCTCGACGCGCTGGTGGCGCCGGTTCCACCACCCACAGCCGCTCCGGCGCACTTGACTGACCGGCGCGAAACCACCAGCAATGTCTCGTCGCAGGGCCAAGTGATCGCGCCACGTTCCATCCCCAGAGAAATACTGAACATTGATGAACCGACCGCCCCGCCACCGGTTGATGTTGCGGGGCTGGGCGTGAGCGGGAGCACGGGAAACTCGACGGCGCGGGACGGAGTATTTGGCGCCATCGGAGGGCCTAGCGCTGTCGTACCACCGCCTCCTCCGCCGACACCATCCGCGCAGCCACCGCGCATTTCCCGCATGATGGAGGGAAATCTCATTTATCGTGTGCAGCCGCAATACCCAGCCTTGGCGCGGCAGGCGCGGGTTCAGGGAATTGTTGTGCTGCGCGCCATGATTTCCCGCGAGGGCAAGATTGAAAATTTGCAGGTGATCAGCGGTCATCCCATGCTGGTTCAATCCGTCATGAATGCGGTTCTACAGTGGCGCTATCGACCGTATTACCTGAACAACGAACCAGTGGAAGTGGAAACCCAGGTAACGGTGAACTTCACGCTGTCGGGCGGATAGCAGGGATGGTTTTGCCAACGCGCAAACTATGCCGAGATCTGGCTCAGGGAGTAGTACGGCAGTAACCTGAGCCCAACCGCCGTCACCGCTATAATCAAACGAGTGGCTACTACAGAAATTGCCAAGCGAACTGCGACTCGACCGACCTGGGCCGAGGTATCGCTCGGAACGTTGCGGCAGAATTTTCGCGCGGTGCAACGGCACATCAGCACCGCGGTAACAGTTTGCGCGATCGTGAAGGCCGATGCCTACGGACACGGTGCGGTCGAGTGCGCGCATGCGCTCGAGCAGGAAGGAGCACGCTGGTTCGGCGTGACCTCGCTGGATGAGGCGATTCCGCTCCGCGAAGCTGGCATCCGGGGACGCATCCTGCTCATGACCGGTTTCTGGCGAGGCGAAGAGGAAGAAATCATTCGCCTGCGATTGACTCCGACGGTCTGGGAAACCGGGCAAATCGAATTGTTCGAACGAGCCGCGACCGCCCTCGGCGTTTCCAAACACCCGATTCATTTGAAAGTCGATACCGGCATGGGCCGCCTCGGAGCCGCGCCCGAGGACTTGCCGCGAATCTGTTCCACGTTGAAGTCGTCGTCACACCTGGTGCTCGAAGGACTGTCAACTCACCTGGCTTCGTCCGAGGTGCTGGACGAACCCTCGGTTGCGGCGCAGCTAAAATCTTTCGCGGAAGTGCGTGACCTTCTTCGCAACGAAGGCTTCAATCCACCGCTGATTCATGCGGCCAATACCGGAGCCGTGATCTCGCGGCCGGAATCGTGGAATACGATGGTGCGTCCAGGGATCGCTCTATATGGATATTACTTACCCTTCGAGCGCGCGGGTCGAGAGGTCAGTGGCAGCGGCTTGCGTCTCGAGGTGAAGCCCGCTTTGACCTGGAAAACCCGCATTCTTTCGTTACGAGACATGCGCGCCAATCAGGCATTGGGGTATGGCGGAATCTACGTTACCAAAGCCCCCGCGCGCATCGCAGTGCTTCCGGTCGGGTATGCGGACGGCTTGAACCGCAAAATCTCCTCTCAAGGCCGCGTAATTGTAGGCGAGAACTATGCCCCCATCGTGGGCAGAATTTCGATGGACTTAACCCTCGCCGACGTGACTGGGCTTCCCGGAGTCTCGGTGGGCGACGAAGTCGTTCTGCTCGGCGCCAGCGATGGTCTCAGCGTCGACGCGCGGGAGCACGCGGCGCTTTCCGAGACGGTGCCCTATGAGATTCTGTGCGGCATCTCCAAGCGCGTGCCCCGCCGCCACCACGACTGAGAGATTACGGATTCGACTGGAGCTTCGCCCGTTCGATGTAGGACTCGCGAATTCCTTCCAGAATTTGGTCGTACTCTTCGCATTCCGCCGGCGTCAAACCCACCAATGCCTCTCGCCGGGTAAGTTCGATCTGCCGTTGAAACAAAGCGGTCAATTCAGAACTGATCTGGTGAACCCTCCCCGCGCTTGAAGAAGCTGAACCGTTGCGTGTCATTGTCGTTACAAATCGGGATATTGAAAGAAGCCGTGGCAGCCTTTACGCGCCACCGAAACATAAGGTGCTGCACCCGGCTCCCTGTGTTAATGCTCTCCTTCCGAGACGGAGCAGTTGTCAGAGGACTGTCAAGAAATTGCCATTTTTCAGAGGCTTTCCCAAGTCAGAGTCGAACCGACCGGAACTCCATTTAGTTCCCTTAGCCCAATAGATCGGCGTTCCCGCTTGCAGACTGAATCCTCCGTGCTGAATGCGGATTGCCGCAGTTCGCTGCGGCGGTCCTGACCAGCTTCTTTTCATTTGCTATGCTGGAAGTGCCCATGCACTCATGCTACCAACAGTGGATGTACGACTGGGAGACCCGGCTTACGTCGGTGGACAACAATCGTGTGGTGCGTCCGCTGGAGTGGGGTGTGGAGTGGGCGCGGGATTGGCCTTGCCGCAACGGATATGCTCCCGGGCACGTTCCAGAAGACGTCGAACGCTATCTCCGGGAATACAACAAGCGAATTATCGCGTCGAGCGATGAATTCTTTTCCTACATCAAGCCGGCCGATTTCCGCCTGGAGCGGCGAGAGGTCAAAGTTTTCAGCACGCGTGCTGTACCCAATCCCAGGCTGGAGCAGAAAGTCCAAGGTACTTTCGCTGACTTCCTGCGCTTCACTTCGCCGGTGCGCACGCCGTTTCCGGAAAACAACCTGGTCAACGCCCGCTGGTTTCCGGCACGAGGCAAGCGTGCGATTGTGCTCTTGCCCCATTGGAATTCCGACGCTCTTGCTTATACCAGCTTATGCCAGGTGCTAAACCTTCTCGGAATTTCGGTCCTGCGCCTGACCATGCCCTACCACGACATCCGGACGCCTCCCGAGATCTTGCGCGCCGATTATGCAGTCTCTGCAAATATTGGCCGCACGCTCGATGCCTGCCGGCAAGCAGTGATCGATGTTCGTTGCTGTCTGGATTGGCTCGAAACCCAGGGCTACCGCCGCCTCGGCATACTCGGCACAAGCCTGGGCTCCTGTTACGCGTTTCTTGCCGCCGCGCATGACTCGCGGATTCAAGTGGCAGCTTTCAACCACGCTGCAACCTACGTGGCGGATGTCGTGTGGCATGGACAATCCACTCGGCACATCCGGGAAGGGTTGGAATCACGGATCGATCTCGAACGATTGCGGGTTCTATGGAGCGCCGTCAGCCCCATGTCGTACTTCGAGCAATTCGCACGCTGGCGCAAGAAGTCGCTGATAATTTATGCCAAGTACGACCTGACGTTTCTACCAGAGTTCTCGCGCAGCGCTGTGCATGAGTTTGCACGGCACGACCTGAATCACAAGGTGGTAGTCCTGCCCTGCGGACACTACACAACCGGAGAGACGCCTTATAAATACATCGATGGTTGGAATCTGGCGTCGTTCATGCGGACCGCGTTCGAAGGCTAGAATTAGCAATTAGCACTTGGCAATTAGCATTTGGCCCACGAACTTCGGAGCAACACCGACGAGCGCCCAAGGAATGCGAGATTTTCAGAGACTAAATGCTAAGTGCCAAATGCCAAATGCTTGTTTAGAATGCCGCAGAGGCGAATTCACCGTCAGCACTGATCGGAACCGGATTGACTTGGATGTCGTTCACGGTTTCCTGACCGAGTGCTATTGGGCTCAGGGCATTCCGCGCGACGTTGTCGCTCGTTCGATCGAGAACTCGCTGTGCTTCGGACTCTACACCGAGGGCAAACAAGTCGGGTTTGCCCGCGTGATCACGGACTACGCGACCTTCGCTTATATCGGCGACGTATTCGTGCTCGAATCGTTACGCGGTCGCGGCCTGGGAAAATGGCTGATGGAATGCATCATGCAACATCCGCGCTTGCAGGGATTGCGACGATGGAGTTTGGTCACTCGAGATGCTCACGGACTGTACGCCCAACTCGGGTTCGAGCCTCTGAAAAAACCGCAGAACTACATGGAGCTGCACAATCCGGATGTTTATCGACAAACCGGACAGTAGAACGCTGAAATTTTCGGGAGATTGAAATGAAAACCAACAACATGTCGCGCCCGCTCTACGATGCCGATCCTGAGGTGGCCGCGGCTATCGACAATGAAGTCCGCCGCCAGCACGAAGGATTGGAACTGATTGCCTCGGAAAACTTCGTCAGCGAAGCGGTGCTGGAAGCCATGGGTTCGGTATTCACCAATAAGTACGCCGAAGGCTATCCCGGCAAGCGCTACTACGGAGGCTGCGAGTTTGCCGACATCGTGGAGAACTTGGCGCGCGACCGCGCCAAGCAACTGTTCGGAGCGGAACATGCCAACGTGCAGCCGCACGCGGGATCGCAAGCGAACATGGAGGCTTATTCGGCGGTGCTGCAGCCGGGCGATACCATTCTTGGCCTGAATCTGGCGCATGGCGGACACCTCACCCACGGATTTCATCTGAATTTTTCCGGAAAAACTTATCGTGTCGTTCCCTACGGCGTGACCAGAGAAACGGAAACCATCGATTACGACGACCTCGAAAAGCTTGCCGAAAAAGAGCGCCCCAAGATGATCATCGGCGGCGGCAGCGCGTATTCCCGCATTATCGATTTCGCGCGCATGCGGCAAATCGCCGATAAGATCGGCGCCCTCTACCTGGTGGACATGGCGCACTTCGCCGGCCTGGTCGCGGGCGGCGCACATCCTTCGCCGGTTCCGCACGCGCACATTGTGACCTCCACCACCCACAAAACGCTACGAGGGCCGCGCGCCGGAATGATCTTGTCCAAGCAGGAATTTGCTGCGGCCATCGACAAGGTAGTTTTCCCCGGCATGCAGGGTGGGCCACTAGTCCACATCATCGCGGCAAAGGCAGTGTGCTTCCGCGAAGCCATGCAGCCGGATTTCCGCGACTATGCCCGGCAGGTCGTGGCCAACGCGAAAGTGTTGGCCGAAACGCTGGCCGCCGAGGGCTTCCGCATCATCTCTGGCGGAACTGATACGCATCTTATGCTGGTAGACGTATTTTCCAAAGGCATGCTGGGCAGCGAGGCAGAGAAAGCTCTCGACCAAGCCGGCATCACGGTCAACAAGAACGCCATCCCCTTCGACACCAATCCGCCCATGAAACCCAGCGGCATCCGCATTGGCACGCCGGCCCTGACTACGCGCGGCATGAAAGAAACCGAAATGCGGCAAATCGGCCGCTGGATCTCAGAAGGGCTGCATCACCGAACCGATGCCGCCGTGCTGGGAAAGATCCGCAAGCAGGTGCTGGAACTGGCTGATACATTCCCGCTTTACACGGAGCGCAGGGCCAAGGCGCAGGCGGAAGTCCGGGCCTAGGCACTGCGGCTCAAATCCCGATTTCCTTTGTGTACCTTTGCGTCCTTTGTGGTTAAATCACTCCGTGAAGGTCGCCATTGATATCCGGAGAATGACCGAGTTCGGCGTCGGCACCTACACGCGCAATGTGGTGCGGGCGCTGGGCCGGTTGGATCACTCGAACGAATATTTGCTTATTGGTGCGCCGCAGAAAGTAGCCGAGATCGGTCCGCTCCCGCCAAACTTTCAGACGGTGCCGTTGCTGGACGACGGAACCACCGCGAAAGGGTATCTGGAATGTCGCGCCATACTCAAGCGTTCGAATTGTGATCTGGTGCACATCCCGCACCTGTTCTGGATGCCACGCACGTTGCCTTGCCCGTACGTGATGACCGTGCACGATGTTCTGGAGCACATGTATCGTGCTCATGACCGCTCCGGCCTGAGGCGTTCGCTGCATTTTCACCTTACCCGGCGGGTGCTGACGGGAGCGGCACGAATTCTCGCAGTCTCGAAGTACACCAAGAGCGATATCGAGAAATTGTTTTCCATCCCGGAGTCGCGCATAGAGGTTGTGTACAACGCCATTGATGAGCGCTTCCTCCGCGGTCACGCCTCGGACGCTGACCGGCAGGTGCTCGCCGAACGCTATCTGGTGACCTATCCTTTTCTCCTTTATGCGGGCCGCATCAGTCCGCACAAGAATCTGGTAAGGATTATCGAAGCGTTTTCGGCGTTGAAAGCTGAACTCGAAAAGGAGGGGAGGTTTCCCGACCTGAAGCTGATCATCATCGGCGACGAACTCTCGAAACATCCCGACTTGCGTCGCACCGTCATTCGCGGCGGTGTGCAGAATGACGTCCGCTTCATGGGGTTCGTTCCCATTGAAATGTTGCGGGTGTTTTACGATGCGGCCAAGATCTTCGTCTTCCCCTCACTTTATGAGGGTTTTGGACTGCCGCCGCTCGAGGCCATGGCGCACGGTACTCCAGTCGTCACTTCCAATACTTCATCCCTGCCCGAGGTAGTAGGCAATGCGGCCGTGCTGGTGAACCCGGAAAACGTTTTTGAGATCATGCGGGCGCTGCTCCGCGTGCTGCTGGACCAGGCGGTTCGTGACAAGTTCAAACAGCGTGGATACGAGCAGGCTAAGAAATTTTCCTGGGACGCTTCCGCCCGCCAGATTCTTGGCGTGTACGAAGAAGTGGCCGGAAAGCAGGAAAAACTCCGTCAGTACGCGAAAGCGAACTAGCGGCGCCGCTTTACTCGCTCTTTAGCAATGGCGTACCCGGCGAAACCAGTCCCTGGCGATGCAGCTTGGCGCGAAGGCGGGCGCGATCGGTTTCTGACGAAGCCGCCGCAAGGCTCTTGCGCAGCTTAAGGACTTTCTCTTTGCGGGTGCGGCGACGGCGAATCTCGGGACGACGGCTGGGTGCAGACATGAATTACGCTCCTGATTCTGTAGTTCGAAGAATTGTGGCAGCCGGACCTGTAAGCCGAATTCTGTCTGCGGGATTGCTCCCGCAGGACGGTCATTCCTCTGGGCCGCGCATTACTGCGCGGCTCAAGCGACCTACCCGGAGGTTGTGACGCGCCGAGCCGGCACGTTCTCCCAGGCGAAGTTTTCACCTCACCCAGGTCCCTCCCTATTTGGTCTTGCTCCGTGTGGGGTTTGCCCTGCCCGCTGCATTACTGCGGCGGCGGTGCGCTCTTACCGCACCTTTTCACCCTTACCCCGCGCATCCGAAGATGCACAAGGCGGTATGTTTTCTGTGGCACTAGCCGTCAACCGGGCTTGAACCCGGCTTCCCGGACGTTATCCGGCACACTGCTCTGCGGAGTTCGGACTTTCCTCCCTCGCCGCCGAAGCGCCGAGAGCGACCGTCCGGTCCAGCTGCCTACCGGATCATTATATGCGATATCGACGCCGCCACTGAGACCTGAGAACCAGAAACTGGCAACCGGATTCCAAGCCGACTGACGCAAAGCGGACACGGCGGGGTCGGGTCTATACTGCTAGACTCGTTGCACCCTCATGATTCACCACGCTGCCCAGATCATTCAAACCCTTGTCGTGGGGGGAGCGGTTTGCAGCATGGGCTACTACGCTCTATGTATATTGAGCGCTTTGGGATTTCTGCGCGCACGAAAGGCGGACAAGAGTGTCCTCCCTACACAGCCTGTCTCCATTCTCAAGCCACTCCGCGGCACCGATCCCGAGATGTACGAAAGCTTCCGCAGTCATTGCCTGCAAGACTACCCGGAATACGAAATCATCTTCGGCGTCAGCGACCCTGGCGATCCCGCGATTCCGCTGGTGGAGCAACTCAAGACTGAGTTCCCCGAGCGCGCAATTCGATTGATGGTCTGCCCCGAGATCCTGGGTGCAAATACAAAAGTAAGCAATCTGGCTCAGATGGTGCGCGAAACCCGCGAATACGTCATCGTCAATGACAGCGACATTCGAGTTGAACCTGATTACCTCCGCCGCGTGCTGGCTCCTCTGACCGATCCCAAGGTTGGTTTGGTCACTTGCCTCTATCGCGGCATCGCTAATTCGAGTTTGGGTTCGCGGCTGGAATCACTCGGCATCAGCACGGACTTCTGTGCCGGCGTCCTGGTCGCGCAAACTGTCGAAAACGGAATTCGCTTCGGACTAGGTTCCACGCTGGCGTTTCGCCGCCGCGATCTGCAAGCCATCGGCGGATTTGAAGCTATCGTCGATTATCTTGCCGACGACTATCAGATCGGAAGCCGGATCGCCGCTCTGGGACTGAAAGTAAAGTTATCCGACGTCGTAGTTGAAACGTTTCTACCTCGCTACACGTTCAGCGGTTTCTTCAATCACCAATTGCGATGGGCGCGAACAATTCGCGACTCTCGCTTTTGGGGATACCTCGGACTGGGCCTGACCTTCGGTTTGCCTTGGGCGGTGCTGGCATTGATTCTGGCTCAAGGGGCAGGCTGGGCGTGGGGGTTGTTGGCGTGTACCGCAGCGATGCGCGCGACGGTAGCTCTCGTAGTTGGCAAGCGCGTGCTGCGCGACCGCCAAGTTCTGCGCTGGCTGGCCCTGATTTCCGTGCGCGACGTGTTCGCATTGTTGGCTTGGATCGTCAGCTTCGCTGGACACGAAATAACCTGGCGCGGAGACCGTTTCAAATTAAAGAACGGCAAACTGACACGGATCTCTGATCAGCCAATGTAGGGGCGCCCACGCCTGTGCGGCTCAATTTAAATTTACACTGAGCCAGAATTTCTCATGCCGCGAGAAGTGGTCGCCAAAGCCCGCGGCTCGCCAGCTTCCAAAATCTCACGAACTTTCCCTGCCAGCGTCTTTAGCGAGAAAGGCTTTTGCAGGAAGCGAGTGGTAACGTCAATCTTTCCATGCCGGAGAACTGTGTTCTCCGCATAACCAGAGACGAAAAGCACCTTCATATCCGGCCGCTCATCCGCCAACCGTTCCGCCAGTTTCGGCCCACCCATTCTTGGCATCACCACATCGGTAATCATCAGGTGAATCGACCCTTTGTGCTCCCGAGACACGCGCAACGCCTCTTCTCCATCGCCAGCTTCCAGCACGTTGTAACCGCTTCGAACGAGAAATTGGTGTGAGGCTTGGCGGACCGACGCCTCATCTTCCACCAGCAACAAGGTCTCGCAGCCGCCAGGAGAACTTTCGACCGGCTTCGAAATCCGAACCGCGCAGTCTAGTGACTGCACGCGAGGCAAGTAGATTTTGAACGTGGTTCCGAGCCCCGGCTCGCTGTACACCCAGACAAAGCCGCCGTTCTGCTTCACAATGCCATACACCGTCGCCAGCCCCAGCCCGGTGCCTTTGCCCGCCTCTTTCGTGGTGTAAAAGGGTTCAAAGATGTGCGCCATGTCTTCTGGCGCGATCCCTTCGCCCGAGTCCGCAACCGTGAGCAACACGTAATCGCCGACGGGAACGATCGAATGCCTCTGCACGTAGGATTCGTCGACTCGCACGGTTGCAGTTTCGATGGTGAGCGTCCCCCCGCCGGGCATGGCGTCGCGCGCATTGGCTGCCAGGTTCATGACCACCTGCTCGATTTGCACCGGGTCCGCTTTGACCTTGCCCAGATCCCGCTCAGGAACGAAAGCGAGTTCAATGTCTTCGCCAATCAAACGCGGCAGCATGATGACGATCTCCCCAATGACGCTATTCAGATCAAGCACTTGCAATGATTGCATCTGCTTGCGCCCGAAGGCCAGCAATTGGCGAGTGAGATCGGCCGCGCGGCGGGACGCGTTCATGATTTCAGCCACGTTTTTTCGCAGCGGGTGGTTTTCGATAAGCGAGTCGAGCATGAGTTCGGCGTATGCGCTGATCACCAGCAGCAGGTTATTGAAATCGTGGGCCACCCCGCCGGCCAGCTTGCCGATGGCATCCATTTTCTGCGCCTGCCGCAGATCCGATTCCAGCTTGCGCCGCTCGGTAATATCTCTGTCGGTGGAAATAAAATGCGTGATCTCTCCCTGCCCGTCTCGTAGGGGGGTGAGAGCCTTTTCAATAATTAGGGTTTCCCCATTCTTCTTCCGATTCATCACGATTCCCCGGAACACGTTGCCGGAAAGAACCGTATTCCACATTTCTTCATAAAGCTCACCTGCTTGTTGCTCCGACTTGAGTATGCCCAGAGTCTGGCCGATCGCTTCTTGGCGCGAATACCCCGTCAGCGCCTCAAATGCCGGATTCACGTACTCGATGACACCCGATCGATCCATGATGATCACCGTATCCGCGGATTGCTCGACCGAGCGCCAAAGCTTTCGCAGCGTATCCTCAGATTCCTGGTGTTGCCGGTCGGTCGAATGAATGTCAGAATCGCTGAGACCGGGAAGGACCCTGCCGGATTCGGGCTGAGCTGTGCCGCCAAGTCCGGCTTGAACTGCAGCTTCGATCACGTTCTTGCTCACCCGACCACCTAGAAAAACGATCGGAATGCCAGAATCATGTTGGCGCACTTGGCGTAGCAACTGAAACGCAGCGTCGTCAGTCGATTGGTCATTGCAGAGAAGAAGGTCATACCGTCCTTTCCTGAACTGATGGAGCGCAGCTTCCGCCGAGCCAGCGCGCTCGAGATGTACATGCCCGCCGTCGACGCCCGTCAGCGACTCACGCAGACGGGAGAACTCCTGCTCGCGGCCGCCCACGATCAGCAATCGCAATTGCCGTTCGCCACCTCCGGAAGTTGTTGCCTTGCTCATGCAGGGACACATCTAGTTGTTACATCGGAGGCTGACCTCTCGGGCATCTCTGCCACGGCATTAGTTCTGAAAAGATAAGGTGCACGAAGTTCCAATTCAGGAAAGACCAATGTAGGCTCGAGTACCCACGCAGGCGTGGGGTCCCGATGAAATTGGAGGCCCAAACGCCTCTTTTCACAACCCGACCGTTTGGACGACAATAGATAGATATAGAGTTCGGGAGATGTGACCTATGCGGCATGGCTGGTGCGAACTCCTTTGCATTGGAGTTTTGGCTTTTTCTCCGTTGGCTCTCGGCCAGCAGATTCGCGGCGACTACATCGAAACTCGCAGTGCTGACGTGTACACGGGCCAGTGTTTTGCCAATGGCGAGGTCAACCTCGTTGGCGACGAGGCCATCCTGGCATGGCACGTCCAGAGCGGCAGCTGGGACGGCGTCCAGCTGGACGGCCTGACCGTTGCCGCAGCCGTGCACGCCCGCGCCACCCTGGGTGATCCCTATGCCAATCCCTATCCTGCGCAGGCCGTCCTCTTTGTGGATGATCAGGCGACTCAAGAGCAAAGCGAAGCGCTGGTCGCATTCGCGCACCAAATGGGAGGTGAACTTCTGCGCAACGCGCAGCAGGCGATCCCTGCGCCCATGGAACTCGTGGTCAATCCGCAGCGCCACGGAGTAGCTCTGCTCCGAGCTGGTCAGTTCGCCACCGTGCAAACCCGTCCGGTCAACGACCAAGATCACGTCTGCGGTAACGAAGTAACCTTCTATCCGCCCCTTACCCAACTGACGCACTCCATGCCAGCCGTCGCTCTGACTGATTCCTATCGCGGTCCGGGGCTTGACGTAGATTGGGAATCGCACGGCAGACGCAGCGCATTCGTGGGAACATTCGCGCGCTAGTGTCGTGCATAGCCCGACGCTGGCGGGTTTTCGGACCTGGGTATGGCGCGTCCCGCCTTCAATTCACGCCGGTGAAACTCTTCTCGTACCAAAGTAATAGCGCGAATTACCAAAGCGCATGCACGTGGGACATCTGTTAGTCCGCGGTCGCGGGTGAGATGTTGAGGTTGTATTTTCGATCGAGGAAGCCGGCGACCCATGGAAAAAGGCGATTTTCTGGACGAGGTTCATGTGCGAATCCTGCGGGTGACCGAAGACCTGCGGGCCATTCAGCAGACCCTGAACTGCGCAGCCATGCAGGCGCCGGGCGATCCTGAACTGATGGAAGCTCTCTGCGAGTTGCCCGAGATCGAGTCGCTCCACGTGTTGAAATCAGCCCTCGACCAGATGCGCCATTTCCTCTGGTTCTATATGCAGGTGATGACGAACGAATCCGAAGACGGCGACCGCTTACGCCAGAGCCTTGGCCAGAAGAAAAACGACGAGAGCATGGTCAGCCCGAGAGTGGCAGCCGCGGAAAAATTCAAACGAGCCGCCGACACCGCGCTGTTGCAATACCTATCCGACGGCAAAGTTCGCAAGCCAAACTAGATCGCCCACATCGGTGTCTCCAAACCACGCTCGGCCACGCTCCGCGAATTAGAGTGCTGCCCACGCTAGCCAGCCCAAGATGTATCCCGCAAGCGATACAAATCTTTACACTTAAAACTCTGCATCTCCGTCTAAGAAGTCAAATCCAATAGAATATTAGCGATCTGATGCCGACCCGCCGGACGGACTGTGAGCCAGTGCTGGCAACAACGTTTGACATTATTGTCATCTACGGTGGAACGGGTCCGCTGCTTGAGTGTGAAGCGTGATCGACGGGCTGTGATTCTCCAGATTGCTCGCGGCGTCGAAGTTACTAAACCTGAGTGAATTATGTGGATTGTCCGATTAGCACTGCGACGGCCTTATACGTTTGTGGTCGTTGCCCTATTGCTGTTGATCCTGGGTCCCATCGTTATTCTTAACACCCCCACGGATATCTTCCCAAACATCAATATTCCTGTCGTCAGCATTCTGTGGAATTACCAGGGTCTCAATCCCGACGATATGTCGAACCGCATCGTCTTCCAGACGGAGCGGGCGCTTACGACGCTTGTGGACGACATTTCCCACATCGAGTCGCAATCGCTGAACGGCATCGCTGTGGTGAAAGTGTTTTTCCAGCCGCATGCGGACATTACCAAGGCGATCGCGCAGGTGACCGCGATCTCCCAGACTCAGCTGAGGCAGTTGCCACCGGGGACAACGCCGCCGCTCGTCATTACTTATAGCGCGTCCAGCGTGCCCATTATTCAGTTGGCGCTTTCCGGGCAGAGTCTTTCAGAACAACAACTGTTTGATTACGGCGTGAATTTTATCCGCACCCGTTTGATCACGGTCCCCGGGTGTGCGATTCCTTATCCGTATGGGGGAAAGCAGCGCCAGGTGCAGGTTGACCTGGACACCAACGCGCTGCAATCGAAGGGTCTGTCGCCGCTGGATGTGGTGAATGCAATCAGCGCGCAGAATCTGATTCTGCCATCGGGCACTTCGAAGATTGGCGCTTTTGAGTACGCCGTCGACACCAACAGCAGCCCCACGACGGTTGCTGAATTGAACCAGTTGCCAATCAAAACGGTGGGTAGCACGACCATTTACATCCGTGATGTGGGATACGTGCGGGACGGCTTTCCGCCGCAGACCAACATCGTGCGCGTGAATGGACAGCGCGCAGTGCTGCTGACCATCCTCAAGGCCGGCCAAGCTTCAACTCTCGACATTATTTCCGGCATCAAGTCTCTGCTGCCACAAATTCAGGCCAGCTTGCCGCCGCAATTGCACATCCAACCACTGGCCGACCAGTCGCTTTTCGTTCGAGCCTCCATCGAAGGCGTGCTCAAAGAAGCCACCATCGCCGCCTGCCTCACCGGCCTGATGATTCTCATCTTTCTCGGCAACTGGCGAAGTACGGTGATTATTGCGGTTTCCATCCCGCTCTCGATTCTGACTTCGATCATCGTGATGAGCGCCCTGGGCGAGACCATCAACATCATGACGCTCGGAGGATTGGCGCTAGCGGTCGGCATTCTGGTAGATGACGCCACGGTCGAGATTGAGAACATTAACCGGAACCTGGCGCAAGGGAAAGAGGTCGAGCACGCCATTCTGGACGGTGCGCAACAGATCGCCGTTCCAGCATTCGTTTCGACGCTTGCGATTTGCATCGTCTTTGTGCCCATGTTTTTTCTGACCGGCGTTGCGCGCTATCTGTTTGTGCCGCTCGCGGAAGCGGTCGTGTTCGCGATGATGGCTTCTTATCTGCTGTCGCGAACGCTGGTGCCAACCATGGCCAAGTATTTGTTGCGCGGCCACGAGGCGGAACTGCAGGCGGCCGCTCAAAGCCGAAACCCGCTGGTTCGCATGCAGATCAAGTTCGAAGAGGCTTTTGAGCGTTTCCGCGAAGGCTACCACGGACTTTTGGAACGCTGCCTGCATCACAAGAAGGCTTTTCTCGTTATCTTTCTCGGCGGATGTTTGGCTTCGGTGGTGTTTCTGGTTCCCTGGCTGGGCCAGGATTTCTTCCCGGCGGTCGATGCCGGTCAGTTCAAATTGCACATGCGTGCGCGCACAGGAACGCGCATTGAGGAGACCGCGCGCCTTTCGGATCTGGTGGAGCAGTCGATACGCCAGCAAATTCCACCCAAGGAAATCGATAGCGTCATTGACACCATTGGCTTGCCTTATAGCAGCATCAATCTTTCGTACAGCAACTCCGCTCCTATAGGGCCGGGGGATGTCGATATTTTAGTCAGCCTGGCGAAGGAGCACCGGCCTACGGCGGAGTACGTTCACGACCTGCGTTTGAGACTTCCGGAGGAGTTCCCAGGAGTAACCTTCTCGTTCTTGCCGGCTGACATTGTCAGTCAGATCTTAAACTTCGGTCTCCCTGCTCCGATTGACGTTCAGGTTGTAGGTTACGACACGGACGGCAACCGCCTGTTCGCCGACAAGTTGATGGAACGGATCCAGCAGATTCCCGGAACTGTCGACTTGCGCATCCAGCAACCTTTTGATCAGCCCTATTTGCACGTCAATGTTGATCGGACGAAGGCTCAACAGATCGGCTTCACCCAGCGGGACGTTGCCAATAATCTGCTGGTCTCGCTGAGCGGAAGCTTTCAGACCACGCCTGAATTTTGGGTGAATCCCAAGACGGGTGTGAGCTATTCCATCGCAACTCAGACGCCACAGTACCGCCTCGATTCTCTGCAGGATCTGGAAAATATTCCGGTAACCGGCCCGAGTGGCGCTCGCCCCGAGATTCTCGCCAGCGTTGCTTCCATCCGCCGCGACGCGGGATTGGCCGTGGTGTCGCACTACGATATTCAGCCCTTGATTGATATCTACGGATCGGTGCAAGGCCGCGACTTAGGCGGAGTAGCGACCGATCTGAATAAAATCATCGATGCCAGCAGGAAAGAACTTCCACGCGGCTCCCAACTGAATGTTCGCGGGCAGATTCAGACCATGCGCTCTTCGTATGAGGGCTTGCTGGGTGGGCTCGTGTTTTCGATCGTGCTGGTATATCTGCTGATCGTGGTGAACTTCCAGTCGTGGCTTGATCCCTTCATCATCATCTCTGCCTTGCCGGCGGCCCTTGCGGGGATCGTATGGTTCCTGTTCGTTACCCGCACAACCGTCAGCGTTCCGGCGTTGACCGGATCAATCATGTGCGTGGGCGTTGCGACGGCCAACAGCATTCTGGTCGTGAGCTTCGCGAAGGAGCAATTGGCCGAAGGCAAAGACGCGCTGGCTGCCGCACTGAATGCCGGGTTCACGCGATTCCGTCCGGTGCTGATGACGGCTCTCGCGATGATTATCGGTATGGTGCCGATGGCGATAGGATTAGGCGAAGGCGGCGAGCAGAACGCTCCGCTTGGCCGGGCGGTCATCGGAGGCTTGTTATTTGCGACGGTGGCGACGCTGTTTTTTGTGCCGGTTTTCTTCAGCCTTCTTCACGGGCGCAGGCAACGGCTGGCAGCGAGTGAAGCAAAGCATTGATCTCGTTAATATGAATTGTTGATAGAGTTCACGGAGTCTTCCATGAAGGTCGAACCGCAAGACGAAGTTGTTAGACCGGTGACGGTGGGGGAGCGGGCGAACAATCCTCAAAGCAACCCCGCTCGGCGCTGGTGGATTGCCGTTCTTGCTTTTGTCATCGTCGTGGCGATTGTGATTTCCGGAATTTTGCCTCGTATTCACGCGCGCGCTGCCCTGGACAAAGAAACGGCCGAGATGGCGATTCCGACGGTCTCAGTCGTGCATCCCAAGCGCGGCGCGCCGTCCGAGGAGGCAGTTCTGCCCGCGAATGTGCAGGCCTACATTGACGCGCCCATCTACGCTCGCACCAACGGATACCTAAAGACCTGGTACGTTGACATTGGGGCGCACGTGAAGGCTGGTCAATTGTTGGCCGAAATAGAGACTCCGGAAGTCGATCAGCAACTGCGGCAGGCGCGCGCTGATTTGGCCACCTCGGAAGCCAATCTCAATCTATCGAAAATTACGACTGACCGCTATGCAGGTTTGTTGCAGAGCGATTCCGTGTCAAAGCAGGATGCCGACAACGCCGCGGGCGATTACGCGGCCAAGCAGGCCACGGTTCAGTCTGCGCAAGCCAACGTGAAACGCCTTGAAGAGCTGCAGGCCTTCGAAAAGATCTATGCTCCCTTCGCGGGCGTAATTTCGGCGCGCAATACTGATATTGGCGCGTTGATCGATTCGGGAAGCAGCGGAGGGTCGAGGACAGAGCTTTTTCATATTGTCCAGCCGGACAAGTTGCGTGTCTATGTCAGCGTGCCCCAGGCTTACTCGCAGGCGGCGAAGCCTGGACTCAAGGCCGATCTGGTGCTTCCGGAATTTCCAGGGCGCGTCTTCCCGGGAACGCTGGTCCGAACCGCGCAGGCAATCGACCAGTCCACGCGAACTTTGCTGGTGGAAATACGAGTGGATAATCCAACCGGCACGCTATTCAGCGGCGCCTATGCCGAGGTTCACCTAAAGCTGCCCAATGCGAGTTCGGCATTTATTCTTCCGGTCAATGCGCTGTTGTTCCGATCGGAAGGCCTTCGCGTGGCTGCGATCACCGACGGCCAGCACGCCGAACTTAAACCGGTGACGCTGGGCCATGATTTTGGCTCTGAGGTCGAGGTTGTTGCGGGGCTCAGCGGAGATGAGTCCATCGTCATCAACCCTCCGGATTCGATCGTCTCGGGAGAAGAAGTCCGCATCGCGCAGCCGACAGCGGCTTCGGGAGAATCTCAAAAGTGATCCGCGTCGAGCGTTCGGCCTTCAGAACATTTACGCTACGGGTTCTAGGTGGGGCACTCTTCCCTGGACTCCTACTTTTGAGCGGCTGCGCCGTCGGCCCTCGTTATTCGCGACCATCCGCCCCCGTGCCCACGGACTACAAAGAAACGCCGCAAAACTGGAAGCCAGCAGAACCCGCAGATCAGGCGTTGCGAGGAAAATGGTGGGAGGTCTATCAGGATCCGCAACTCAACGCCCTCGAAGAGAAAATCAACATCTCGAACCAGAGCCTGAAGGCGGCGCAGGCTCAATTCACGCAGGCCCGCGCCACAGTTCGCTACAGCCGGGCGGATTATTATCCAACCGTGACGGCGGGAGTTTCCGCTACCCGCGAACGCTATTCCGGGAATCGCCCGTTGAATTTGACTCCAGGCACGGGTGAAACTGCCAATGACCTCGTCATTCCGGTGGACATGTCCTACGAACCTGACGTGTGGGGCAGAGTGCGACGCACGGTCGAGGCTGCCCGCGCCAATGCTCAAGCCACATTGGCTGACCTTGAGTCGGTGAGCCTGAGCGTGCATGCGGAACTGGCCGTCGATTACTTTCAAGCGCGGGAGTTGGACGCCGAGGCGCAGTTGCTGGACTCCACCGTATCTAGCTACGCGAGACAGTTGGAGCTGACGAACGATCGCTTCAAGGGAGGGATCGCATCGCAGGTCGATGTGGCGCAGGCGCAAACTCAGCTTGAAACCGCGCGCGCGCAAACTATCGATGTAAGAGAGCAGCGGACACAGTTTGAACATGCGATTGCTGTTCTTATTGGCGAGCCGGCGTCGACTTTCACTTTGCCGGTGGCCGTGCTGAGCGAAACCCCACCGGTGATCCCGCCAGGATTGCCCTCTGAGTTGCTGGAGCGCAGGCCAGATATTGCAGCCAACGAACGCCTGATGGCGGCGGCAAACGCCAATATTGGAGTCGCGAAAGCCGCATATTTTCCTTTGTTCAACTTGTTTCCCAGCGCTGGGTTTGAAAGCACTACGATTGTCAATTGGCTTTCGGGCGCCAGCGCGTTTGCTTCCGTGGGAGCTTCGGCGGTCGTGACCGCGTTCGACGTGGGACGGCGACGGGCCGCCAGCGATCAGGCTCGCGCTGCTTATGATCAAGCTGTGGCCAACTACCGTCAAGACGTTCTGACCGCTTACCAGGAAGTGGAAGATAATCTTGCGGCTTTACGCCTGCTGGAAGACGAATCCAACACTGAAACCGCAGCCGTGGCGGCAGCGGAACATTCACTGGCGCTTTCAAACAATCGCTACAAAGGTGGCGTGACGGCCTATCTGGAGGTCATCACGGCGCAAACCACGGCCCTGGCCAACGAACGGACGGCAGTTCAAATCTCAGGACGCCGCATGGTTGACAGCGTATTGCTGATCAAGGCTTTGGGCGGAGGCTGGAACGCGGCCAGTCTGTCAACGGTGAAGATGGAATCGCATGCTCCAATTCCACCCGGGCAATAACGCGAAGTCAATCGTCAGGCTTTGGATTTCTTGGTAGTGTCTGAAATGTCACATTTCAGACACTGCCGATTTCTTGAGCCCGGCTGCTTTTTTCTTTTTCATGCTGCGCCGCCGAAGAAGTTTGACGCGCCGTGCCAGCTCTTCTTCTGAGTACATGCTCCCGCGGCAGTTGGGCGCGCCGCAAAAACATGGCGACGGATCGTCCAGATCGCCGTCATACAAGTTGTAGTCGTAGGTCAGTTCCTCGCCGGCCTCAATATCCCGAGCCGCAATAATCCAAACGCGACCCTTTATTTCATCTGCCTCGCAATTGGGATCGCAGGAGTGATTGATGAATGCCGCCACGCCTTCGCCATCAATCACGTGTTTGCCATCTGTGAGCCCGAACAAATAGGTCCGGGGATGGTCGTCGTAGAGTGCATCGGCTTCCTTGATGGTGATCCGCGGCCCCGTATATTCCACGACAACCGTGCCTTTCTTGATGGGAGCGGTTGTATGGCAACCGTCCGAATCAATCTTGGAGTCTCCAATAACCAAGTGCGCCGGACCGGTGCGAGTCCGTCTTCCATCACGGTCCAACTTGCGGGGGTTTGATTGAGGCATGGGTAATAGTGTGGAGAATGGCTGCCGGGTCTCTGGAATCCAGGAGAACAGAATAGCGTTTCTTGCAAAAGCTAGGCAAGCGCTGCGTGAACATAAGAATTTACACGTTATTCATCTTGCGGTCACCTCCGCGTAACAGAGCACGACCTAAACTACGACACCGAACAGCATAGGCCAATTACGGTGGCGGAAGGCCTGCCTTTCGCTCCGTGTGAGCGGGAACGCGTGCATGAAGCAGCTTATTTTTGTGGTCGAAGATGAGACCGAGGTTCGCGAGTTGGCGCGGCAATGTCTCGAGCGCGCCGGCTACGTCGTGCGCACGTTTTCGACCGCTAATGTAATTCAGGAAGCTGAAGACAACCACCCGTGCCTAATGCTGATCACGATGGTGATGCCCGACGGCAACGGACTCGACCTCTGTCAGAGCATCCGCGAAAACCATGCGCTGGCGAGAACGCCCATAGTTTTTCTCATACCCGAGGCTGCCGAGGAACATCGAGCTTTGGCGTTGGAATCCGGCGCAGACGACTGCATCGTGAAGCCATTCAGTCCGCGTGAACTGGTGGCGCGGGTACAGGCGGTGTTGCGTCGCTTTGCACCCGCAGCCGGACGTTTCGGACTGGAACCGGCTGACCTGGTCATCGATAGTTTAGCCATGAAGCTTTCCGTGCGCGGGAGTGAAGTGCCAACTACGAGTCTGGAGTTCCGTCTTATCGAATACCTGGCGCGTCATCGGGGACAAGTGTTCACCCGCGATCTTCTGCTCGATGCAGTGTGGGGAGACATGCAATTTGTGACGCCGCGCAGCGTCGATGCCTGCATACGCCGAATCCGGGAGAAGATTGAACCGGACAGGACGAGTCCGACATATCTGAAAACCATTCGTGGTGTCGGCTATCGCCTGGATGCCATCGCGGCCTGGCAACTCGCGCCTAACGACGGCTGTACATGCCTGGCGTGCACCACGCCGCTGGGACCGTCAAGAGCAATTCCTGCAACCGAGCGCCGCAGAAGAACTTCATCTCAGGATTAAAGCCTCAGCCAGCCAGAGACTCGATCGCCTGGACCGCATCCGGCGAGATCGTCAAGTCGGCGCTGGCCAGGTCCTGCTTCATGTGTTCGGCGTTCGTGGTGCCGGACAGCGGCAGCATTCCGACCGCTCGCGCAAAGCCAAACACAACTTGGGCTGTGGTGGTACCAGCGCGTGCGGCAAGGCCGATCACCAGAGGATGGTGCAGCACCTCCGGGTTCGCGGTGAGAAGCGAAAAACCTTGATAGACAATCTCGCGCTCCCTGCAGAAGCGCCGTACATCGCGGTCCCAGCCGAGACGGGCATAACAGCGGTTCTGCACAAATGCGGGCGTCGAGGCATGAGCAGCCGCCATCTGCTCAAGATGGTGCAGCGAAACATTGCTTATTCCGAGAAGGCGCGTGTGCCCCGCATCGCGCTCTTTTGCCATCGCCTCCCAAACTTCACGGTCTGCGTCGGTCCAATCGTAGTTGGAGGCGGGACCGTGCAGCACGTAGCTGTCGATGTGGTCAGTTCCGAGATGTTCGAGCGAACTCGCCATCGACTGCGCCACCTGAACCGAAAGTCGGGCGGCGGGATCGTAAGGCAAACGATGGTCCTGACCCGGCCGATAGGTGAATTTCGTCTGCAGAAAAAGATCGGCGCGGACGACAATACCTGCGCGGTAAGCAGCGGCCAGCCCCTGACCAACGCCGGCTTCGAAATAATGCCGCCGCTGGTTGGCAGTGTCGATGCCGCGAAAGCCCATCCGCAACGCCAGTTCGGTCAGGGCCGGCGTGCGATCTTCCTTCCATGCGGTTCCGTAGAGGAAATTGGGGATAGCTGAAGTTTGCCGGTTTGGCATCGCATCATTCTGCCAGAATCAGATGCGAATTTCTCGCAGCTTCAAGATTCGACGGCTGAAGAAAAAGAAATGGTAGGCACGAGGAGACTCGAACTCCTGACCTCTACCGTGTCAAGGTTGGCTTAACCTATACAAAAAAGGCGTAAGCGCTGGCTGGCGCCGGAGAGCCAGCGTTTACAGCGCTTAAGAAGGCTTTCGGCGACCATTGAATTTATGCGGGGTTGGCACAACACAAACAACAACACAGGCAGGAGTCGCAGGTAGAAAATGGAGCGGCGACTTGAAATGGTAGGCCCGAATGGACTCGAACCATCGACCTCTTCCGTGTCAAGGAAGCGCTCTAACCAGACTGAGCTACGGGCCTACACGCGAACGGTTCTGATTGTAATTCTACGGGCGGCGCGCAATTCCGGCAACGTTTAGAGAAAATTAAGACCGCAAGACAGAGAACTCAGGTCTGCGGATTGCCGGGATCGGTTCCCACCATTGCTCTCACCTCAACAACCCGCAGACTATACTTGCCTGTTGGGGGAAAGACAATCGAACCTACCTTTTTTGCAGTTTTGGGCTGCGCTTTTCTGGGTTACCCGGTCGCCGTGGCAGGGATCAATGCCGGGAGTTGCAATCTGGCGATGCCGGGACGGGCGCGGATTCACGCGGTTTGGCGTGGCTAGGGGTAAAACGTGGTCGATGAATCCGCGGGGCACAACGTAGATCAGGCGGCTACCTTCCTCGAACCAGGAATCCCGCCACGTATTGCGGACACGGCGTGACGTTCATATTCAAAGAGACGCCGGAAGGGAGTGGAGCAACAAGGAAAGATGAAGCTTCGATTGTGCTTTATTGCCCGTTTGCTGCGGCCTTTGCGGTTGGCGCCGCGATCGCAACCGAGTCGGGTTGTGTCCACACGGCTTTCCCGTTGTTCAGTTCAAGGCGGTTCATCGTGACCTTAAGACTGCCGCGATCCACTTCGACGAGCAGGTAGTGATAGTTAATTTCCTTGCTCTGGAAAGGATCTCCCGGGGCGCGCTCGATGGGGTAGGCATGGGCTCCCGCGCCTCCTGAAACGAAATAGGTAACGCCTCCGTGCTCGTGCCGTTCGTAGTTGTGCACGTGCCCGGAGAAAACGACAATCCGGGCGCGGAGGTTTTGTTGCCGGGTTTCCAACATTCCGGCAAGCTTCTGCTCAGGCATCCGTTGTGAATGCCCCCCGCCAAACTTCTTTGCATCGGAGGAACTCGTATAAGGAGGATGGTGAAGCACGATGAAAACGAAATCAACATTTCCGGGCAGCGTGTCTAACGTTTGCGTCAACCACTTTCCTTGCGGGCCGGAGATTTCGTCGAGCGAGCTGTCGAGGGACAGCAGCAGTGTGTTGGCCGCACGCACGGAATAATAGCGGCTGTTCTTCAGGTCGGGGAAACGTTGGAAATAGTTGGCCAGGGCCACCTTCTCGTCGCCGTGCAGATCGTGATTGCCCAAGGCTGGGTAAACGGGGATTCTATTCTCTCGCCAAATGCTGGTTTCGCTATCCCAGACCTTCCAGTCATTCGCGTCGTAGCCGTTGTAAACGATGTCTCCGCCGAAGGAGATGAACGCCGGCTTGACCTCAGCGACGGCCTGCACCAGGGCCTGGCGAACGGGAGGATTCGCCGCTTCCGTGTCCTTGGGATCATGGAAGCGTGAATCTCCATAGGCGACGAAACGGAATGGAGTGCTCACCTGCAATTGCAGGGAAACGGGCTGCGTTTCCGGTGACTGCATCTGGGAATGGGAGTGCGTGCAGGCGGCACAGCCAAGGAAAACGAGGACAAGCGACAATCTCCGGCAAGTTTTCATTTACTTTCCCACCACCAGGACTTCAAACTGCCCAGACTCAGCAGTTGAGAGAAACAATTGGTGGGTTTTCGGATCGAGCGCCGAGGTCTTGGCGCGAGGTAGAGTCTTCACCGTTTCAGCAACGGAGTATTTGTCCGGACTTTCCTGGCGAATGACGGTGACTGTGCCTTCCCCGTTGGAATTGAAAATCAGCCCTGTCCCGGCATCGAAGGCGGTAGCATCCACGTGATCGCCGATAGGAAGCGTTGTGATGACATGACCCGTATCCGCGTTTATTACAGCCATGACTTTGCTGCGGCATCCGAGAAACAGTCTGCGATTGGTCCGGTCCATTGCCATGCTGGATGGCGAAGCGCAAGGCGCTGTGGGCCAGCGTTGCTCGACTTTCAAGGTACGGGAATTGATCTTCAGCACCAGGCTTTCGTCCTCAAGGTTATTGTAGACGTAGCCCTTGCCGTCCGCCGCCGCGAATTCAGGACCGCCTCCAAGATCAATCGTTCCCGCCACTTTGCCGTCTTTCGCTTCGATCACCGTCGCGCTGTTACTGCCTCCGTTAAAGGCAAAAACCCTCGAGGTAGTCAGATCATAGATGATGGCATCCGGCTTTTTGCCGGTCGGTACTTCTGCGATCATCTTGAGCGTTTTCAGGTCGAAGATCGTAACTGTGGAGGATTCGCCGTCACTGGCAAATCCACGGCCGATGTCGGCAGCGACGGCTATTCCGTGCACGCCCTGTGTGTTTTCGATTTTGCCGACAATCGCACCGGAGTCCACGTCAAGCACCTCGACCTGGGTTCCGTGAGAAACGTACAAGCGACGCGCGGCTTCGTCAACCGTCAGATAGTCCCATCCCCCCTGGCCGGGAATGGGGATTTTCTTGATCAGCGTGTAGCCCGTGTCCGAAGCCAACACGCCTGCCACAATCACGCAAGCAATTGAAATAGCCAGAAGAAGTGTAGCGGAACAGAGAGCAGTTCTTTGCAGCGTGATTTTCATTTCTTACTCCTCGTGAGTTCAAATTTGACGTTCATTAGCGTTGGAATACGCCAGCGAGCTTTAGTACTCCCGGCGCGGCTGCCAGCGCAGTCCAAACGAGTATGTCGGCTTGTAGTACTCGCGTTGCACGACGTATTGCGGGCTACCATTGTAGAAGCCGAAGACTTGGTCTGTGAGATTCAGGCCTTGTACCAGCGCGGTGAGACTTTTGGTCATCCGGCAACTGGCCTGCGCATCAACCTGCAAGTGCGAATAGAGGTAATTGTCGCCGGCAGGCCCGCGTGTCCCCAGGTTTGCCGGGTCATTTCCTGTTGTGTACTGGTATTGGAAAATACTCGCGCTGGTGTAGCTCGTGCCCAACCGGGCCGAAAAGCGTCCTCGGTCGTAGGTGGGGCTGAAGTTCCAAGTAATCGGGGCCTGGCGCTGGAGCTTTGGAATGTCCGGGCGCAGGGGCAAATGGCCGGCGCTCGAATTGGTCCAACTGTAGTTCGCCGAAACCCCGAACCCGCTCAAGGCGCCCGGCAGGAATCCCAAGTGCTGAATGTAGGAGCCCTCGACCCCATAAAGATTGGCATTGGTCCCGTTAATGATCGAAGTCAGGTTAACCACGCCATTAATCATGTACGGCGTCCCCGGCGCTTGAGGATTGCCGATGTAGTAGATGGGCTCGCTGAGTTGTTTGTAGAAGACGCCAGCCTGAATCAGGCCAAAGGGTTTCAAGTATTGCTCGTACAGCAAGTCATAGCTGTTGGCGTGTTCCGGCTTCAGGTCAGGATTGCCCACGCCAACGCTGATTGGGTTGGTGGAGTTATCCAAGGTTATATAGGGTACCAAGTCGTAAGGATTCGGACGGGAGATCCCGCGTCCGTAGACGGCGCGAATGTCCGAGTCTGGAGTCAGAGCGTAACGCAATTGAACGCTGGGCAGGGGATCCCAATACCAGTTGCTGGCTGGCTGCGGTGTAACCGTCGACGCAGTGGAATCGGCGTTGTTCGTCACCAGGTAGCCGAGGATGTTCAATTGTGTGGCCTCGATGCGCAGGCCGGTCTGCAGACGAAAACGCCCGAATTCGATCGTGTTCATTGCGTAGCCAGCCGAAATGCGTTCGGTGTAATCGAAGTTGCTGGCAGCCGAGCCAAAAATCGTTGCCGGGACGTCAAGGGAGAGAACTCCCTCACTGATCAGGTTACTTAGATTGTTGACGATCTTGCTGTAGTCGGTAACCGGTCCAAAATTGTAAGCCCCGTAATAGTAGTTGGAGTTGCGGAATCCGCTGAGGTACTGCGTCATCAACGAAGTGTTCGGGTTCGCAAGAAAGTTCTGGTCGTAGGTCGGCGAGTATGCGTCCTGGCCCTTGTGCGCATTGCGCTCCCTGAAGCCAAACTCAAAAGTGGAGAAGTGTGAACCCACGTGATAGTTCTTGGCCATCGACACCGCGCCTTGCAGGTTTACCTGCGAGGTTTCACCGGAAGTGCCGTTGAACGCCGTCAGGGCGTACATGGACGGATTAAATATTGGCGATCCAGGGGCGTCGCAAGCTGGATTGAACTGCGGCAAGCGAAAGTTGGTGGTCGCGGCCTGATCGTAATTACAAATGGTGCTGCCCAAGTACGAGAACGTGGCTCCAGGATCGCCCGCTGCTGCCAACTGACGGGAACGCGCTACAGACACCTCCCAGCTCACCCAAGAGTCTTTGAGGACGTGTTTGCCCCCAATCGCTAAAGTGCCGATTCCGTAATCCGGCAAACGGCTTGAAGTGCTGAACTGTGGAGCACCCGCGTCGTTGAGCGTGTAAACCCACTTGTCACCGTAGTCTTTGAAATCGGAGTAGAAATAACGAAGCCAAAGCCCTGAGCCGTCTCCGAGCTTGTAGTCGAGCGAACCGCCGAAGCCATACCGGGTGCGTTTGTACCGGTATTCTCTGAGGTCCATGCTGTCGTAATAGGGGACCGCAAAGCCAGGATCGGGCTGAGGCTCAATGTCGTCAATGCCGCGGCCGTTGTAATCGTAGCTCCCTGAGAACAGCGCGCCGAAGCGTTTTCGGGCGCCGAAGCGCTGCCCCACGGTGCCGGTTACTTCGCCGACATAACGGGTATTGACGATGGGAGTGAATCCGCCGATGCCTTCGATTGTCAGCGTGGGCAGATCGCCGGCAGTCTTGGTGCGTAGATTGACGGTTCCACCGATGGCATCCGCGTCCTGATTCGCAGACAGCGTTTTGTTGACCTCCACTGCTTCGACAATCCCCGACGGAATGGTGTCCAGTTTCACCTGGCGTACGTTGTCTTCGGGCGCAGGAACCTCCACTCCGTCAACCGTCACATTATTGAGGCGAGGCTCGGTGCCACGAATCTGCACGTACTTGCCTTCACCTTCGTCGCGCTCGAGAGTCACGCCCGGCAGCCGGCCCACCGCGTCAGCCACATTGGCATTGGGGAGGCTTCGGATCACGTCGGAAGGCAGTACATCGATAATATTGTCTGCCGTGCGCTGGCGGTTGATGGCTTCGGCTTCGCCGTGCGGACGGTCTCCGGTGACCATAATTTCATCATTTCTTGAGGCGACTTTCAGGACGGCATTCACGTGTGCCACTTGTCCTGCCGTAACGGTAACGTCGCCGGCAAAATTGGAGAATCCGACGAATGAAACCGTAAGCTCGTAGCTTCCAGCCAGCATTCCGTTGAAACTAAACTCGCCTTGCTCGTCGGACACGGTAGAGAACGCGGCTACCGGCAGCGCTACGCGAGCACCCTGGAGGACGGAGCCGCTGGCGTCGGTGACGCGCCCGGCGATCGATCCCTTGGTTGTTTGCGCCACGATTGTCGAATGAGCAACCACCAGAAACAACAGCGCTACAAACACGGGTCGAACGAAAGTCGACGGCATGCCTCCCCCTGAGTTCCAAGACATACGCTGTTTCCCCGCTTACCAGAACTGATTGTCGTGGCTTTGAGACGCGATTCTAGGAAGGCCCTGTGAAGCCGATGTTAAAGGAAGGTTAATTTTTTTTCAGACTGCACTTCCCGGCTTGCCGCCGGTCTACTCTATTGGTCAGTTTTGACCCGGTCAGCAAGGATCTGGCCCCATGAGACTGCTAGTCGTCGAAGACGAGCTGCGAATGCTGGAACTGCTTCGGAGAGGACTGACCGAAGAGGGACACACAGTTTTCTGCGCAGTAGACGGGAATCAGGCGCGGGTCACACTTCGCGAGCAGGAGTTTGATGTTGTTATCCTCGACGTGATGCTGCCCAAGATGAGCGGCTTCGAGCTGGCGCGGCAGATGCGTACAGAAAAAGACTCCACACCTGTTCTCATGCTCACTGCAAGAGACTCGGTTCCTGACATCGTCCACGGCCTGGATTTGGGCGCCGACGACTATATGACCAAGCCTTTTTCATTCGCTGAACTCCTGCTGCGATTGCGTGCGCTGAAACGACGGGCATCCGCAAGGCCACCGCCGACGCTGCAGGTAGCTGATTTGTGGCTTGATCCAATGAAGCACGAGGTCAACCGAGCCGGCGAACCGATCAGCCTGACGCGAACCGAATATGTCTTGCTTGAACGCCTTATGAGCGACGCTGGAACGGTTGTTCCCCGCGACATGCTGATCCTGTCGGTGTGGGGAGGCAAAGCAGAAGTCGAAGCCAACACGCTCGATGCTTTCATGCATCTATTGCGCAGCAAGATAGACAACCACGGCCGTGAACGGCTGATCCATACCGTCCGGGGAGTCGGATATGTTGTGCGACCGGAGGCCGGATTGTGAAGAAGTTATCGGTCGGAGTCCGCCTCACCCTCTGGTATCTGCTGCTCTTCGCAGCTGCGCAACTCGTCTTTGGCATCGGAATGTGGTTCCTCGCGCGCCGAAGCCTGTATCAAATTACCGACGACGCCTTGCGCGGGCAAATCGATGATCTGACCAACTTTCTGCAAGCGCAAAAGAAAAACGCTACTGTCGCCAAACTGCAGGAAGAAGTCGCCGAAGCTTATTTGTTAGAGCATTCCGGAGACTATCTTCAGATTTACGACGATAGCGACGGCGCCTGGATCTTTCGCTCTGACTTCCTGAAACAACATGCTTTGACACTACCTGGTCACGGCCGATTCGCGCACGCCCACTATCGCAACGAGCAATTGGGCCGGCCGCTTCGCTTTGTAATCCAGCGGATCGAGGCGAATGGCCGCGTTTTCACCGTGCAGACCGGACTCCCGATCGATCAAGTCAATCAGATTCTGGTTCTGTTCCGCGGCTACTTGCTTATGTTGGCTCCGGTCCTGCTGCTCGGCGCCGCTTCCGTAGGCTTCTGGCTCAGCCGAAAAGCCCTGGCGCCAGTGGATGCGATCACTCGAAGCGCGCGAACGATCAACGCCACAAATTTGAGCGACCGACTGGAGAAGCTGACGACAGGCGACGAGCTCCAACGTTTGTCCGACACGTTGAACGAAATGCTCGGCCGCATCGAGCACGCATTTGTTCGCGTGACTCAGTTCACGGCGGATGCGTCTCACGAATTGCGAACGCCCATCTCATTGATTCGCACAGAAGCAGAAATCGCCCTCAGACGGTCTCGAGGCGATG
>Ga0116221_1000287_pt1 | contig 35428 bp, 26 predicted proteins | sample Sb_taG_5_FD_88965 | JGI IMG/M metagenome (GOLD analysis project Ga0116221, IMG submission 88965) | Peat soil microbial communities from Weissenstadt, Germany - Sb_50d_8_FC metaG | ecosystem: Environmental > Terrestrial > Soil > Wetlands > Peat | place: Germany: Weissenstadt | collected 2010-09-21 | reverse complement strand
TCCTTGCTGGGAGCGAGCCCTGGACCTGGAACCGGAGCGCCCATCCGCGCACATCGGGCTCGGCTGGGCGCTCCACGAAGAGGGGCGGCCGGCCGAAGCGGGTGAGCACTATCGAACCGCGCTGCGATTGCGGCCCGATTTCGCGGCGGCCCGCATGAGCCTGGGTGGACTGCACGAGGAGATTGGTGAGTTGGCCGAGGCCGAGACAGCCTTTCGGGAAGCTCTGGACATGCAGCCGACTTTTGCCCTGCCGCACGCCCGTCTGGCGACGCTATTGCGCGGCAAACTCTCGGAAGCTGACCTATCCGCGCTAGAGGGACGTCTCGCCGATCCGCAGCTGGCAGACGGTCCCCGCGCCCGGCTGCTATTCGCCCTTGGCCACGTGCTCGACGGTCGCGGTGAATTCGCCCGCGCGGCCGACTGCCTGCAGCTTGCCAACGCCCTGACTCTAGAATTGGCCCGCAAGCAGAAACGCGAGTACGTCCAGGTCGAGCACGAGCGCTTCGTGGATAAGCTGCTATTGGCCTTCGGGCCGGAGTTCTTCACACGCGCACTTGGCGCCGGACTACACACACGTCGGCCGGTGTTCGTCTTCGGCCTCCCCCGCTCAGGCACGACGCTGATCGAACAGGTGCTGGCCAGCCACTCACAAGTCTTCGGCGCCGGCGAGCTGCGCCTGGCTCGTCAAACGTTCGAAGCGATTCCATCGATCCTGGGCGGCTCCGACGCACCATTGGTCTGCGTACCCAATCTGGATCACGCCGCCATCAGTCGCCTGGCCGAGCAGTACCTGAAGGGGCTGCGAGCCCTGGACTGCAAGCCTGTCGAGCGCGTCGTGGATAAAATGCCCGATAACTACATGTACCTGGGTTTATTGGCTGCCCTTTTTCCGCAGGCAACATTCATTCACTGCCGCCGCGATCTGCGCGACGTGGCCGTATCGTGCTGGATGACCGACTTCCGCAGCATCCGCTGGGCCAACGACCCGGAGCACATCGCCTCGCGTTTTCGGCAATACCGCCGGCTGATGGAGCACTGGCAGACGGTGTTGCCGGCGCCGGTGCATGAAGTCGTTTACGAACAGCTGATCGACGACTTCGAGACCGAGGCCCGGGGCTTGCTGGCAGCGTGCGGCCTGGAATGGGAGCCAGCTTGCGGGCGCTTCCATGAAACGGCTCGGCCGGTGCGAACGGCCAGCGTGACGCAAGTCCGCCAGCCGCTCTATCGCCAGGGGCTGGCACGCTGGAAACACTACGAAGTGACCCTCGCTGACCTGTTCGCCCGCTTGCCCGTTGGTTGACCTTACGGCCGCGCCATCGAAATGCGAACTTGGCCTGACGGAGAGGATTGACTTCCCCCTAACCGCGTGTGTTCCCCAGAGCGCTCTGGAGTTTTGCCATGGTGTCCCGGCTCCGCCTGTCCTGGCTCAGACAGCTTTATCACTCTTCCTTGTTTGGTCGCTGCCGACCGATCCGATCCCGCTTGCCACGCCCGCGTGGACCTATTGTGGAACTATTGGAAGATCGCTTTTTGCCCAGCGTCGACCTCAACCTCATGGAGTTCCATGATCCCAGCCGCATCCCGGCCGGTTTGAAAGCAAGCCGATTGGGAATCCTTCCCATGGACAACGGCTTGCAGTTTCCGGTCGGCTACCTCCCCACGGATATTCAGACGGGATATGGAATCAACAAGATCATCTTCGGCTCCGTCGTGGGCGACGGCACGGGGCAAACGATTGCGATCGTGGATGCTTATGACGACCCCGCCTTTGTCAACAGCACGGCTGCCGGATTCGCCACCAGCGATCTCGCCCAGTTTGATGCCCAGGTTGGTATTTCCGATCCGCCCAGCTTCACAAAGGTAAACGAAGACGGGCAGACGAGCCCATTGCCGAAAACCGATCCGGCGGGCGCCGGAAACGCCAACGGCAACTGGGAGATCGAGGAGGCCCTTGATATTGAATGGGCGCATGGCATCGCCCCCGGGGCCAGTATCATTCTCGTTGAAGCTACGACGGATAGTAATGCCGACCTGTTCACCGCAGTGGCGACGGCCGCGGCTCTCCCCGGCGTCTCGGCGGTTTCCATGAGCTGGGGACTTAACGAATTCAGTGGAGAGAACGCGCAGGACAGCACGTTCGTGACCCCGAGCGGTCACCAGGGCGTCACCTTCCTGGCGTCTTCGGGTGATTTCGGCGGCTTCGCGTACGACAACACCACTGGCCAGCCGACCACAACTCCCGGCATCCTGTACCCGGCCGCCTCGCCCAATGTCGTCGCGGTTGGAGGGACTAGCCTCCAGCTCAATGCCGACTCCACCTATTCAAGCGAGACCGCTTGGTCGGGGAGCGGCGGCGGAACCAGTCTCTACGAAACGCAGCCGACCTATCAGAAAGGCGCTCAGCAGACCGGCTTCCGAACCACTCCCGACGTGGCGTTTGATGCCGACCCGAATACGGGTGTGGCGGTTTACGATTCGTACAATAACACCGATAACAGCGGCCCCTGGGTTGAGGTCGGGGGCACCAGCCTGTCGGCGCCCTCCTGGGCTGGCCTGATCGCGATTGCCAATCAAGGGCGCGTGCTCGCGGGGGGATCCACCCTCGACGGTCCGAGCCAGACGCTGCCGGCTCTCTACGCCATCCCAGCCACCGACTTCAATGACATCACCAGCGGCAGCAACGGCGTCTTCAGCGCGGGAATTGGTTACGACGAAGTAACCGGCTTGGGTTCGCCCAATGCCCCAGGCCTGGAGGCTGCCCTATCCACGTTTGGCACGGCCACTCATATGGGGGTCACGTCTCAGCCGCCCAGCAACGTCATTGTCGGCGACAGATTCGGTATTGTCGTCGAGGCCGAGGATCCCCAGGGCGGCCTGGACCCGGCTTTTAATGGCACATTGACGATCTCGTTGGATACCAATCACCCGGGCACGACTCTCGGGGGAACCCTCACCGCCACCGCCTCTGACGGCGTGGCTGTCTTCGATGGCCTGACTCTCAATCAGGCGGGCACTGGATTCACGCTGCAGATCACCAGCTCGAAGTTTCCCTCGATCACGACCAGTTCCTTTAGCGCGATCCCAGACCCTACACCCTGGCAGGGCACGTTTTACCCAGTGCCGACTGACGCGAGTCTGCGCACCGCCATTGCGCTGGCCGATAGCAACGCCAGCGCGTTCAACACCATCATCCTATCGTCTTCCACCTATCTTCTTTCCGACATGACCGCCGGCGGGCTCGTTATCGGAAATACTTCTTCCCTGCCAAGCAAGACGTTGACGATCACCGGACAGGGACAAACCAGCTCGATTATCGGATCGGTCTTCAACTGGCATAGTCGGATCTTCGAGATCGAGGGTTCTGGTGGGCAATCACTGAATGTCATTTTGCAAGACCTGACCATCGAGGGAGGTAACGCTCTGAACGGCGGCGTTCTGGGCGGATCCAACGCTTTGGGCGGCGGTCTGCTGATCGATGATGCCAACGTTACGTTGACGAATGACGCGGTGCAAAACAATGTTGCGCAGGGCGCGCCGGGGGCAGCCGGAGCGGCCGGAGCGATCGGTGCAGCCGGGGGCGCCGGCGGCAATGCCGACAACGCCAGCGGCGGCGGCATTTACCTCGCCAGCGGTACGCTCTCCCTGTTCACCGACACCATCAGTGGCAATGCCGCGCGGGGCGGCATGGGCGGCATGGGCGGCATGGGTGGGGGCCAGGGCGCCAAGTCCGCACCGGCGGTCACGCCGGGTCCGGGTGGTCCGGGCGGCAATGGTGGTTCAGGGGCCGGAGGTGGCATCTATGCGGCGGGCGGAACGGTGCTGCTGCAAAATGATACCTTCCGCTCCAACCAGGCCGTTGGAGGGCCAGGCGGCACTGGGGGTACAGGCGGAAGCGGGGGACATGGCAAGGACAGCCCTCCAGTACCCGGCAAGCCTGGTGCCATTGGAGGCGCCGGAGGGCGTGGGGGAGCGGCATACGGTGGCGCGATCTATCTCGCCGGTGGAAGCCTCACCTTGACCGGAACCACCTTGCAGAAAAACTCCGCGCTGGGTGGTCCCGGCGGGCAGGGGGGAGTCGGTGGGGCTGGGACTGCTCTGGTTAGCATCACGGGAATCTTCGGAGGTACCGGATCGACGTTAAATCTCGGGGGTTTCACAGGATTTTCCGGCGGAGGCGGCCCCGGAGGCAGCGGTGGACCAGGTGGCATGGGAGGCGCGGGATCTGGAGGCGGGATTTACGTCTCGAGCGGCAGCCTTACGTTGGTCAACGCCACTCTCGCTGGCAACCTGGCGACTGGAGGGCAGGGCGGCTTGGGAGGCCGCGGCGGCAGTGGCGGGTTTGGAGCAGGCACGCTGACTTTTGGTCTTCCTGTCGGCAAAACTGCTGGTAATGGCGGCACAGGCGGTGCGGGAGGGTCGGGCCACGGGGGTGGAATCCTGGTGGCTGGTGGAACAGTCGTCCTGTCCGCCGACACATTGAATGCCAACATCGCTGCGGGAGGACAGGGGGGCAAGGGCGGACCTGGCGGCGAGGGTCCCATTGCCGCACTGGGAACTGGGAGTCTTGGCCTTGGCACCAGCCTCACTGGGGGAACGGGGTTAGGCGGCGGTACTGCAAACGGCGGCAACAGCGCTGGGGCAGGTGGCAACGGCGGCAATGGAGGGACTGGCAACGGAGGCGGCATTTATATCTCCGGCGGGGCCCTCACGTTGACCAACGCCACCGTTGCCGGCAACACTGCCGCCGCCGGGGCGATTGGAACAGGCGGCCAAGGTGGAAGGGCGGGGACCGGTGCCCTCACAGGCGGCCCAGGAATCGCGGGGATACCCGGTGATTCCTACGGAGGCGGTGTCTATGTCAACGGTGGCACGGTCACCCTCAACAACTCAACGGTTGCCCTCAACATTCAGAATGGCGTCGGCTCTGGAGGCGGAGCTGTCGTCCAGTCCCCGGGGGCGGTCACCGCTGTGAGCACGCTCTTCGCCGATAACGGTCCGGTCAATTTCTCCGGTACAATCACCGCGACCGACTCGCTCTTCCAGACCGCACCGATCAATGGCACGCTTTCCGGATCGGGCAACGTCGTCGGAATGGATCCGTTGCTCGCCGCCAATGGACTCCAGAACAACGGCGGCCCCACGCAGACCATCGTGCTGCAGGCGCTGAGCCCTGCCATCGGTAAGGGGGCTGACCCGGAGAATCTGTTCGCCGATCAACGCGGCTACGGCCCGCGCACCGGATCTGGCGGCACCGACATCGGCGCCTACCAGGCCAATGCGCAAACCGACACGCAGGCCCCCACCGCCACGTTGCAGGCGAACCCGGTGACAGATGGCAGTGCCACTTCCTACACGTTCACGATCACCTATTCGGACAATGTAGCCGTGGCGGCCACGACTCTGTCCGGCGCAGTTGTTCAAGTCCTTCCTCCCGGATCGGGAGCACCCATTCCCGCGACCGTCGAAAGCACGATGGCGGTTGGCGCGACCGATGGTCTCGGCAATGGCCCTTCCTTCATCGTGACTTACCAGATCACCCCCCCCGGGGGCGCCTGGACATCGGCCGATAATGGCAACTATACCGTCACTCTCGGGGGCGGTACGGTCACCGACCTTGCCGGCAATCCCGTGGCAACGGGAACCTTGGGAACGTTTTCGGTCAGTGCCTCAACGACGAAGTTCGATGTGAGTGCTTCTTCTACTGCGACGGCGGGAACTTCCTTCAGTATTACTGTGACCGCTGTGGATGGGAGCAACAATACACAGACCAACTACACCGGCACCGTGCAGTTCACCAGTTCCGATGGCAACGCGACCTTGCCCGCCAACTATACTTTCACCGCCGGCGATCACGGCGTGCATACATTCAGCGTGACGCTGAAGACGGCAGGTACTCAATCGATCACTGCGACCGACACGGTGACGAGCAGCATCACGGGCAGCCAAACGGGCATCACGGTAAACGCGGGGGCGCTGAGCGCGTTACAAGTGAGCGGTTTCCCCTCTCCGGTGACGGCGGGCACGGCAAGTACTTTCACGGTGAAGGCGGTGGATGCCTATGGAAACACTGTCACGAGTTATCGGGACGCCGTCACCTTCACGAGTGCCGATACCAAAGCATCCCTACCGTCCAACTATACGTTTACAAGTACCGACCAGGGCATACACACTTTTACGGCAACTCTGAAGACGGCCGGGACGAAGTCGATCACCGCGACCGACCGCACGATCAGCAGCATCAAAGGCAGCGAATCCGGAATCCTGGTCAATCCGGGGATAGCGGTCGCGCTGACGGTGACAGTGTTCCCCAGTTCGACCACGGCTGGCGTCATCCATACGATTGGAGCCACGGCGGTGGACGCGTTCGGCAATGCCGCCACATCCTACCGCGGTACGATTCACTTCACGAGTACGGACCCGCAAGCCGTCCTGCCGGCAAACTACACGTTTCTCGCCAGTGACGGCGGCGCGCATTCGTTCCAGGCGAGCACGACGCTAAAGACAGCCGGACTCCAGTCGATCACGGCGACCGACACGGTGACAAGCTCCATTACAGGTAGCGAGACCAAAATCAACGTGACTCCGGCCGCCGCTCACACGTTGACGGTCGCCGGCTTCCCGTCGCCTGCATTTGCTGGAATCTCTAGTACTTTCACGATCACCGCCAAAGATATCTACGGCAACACAGCTACCGGCTATACCGGTACCGTCGCATTCACCAGCAGCGATCCTTTGGCCGTGCTGCCAGGGCATTCGACGTTGACCAGCGGTGTGGGCACCTTCAGCGCCACCCTTAATACTCTGGGTACTCAGTCGATCACAGCCACGGATACGGTCACGAGCAGCATCAAAGGCTCGCAGACCGGAATTACAGTCACGTCGTCGGCGACGGTTGTCGCCAAGTTCCTGGTTACTGGCTTCGCGGCCTCCGTCACTGCCGGCAGCGCGGGCACAATCACAGTCACTGCCGAGAATCCATTTGGCCAAACAGTCACCAGTTACATAGGTTCGGTGCATTTCACGAGCAGCGACGGTCAAGCGGCGCTGCCGGCCAACTACACGTTTACCGCCGCTGATAACGGCGTGCATACCTTTAGCGTGACCTTAAAGACGGTCGGTACCCGGTCGGTCACGGCCACCGACGCGGTGACTGGAAGCATCACGGGCAGTCAAACGGGAATCACAGTGAACCCGGCCGCGGCAAGCACATTTGTGGTGAGCGGCTTCCCGTCCTCGATGGTAGTTGGCGCGCCGGGCAACTTCACGGTGACGGCGAAGGATCCTTATAACAACACCGCCACTGGCTACACGGGCACGGTCGCGTTCAGCAGCAGCGATCCGTCGGCCACGTTGCCGGGTCACTCGACACTCACCAACGGTACGGGCACCTTCAGCGCCACGTTCAACACCTTGGGAACCCAGTCGCTGACGGCCACGGATACGGTAACGGCCAGCATCACCGGCTCGCAAACGGGGATCATGGTCATTACCCAGGCTGAAGCTGTCGCGAAGTTTGTGATCACGGGCTTCCCGACGTCCATCACCGCAGGCAACGCCGGCACGATCACCGTGACCGCAGAGAACTCCTCAGGCCAGACACTTACGACTTACACCGGCACGGTGTACTTCACCAGCAGCGATGGCCAGGCCGGGTTGCCGGCCAACTACACCTTCACGAGCGGCGACAATGGCGTGCATACATTCAGCGTGACGCTGAAGACCGCAGGGACACAATCGATCACGGCGACCGACACGGTGACGAGCAGCGTCACTGGCAGCCAGACAGGTATCACGGTCAATGCCGCGGCGGCGAGCGCCTTGGTCGTCAGCGGCTTCCCATCGCCTGTCACGGCGGGAACGGCCGGCGGCTTCACCGTGGAGGCGGTGGATGCCTACGGCAATCTGGCCGCGAGCTATCGCGGGACGGTGGCCTTCAGCAGCACGGACGCCAAGGCCATTCTCCCCTCGAATTACACCTTCACGAGCGCGGACCAGGGTCTGCACACATTTAGCGCGACGCTGAAGACATCTGGCACGAAATCGATCACGGCGAAGGACAAAACCACGAGCACGATCACCGGGACCGATTCCATTATTGTCAACGCAGGCGCCGCAATCGCCCTCACCGTAACGGTGTTCCCCTCGCCTGATACGGCGGGGGCAACTCACACTCTTGCGCTGACAGCGGTGGATGCGTACGGCAATGCGGCAACTGGCTATCGTGGGACGATACACTTCACGAGCACAGACCCGCAGGCAGTGTTGCCGGCCAATTACACATTTGTCGCCAGCGACAACGGCGTACACTCCTTCCAGTCAAGCACGACATTGAAGACTGCGGGCAAGCAGTCGATCACGGCTACCGATACGGTGACGAGTTCGATCACGGGCAGCGAGACCAACATCACCGTCAATCCTTCCACTGCTGTCGTGCTCGTGGTCTCGGGGTTTCCCACCTCCGTAGTCGCGGGCACGGCCGAGACCTTCACGGTGGCGGCGCGTGATGCTTACGGCAATATAGCGACCGGCTACACGGGCACGGTGCACTTCACAAGTTCCGACGGCGCGGCTGCCTTGCCTGCAAACTACACGTTTACCGCCGCCGACAATGGCAGCCATACTTTTACGGCCACCCTGAACACCATCGGCACTCAATCGATCATGGCGACCGACACCTCCAAGTCGACGATCACCGGCACGGAATCAGGTATTCAGGTGACAGCCGCCACGCTGGATATACTCTTCCAGGATTGGTCGGACAAAGACGATGTCAGCGACGGGGTTCCGGATCTCATGGAGGCGAGGGCTGTTCTGGAGCAGGTCGCGTGCGCCACGGCCAAGCCCGCAAGCTTGCTGGACGCAGTGCACCATGATTCTGTAATCGGCGAAGGCGCTGGAATTGCCAATCCACAAGCCTCATGGGCGTCAGCAGCACTGGGCTTGTTCTGGTGGTCGAGACCTGCGGAGTCGAAGGAAGACCGCCGTAGGCGCCGGGATATAAAAGGTGTCAGGACCCTTTTTCGCGTTTAGTTTCCGCTCTCTTGGCCGGCCGGCCTTGCGCCCGCAACGTGCTCTCCAGACCGAGGCGCTCAGGCGCCCGTTTCGACCACCGCTCCGGACCGTACGACTGCCCCTGCTGCACGCACCGTCGCAGTGCCTTAAGGCCTCGCTTTGGGCACGGTTGACCTCCTCCCAGCTGTGCGCGGGTCTCTGACCCCGCACTCGGGCTGACCGAAGGTCTCCCCGAACATGAGGAGACCTTCGGTCAGCGGCAGCGGCGAGGTCAGGGGACTTTCGCCGAACGCGTGCTTCACCGGGCCGGCCCGCAAAGGATTGCGTTCGACATAGCAGAGTCAGCCACGCGGCGTGGGCTGCCAAGATGAAACGGTCCGGGTCCCCTGGTTTCTTACCCGTCTTCAGCGCGGCGCACCAAGCCCGCCCGCAAGTCGTTCCGCTCCACGTAGCGGCAGACATGAAGGAAATGCGTGTCAAGCAGTAAAGGGTCCTGGCCCCTTTTCCGTCTCCGAACGCACTAAAGGGTCCTGCCACCTTTTCTTTTCTGCAGCACTTTCCCCCCGGGCTCGCTTGATTGACATTCTCCAGAGCAACGGTAATAATCGGGTAATCGAGGGAGGGGATCAGATGCCCGACGAACCCATCTCCGGCCTGGACATTTCACATCAAGTCTGCATGCAGACTCAGCAGTTGCCGCAGCCACTGCTGCAGGTCTATGGCGAACTCTGCAACATGGACATCCTTCATCTGGCTTATGCGGATGTCCGGAGAGACTTCCGGGACCGAGGGATCGACCCACTCACCCTGGAGGCTTTGGAAGCGGAAGGTCTTGCGAGTTTTCTTGAACAACTGCTCCAAGACCTCGAATCACACACCTATCCGCCGACAGCCCCTTGCCAACCTGAGCCGACCAAGGACCCGTTGGAACCCGAGAGTAGGAATGCTGTCCGCGACCAGGTGGTCCTTGCTGCACTCCACCTCGTCTTTGAGCGCGCATGGGCACCCACGGCGCCGCAAAGGTCCCAACCGGAGGAGGCAATCAAGTGGATTGCCGCCGCCATCGAAAAAGGGTTGACACGAATCTATGCCGAGAACATTGAAGCATGCCTTGGGGTTGTGGACTGCGACCGTTTTCTGGCCAAGGTAACTCAGCGAATCGCTGACCTTGAGGTAGTCGGCTTGCTCCAGAAAATCCTATCGACGCGGCCGCCAAGCTCCCAGCGCAAACTTGTCGCACCCTTCCTCGCCAGCATCGTTTTTGACGGCATTGAGCGCATGTTACGGCAAGCGAAGGCCATCGGTCGGCAGGAAGGGTTTTCCCATCTCGAATACGCACGGTTTGAGCATGACCTGATAGTTCTGTCAGATCCTGACCCTCGTTACGAATGGATATTGCCGGCCGTCCAGAAACGCCTTCGTGAGGAATTGTCCGAGTTTCAGTTCGAGACCAATCCCACCCAGACTCAATGGGTGAACATGGCGCGTGGGGGGAAGTTGCGACTCCTGGGTTATGAGCTGCGCGCTGCCTCGGATTCCAGTGGCAAGATTCACGTTCGTTACAAGCCCCTAAGAAAACCTAAGCACCTCCAGTCCGAAGCTGCGCCTTCAACGCCGACCAAAATGGAACCTTCCCGCCGCCGGAAGCTCGACGGTAAATCCTTGCGCTGGCTGGCCTACGCCCTCGCAGCGGGCGCACTGGCAGTTACAGTCTTGACAGCAATTCTCTGGAATCGGCCAGCCGAGCTGACCGAACACGGCTTTATAAAGCGCATTTGTCCACGTGACCTGGCGACGCAGAAGACAAGGTATGTCGTCTTTGTCCCCCAGAGCTACGAGTACAATGGCACGGAAACGTATCCCCTGATCCTCTACCTCCACGATGCCGGCGAGCGAGGGCACGATGGTTACCGACAAGTCCAAACTGGTTTGGGGCCAGCTGTGACTGGGAGCCAGTACTCCTTTCCGTTCATCACGCTGTTTCCTCAATCTGAAAATGGAGGGTGGCAGCCTGCTTCGGACGATCTCAATCAGGCGCTGGATGCGCTTGCCGACGTAAAGAAATCATTTAGGGTTGATACTAAACGGCTTTATCTGACGGGTGTTGGGTCAGGCGGTCTGGGAACTTGGCACTTGGCCGCAGAGCATCCCGAACTTTGGGCCGCGATTGCGCCCATTTCCGCCCAGGGGTATCCCGAAAAGGCCGCACTCATCAAGAACATCCCCTGCTGGTGTTTTCAGGCTCAGGACGAGTACTTTGCTGACCGCGTTGAGCGGGCGCGGGCAATGATCCAGGCCCTCAAAGACGCAGGCGGAGCCCCTCGTTACACTGAAATGCCTGGTGTCGGGCCTTATCACAATATGGTTTTTGATCGCGTTTACGAATCACCGAAGATATTCGAATGGCTGTTGGAGCATCGACTGCCCTAGTTTCCAAAGCGACGCAGTTAGGTGCTGCAGGGCATTGGCGATGTTTCTTCGGAGTGTTTTCTGAGTCGAGAAGTAAAATCGCGTCCAAATCCTAAGGGGCTGCTGCGGTTCAATGGCGAATTTGTTTTGGCCTTGTTGCGGCATAGCCCAGCGAGTCAGGAGGTGCGGTCATGATTCGGAATATCAGTTATTGTACTGCTAAGAGGCGCATGGCGTTCTCCCTGGTCGAGTTTCTGGTAGTCATCGCGATTATCGCCATCTTGATTGGCATCCTGATTCCTGCGGTCCAAAAGGTTCGCGAAATGGCGAACCGGGCGTCCTGCCTGAACAACCTGAAGCAGATTGGCCTGGCACTCCAAAACTATGCCGGGACCGCCACGACCTTCCCTCCCGGAGGGGTTACCCCTAATGTTTGCTGCGAGACTCAGGACTCCAAAAGCAACGCGAACTGGGCCATGCTAATCCTGCCTTACATCGAACAGCAGCCACTCTACGACACTTACGATCCCACCAAATACTGCGAGGATCAGGCGGACGCTTTCCGAACGGCCTATGTGAAGACGTACGCTTGTCCATCGGACATTAACACGACGCAGCCTCTACAACCACAAGGCGGACCGGGGAAAGACAAGTTGTTCATGCCCTCGTCCTATCGAGGGATGTCTGGAAGAGGCAGCAATGACGGCGATCGCTTTTTCACCCAACCAGAGGAAGCTTACATCATGGAACAAGCGGGTCTGCGCCAGTACATAGGCGTGCTGCACACTTATTATAGCTGCGACGGCATCAACATGAAGGAGCTTGGGAACGAAAGCTTCGCAACCATAACGGACGGAGCTTCCAACACTCTGATGGTCGGGGAATACACGACCACGACCGTGGTTGCCCGCCGGGCTTACTGGGCTTACACGTACGACCAGTATCCGCTATCCGGAGCTGTCCCCTACTCCCAGACCATCGGCAGCAGTTACGAGGCTTGCACCAATGACCCCGACCGGACTTTCGATAGCGACGCCTGCAAGCACGGCTGGGGCAGCATGCACCCGGGCGGACTCAATTTCATGTTTTGCGATGGCTCCGGGCGCTTTCTCAGCAAGAGCATGGACATGGAAGTCTTCTGTGCTTTGGCGACGATTGCGGGCGGCGAGACGGTGGATGGAGGCTTTTAGGGCTGATGTTGTTCTGCCGTCTTCTGGGGGTGAGACGCCGGGTTCGTGCGAATCAGGAAGTTCGATGAGTCACGCAATGCAGAGGTTGAAGTCCGTCAGATGGAAGAGGCCCTTCTCCTCGCGCTTTGGCGTGTACATGGCGATTGGTGGAGCTCTTGGACTTGCCAGCATAGTTTTCGGGTATTCTCTATTTTCAAAGGCTTGGTTCCAACCTGAAAAAAAGCACGGCTTTCTGCATCGCGTCCACCTTGACCCTTCTTCAAGCGAACGCAAGTACATGATCTTCGTGCCTCATTCGTATGATTATGAAGGATCGCACACGTACCCCGTACTGCTTCTTCTGCATGGCTTGGGTGATAGAGGAGAAGACGGCTATCACCATGTGGGAGTGGGCTTGGGACCCGCAGTTTCGGCCCAGCAGAAAACATTCCCATTCATTACTGTCTTTCCACAAGGTAGAAAGGGAAGCTGGGCGCCGGGCGACGAGGATTGGCAGCTCGCGCTAACCATCCTGGATGAAATAGAGCGCGAGTTTCGTGTAGATCGTAGCCGTATCTACTTGACGGGCATTTCGAGCGGCGCCGCAGGCGCGTGGGAAATGGCAGCTAGTCTTCCCCACAAATGGGCCGCTCTCGTCCTCCTCTCCGGCTCTTATAATCCCCGAAATGTGGAGAAGGTGAAGCATATCCCGTGCTGGATATTTCAAGCGCCTAATGACAAAAAGCTAGCGATCGAGACAACAAGGAAGCTCGTTACGGAGCTAAAGGCTGCAGGCGGAAACGCGAATTATACGGAGATCCGCGGCGTCGGGCTCAACGACCATAATGTTTGGGATCGCGCCTACGCCATGCCAGAACTATACACGTGGTTACTCGAGCAGCGACTGCCTTAAGAGAATTCTCGCGGTCGCTTTTGCGAAGGGCCTTACGGCCCCTGCCGGAACAAGTCTTGGTGGGTAGGGCAACGACTCGGTTCGATGTCGCTCGACCTCGACTAGTTTGCAAACCACTGTCGCTCTGCTGCCCGCGAGAGCCGGCGACCTGGCAAGCAACGATTGGTGACACGATGGGCTTCTTGAAGATCCCACCAATCGAATGACAGCCCGTAAACGGAGCGGCGCCGATCCGAGGTAACTGTTGTTTTTTCGCTCCGGACTTCTCTTGCGTGACTACTCAATTCGCCGCCAGACATCATGAACTCCAACACGCGTCCCTATGTTGCCCTGGTACTGGTAATGCTCTTCGAGGTCGGCCTGTTCGTCGCTTCCCTGGATCAGCGCCGCCAACATCTGGAGATAAGGCAGCTAGCGAAGCAAGCCGACGAAGGCCTAGTCATCCGGGGGAATGGGTTGGGTTATTATGCCTGGCTCCGCTCGCTTTTGATCGACCACGATTGGGACTTTGGCAACGAATTTGACGACCACGCGATCGTGGGCGATTATGTGCCGCCCAAAACATATGTGACCGACCTTGGCCGCCGCGCCAACCAGTGGTCAGTCGGGCCGGCATACGTTTGGGCATTGGCGGTGGTGCCGACCCATGGTATCCTCGTAGTGCTCGGCGACTCGTCACCATGGCCTGCCGACGGCTATTCGCTGCCGTACCAAATCGCGGTCGGGGTGACTACCCTGCTTGTGTCTTTCGCCGGCCTGTGTTTTATTTATGGCATCTGCCGGCATTACGCCCGGCCCAGCCGAGCCGCGCTGGCAGTTGCCTTGCTCACGCTGGGCACGACGCTCATCTATTACAATGCGGTCGAGGTGAGCATGGCCCACGGCGCAGGTGCGACCTTTCTGGCTGCGCTTGTTTGGTACTGGCTGAGAGACTATGGATCGCTTCGCATGCGCCGGTGGTTTGTCGTCGGCCTCTTGGTTGGAGCGACCGCACTGATGCGCTGGCAATTGGTGACGTTTGCCGTGCTGCCGGGCGCGGAGGCGGCGCTGTCGTGGTGGCGGACGAGAGAGAATCTCGGGAAGCATTTCGCCGGCTTGACACTGGCGGCATTGGGAGCGGCAGCAGTCTTCTTTCCACAGATGATCGCCTGGAAATGCGTGTATGGGCACTGGCTGGTCCAACCGGTGCCGCAGATCGCCTATCACTGGCTCAGTCCCTCGTTATGGCAGGTCTTTTTCTCCTACGACCGGGGGCTATTCTACTGGACGCCGTTATGCGCGCTGGCGTTGCTAGGCTTCTTCGTTGGTCGATCCGCACGACCCGAGTCGTTCGTTCTCCTACTGGCAGCGTTCGCGCTGCAGGTTTACGCCTTGTCAAGCCTGTGGGGAAAGGGGGATTTTCTAAAGGATGTGGGGAACTTTGCCGGCGCCTTCCCTGCAAGATCGTACGGCATGCGCCACTTGACGGAAGCCCTGGTCGTCCTCGCACCGGGGCTCGCACGACTCTTCGAACGGGCCGGCCGAATTTCATTTCGCTTGCTTTGCTGGGCGAGCTTTCTGTCGGCGCTTGGGAACCTGGTTCTTGTCTACCAGTACAGCAACGGTGCCCTTCCCGCGGATGCAGGAGCTGAGCCTGGCAGGTTGGTTGAGTCGGTTTGGGGCTTCATCGACAAAGAGCCGATGCTATTCATGCTTCTTGTCGAAGGGGTCGGCCTTGTTTTTCTGATCTTGCTTTGGGCCGATCGGCAGGCGGCGCTGCCGGACCCCAATGGTGTGCCGAGCAAGAATGTAACTTTGGTGACTGTCCGCTGGGGTATCCTCGTTCTCCTGATTCTCGGGTCTTTGCTCCTGCGGTTCCTGGCGCCTCAGCCAGTTGGGTTCCAGTTCAAGACCTTTCGAGACGCGGCCGGCAATGGTCACAGGTATGCGGTCTTTATTCCTCACAACTATGACAGCCATCGGTGCTACTCGGCCATTCTCTTTCTGCACGGGTTCGGCGCTCGAGGAACTGATGGCATGCGGCCGACGCAAGGCGGACTAGGGACGGTAATCCGGGAGCAAGAATCAACCTTTGACATGATCGTCGCCTTTCCGCAGTCGGAAACCGGCGCCTGGGATGCCGAGACACCCGACGGAAAGAGGGCGCTGCAGATTCTGGACGAGGTGATGAAGGATTACAAAATCGATCCCGATCGCGTCCACCTCACAGGATACTCACGGGGCGCTTTTGGGACTTGGAGCCTAGCTGCCGCTTATCCCGACAAATGGGCCGCGATCGTCCCCGTCTCCGGTGGCGGTGATCCGAACAAGGCTGAGCAGATCAGCCACATCCCCTGCTGGTGTTTCCACGGCGAGCAGGATAAAGTCATTTCGGTGGAGGAATCCAGGCGGATGATCGAGGCTCTGCGGCGAGCGGGAGGAAACCCGCGATATAAGGAATACGCCGGAGTTGGGCACAATTGCGTGGACACTGCTTATCGGTCCTTGGATCTTATTCCTTGGTTACGGAATCAGGCAAGAGAACAGAAACCGGCCGAAATCCCAGTTAAGTGATTTCTCAGTACTCTTTGACTGATCCGATGTCCTCGGCTTTTCGAGAATTGTATTTCCAGGAGTAGAAGCGCAGGCTGATCGCACCGACGACCGCGCTGCCTACAAGAGCGACGCGAACTACTGCCTGATCCGCTGAAACTGAGGGACCGTTGATCCAGTACAAGAACGGGACGAGAGCGAGGGTTGTCCAGGAGAAGAATTCAAGACGAGAGCGGACTTTCTGCCATGAAAGTTCCGCGTCGAGCGAGGCCCGCTGATCGAGTTGTTCTGATGTCATAGAAATGTCGTCCCTTGTGAGAGGACGCGGGAGATCAGCGCCATGGGTTATCTTCGCGCCGCCGCGAGCACTGCGCGTTCGACAACGAATTCGAGTCCGCTCGACATTTCGGGGTGTGGACTAATCGCGATGACTCTCCCGTCCCCAAAAGTGTCGGCGATAATCGCTGGAGTGTCGATCATCGTTCCCCTCTGCTGATCGTACTGTGCTGTCTCTGTGCGAAAATATGCCAACGCCAAGTATTTCGGGGATTCCAGCATGGGCGCACGCCTGAATATTGGTCCATTGGTGTACCGAACACTGCCTGACTTCGCCAAGCTGCCAAGAACTGTTAGTCCTGCACCAGTGAATTCGAGCTGGACGTTTCCGACGCCGCGATCCGACATCAGCCTAATGCCTAGATCAGGAACATCAATGTCTCCCGACAGATAAGGTGCATCGAGCATCCCCAGACCCCACTTACATTGTGCCGTCGCCAAGTAGGCCCCAGCACAGATTCCCACATAGCCGCCGCCGCCACTGACGTACGCGCGGACCGCGTCTTTGCCCTCGCTTTTGAGGGCTTCTGACTGATTCAATGCGTTACCCCCCGGGAACACGACGACGTGGAACGTATCTAGTGCTCCGGCCCGCATATCGGCTCCCGAAACATATTGCCATGTAACATGTGCACTTTGGCCCAAGACATCCGTCAGGTGCTTCGAGGGCTGGATATCGTCCCCTTCCTTGAAAACAGCTACCCTTATCTGCGGATCCTCCCTGCACTCTGGCGATCGACAGAAAGATTGCGTGAGTTCATCGGTCCGGAGCCCAGCGGAAGTGGCGTGCCGTGCATATTGCCACGCCGGGTATGCGCCGGCGCAGAGACAGCCAATCGCTCCACCGACAATCAGTCGCCACATCCAGTTGCGAATTGAGCGCTTAGAATGCTCGAGGAGTGCTTTCTCGGCCATCTTGCCTCCTTCGTGACAATCCACATCTCCGCGCGCCATTATTCAGAAATTGTGCCCGTCGGGATATCAGCTAGGCCAAGCTCGCGTCGTACGTGGTTTGCTTCGCTAGTCGAAATGTGGTAGATGTAAAACGAATATCCAGCCATGGCGAATGGCTTAAATCGGAGGAAGTACGAGTAGTCGTCGGTGCGGTCATGAATGCGATGAACACTCAACGCGTACCATCCGGCCATCGGCGCGCACTTGGCTGGCTCTAGTTGCACTGTCCGTTGTTCACCAGTCCCGTTCAACAAGTCGCCGGAAAACGCGTTGGTGAAAAGTACCCGGAGCGGCCGCGCCTCGGGGTGTTTCTCGCACCAACGCTTCAAGTAGAACACATCTTGACCCCAATCGATAGTCGAGTCAAGAAGGTAGAAATGGCCATTTGTCGGGCCGCCTACGATTTCGTTAAAATAAGACATGCTGTGCGGATAGATCCACAAGCAGCTAGCAATGATCCAGATTACAGATACTCTTGCAAGAGCGCCGAGGGCCCAGGGCAGCCTCCCGATCGCAGGAGCAATGCTGCTAATCCAGATAACAAGAAACGGATACGCAGGAAGCACATATCGAAAATGGCGGCTGAAGCCGGTCTGCAGACTGACGAAGACAAAAAGAACAATGCCCGGCGACAAAAGAACGAGTTCGTTGGGCAAATTGGCCCTTACCCAATTTTGGGAACGGCTGATCCCATCTTTCGTTCGTCCAATGACAATGGTCTTAAGAGATGCAAGCCTGATTCCGATCGCGAGAAGTGCCAACAACCACATCCCGATTGGGATTTTCAATGCCGCACAAACAAGATAATAGTACCACCAACCGCGATCACTCCATTGGCCCAATAAATATGATTGCATGCCCCGCTCAAAATCCAGTTTTTGAAGGTCAACGCCACGAACATAGTCGCGTGGCAAAGGCACGCACACATCGGAAAGCCAGGTTCCGGCAAATTGGTTTCCTCCCCGACCTCCATCAAGGATCGAGTCATTTCCCGCCAGCGTATGGCTGGTGAAGGTAAAGTGCCCCAACTTCGTGAAAGTTCCATCGAAGGCGTAACCGAGGTTGAGTACAAAGATACCTGCCAGCACAACCCAGCCAAGCTGCATAACTTGCGTCCTGAAGGGAACGTTGGTTTTGCGCGAACGATGACAGCAGATCAAGCCTACCCAAAGAAGAGGCCAAAGGCCAAACAGAAGAACCCATGTCATCTTCGTGAGCTGAGCCAACCCAAGAAAGACGCCTGCCAACGTGGCGCCGGAGCAGTCTGGTTCTTTCAACCAACGCCAGAAAAAGTAGCCGGCAGTGACGCCCAACGCACCAGCGGCGGCGTCGGGACAAAGCGTTGCCGACCACGCGAGCACGTCTGGCGTAAAGCACCACAGGATCAGCGCGATCCGGCCGGCACACTTACCGTAAAGCTCTGTGGCCCAGCGCCAGCAGAACCACGCTCCCATCATGGCAAACGGTATGCATGACCAGCGAGCAAGGGCAAAATATAGTGCTGCGCTATCAACGTTCCGGCGAAGAAAATCAAGACTCACGCTCCACTCGATACGTTTTGCTACCTCCTCGCGTTGCTCCTGGTAATACTTCCAATCGGCGACGGGATTGCACAGTTTGACAGGTGCAGATGCGATGATCCTCAAGAGGGGTGGATTTACGGGATACAAATCGAAGGTGCCGAGTTCCCAACTTGCAACGCCCGCAGCCAAGTGGCCGACTTCGTCAACCGCCGGGGCGTTTCGTAGATCCAGCCATATAAGCAGTCCCGCATAGCCAATCAGTGTTGCGCCAATGATGAACGAATCCGCGCGCCGCAACTCGCCCGCTATTCTTGAGACGATCATGTGGGAATCGACTTGCGTCGTCGCCTGCGTATTAGAACGACCACAAGTAGAGCAATAGCGATGCCAGCAGCGTTAACAGCCAGCAACCAACCGAACTTCGTACGTCTAGCTAAGGCCGGGGCAACGTACTCTTCATTATAACCTGCCAATCGCACGGGAATCCCAGCGTCGTTTACAATGAACACCGTGCTTTCCATATCATCCAGTATCAAATCTCCCGTCTTCAGGCCAAGGGCACCGTAGCTAAATTGATTTGAAGGGAGAGGTGAATTCAGCGAACATTCCTTGAGTGTGATGACTTCGTTTAAGGTGTCGACATTATCAGGAAGACCATCTGGATGCCACACCTCATGAATGACTGCCGGGAAGAAGATGCCGTCCACTTGCTTCCATTCCCAGGAGATAGACTTAGTGATCGGGCCTCCAGCATTTTCACCTTTCGAAAAGATCAAGCTGACCGGGTTGTAACCGGCTAGAGGACTCCAAACCGAAGTCCAGGTCGTGAACTTCCCATCCGGAGACGTAATCGGTAAACGAAGTCGGTACCAAATGCTGCCGGCCTGTTCCGCTTCGTCGATCTCTAACTTCTGTACCTTCTGTTGCTGGTCAGCCCCCTTTTCGCCTTTCAGCGTGGACAAATACATCTGAAGCTCTTCCCAGCTCTTTTGGTTGGAAGCGCAGCGGTAGAAAGTTCGAGGATCTAGCAGACCGGAATACTCCCTTCCCCTCGCCTTTTCTGGGGCAAGCCGATGCGCCATTCGTTTGTTTTGGGCCTTTGGGTTGTCGCCGGCCACGACACTCGTAGCGGGCGGCTGCTTGGGGTTGAAAAATGTGTAATCCTCTGATGTGACGATGGAACGGCCGTCGTCTGCATCCCCGACGCCAGGCATGATAACAGGTTTTCTTGAAGTAGTCGTCAATAAACGAAACCTCTTGGTCTCTCGTTCTCGGAAAACCCGCCCCGATTCCATGTCAATAGCCACCTTCTGGTTCACCTCAATCTCCCGGATTAGTGCCGGCGAACTATCCTTTGGTAGCCGCGCCCCAAACGCCTCTTTCACAAAATCGCGCGAGAGGTAGTCCTCGTGGTGAACCGAGTATGAAGCTTGCAAGGTTTCAATGCGTTCATAATTGGCGCGCGTCTGGACGCTCAGTAGTTCCAAGATCTGAGACCTGGCAGAAGGTTGGACTTTGTGCCAGGCAAGATCGGCGGGCACTTGGGCATAGCTCACTTCCGTGTCAAAAAAACCACAGTAAGCAAATGCCAACCAAAGTACATAGGAAATCTTTCCAAAACGAGCCATGGCAGTAGTCCTTGGAGAGCTCTAAAGTACGAATGTGGCGCGCATACATAGGAGGCGAGAGCTCCCTTGTAGTGTTCGGACCCGCCGGAAAGCGTTGTGGTCAGGTGTATAGCCCCGACCACAACGGCGGTCCTCCGTCACTGAGCGAAGTTATCCATCGGCCTCACGATCGCATCAGCCGTTCTCATTGCAACCGTTATCCTTACATGAATCTTTAGGGTTATTGTTTATTCCTGGCATTGAAGCACATGATTGGCAGTTGGCTCCGCTTCCGTTACACATAATTCCAAAGAGAGTGGGGCCACAGATGCCGGGTATTGTGGTAGCAGTACAGGGGTAAACTGTTGTGCAAGGCACCTGCTCCGTCGAGACTTGTGAACCGCCGATACCATTCTGGTACAGCCAAAGCCCCGAACCTTGCGATGTACCAGGGCCACAACTTGTTGTGGGCGGATTATTGTAGCAATACGGGCAAGTGCCTTGACTTGGAGCAATACATTGGGCAAATGGTGTGCAACCTGAGGTGCAGTTGTTAGCTAGGGCTGAGCTGCCTGATAACAGCAGCGTGTCAAGAGCAATCAGCCCCACTGCGAACATTCCAAGAACAAACCACAAGCGTCCAGACATCGTCAGACTCCTCCTGAAAAGAGACCATAGTGTAAGTACTGGGTGATCCGTGCCTTAGCCTCTCGGCCGTCGTTCAACGCGGATTCCAATCGAACTCTAATATCATGTTTATAGCGGACAAGTGTGGGTGCATGTGACCTCCGACAATCCTTGCAGAGAGGCAGACTCACAACTTACGACGCGTTCCAATTCCAGCGCACTTGATCTCAATTAGCTCCTGGTGTGATCCAGATGTGACATTCGCCAGAATCGTATCTTGCCACAGTCCCGCGGCCAGTAGCTTGATCGATACGACTAGCTCAAGACCATCGGCCTTTCTCTCGATCCGAACGGCAGCTTCGCGGGGGATGGTTTTCAGCTTCACCTCGAGAGGATCCCCATTCGCCGATCTGAAGCGAATGCGATAATCGCGCATTTCACCGACAGGCAATTCCCCTAAGGCAATTGCGCTGGGGATGACAGAAACCCTTGGTGCCACCTCGAAGATGATGGGAACCGGAATTTCCGGTGAGAAGCGGCTGTCCGTAATCAATCGGGCAATCTGGCTGTACTTTCCTGCGGGATGGTTAGCGAGGTTGAGTTCGAACGTAACTCTGTACGACCGGAGACCCTCAGAATCTTGTGAATTCGCGATGCGCCAGCTGAGCGGCGGCCCTACCGAATCGATTCTGCCAAGTTCATAGCGATCGACAGGCGTCTCCGTAACGGTCACAGAACGCAAGTACGAGCGCCCCGGCCGGACTAATCCAAAGTCAATTGCAGCTGGTTCGACGGATTTGAAGATCGCCTGGCTTCCAAACAGAGACAACAGCACTTTGCGAGAAAGGTTCGTTTCTGGCTCAGTCAAAGTCAAGTACACGTATTGGCGTAAGGAAGACGTGTTCCGTGAAGCGACGTCAACCGCCAGGGCAATCGATCGGCCAGGCTTTAGCACAGTATCGCCGATAACCGACGTGGTTGTGCATCCACATGACGTGCTCGGCATGGCAAGTACGAGTGCTAATTCGCCGACATTCGTTAAGGTGAAGGTGTGTGTGACTTTCTGATTTGGTCTGATCTCGCCGAAATTATGATCGATCTCGCTCGCACGCACGACACCGGAACCAACAGCTATGGGAACACCCGGATTGGCATTATGCAGCCTCCAGGCTTTTGGAAATCTCTGCTCCAAAAATGCGGATTCCGGAACGAGTGCAACTTGGGAGGTTCCATGTACCATCTGATAGAACGTAGAGCCACCGACTGTAACGGCACCCAGAAGTAAGTGCAAGTGGCCGTTAGAGTCCATGAGAACCCCCGGCAAGGGCCGATTGTTGTTGGCGTCGTCCAACAATTCTACGGGACCAACCTCGAAAACTGCCGATCCGGGTGGTTTACACTCCGCCTGGATAGCGCGCATGATTTCTTCGGTCTCCTTCGGTCCCTTCTGCGGCAAGTTATCGGGGTCGAGCCCGAGTTGAGCACGAACGGCAGAGATAGTTTTTGGCAAACACGAATCGCGACAGTCATGCGCATTGCTTTCCAGGCTAGTCGGATCAGAACGATTCGAGTCGTCGGACTTTGTGGAAATCGGCGTGCCGAAACGCCCACACCCGGTGATTGACATCATCGTCACGAGCAGGAAGCAATGAGACCATCGGCTGTGAAAGAGTGCAAACGACAAGTTTTCACTTCGAGGACTAGCTGTAGCTAGCACTGCCGCGCTAGATCGGTTCTCAAAGCAAGAGGAAAGTGCTCTATAAACACGAGCAAGTGAATCATTTTTGTATTGGCTTCGATGCACGACTCAATCTCCGTGGCAAAACAGGCAGCCTAGATCGTCCGCGCGTCCGATCGCAAGATTCAACTCTCAAAGTCGGTTGCACGCGAACATGATTTACATCCTTCAGAGCATGGCAATCACTCGACTGTCACTTCTACCTGGACCACAAAGGCAGGCGATTTGCCGGCCGTTGCCACGGTTCCCTCGAGAGAGAGGGCTCCTGCAAAGGTGGGATCGTGCGTGAAATCTACCGTTGCTGTGGCTCTCACTTTTCGCCCGGGTGGGATAGTGGGTGTGTCGACGGCCACCGAAAGGCATTCACAGCTAGTTTCAATCGGCCCTATCACGATTTCATCTTTGCCCGTGTACTGCAGCCAGAATTGTATCACACGCCTGCCGCCTCTCGGTAGGTGCCCCAACTTCAGTCTTGCCTCACAAGGTATCGATACCGTCTGACCTTCCGATAGTTCGACGATCTTCGCGCCAGCCTCGGCGACTGAAGTTGGAAGAGACTCCGCTCCAGCGCGTTTCCCCGAGCAGCCGAGCGAAGCCCCATGCGAAACAAGTAAGATCAATAGGAAAAAAGCGCGGAGGAGGATTTTGGCTGGGGCTTGGGGGAAATGAGCTCCGGTGGCGGGGCGCCAATTGAGTCCAAAGGAGAAGGGAAACGCTCGCCAATGCCCGGGATTGTAGATTGATAAGAGAGCGCAGATTGCAACGCAATTCTGCATCGTCACCAGTCTCCCTTTGGGAGAGCCGGGCGAACGGTCAATAGCAGGGCGGTGGTTTATCATAGCTTTGATGCGGTAACATCGGCCGTGCGATTTCCCTTTCGCATGTCAGATGCGCAACACTACCCCGTGGTGAGAGGAATTAACCAAGGATGACTGGGCCGATTTCAAGGAAAGGCTCTCGGCCTTCATCTACGTCAAAGGGCACGAAGCTAACCGTCTTCGACCTCACAAAACTTCCTCATCGAGGCCATTTGACCGATCCCTTCATTGCAGTTGCATTGCACGACGCGCCCGTAACGAAATTACCGTGACCAAGCGCGGCTTTGATTGTCAGGGTGACAGATTGTGGTGTCAAGTGAAATCTTGGCGATTTTGCGGATCGCGATCATTCATGGATCATGAATTCTAGCGCTGTGCTCGCGATGCGAAACGCTAAACCCCTGGAGATGAATTGGGAGGAACAAAAAGGGACGCATCTATTTTATTTGACTTGTTACTTTAGCCGTGGTCGCCGCTCTGCAGCAGCGCGTCCCCCTTCTTTCTAGTATTCCTTTCCATCGTCGGCGTTTATCCTGGCGATGGGCCGAGAGCAAGGGCACAATTCTCCTGGGCTGCCGTTCCATGTCCCCCTTGCTGAATCTACAATAGCGGCATCGCGACTCCGTGAGTCGCGACCAGCGCGAGTGCTTGGTAATTCGTGACCTGAATCGGCCAAGCGGACCATGCAAACCCGGTGTGCTCTTCCCTGGAAGATCCTGTGGCCGTGGTGCCCTGAATCGAGGAGGCCCAGCGTGGGTCTCTCCAGCGCTAAGGAGGCGATGGCCGTTCCAATCGCGCATTTGGCTGCCGAAAGGCGCACTTTCGGCGTACTTTCAGCGCACCTTTCGCCACGCGCGGGTTGTGGTGCACAACTCGACGCAAGCTGCCACTTGAGGCAGACACCGTTTCCCTGAGCCACCAAGATACAAATAGGACGCAATTAGGACGCATTTTTAGAGGCATTTCAATGTTTGTGGACTAGTAACATGGACGGTCAGCATGCTGCCCGCTTCCCTGCGGAACGACAGAACATCATTTATGCACGATTTCTCAGAGCTTTTCAGCAAACCGCCGGTCGTTCATGCACAGGCGCCGGGGCGCGTGAATCTGATTGGCGAGCATACCGACTACAACGGCGGTTTTGTCTTGCCCACGGCGATCCCTCAGCACACTCGAGTGGAACTGGCGCAGCGGCAGGACCACGTTGTGCGCGCCTGGTCGAGTGCCGTGGCGTTGCCGGCACCTCGGATCTACACTCTAGGCGAGGAGAAGCGGACTGCGAGCTGGCTTGATTACATCCAGGGTCTGACAAGCATCCTGCGGAGCGAAGGGCACGCGCTCCTGGGGTTTGATGTCCGCATCGAGTCGAGTGTGCCTCTTGGCAGCGGGCTGTCGTCCAGCGCTTCGTTGACGGTCAGTTTGCAGCGCGCCCTGCGCGCGGCATTCGCGCTCAGGCTCGATGATGTGACCATTGCCCGCATCAGCCGGCGCGTGGAGAACGAATTTGTCGGAGCGCAGGTCGGTATCATGGACCCGATGGCAGCCAGCCTCGCGGACCAGGGGACGGCCCTATTCCTCGATGCCCGCAGCCTCGAGTTCGAGCGCGTTCCCTTGCCCGTCGGGGCGGAGCTGGTCGTGATCGATTCGAGTGTGGCACACCGGAATGCGGCCGGGGATTACAATACCCGTCGGCGCGAGTGCGAGCAGGCTAGCGCGCTGCTCGGCGTGAGCCAGCTCCGCGACCTGACCGTCGCAGACTTGCCCAAGCTTAGCGCGTTGCCTGAGCCGCTGAAAAGCAGAGCACGCCACGTGATCACCGAGAACGACCGCGTCCTGGAAGCGGTGGCGGCGATGAGAGCCGGGGACCTGGACCGCTTGGGTAAGTTGTTCTATGCGTCGCACGCCTCGATGCGCGACGATTACCAGGTGTCGATTCCTGAGATCGATTCGCTGGTCGAACTCGGCCGGACAGAGCCCGATGTCTTTGGGGCCAGGCTTACCGGAGGAGGGTTTGGCGGCTCCGTCGTGATGCTCGCGCGTGTAGGGACTGGGCGGACAGTTGCACAGCGTATCGCGCAAATATACGACGAACAGTCGGGCTTCCGCTCGAAGATCCTCGTTCCAGCCTGTTGAGGGGGAAAGGAAAAGGTGTCAGGACCCTTTTCCGTACCGGAAGAACGATGGGCCGTAGTAGGTGGCTGAAAAGGGTCCTGCCACCTTTTCCTTTCCTGAAGCTTCTTTCGAGGTTGCTATGCAGATAACGCAGATCGATCATTGCTCGGTCGTGATCAGCGACGTGGAGCGTAGCCGGCGATTCTATCGAGATATCCTCGGTCTCAAGGAGATCAATAAGCCGAGGACGTTTGATTTCACGGTCCTGTGGTTTGACCTGGGCAATCACCACATCCATTTATTGCTCAAGGACCGCCCCGACACGATCAGTCCGCGCCACTTTGCCCTGCGCGTACAGGATGCCGCCGCGGCTCGGACGTATTTCCGGGAACACGGTGTAACGACGCAAGAGACGACGCCAATCCCCGGTGCCGATCGCTTTTTCATCGCCGACCCTGACGGTAATCGCATCGAGATCATCCAGTGGCTGCGGCCATATAGTTCCGAGGAGAACGCACGGCCGCGCTAGGCACGCAGGGGAGATGGGGGAGATGCGGGAAGAACGAACAGGGAACGAACGGGGTTAATCTCAGTTCCCTCGCCCCTCTTCCCTTGCCCCTACTTCAAAACGTCCATTCGCCACGGAAAAAGACGCCCTGCTCGGTCAGGTCGGCACGGGAGGCGCCTGCATTGGCGATGTCCCACCATTGTTCGAATTGGTAGCCAAAGGTAAAGCGGCCTGGATACCGGCTCCAGCGCGGCGTCCAGCTCAGTCCAAGTTGCAAGGCGAGCACCGGTACAACCTGGTCGTGATAAACGTCGCTGCTCGCGCCGACGGTCGTGCCGTCGGAGGCGACGAACGCTTCCTCGAATGCCTGATGGATGCGCCCGAAAACCCCAGCGCTTTCGACGCGGCCAAAGAATTCCCAGCCGGCCCAGTCCAGCCGCCGCGTGAGATCGAGCCCAACGTGCGGCCCGCCGCCGACAAAGTTATTGTTCTGGGTTTGCTCGATGTAGTTACCCTGGGCATACGAATCAAAATAGATACCCGCCACTCGTGCACCCACGCGCCATTGCATGTCCCAGTTGGGTGCAAAGTTGATAGTGCGGGTGGCGTAGTCGAAGTCGATAACGTTCATGTTGAGCCGGCTCTTAAGCCAGCCGTCGCTGCCATCGAGGTCAAAGCCGGGCAAGTCGGCGTTTCCTTCCGTGACCAGGAAACGATACGACACGAGGAACGCGCCCCAGCCGTCCGCAAAGCGGTAGCCAAGCTCGAAACGAGGCGAGCCGGTCCAGTCGAGCTGGGCGATCGGCAGCGCGATTTGATCGGGATAATAGCCTGGGACGGTGACCGAGCCATTCAGGTGGTTGTTGATGTGCGGACCGAGGACGCTCAGCTCAAGGGCCGCGAACAGTCCAGGCTGGTCCTTAGGAGCGACGAGCAAGGGGTCGTTGCGCAGGAGCGGGCCGTTGCTGTCCGGGTATGGCCCGTAGGGCGGCGGCGTGTAAGGACCAGGTGGCGGCGGATACGACCCCGGGGGCGGCATGTAGGGGCCAGGTGCCCCAGGGAACGCAGGCGGCTGTCCTGTTCCGTCATACGGGCCAGTGGGCGGAGGTAAACCGGGCGTCGGTGGAGTGTATTGCGCCGGCACTGTTTGAGAAGGAGGGCCAGGAGGTTGATACTGCTGATTGCCTGTTCCAGTCTGGCCTGGAGTCGACGGCGCGATCGGCACCGGGCCCGACGGCAAGACTTGAGCGCTTGCGTCCCTGCCTGCCCACACCACCCCAAAGACCGCACCGGCCCACAGCAGACGAGTGAGTTTGGGAACCATAATAGGCTCTCCCTTCCAATCAATTACCGGGCGAGTATCGAAATCGTCTTCCCTTTGGAAAACGTCCGCGACATCCCCGATAGATCACACGAGCGTTCCTAGAGCTAGCGGATGGATCTCCATACCCAAAGCCGCCGGGCAGGGCAAGGCGTCTCGGAGCGCATGGCAATCCAGCAGCGCAGCCCGCCTTCCTTTCCCAGGCAACCTGCCCCGATCATTTTGAGACTACTGAGCAGAAAAAATGACGTGCGCGCAAATTAATGCCTTTCACGAAACCACGCAAATTACGTCGTTTTCGCGCATTTCTGGAATAATGAGAATTTGCCCCCCCCAAAAACGCGTGGCTGGAGCCTCCGAAAAGTGCAAAAAACACGAGGTTTTTTATTTCGAGACTATTTTGGGACTCATACGGGGGCGTACGCAAGAGTGCAATAATCGACCCATTTATTGCGAAAACTACATATTATGACGATGTATAATTTCAGTTATTGGCAAGTTTCCCCGGCTTCACCTGCTTTTCCGGCCCGAGCTCTGACATTTGCATGCTCTTCTTGGGACGCTGGTCGCAACGCCTTGCTCACTGTCTCCCGGCACTCACTTCGAGCGCCAGCAGCGTATTCTCATTGCGGACGAACAGTCTGCCGCCGGAAAGCACCGGCACCGTCCAGGTGAGTGCCTTGGCGTCGAGGATTTGGCAACGGCTGACCTCGGTATACTCGGTCGGCGTCGCCTTGGCCAGGACGAGTTGGCCATGCTCTCCCAGAAGGATCAGCATCCCGTCGGCGAGGACCAACGACCCCCGGCCCAGGCCGCCGACCTTGTCCCATTGAACCTTGCCGGTCTCAAAGTTGACGCAGCGCAGGCGTTGCTCGCTGAACCCGTACAGCGCTCCCTCGTGGAGGATCGAGCAGGAGAAATGATTCTGCATGGTCAAGGCCTTCCAGACCGTTTCCGGCGTCGGTTTGTCCGAGAGACGGAAAACGGCCGCCCCAGTGCCGTAATTGGACGAGATGAATACCTTGCCGTCCGCGTAAATGGGGGTCGCAATATTGAGGTCGAATTGCGTCTTCCAGGGATAGCGCCAAAGCAGCTTACCATTTTCGGGAGCGACGCCGATCGCGCCGGCTCCCGTGAAGTAAATGACTTGCGGCGCGCCGGCAACCAGGGCCCAGACTGGCGTGGCATGGCCGATCGCGTCGTCGAGCGTTTGCCAAATTACCTTGCCGTCGTTCTTATCCAGTGCGGCGATCGATTTCCCCTTGGGCCCGCCCGGGTCGACATAGACGCGCTCGCCCACGACGAGGGGGCAGCCGCAGTAGCCATGCGAGGGGCAGGTCCGGCCGGCGAGCTTGAGCAACTCTTGCTGCCAGACGACCTTTCCGGTTTTGGCCTCCAGGCAATGCAAGATCCCCGTGGCACCCAGCGCGTAGACGCGCGCGCCGTCGACAACCGGCGTGGCTCGAGGCCCGGTGCGCGAAGGCGGATAGCCTCCGCCCGTGAAGGTCGGATGAGCCTTGTAATCGCAATCGTACGCGTAGCGCCAAAGTTCCTTTCCGGTCGCCGGCTCGAGGCAAAGGACGATTTCCTGGTTATTCTCCTTCGTCTGCGTGAACAGCCGCCCCTCGGCGACGGCGACGGACGAGAACCCGCCCGACAACTGGACTTTCCAGAGCTGCCTGGGTCCGCCCTTCGGCCACTGCGTCAGCAACCCAGTCTCGCGCGAAATCCCATCGCGATGCGACCCCCGCCAGCACGGCCAGTCTTCCGCCCGAGCCGGCCTCATGGAGCCGGCGGCGAAGGATACCATGCAAAAAATCACAGCGAGCAGCCTGTTGCCAATGCGAAATGCCATGCTTGCTTCCCCTCGAAGACCTGGTTCACTCACGTTCGTGGCGGCCGGTTCATCGGAATACACTTTTTCTACAGGCATTGGCCAGCCACTTCCATCCAGGAAGCAAAATCGTTGACGAGATGATTCCTGGCGGCCATGCTCGTTGCGTTCGAGCGAGGCGCAGTACGAGCTGCCAGCTTGTACTACAAGAGTGGTGCAGAAGGCGAACAATAGGCAACGAGCGATCACAATTGGGAAGCTTGCAAGCTCCGCAAGGTGTCAAGCCGGTGCCGAAGGCATGGATGGGAGTTGAAATAAATTGGTGATTCATACTCCGTTCGAGGTGATGCAATGAAAAACAAATTTGAAACCCTCGATGAGTATCTCGATGCCCTGGATGCCATCAAGCACCGCGTTGCCCAGAGGACAGAGGGGATGACCACCAAGGAAGTCAAAGCCTACTTCGCCCGCGCTTCGCAGCGACTGGAAGAAGTGACAGGACAAAAGGTTCGGGTTCGCCGCAACATTTAGTAAGGTTGCTAAGGCCAAGGGTCGATCCTGAAAGCCTATGCCTGGCTGAAAAGATGAGGGTGTTCAACGGATAGCGACCGCCCAGCGAATTCAACTAGTGCTCACTTGACCATGGGATGATCGTCGCCCGCTCCGTAGCACAAGCTGGCAGCTTGTGCCAGAACGCCCTTGGCGAGCCGGCGTGCACCTAATCCTCTTCAATCCCCGCACTGACCCGGAACGTGTGGCCGTCGGGGAGGCGGAGGTGGAACTCGCGGACGTGCCAGGGTTCGTCCGTGGGCGACATCGTGACGGTCAGCCCGTGCTGCAGGGCCAGGGCATGCGCCGCATCGACTTCGGCGCGGCTGCACAACCACCAGCTCATCCAGACGCCGCCGGCGAAGAGGTGGATTACAGTCCGTGGACGAAGGACCAAATGGACGTGCTAGCTGCGGTAACCGCAGAACTGCTTGCCGGAGACGGTATGGACGACGCGCTCGGCGCAGGTCTCCTGACCTCGCCGCAACCGCGACCGCAGGTCTCCTCTAGTTCGTGGAGACCTGCGGTGACTCCGAGTGCGGAGACCCGCGCACAGCTGAGGATCCGGCGGGCAGATGCGCTAAATCGCTGGGCGGATAGACATCAATTGTACTTCAGGCCACCTGGAGGGGGCGATAGTGCAAGACCAAGAGCTGCTCCGCACGCAACGCGAGCATGGCGTATGTCCTGCCCTCGTTGTCTGAAAACTCGACTTCATAGACGCCCGGCGCCAGGGCCTCCACCACGGTTCCCACTTGACCGCGTCCTAAGCCGCGCTCGGGCAGGTCTTCGGTCAAAGCGACAACATCCAGTAGTTGGATTGCACTACTCATTCCCTTGCCCTCACTTCAAAGCACGTAGCAGCTTGCAACCCTTGGGAAGTCTTCCCCACTGAGAATGATCCAGCTGCTTCGAATGCAGACCGTTCCATTCGGCCCCTGCATTGTAAAGTCCACAACGTATCTTTGGCCATATGCATCCAGATCTGTAGGACTTGCTTCTTGGGTGCGTGCGGCCTCCAAAAGCGCAGCTTGCAGCTCGGACGCATGCTGAGATGTCAGCCCAAGAGCGGCCGCAAAGACGCGCCTTGTGGCGCCCACGAGGATGGTCTGGGCTTAGGCAGTAATCCCGCAGCCTGGCAATGTCCACGACCGCGTGCGCGCCATGGGGCAGCTTCATTGGGGCGTCGCCTCCTCGACGAGCTTAATCTCCTTCTCCATCAGGCCGTAGAGATTGTATACGAGTCGATCAATTTGGCGGTCGGCGGCCTCGCCTTGGCTCTGCCCGACGAATCCGTCGTGGGGCCTTCTGGCGTCAGCCAAATTGGCTCAGCCAGGGAAACGCTCAGCCTGGCTGCAGTTCCTCCAGCACGGCCAATAGCTGTGCCAGCGTAGCCGGATCGAACCCGGCCCGCACGCCGAGCGGCTGGCCGCGCGGGAAGACGACTTCAATCGGGCTGGCCATGGTTGGAGACCTGATCTCGACCGGCACGAGGAGCGGCAGGGAGCCTGTGTGCACCTGCCACAATCAACCACACTACTTTCTCTCTGGCAGGCGGATACCCGTTGCAGCCGCGGGTCTTTTGCAGGACTTACCTCAAAGCTCAACGGCGCAACGTTCCCGCAGGCTTCCAAACGGATTTCACGCTTCATTCTGGCCAGTAGCTGCTGGTAAGATGAAACTGGGCGTGAGGACGCACGCCAGGAGAGCAACATGCCCCGAGTGTTTCGTGTCATGAGGAAGGAGGCTGATGGTTTGCCGACAGTGAGCCCAACGGCTCTAGGCATTCGCGCCAGGGTTGATGTAGACGTCGATGCGCAGCACAATGTGCTCGTCAACGGCAAGGGCATGTCGGTTGCGCCTAACTGGCGGGACATCAATGTGAACCGCGTTCCGAAGCGACTTCGCCCAATCCTGCCTGGAGCTGGCGGCAGCAACAACACCTTCTGCTTCCGCACCGGGAATGGTGCCTTTGTGCAGGGTCCCTTCGCGAGCGGCCTCACCCTGGAACTGGACTCTGCAACGCATGGCAACGTGGCCCCGGCGCAGGCCGTTCCCCTTGCTTCTTACGAAGCAGACATCGCGGCAACCCGGCCGGACTGGGAAGAAGACGAGACGTGATCATGGCCCCTAAACCCCTGACGATGAACCCCAACTATCTGGCGATGGTGCGTGGCACTCGCGAACTGCACCAACTCCTGGCCGCGGGCAAGGATGACGCGCCTGAAGCCGACGCCCTTCGCGATGCGACAGATGGCCCATGGGAAGCACTCTCGGAGATCGAACGCAGCCGTGTCCGCAACCTCTCGGAGGATCTTTACGCGCTTGTCGAGCCCCCCTCTGCCGCACAACCGATGAATCCCCAAGCCCAGGCCAAGCTCGGTGAAGCCTTTGAGGCCAAACAGCGGGGTGAGTGGGATAGGGCGCTCGATCTCCTTCGACGTTGGCGAGCCTATATTGACCCGGCGCTCGTTAGCTACCTGCGCGGCTCGATCTGGCTGGAGGCTGGGGATCCGGCAACCGCAGCGCTCTTTTATGACCATGCCTGCAAACTCCAGCCCGACAACGAGAACTATCTGGCGATGTTTCTGGATGCCCTGAACCGCGCCGACCGGACAGCAGCGAGAAAGCGCGCAGAAGAAATCCTTCAGGAATACAGCAACTACTCGCCGGTCGTCGTCGCACGTGCGGCCGACATCACACTTATGTCGGCCCTGTCCGCTTCGGAAACACAAGCGCTCCGGACATTTGAACTTCTGGAGCCAATCCTGAAGAGCACGCTTACCAAGTTCGAGCAGCAGGAACTGAGCAACATCGACCGTTCATATTTCGTACTGACGCTTGCCCTGCTTGGCTTCGGTTATCAATTCCGCGGCAATTCGCAAGCCGCCCTGGAGTACTATTCACGGGGGCTACAACTCGAGCCGTACAACGATGCACTGCTGGTCGACAGGGGCACTCTTCTCTACGGGACCAGCACCCGCGCGGTCACAGACCTCGAGATGGCGATCCGCGTTGGCTCTCGTCTGGTTTGGCCCTACGTCTTTCTTGCCCATCACAATCTAGCGAACGGCCAGTTCGAGGAGTGCCGAAAACTCTGCGAGCAAGCGCTCAGCATGAATGGCTCTGCGGCCGTGATGAGTGAGGTTTCGGAATGGATGGCAATCGCACAAGCTGAATTGGGCTTCCCAGCCGACCTCGTGCGAGCGACATTCGACAACGCAATTCGACTCGATCCGTCGAACGAGCGAGCCAAGCGCAATCTGGCCGCGTTCGAGGCTGCAAACAAACCGATCTCCGTAAAGATCTGGGAGACCCGTACCGCAGGTGCTCTCCGAACGTCAGGCCTGGCCGAGAGGCGGTTTGCGATGGCGGCGTGAATGCTGACAACCGGATGGACTCGGTTCGAAGATGGGATCGACGCGGCAGTCACTCTTCTAGCATCGTGAGTACCTGTGCACGCGAAGCCGGATCGAATCCGCCGCGCCCGCTCACCATCTTTCGACGTCGCGAACGGAGCGTCATCACCCCAGGGATCGCAAATACTCTTCAATGGCGACATGGCCTCCGGCAGCCGCCAATTCAATGGCTGTCTTGCCGTTGGCATCGCGAAGCCGATGGTCGGCACCATAGCGGACAAGCAACTCCACGATCTTCTCCTGACCATTCCTGGCAGCCGCGTGGAGAGGAGTGCCAAATACTCCCTGGGCATTAACATCGTCGCCCTTGTTGAGGGCTACTTTCACTTCCCACATGCGGCCGCTAAGAGCCGCGCTCTCCAGGCGACCAATCGCTTTTGCACTAGGGACTATATCCCTGATAGATCGGCCCGGCTTATTCACGGCTCGTAAAACCTCGTTAATTTTGTGGTCCATATCAGCAAGGCGCTGATCTTCAGCATCAAACATGAGACGTGGAGGGGGAAGAAACGCTGCGAAAACAACTCGTTGAAATTCATCCGCGGAAATGCGCCAAGAATTGGTCGCCAGATTCGACTTCTGGGCCGCGACACCAGCGCTGTTATTTTCCGCACACAGCAATGAAACCTCGGGCCAAGAATCCTGAAAATGAAGTTCATTATCCCAGATCATCAGGGAAAGAATGCCATGGGCGACACGGGTGCCGTCATAGACAAGTGTCTGGATCGGAGCAACGCCCATAGGCCGATCAGGATTGGGGCGGTGAAGCTTTGGATTGGCATAATAGAGCTGCAGTTCGGACCAGATCTCGCGCGCCCTTAGCCTGCGCAGTCGGGTGATGCGAGCGATCGGTTGTTCGGGTTGATCGCTGTTAAGCAGGCAAGTGATGGGGGCCGCGATCCTGAGTTGAAGCATTAGGAACAGTTCCTCAAGCGATCCCCCGCGCTCGGGGCATCGTTGCCCCGATTCGATAAAAGCGCGATATTCTGGCCATAACTTCCAAACATCGAACTCCGTAAGGGCCGGCGGTTCAGTAGGAACTTCATTGCGATTCACCCAAATCGTTGCCACATAGTGCAACAGCGCCACTGGTGTCCAGACTCTTTCCTCAAATGACTTCCATTTGGGGCCGCCCTCTTTCCCGCCGAAGTAGATGGTCGAATGGTCGTTGCTTGTGCTCATCCTAGCTTCACGACATGTCAGGGATTGCCGCTTCCAGTACTTCGTCGTCCGGCGGGGTGGTGGCAACGGACCTCTCCATGGTTCCGCCAAAGTGGATCGTTGGCGGTTTGCCTAGGAGCCATTCGACCCAGGAGCGCCGGAACCGGGACAGACGGAAGAGCGGCGTCAGTCCCTTTTCTCCCAGGAATTTCGTGATATCTCCTCTTTGCGCATGCACGGTTATTCCGGCATCGATCTTGGCGAGGTTCAGGCTGTCGATGCCGGCCTTGGCCTTGAGTTCCAGCTTGGCGTCCCTCGAATTGGATATGAGGATGGTGGTGCTGCCGGCCCGAACGAGGGTATCCACGACTACCCAATCCAGCTCCCATTCCTTTCGCTGGTAAGCCAGGGTCAACGTCTTGCCGATGGTAACCTTGTCTTCGATCTCGTCCACGTAGCAATCCATGGCGTGGAACAGGAAGGCTCCCTCGCTCGTGAAGTCGATGCTCAGGCCCGCGTCTTCGACCGGCAGGCCGGGCCCCGTCACTACTGCGGCCTTTGGTTTGATTTTGAAGCCCGACTTGGTGTCGTCGTTGAAAAGCAGCGGCTTGTCCCCCGGACGAACTTTGAATTTGACGCCGAGTGCCCCGAGAGAAGTTTTCCGTTTGAATAACTTCCCTTCCAGGACGCCCACATCGCCGAGCGCCACGCGCGTATTGGGCAGCCAGGCGGCGAGATAGCCGTAGCGCTGGTAGAGGCCTTGGACGTAGCTGTCGTAGACATTCTTCATTCACAAATCCTCCGCTGTGCCAATCCGAAATCTTAAAACCCGGGGTGCCATGCTTTCGCCGCCACTTGAGATAACAAACTCACCTCGCAAGACCTG
>Ga0116221_1000283_pt1 | contig 35771 bp, 19 predicted proteins | sample Sb_taG_5_FD_88965 | JGI IMG/M metagenome (GOLD analysis project Ga0116221, IMG submission 88965) | Peat soil microbial communities from Weissenstadt, Germany - Sb_50d_8_FC metaG | ecosystem: Environmental > Terrestrial > Soil > Wetlands > Peat | place: Germany: Weissenstadt | collected 2010-09-21 | reverse complement strand
TCGCATCGTCCGCGAGCTGGGGCGTGGCGGCATGGGCGTGGTCTACCTGGCGGTCCACAAGGTCATGGACCGGCCGATCGCCATCAAGGTAATCAACCCCAGCGTCCTGGCACACCCGGATGCTTTACCGCGTTTCCACAGCGAGGTAAGAACCGCCGCCAAATTGGACCATCCGAATATCGTTCGTGCCCTTGACGCCGACCAGGTTGGCAGCTTGCACCTTTTGGTCATGGAATATGTAGAGGGGAAAAACCTGGACGACCTCGTGCGGGCGAAGGGACGCCTGCCGATCCGGAACGCCTGCCATTATGTACGTCAAGCGGCCCTGGGACTGCAACACGCCTTCGAGCAGGGCATGGTACACCGCGACATCAAGCCCGCCAACCTGGTGCTGACGCCGCGCGGCCAGGTGAAGATTCTCGATTTTGGCCTGGCGCGATTACGGGACACCGGAATCCAGAGCGGCCGGCTGACGGCGATGGACTCCTTCATGGGCACGCCGGAGTACGTATCGCCGGAACAGGCGACCGACGCACGCACGGCGGACACGCGGGCCGATATTTACAGCTTGGGATGCACGCTGTTCTACCTGCTGGCGGGCCGGCCGCCGTTTCAGGAGGAAACCGTCGTCAAGCTGGTGTTGGCGCACATCGAAAAAGAGGCACCCCTGCTCCACGAGCTGCGTTCGGATGTGCCCCCCGGGCTGTCGGCCATCGTTGCTCAGATGTTGGCGAAGGACCCTGCGCATCGGTACCAGACGCCGGTTGCGGTCGCCCAGGCATTGGTGCAGTTTGCCAAGCTCGGAGGCAAGCCGGCAGTGGGTGGGGCGTTGTCGCCTCCACAAGATGTCGGGTCGGCGGCGAAGGCAACCTTTATGGGTGCCGACACAAGCAAGCTAAACGCGCCTGCCGTGGACGCAGCGCTCTTGTCCGCCAAGAAAAAGACGGCTGCTCACGTTGCGGAAGAACCATTCAAAGACTTGGAGCGTGCCCCAGCAGCGCCGTTCGAAAACCTGGTAGCCGTTCCGTTGCCGGTGAGACAAGGGAAGCAAGCCCACCCGGCGGCGAAAACGGCGCCGGCATGGTACCGTCGTTGGGCCGGCGGCCCCCATGGTTGGCCAGTTGCCTTGGTCACGGCTGGCATCCTGGCGCTTGTCATTCTCGGCGGCGTGATCGTGCGGGTGACAACGGCCAAGGGGACATTGGTCATCGAGTCCGAAGACCCCAGCGTCGAAGTGATCGTCAAGGGCCAGGGCGGCGTGACTTTGCGTCTCGGCCCGGATCGCCGCGAGTTCAATCTCAAACCTGGCGATTATGGGATCGAGCTGGTTGAGCCGAAAGCCGGGCTCAAGTTATCTACTGAGCAATTCACGATCACTAATGGAGGCAAGGAGACGGTCAAGGTTTGGTGGGAGAAGAAGCCACCACCGCCGGCAATTACCGACGCCTTGCCGCCGAAGTTCACCAACCGCCTCGGCATGGAGTTCGTCCTGGTGCCGAAGGGCAAGTCGTGGTTGGGCGGTGGCGGCGGCAGGCCGGGCGGCAAGGAAGTGGTGATTGCCCATGACTTCTACCTGGGCAAGTACGAGGTGACGCAGGAGGATTGGGAGAAGGTGACCGGGCTCAACCCGAGTCGCTTCTCGCGCGCTGGCGACGGCAGGGACAGGGTGAAAAACATTGGCGACGCGGAGCTGAAGCGGTGCCCCGTGGAAATGGTGTCATGGGAGGAATGCCAGGGTTTTATCGACCGGCTGAATGAAAAAGTGAAAGAGTCGGGCTGGGCCTATCGGCTGCCGGCGGAGGTGGAATGGGAGTATGCCTGCCGAGGGGGTCCGCTTAGCGACGGGTCCGACAGTGCGTTCGACTATTACTTCGACAGTCCGAGGAACCAGTTGCTGCCGGACGACGCCAATTTTGGAAAGGGGTGGGCAGGCCAACCGTGCCGGGTCGGCTTGTACCGACCGAATCCTCTGGGCTTATACGACATGCACGGCAACGTGCATCAATGGTGCAATGACGAAGCGCCGCATCACACCAACGCCCAAGATGTAGATCCTTCGCAGCGGGTGCTTCGAGGTGGTAGCTTTTACTCGCCCCCGGACTGTTGTCGGGCGGTGACGCGATTCCTGGAATCTCCGTCGCTTCGGCAAAGCAATGTCGGCTTGCGCGTGGCCCGAGTTCCCGTTGAGAAGTCCGCGGCAGCCCTACCGATTGTGAAGAAAGCGGACTACGATGCCATCGCCACGGGGAAATGGATTCTCGTGCTTGAGAGAGAGATCGATTTGCGGGACAGAATGGTATTTATCCCTGAGCAAACGGCGGGTGATGTTATCATTCGGGCCAGGGTGAAGAAAGTCACCGGTCAAAACCTCTCCATATCCCTCCGGCGTGATGAAAAGCGGGGTTACGTGGCTTGGTTCAATGGTGGGAACTGGTTCGGAATATACAAGACGGGCGTAGGCCCGAAGGGAGACCTGAAGCAATGGCACGCACCGACCAACTTTGATGACTATTTTGAGTTCGCATTCTCAGCAGTTGGAGAAACGTTGACAGTCTACGCAGACGGCAAACGCATCGGAGAAATACGCGACCCGGATTATCGGCTAGGCTACCTTCGAATTGGAGCAACGGGCGGACGGTCACTGTTCCAGGACGTCGAGATCATGATCCTCGACAAGTCGGTGCCATCGACTGACGAGAAGGGTTTCGTGCCACTGTTCAACGGCAAGGACCTCGAAGGCTGGCACGCCTTCGGGGGAGCAAACGTGAGTTGGCAGGTGACCGACGGTACGCTCACCGGGAGCGGCGCTGAAGGCCTCCTCGTTACTGATCGGAGCGACTTCGAGAATTTCCGGCTCCGGGTGGAAGGAATGCTCGGCAAGGGCGGGGATAGCGGCGTCCTTTTCCGCGCGCGGGACGAGCCACCGGGGTTCGCCTACGAGGCCCAGATCGGCGGCGGCAGCTTCCCCTGGGCGCGGAACACGGGCAGCCTCATCCTATTCGCCAAGGGGGGTGGGGAACTGGCGCTCGCGCCAAAGGCCGTCCCAACCGGCCAATGGTTCACCATGGAGATCCTCGCCGAGGGGAATCAGTTCACGATCTGGGTGAACGGTAACAAGACCGTCGCGTATGAGGATAAAAAGAACCCATGCTCGCGAGGAGCGATCAAGCTTCAAGCACTCTGCCCGAGCGCGCCGGTGAGCTTCAGGAAAGTCGAGATCAAAGAGTTGCCCGGCAGCCATGCCGGCAACACGCCGTCCCGAGACGGGTTTTTGCCGCTCTTCAACGGCAAGGACAAGACCGGTTGGAAGACGCACCCCAAGCAGCCAGGTGACTGGCATGTCGAAAACGGGATCCTGACCTCTCGAGGAAAGCCGAGCCATTTATTCAGCGACCGTGGCGACTTCGAGAACTTCCACCTGAAGGCCGAAGCTCGGATCAACAAGGGTGGCAATAGTGGCCTGTTCTTTCGTAGCGAGTTCGGCGTCTCCAGCTTTACAGAGCACGGCAGTCCCCTGCCAAGCGGATATGAGGCAGAAATTGTCGGATGGGATGCAACAGGCTCCTTGATGGAATGGGGTCGGGGACCGGCGTGCCACGCGCCGGTTAAGAACCGGCTCAAGGACCCCAACGATTGGTTCCTGCTAGAGGTGATCGCTATCGGCGACCACATCGTTATCCTACTCAACGGTCAGCAAGCAGTGGACAGTAGGCTACCAGCAGGCTACAGAAAGCGGGGCCACCTTGCCTTGCAACATTTCTCGGAGCAGACCGTGGCCGAATTCCGCAAGATCGAGATCAAAGAATTGCCGCTGCCGAGCTTGGAAACGCCAAAAGCAGAGCCCGCCGCGGACGGGTTTGTGCGGCTGTTCAATGGCAAGGATCTGTCGGGTTGGCACGGCATGCCGCACTTTGACCCGTACAAGTTGAACGCCATGAAGCCGGAGGAGCGAACGACGCAAATCGCAAAATGGACCGAGGATGCGAAAAAACACTGGAAGGTAGAGAATGGTGAATTGGTCAACGACGGCAAGGGGGCCTACCTCACCACAGACAAGGACTTTGGAGACATCGAGTTCTTCGTCGAATACAAGACCGTGCCGCAAGCCGACAGCGGCATCTATCTTCGTGCCACTCCTCAAGTGCAGATCTGGGACTGGACGAAGGAAGGGGGCAAATGGGATCTCGGTGCTGACAAGGGTAGCGGCGGTTTGTGGAATAACAGCCCGGGCTCTCCCGGCAAGGACCCGCTCGTCCTTGCAGACAAGCCCTTTGGCGAATGGAACAAGTTTCACATCATCCAGGTGGGTGACATAACGACTGTTTACCTTAACGAGAAGCTTGTCGTCGATCATGCTCGGCTCGAAAACTTTTGGAATCGCAATTTGCCACTGCTCAAGCGCGGCCCCATTCAACTTCAAACCCACGGTGGCGAAATCCGCTGGCGGAACATGCTTATTCGAGAAATCCCGGCGGGAGAGGCCGAGCGTCGCCCACCCGCAGTGCCCGCCGAGGACAAGGGTTTCATGCCGCTGTTCAACGGCAAGGATCTTGATGGATGGGTCGGAAGCCAGGGACAGCCCGCTCCGTGGAGGGTATTGAACGGGGAACTGGAGATCGTCCCGGGCCAGGGAAACATCATGACGAGGGAAAGTTTTGGCCCGGATTTTCAACTGCACGCAGAGTTTAACATCCCTCTCTACGCCGACCGCAAAGGCCAGGCACGTGGCAACAGTGGGATTTTTCTCTTGGGGCGCTATGAGATCCAGATCCTCGACTCGTACGACAATCCTCAGCCTCCAGAGCGTGCCTGCGCCGCACTGTACGGACAGATTGGACCCTCGCGCAATGTCTGTAAACCGCCTAACGAGTGGCAAACGTACGACATTACATTCCATGCTCCTCGCCTGGATGCCTCCAAGAAGGTGGTCAAAAGAGGTGAACTGACGGTGGTCCACAATGGAGTGGTTGTGCTCGACAAAGGCGCGTTCGATGCTCCATCCGCCGGAGGCCTCTCTCGGGAAGTGGTGACCACGGGACCAATCCTGCTACAGGAACATGGTAGCGCGATCCGCTTCCGTAATCTGACGATCAAGCCCTTGGAGCGCGCACCGGCCTCCAAGCCGATGGAGGTCTTAAAGCCAGTGCTATCGACCAAGACAAGCGAGGCAGGTCCGGCTACTTCCGCAGCCCTCAAAACCAGTCGCGTTGTCCCACTGCAGGAACTCACTCCCGAAGCCAAGGCCGCTCGTGCTTTTGAAATGTCTTGTAAGCATGCCCGAGAAACACTTCTTGCTGGGTTCGGCACGGCCCTGGACGAATTGGCCAAGAGCACTAGCTCGACCGACCAGCGCCTCAAGCTGATCGACGCGGTGAAAGAAGAGAAGCAGCGCTTTGAAAGGGCCGGCTTGATCCCCTGGTCCGCGCCTATGCAGCCCTTCCTCGCGAAGTATCTCAGCTCGATTCACGAGGCGCAGAAAAGACTGCACCGGGACTACATTTCCCTTATCGACGCACAGCTCCATGCCAAGAACGATGGAAAGGTGGCCGACCTGCGGGCGGATTTGAAAAACCTGGCGGGCGGCAAGGTGGTCGCCAGGTGGCAGCGTTTCCTGAACGGGAAGCTTCTGGGAGTGGATTCGTTGTATGCAAACGGGAAAATCAGCCAGATCGACAGCCCGAACACATGGTCATTCTCCAAGGGGGCGTTGATTTATCGATTGCCCAACCCAAGAGCGCCGGGAGGGGCCTGGATCGACACCCATAAGATTTCCCGAGATGGGTCGAACTGCGCCGGGACCAATCAAGAAGGAAAGGTGAAAATAACTGCGGTGTATGTCAAGGAAAACTGAACTCGGCCCCAGGAGAGCTGTGACCTGATAGGCTCTGCTTACCGAACATTCGCAGTCGGAATCGCTTCCCAGGCGGCCCTGTCGAGGAATGCGTTTTAGACCAGCTCAACGACCCCGCAGGGCGGAGCGGCAAGAGGATTCATCGATTGAGTTGCCATTTTTCTGACAGGTTTGCCGGTCGGGTGTACTTCTTTGTTGTAGGAAGTGAGCCCGGACAGGTGTCAGAGCGTGTTTAAAAAGGGGTCTGACCCGTTGAAAGATGCCAACCCTGGCGGCTTCGAAATGGCCATTAGTACCTACCAACCTTGCGGTGTTATATTCCTACTGCGAAGCAGTTACACAACGCAGCCCGGGGTCGCGGTACTCCGCGCACCCTGGGAGCATGGGCGAAAAAAGAAAGCACCTACCCCGAAGGCGTTGCACAGCGTGGCAGTCGAATGTGGAACCCCTGCGGGGTTCCGGAAAAACCGGGACGCGGCCGTGCCCCAGGGTGCGCGGAGTACCTCGACCCTGGGCTGAGTTGTTTAACGCTTTCAGCGTTAGCCGCCGGCGCTTGCCCAAGATGTGTACATACCGATGGAAATGGGCCGACTGCTTCGATTCCGCATGGGTCCGGCCCCTTTTTGAACACGCGGTCACTGGCAACTCGGCTTTCGGAGACTTTCCGAGTCTTTTTTCTTGTGGTTGGCGCGTTGGTCAGCTACTTTTGGTGTTCTCGTGGGCTCGATATTCGGTCCCGCGGTTGGAGGGCCCCATTCATGGTCCGGCTCGTCCCTCGGAATAAGAACGCACTAGGTTTTTGGTTGGCAGTGCTGGTCGGCGCGACTTGGGGCAGCGAGGCCCGCTTGCAGGCCCAAGTCGTTCAGCAAATCAGCACCCCTTATAGCCTTTACGCGCCATACTACCCCACGTATGGCTGGGACCCCGTTGGCGGCTACTTGCGTGGAGCTGCGGATGTGATTCGAAGCCAGGGCGAAATCATGGTCTACCAGCAACAGGCTTACAAGATGCGCGAAGAAGTGCGCAGCGCCGTCCTCGACAATCGCCGCAAGAAAATGGAGCAAGAGCTTTGGGAGCGGGACAACATGCCCACGCCAGAGGACGACCGGCAACGCTACAAATACGAGCAACTGCGCCGCGACCGCAACTTCCCACCTGATACGGAAATCTGGTCCGGCGGCCCTTTGAACGCTCTGCTGCAGGATATGGTCAAGTTCCCGGCCCCAGTGCCCGATGACTCCGACCCAATCGACCCGGTGCAGCTAGGAAAAATCAACCTTACCTCGTCCAGCAGCCACGGCAACCTGCGTCTCCTCAAGGAGGGCAAGATACGGTGGCCGCAGCTCCTTCTCTACCACAGCGAATTCGAGGAACAGCGCGCTGCCCTCGATGGACTCATAGCCAATGCAGTCAGACAGGCCCAATACGGGAGAGCCGAGCCCGGCATTATTGAGGAGTTCCAGCGCGGGTCCGATAGCCTGCGGCAAACCTTGCGGCCGATGGCAAAGTCTGCAAGCACTTACCAGTATGTTACCGCCAAACGGTTTCTCAACGAACTGGACGATAGCATCAAAGCTCTCCAGGAGCCCGAGGCCACAGATATCCTGAGCGGCAAATGCGCTGCCCAGGGCAAGACGATTGCCGAACTGGTCGCATACTTGAAGTCAAAAGGTTATATCTTTGGTCCGGCACTGGCTGATGATGGCAAAGCTGCCTACCGGGCGATCTACATTGACCTGAGGAACTACGACGATCGTCACGGCTCTCGTCTCCGGGAAACGCGCTAGACAAAGCCGAAGCCCGCTTTTATCCGAAAGCAGGGGACGCGCGCGTCGTGCCGGCTTCGCTCTTGAAAGGACAGTTCTTCGCTGAGCACCGCCTCATGAAACTACGCTTACAAATTGCCCAGTCCCCAAACGCGTCCATCGCCTTCGAGCATCATGGCTCCAGTGTGCGCATGGGTCGCGATCCCAAGGGGGAACTGGCTCTCCAGGGATTGTTGTGCGATGCCGTCTCCTGGAATCACGCGCGGGTCGATCTAGACTCCGGCGGCGCAGAGCTGTGGGACCTGGGATCGAGCAACGGCACGTTCGTGAACGACCAGCGTGTCGAGGGACATGTACCTCTGAAAGTTGGTGATCGGGTCCAACTCGGCCATACGGGACCCATGATCGAAGTCACGGAAATTGATGTCAACGATCCTGTGCCGGCAATGCCAAGCGCGGTGGCGCTCGCAAAGTCATTTGCAGCCCGGAATCCACGAATCGCAATCAGCCTGGCTGCCATTTGCGCGCTCGTCCTGATAGCGGTGATCTTCTGGCCGCGAGGCGGAACGCGGACCACAGCTCCCATCACGGAACCTCCCGGACCTGATGTTAACCAACCCTCTAATGCGACGGGCCCGGGGAACAAGTCGCCAGCGGTAGCTGCCGATGCAGTTCCACCCGTGCCTGTACGCCCTGCGCCAGGCAGTGTGCCTGCAGAGCCTTCTCCAAATCGGAGCGCGGAGACGCAGCCTGTTGACCTGGGGACGTACCTGCGCCCGGAGAAGCCGAGCGTACTGTTGCAACGCCCGATTGATGGGGAGGCTTGGGGCCGGATTGCTGGAGGCAACCGAATCTATACGAAAAATCTGCTGCTCAGCCTCCCAGGCTACCGCAATACGATTCATCTCGACACCGGCGTGGATGTGATGCTTTGGGGTAATCTGCCCGAGTTCTCGAAACAAGCCGCCCCGGCCCGCAAAGGCGAGGTCGGGGCTAACTCTTCCTCTCTCGCCGCTCCGGTCCTGGAAAGCGGCATCGTGCTCGACGCTCCTAAACCCGGTATCGATGTCGAAGTCACGCTCGATCGCGGCCGCATCCGTCTGTCCAATCGCAAACCGCGGGACGCCGCGCACATACGGTTGCATTTCCAGCAGGAGACGTGGGATCTAACTCTGCCGGATCAAGCGACAGAGATCGCCGTGGAGCTTTGGGGCATGTATCCGCCCGGGGTCGCGTTCAGTAAAGACCCACAAGCGCCGGGGCCGCTGTCCTGCCTGGGTCTGTTCGTCAAAGGCAAAAGCCCGGTCGAAGTGATAACCGAACGCCAAACCTATACGTTGCCTCCGGTCTCCTGGCTCACCTGGTCCACCATGAATGAGCCTCCCATTGTCGGGCCGATGTCACTCGACAAGACGCCGGAGTGGTGGACGACTAAGATGGTTCGTCCAGCCGAGAGCCCTCGGATCGTAGACATGTTTTTGGCGCTGGAGGACTTCAGTGAAAAGGTCCTGCACAACCCGGACGAGGATATTCCCGGTGCACTATGGCGGGAGGTGCGCGACTCGCCCGACTTCCGCCATCGCATACTCGGCGTGCTCTGCCTCGGGGCTCTTGACGGCTGGCTTCAGTTGGCCGAGGCGCTCGAAGACCACAACCCTGAAGTGCGCGGCACGGCGGCCATCGCTCTCATCCATTGGTCGGGACGGAGCCGCGACAATGATCTCGTCCTGTGTCAGGCGCTGCACAAGCCTAGGGGGTATTCCCGCGCGCAGGCCGAAATCATCGTCGGATTGCTGCATAGCTTTTCCCCTAGCGAGCTGCTTGACCGGAAAACATACGAGCGGCTCGTTGATTTCCTGAGTAACGACAAACCGGTGATCCGCGACCTGGCATTTTGGCATCTTTCGGACAAGGTGTCCCCCGTGACCCAGAAGATCGCTTACGACGCGTTCGAGCCCGACTCGGCAAAGCGGCTGCCAGCCGTGGAACAGTGGCGACGATTCTTGGCCGAAGGCAGACTACCTCCCAAGCCGAGGCTGCCTGCCGGGACCAAGTGAAGGAAAGATCGTTTGACGCCAATCGCTCCCAAATTCACGTGGCCGCTCCGTAGTCCCGTACGAGGAGTTTATCCATGTCGGTGAAACAAGACCTGCTCTCTCCCGGCGACTCTGCCCCGGAGCCGCGCGAGGCTACGCGCCTGGAGTCGGACGAGGAGGTCCGTCAAGCTCTCCAAGCCCGGCGCGCTCGGCTCGCCGCCCGAGCCCCGGCGGCAAAGCCAGGCGCGCAGGCCAAGACGCCGGCCGCCGGGCCCGTCGAGATCGAGGCCCAGCCGGAGCGGCCGCTGCTGCGCCCCCCTACCGGCATGCTTTGTGCGCTCGACGACGGCAAGCTCGATGGCGAGTGGGTGCGCCTCCGCGCCGACCGCACCGTCATCGGCCGGATCGATGGCGACGTTCGCATTCCTCACGACGGGCTTATATCCAGCCGACACGCGGAGCTCGTGCGCCAGCATGGACCGAGCGGCTTCCACTGGGTACTCATTGATCTGCAAAGCACGAACGGCACTTTCGTGCGCATCGGCAGTAGCGTTTTACGGAACGAAAACGAGGTGATCATCGGTAGCGGGCGCTATCGCTTCGAGGCCGGCGCTGCCCCTGCGCCACGCATTGACCCTGCCGGCGCGCCGCCCCAGACCACCCAGGAATGGTCGGGCCCCGCGCCAGTCCAATCACTGGTGCCGGCGCTTGTGGAATTGTCACCAGCCGGCCCGGTGAACCGCACCGCGCTCACGCTGCCGGAATACTGGATTGGACGTGACGCCAAGGCGTGCGCCATCAGCCGGCCTGACGACTTGCTCGTCAACGGGCGCCACGCACGGTTGTACCGCGATGCCAAGGCACGCTGGCACATCGAGAACAACAAGTCGCTCAATGGCGTGTGGCTGCGCCTTGCAGAGCCGATGCCGCTCGGTGGTGCCTGCCAGTTCCGCGTGGGTGAACAACGCTTCATCTTCCGGGCAAATTAAAAGGAAGATTCGCCCTCCCGACCCTCTTTTGTCTTCGACCCCTTTTGGTTCGGCCGGGGTTTCCGGCAGCCTTCAGCCCCAATCACACCGCGGCACCGGCCCGCGCCTTCACGATGCGTCGTAGGCCTGCTTCAGCCAGCCCAGCAGTTCCTTGTCCACGTCGCCCGGTTTCGACAGGCGCACGCGGTGGCTGACCATGGCGTTGAAGCTGCCGGAGGGTTCCAGGCGCCCGCTCGGCTCGATCCCTTTCAGGTTGATGCCGACGTCGAGACGGGTGGCCGAGGAGGGTTGGAGAATGGCGAATTGCTTGTTGCGACGCACGCTGACGTAGGCCTTCTTGGGTGAGACTTCGACGTCCTTGCCAAACTTCCGCATGGCGGCAAGCAAGCTTTCATAGATGGGCCGCAGAGCGGATTTGGCTCCCGCGTACTGGGCATCCACGAGAGCATCCGTGTCGCTGGCGGTGTGGCTGTCGGACTGGAGGGCCTGCAGCGCGATCATGTTGGCAAAACCGTGCGTCAGGCCATGCTCGCCCTTGAGCAGAGTCATGAATTCCTTGTGTTTGGTGAGCTTGCTGGCCCGCAGGATTTTGAGCCATTCCTCGAGCGACTTGCCGGTCTTCTCGGGCAGCCCGGCGATCATCGCGGCTTTCATTTCTTCCGGCGATTTGGCCATGATTCCAGTACTCCCTATTTACGATCCTCTATATCAGTAAACCCGATTTTCACACGTTTTGAGCAAGAAGACAGCGAACCGCCCAGCCCGCCTTTATAGTCTCAAAATGTCCCAAAATTCAAAAAGGCCGTGTTTTTCGCGTTTTTGGGCAACGCGTTGGGCGCACGGCGGGGTGGCTCCAGTCTCATAAATCTGCAATCGCGAAAAACGCCCGTGTTTTTCGCGGTTTTCGCGATTAGGTAATTTCCGCGCGGCCCTGTTTTTTCCATTTAATATTCTCAAAATGCCGGAGTCGCCTGCGCCATGGGAAGCTCCCTCTCTAGCGGCGCATGTCCGCATCTGATACAAGTTGACCGTAACGCCTTTTGCTTATCCTTCGCTTGTTAGCGCTCGCCGTACAGGAGGAAACCTGCCGTGATTTGCCGCTTTGGTGCCTGCCGGTCGTTGATGGTTTTATCTGCTTTGTTCTGTGCATTGGCCAGCACACATGCGGAGAATTGGCCGCAGTGGCGCGGCCCTCATAACGACGGCGTATCCAGCGAGACCAATCTTCCCACGGAATGGAGCGCGACACAAAACGTAATCTGGAAGCTGCCCATGACCGGCATGAGCGGGGCGACCCCGGCCGTCTGGGGCGACCGCATCTTTGTGACCACCGAGGAAGGGGAGAACATCGAGTTGCTGTGCATTAGCACCGACGGCAAGGAATTGTGGAAGCGCAAGCTTGCCAGTGGGAAGAGACGCTTCGGTATCCGGGGCACCGAAGCGAATCAGGCTTCCCCTTCGCCAAGCACCGATGGACAGCACGTCTATGTTTTCAGCGGCACCGGCGATTTCGCCTGTTTCGACTTCGAAGGCAAAGAGATCTGGAGGTTCAACGCCCAGGAGCGCTACGGTAATTTCAGGATTCAACATGGCATGCACGTGACGCCGCTTCTGCACGGCGACCGGCTCTATCAATCCCTGCTGCACTCCGGCGGCTGGTGGGTGATCGCCCTCGACAAGGCCACCGGCAAGGAAGTGTGGAAGATCAAACGCGACAGCGACGCACGGGCCGAATGCGAGCAATCGTATGCTTCGCCCATGCTCTGGAGCAACGGCAAGGACGAGTACCTGGTAGTCCACGGCTGCGACTATGCGACCGCCCATTCCCTCGTGAATGGCGCCGAGATCTGGCGCGTCGGCGGCCTCAACCCGAAGGATCATTACAACGCGAGCCTGCGCTTCGTCGCGACGCCTTTGGTATTGCCTGACCTGATTGTGGTTCCCAGCGCCAAGAACGGCCCCGTGGTGGGTATCAAACCCGACGCGAAGGGGACGGTCACCTCGGGCAGCGAGTATGAACTCTGGCGGCGGCCGCACAACACCCCCGACGTCCCGTCGCCCCTGGTGCACGACGGACTGCTCTACCTCTGCTCGGAGAGAGGCTTCCTGCTTTGCATGGACGCCAAGACCGGCAAAGAGCTGTACAACGAACGACTGCACGGCGCCGTCTACCGCGGCTCGCCGGTTTACGCCGACGGCAAGATCTACTGCACCGCTCGCGACGGCGTGATCAGCGTTGTGAAGGCTGGTCCCGAATTCAAACTGCTGGCCGCCAACAGAATACCGGAAGAGATCTCGGCATCGCCGGCGATTTCCAATGGCCGGATCTATCTGCGGACCTGGGAAAGCCTCTACGCCATCGGGCTGCCAAGCAAGTGAGGGTGCTTGCCGCCGGCATCGACTTTCTCGGCCACGGAGATCAGCGCAAGATGCGGAAAATCGGCTCGAGATAGGCGCGTAACAGATCGGACACATCCGAGGAAGAGGCGGCCAGGACTCCCAGCATGGGCACGGTGTAGGTCAGAATATTACCCAGAAACGACCAATGTAAGTTAAGCCGATCCGGGGTCGTGCCGGAGATCCGGCTGACGAGTTCGTTGCGCTCGAGCTGGACAAAGATCTTGATGGCCGCCACCATCACGGCGAGCACCAGCGCTCCCGCGCAAAGCACCCAGAGCCGCTGCGGCTGGAATGGATAGGACGTCACAGCCAGGAGCAGCAAGAGAGGGGCGACGGTCAGGAAGAGCAGCATATTGCGCAATTGCACGAAGAACTGACTGAGAAAGGAAACCACCTCGAGGGCAACGAAATCTTCTGCCGCTTCCCGCCAGCACTGGACCTGGCTGCGCGAAGGCGTGGCCGACTGCCGTTCCGCGCTCGCGCCGGCGAGAGAATCTGCGCTGCTTGCCGGCACTGGGTCTCCGAAAACCTCGTGCGCGGTCAAGTTCTTCCAGAATCGGTCCAGCACGCGCAACCAAATCTGCGCCGCCTGGCGTAACCAGTCGGCCGTCTCGCGCTGCTCGGCGGCCCTTTGAATTCCGTCAGGCTGCGGCAGAGGCGCGCAGGCTTTCATGGGAATCAATTCCTGCCATTGCGATTCCGTACAACCAAGGGCTTCTTGCAGTAGCTGCGCCTTCGAGGAGCACGTCTCGCAGAGCGTGTTGAACTGCTTCCTGCGCTCTTCGAGATGTGTGTATCGCCCGGGCCGCACGGAGGAGAGATATGGGCCAAACGATCTGGTTATCCGCTCCGGCATGCGGTTGTAGGCTTGCCGCATGGGCAATTTGGCGATCGCCTGCAACAGCTCGCGCACACACTTCCAGAGCGCGAAGGTATGCAGGAGCCCGCGTACCACGAGCAGGGCAAGAACCGCCAAGCTCAGGAACAGCACGCTGTCGAACCACACCCCTTCAACCGTCGGCACGAAACGGCTCGCCAACCGGCAGAACATGAACAGCAAGGCCAGCCACACGAACCAGGCGAATCTGCCCTGAGCAACGCTTTCCGGCTCGCCGAGGACCCTCCGGGAATTCGTTTGCGCCTCGTTGATGTCGGCGAACGCCTCTCCTTGAAGCGGGAAGGGACTCTCCTCCTGATGTCGATCGAGCAAGAAAATCCGTTTCAGCTCGCGGGTCCCCCACCAGAAGAAGCACAGTGCTACCAGAAGAACCGGTACGACAGGGTTCACGCCGCTCACCAGGTTGGTCGCTCGTTCGAAGAAGAACAACGACGAAGAATGGAGCAAATGCGGCCGCGGCGCTTCCCAGTGATAAATCAGATAAGCCAGCATGATGCTTACGAGGACGAAACAGATGGGGCGCAGCGGATTGCGCTTCAGGAATTGCCAGAAAGTCAACAGCATGCCTGGCCCAAAAATGTGCCGTTTGTCAATCACGGGCAAAGCCGTTGTGCCGTCGGCTCTCTGCAAGCGGCGCATGCAGACAAGACCCCATATTCCCAGGGCTGGCAGGCTAAGAAGAAGGACGAACGAGCCGACCGGAGCAATCCAGCTCCACCATTCGAAGCCCTCGATGACGTGCGTTCCTCGCAGGGAGTGAAGCACAGGGATGTCCCACACCAGGACCAGATAGAGATAGGCGACAAACACGGCCGCTAAGCAAATGAATACGTTGAAGTTCTGCGCGGACCGCAGTGGCGCGGGTCGCGGCCAGAAGAGTCCTACCAATCCGGAAGTGCTGCCAGGCTCCGAGCCCGCAGCGCTTCGGGAATGATGCCGCAGCGCCAACGCATAGCTCCAGGCGACGATCCCCACGAACAGGCTGAACGCGAGAAAAGGCGCTAGCCAGAAGACCGTGTTCCGTGGCGAGAATTTCGGAAGCGAATGAGAATTCGGGGCTTGGAAGACGCTGTACATCTGGAGGTCGTCGGGTGTTTCAGTCGCCACAGGCTGAGGGCCGTTCTGGCCGATGATGCTGATCCAAATGGGCGGCCGGGAGCCATCCCGCTGCAAGGATGGCTCGTCAAACGCTCGGCCAAATGGGTGGCCATACTCCAGAAAGCTATTGGGATTGTCCGGGGGCAGCAGTGCCAGCGTGGCGTTGTAGTAACCCTCTTCATACTCGCTGGAAAAGAGGAGGCGGCGCGAGTGATCCCCCGTCCAATCTAGGTTTTTGAGATAGAGAGGATAAGTCGAGGCGACCAAGGCGCCGCGCAGATAGAAAGCATAATCGGGATGGCTGAGGATCAGGTCGCTGGAAAGCAGGAGCAGCTGCACGTCCGGGCAATACTCACGCACCAGGGTCGCCAAGAATACCTTGTCTCGGATATCGCTGGCGGCGATCGCAACGTAGCGAAACCGTTCGTGCGCGAGGTCGGCAAGCATACCGTCGAGAGCGCGTTCATTGGTCACTGCCGCCATGCTCGGATGCAGCGTGGGCTCCATGTCGCGCAGACCGCTGCCTTCGTCCAGCGGCAGCCGAATTTTGCCGCCGAACGTGGGCAGGCGCAGGAGGTCGTTCTTCGTGACGTCATCCGCCTTCTGGTAGCCGGCACGTACTTCGGAGATGCGCATCGGAAATGGGAAGAACACAAGATCCACGCTTTTCAAGTTTTTCCAATCCCCATGGATCAGATTTCGTCCATACGCCGTATTCGACTCACAAAGAACCGCGATCCTCTCTGGCTGGGGGCCCGTCCGCAGATGCTGGAGCAGGGCCCGGAACACCAGGGCGTCAGGGATGACGGTCGCCTGGTATTGCACGCGCGCGGGCAAACATTCGCGCTCGAACAATGGTTTATCGATAGCTGTCGCGGCTCCCGAGACGACCCGGAAACTCGGCGGACCGACCGGGCCCCGGCTACTCGCCCAATTCTGGATGACCCGCGACAGCGAGGGGCTGCTTCCCGAAAAATGTGGACCCAGGACAAGGATGTCTCTGTCCCGACCTTGCTTGGACCGACAAACGAAGTCGAGGGAAGCCGTGAAGGCCTTCTTCTGAATACCGCTCGTGGCAGTTTCTCCAACGAGAAGCACCACGACGCAACGGCCTAGAGCAGCGGCGTCGCCGAGCGTTTCGACTTGCTTGGGCGTCCCCCGGAAGAGAAGCATGCCGGGTTGTTCTTCGTAGGGACGCGCGGAGTTCGTTTCCCTGGGCGCGCGCGTGAGGCCGTTCCTGTGAAACGTGTAATCATAAACCGGGGGAGAGGTTGCCGTGCCGGTCGGAGAATCGCCAGGCTGCGGCCAGGGATAATAAACGCGGTCCAGGACGAACTGCTCGGTTTCCAGAGCACGCTGGATGGCATCGACGATGGCATCGAAGCAATAGCCAGAGCTGGATTCCACCGGGTCGGGCACCACGGCAATGAGGTAGTTCATCGTCCACCCTGGCAAATCGGGAAATTCAGGCCAGGGGCCGTCTTCACCGGCAGGAGAAGGAAGCTTCTCTGCGCAGGTGGTGTAGAAGTCGATGAGCGGTTGGGCAAATGCCGGCGATTGCTGGCCTGCTGCCATCTTCGCAGCGGCCCGATCGCTGCCCGCGCCATGACCGGGCGCCGCCGTCTTGTCGCTCTTGGCTTCACCCGGGGAAGCGCTCGGACCGCCAAACGGGATAGCACGCACGCCGAGCGCGGCCAGTGCAACTATCAGCACCACCGCCATGGGACCACGATCATTCATGGCGAACCTCGAAAGCTAGGCGGCCAACCGAGTGACCGTCGTTGGGAGGGCGGGACAGAACCTAAAGACTGTTGCACACGCCCTCTGCACACGGGCGTAGCACAAGCTGCCAGCTTGTGCTGGTGGCGCGAGAATGTGGCACAAGCTGGCAGCTTGTGTTACTCCGACCGGATGATGGGGAAGGTGTGGCACAAGCTGTCAGCTTGTGCTACTCCGAGCTCCATTCCGCGCATCAATTCATCTGTGTTGTGGCACTAGATCCCGCCTCTGAAAATATCGATCCAGCGTCCGCAACGGATTCTGCGCGGATCGATCAGAAATCAACGAGTCCCAAGCTTTGTCGATTTCACGTTTCTGGGCGTCCGTCAACATCCACGAGAGCGGCGGCTCCGAGCCATCAGGTGCCTCGAAGGTGAACTTAGCCGCATCGACCGGCACCTGATAATGCGACGCAACCTGGTTGAAGAGGAGCAATGCCAATTCCTCTCTTTTTTGAGGAGATGCGTCCTTCGTCGCATGCTCGATCGCCCTGTTGAACAATTGCACTGCCAATTCCTGGCGTTCCGCTTCCGAACTCGTCCGCACCTGAAGGAGCGCCTGTCTGAACAACTGGATCGCCAGGTCGTTCCTCTCCTGCTGCGAAGAAGTGCGCACGTTCATCAGCGTCTCGATCGGTCCCAGAGTCGAATAGAGCCAGCCCTTTCCCTGATCTGCCTCGTTGGCGGCAGAAGCTGGAAACGGCATGATCCGGATGATCAGGATTTGATCGAACTTCTTGACGCGCTCCTCGAGCGGGAAATATGCCGGGTCGAGCAAGTCGTAGAGCCATTCGATGACAGTCACCATGCCTTCATTGTCGATGTAGCCGCCGTCGGCAAAGTGGTAGGCAAGTTTCTCTTGCCAATTCGGGTCGTTGGTCGGCCACGGCCGGCAAATCGGGCTCACAAAGGGAAACGTGGCCGACAGACGAACCATGGTCGAAACGTACGGATTGGCGTCGGGATAGAGTTCGAACAACTGCCGTGCTTCCCAACTTTGGGGCGCCGCAGCTCTGCGCCCCAGCGCCGGCGCGGCCAGAAATCGTTGTCCCGTTTCGACGATCGTGGCATTGAAGACCGGGATGGGCATGGCTCCGTTGAACACCGGCTCCATCCACTCGGCCATCCGAGTGTCCGGCGAATTGAGCCGGCTGCGCCAGGCCGTCTCGATGCGGGCGCCGCGGTCATCCGTGCGCGACACGATCGGAGGGAGCAGCATGCGCAGGAAATCGGGGAACGCCAGGCCCCACGCCGTGGCTTCCAAGCTTGATTCCATCGCTTTTCTCACGCTGGAATCGGGATCGGCCTGCGGGGCATGGCCGTTCCATGCCTGGGCAGGGAATGGAGTGGGCTGTTGCCTGGCCGATGCCCTCTCGCCCGTGTCTGTCTGGGCCGGAGCGGGGGAGTGGGACGAACAAACCGCCGATCCCCTCGCTCCCGACGCCGGCAAAGAGGAGCCGGCTGATCCAGGCGCTCTCGGAGGAGGCGACCAGGGAGAGAAGCTGGCTGATCCATCCACCCTTGTACAAGAGGACGAGGAACCCCCTCCTCCGACATCCGTTCTCGGATACGAGCCACCGCCTACGCTCCCCCCCGTAGTCGGGGACGGGCCATCGCCTCCCCTCGCCCCCGTACTCGGGGGAGAGGGGTAGGGGGTGAGGGGGGCATGCGGGAATGGCGACGGGCTCGTCAACTGCCCGCCGTCATCGAGGTAATACATGGTGCCGACGCTTCCTCCCGAAACCGCGCTGATCAAGAATGTCGAGCGAGCGAACTCGTCGGCATACATTTCTCTCAGGCCCGACAGGACGCGGGCAGTCCACGCAGCTGCCTGGATGCCGCCTCCCGAAGCAGTGACCGCCACCAGGGTCCGGCGTATCTGCGAACCTTCCGCTGATCCGGAAGTGCTGGGAAATTGCCGGTTGCGCACGACCTGGAGCAGCGTGGGAGCAGAGGGAGCCGCTGTCGACGTCTTGGCCCTATTCTTCGGACCCAGGTAGAAAAAGTGGTCGGTATTGGAAAACAGGTACTGCAAGAAGCAGAACAGCGCTACCGCCAAGGAAATCGGAATGCGGTAGAGATCCAACATGAAGGCCGCTCCCTGGAGGAGGAACCCGAGCATCAGCACGAGCAAGAGGACATACGAGAGAGAGACGAAAGGCGAGCGCGAAGAAGGCACACTTCCGCGCCAGAAGAGCACGTAGGCCAAAAGGTAGCCGAGGAAGACCGAGGCCATCAGAGCCGCCAGCTGCACATGGCCTGGAGTGAAAACGACCTGGCCGTCGATCACTTGGGTAAAGCCGGCGTGATAACCGAGGGTGCCGGCCAAGTCGTTGATGAACCGGTCGGACCACCCCGTCGTGTAACCACCCAGCAGCTTGCTCCAAATCTCGTGGCTCAGCCCTTGCAGAGGAAACAGGCCGTCGTCCTGCCCGGGCCTGCTACCACAGACGAATTGCAGTATGGTCGCCGTCATCACCAGGAGAAATCCTGAGATCAGGCCAAGCAGGCCGGTGCCGAACCAGCGCTTGCCGGCCCACGGTGGCCCTCCTGGCAGCGCGGCCGCGCGCGTCTGCAGAAAACACGCGAGCGGGACTGGAACAGCGAGAGCAAGTGCAACAAAGAATTGCAGGAACGCCAGCAGCGACCCACTTGGCGAAAACGCACATGTGGTTTGATAGCGCAGCGGCGCGTTCACCTCAACGACTCTGGCCGTGACGACCACCATGGTTCCGACAAGCACCGACAACCAGGCGAGGTTGAAGAGCTGCACCGGCCGCGAGAGAACAAACAGGCTGCCGAGCAGGTTCGGGGCCGCGCGCAGGGCCAGAGGCACGATCCCGACCAGTAGAAGTCCGCTCAACAAACTGTAGCGAGTAAGCAGTACCAGGCGTACGCCGTTTCCCGATGCCTGCCTTTCAAGGATATAAGCGCCGCCGGCAAGAAGGAGCAGCATGCAGAAGAAGGGCAGCAGCCGCTCGCGGGACCAGGTTTTCACGGACTGCATGGCTTCGCCGGGCGCGAGCGCCTGTCTCGCGACAACGCCGCTCCCGAGTGCGCGCCTTGTCCGCAGGGGATGAAGGGGGAGGCAAGACCAAATCACTAGCGGAGAAATGAGAGCCAGTATCACAAAGTCCATCGTCGCGATTCTCCTTCCAGGGAAGGGCGAGGAGCAGATCGGAGTGCACTAGCAGGTGCGGATATCTTCAACAGAACGGTCCAACGAGGAGTCGGGCCTGGAACGCACTACATCACCGTGGACGATTCCGCTGATACTAGCCCGAAGCGTCAGCGAGGACCTCGCTAACGCTTCGGGCTAGTATCAGCCGATTTGCACACGGTCATTTAGCTGGCTCGCGCCGTGCCGGATTCAACGTGCACAGGCGGCTGGGGCTCGCGGAGTAGTGCGACACCGGGCGACTTGGGGATCGAGCATCGCGCGCGAACTCCATGCGCGCCGGCGGCGATTCACCCCGGCCAGAATTTGTCACGGAGTAGAACAGACGGGAACCTGCAAAACCGGTGCCGCCCAGCGCTGTCGGCCGGCGAGCTTACACAAGCCATACGGCGCTCGAGTGTTACATCAAGCGCGGCAGCATGGGGCAGTTCTGGTCCAATCCAAAACCGCCTAGCTTTTGGATAGCGCTATCTAGAAATCCGACAGCCTGAAAAGGGGTAGTAGCTCAAGCTGGCAGTTTGAGCTACGGGAGGTTCATCGCTGTCGTATCCCGTCCGATGGTTTAGAATGGCTTTACGCAGGAGCTTCCAACTCCCTTTTGACAGCGCCGAGGTCTGAATGGACGATCGGGATCGAGAAATGCCCACGAATGACTCGCAGCTTTGGCCAGGGAACATTCCTCATCAGCTGCCGCCCGGCCTGGCCGATATCTTCGAACAGATCAGCGATGTCGTCATCGCCCTCGACCGCAACTGGCGCTTCGTCTATGCGAATCGTCGGGTTGCGGAAGAAATGCGGCTGCCGCGGGAAGCGCTGCTCGGTCGCACGTTATGGGCGGAACTCCCCAGCCTCCTGGGTACGGAGGCCGAGGCCCAGTGCCGCAAGGCGCTGGCGGAACAAGCCACGGTCCACTTCGTGAGCCAGAACATTTTTTCCGGGCGGTGGTACGAGGTGACCGTGTATCCTCGCGCCGAGGGGTTGACCATTCACGGGCGTGACATTACCGAGAGGCGCCAGACCGAGGACAAGTTGCGCGAGAGTGAGGAACGGCATCGCGCCATCTCCGAACTTACCTCCGACTACGCCTACAGCGCGCGCGTCGATCCGGACGGTTACGTCGAGGTGGAAACGGTCACCGCCGGCTTTGAGCGGGTCACGGGATATACGTTCGAGGAGAATCGCAAGCTGGGGGGCTGGGCAGCCTTCATCCATCCCGAAGATCTGCCCGGCACTTATCAGAGACTACCCCGCCTTCTCTCCGGGGAACGGGACGTACAGGCGATCCGCATCATCACGAAAGCCGGAGAGATCCGAAGCATCCGCTATCTGACGCAGCCGATCTGGGATTCGGCCGCGGGCCGGGTCACGCGTCTTCTCGGCGCGGTCCAGGACATTACCGAGCATGAACGTGTGGAAGCCGCGCGCCGCGAGATCGAGGCCCGCTTCAAGGATTTCATGGACAACAGTCCGGCGGTTGCCTTCATCAAGGACGAGGAGGGCAGGTACGCTTACATCAACAAGGTGTTCGAAGAACGCTTTCGCAGGAAGCTGCAGGACGTGGTCGGCCTGACCGACTTCGACCTCTGGCCCAAGCATTTTGCCCAGGCTTTTCGGGATGCAGACCTGGCCGTGCTGGCGGCTGGTGTTACGTTGGAATTCGGCGAGATGACACCGGATCCCGACGGCAGCTCCCAATACTGGCAGACCTTCAAGTTTCCTTTCCGCGATGCGTCCGGCGCCCGCTACGTGGGCGGCATCGCCGTGGACATTTCCAAACAGCGACGCGCCGAGGAGGAGCTCAAGAAGTACGCCGATCAGCTCCAGGCCCTCTCCCGGCGGTTGCTCGAAGTTCAGGAGCAAGAGCGTCGCTACCTCGCTCGAGAACTCCACGACGAAGTCGGCCAGGTCCTGACCGGTCTGAAACTGTCGTTGGGCACGGTCAGCCAATCGTTACCCCACGACGTACGCACCCGTCTCACGGAAGCCCAGTCCCTGCTCAAAGACCTTGCCGGCCGCGTCCGCGACCTTTCTTTGCGCCTGCGGCCGACCATGCTCGACGACCTGGGGCTGGTCCCGGCGCTATTGTGGCATATCGACCGCTATGCGGCGCAGACAGGCGTGCGCGTGGCCTTCGAGCAGAGCGGGCTGGACCGGCGTTTCGAACCGGAGGTGGAGACGGCGGCTTACCGGATCGTTCAAGAAGCGCTGACCAACGTCGCCCGGCATGCAGGGGTCCGCCAGGCGGCTGTGCGATTGTGGTGTGAACAGCGGAACCTGAACGTGCAGGTCGAAGACGAAGGAGTCGGCTTTCCGTCGGAACGAGTCCGAGCAGAAGGCAAGTCCAGCGGCTTGTCGGGGATGCGTGAGCGTGCCGTGCTGCTGGGCGGCTGGTTGGAGATTGCCTCGCGGCCGGGCGGGGGCACGCGCGTGACGGCAGAACTGCCTGCGGGCAGCCCAGGTAGCTCGGCCAGGTTACCTCAGAACGATAGGGAGCCATGAACCGCAAGCCTCTGCCACTCGAGAAAACTGCCACACAGCAAGTTCGCTCCGCAGTTATCGGCGTGGTTTCCTCTGCTTCAAGAATTCCGTAATTCTACGGATGGATTAAATCTCCCATTCGCACGATCATATTGGTGAGGCCATGACGGTTTGAAGCTGATGGGCGACAGCTTCGAGCTACGTGGCCTCTTTTTTTCCAAACGCGCCACTTGTAGCTGTCCAACGCGATAGCACCGTCCTGGGATTGGTGCGTCGGCGCGAGTACGCTTGACGCACTCTACGGACTTGTACCCAAACTCCGGAACAAAACCAGCAATCCCCAGTTTGAACACGTTCGCCATTTTCTTTGGCACGCGACTTGCGAATAATGACTGATAGAGAGGGCAGTTGATCTTGGAGCAACAGAGCTGCTGCCTTTGAAGTGTCTGTGGACCTGCCTTCGCATTGATCCACGGCTGCCCTTTCTCGGCGCTTCCGGGGCGGCGGAGGAATAAATCGGAGGCACGTCATGTTCGGACAAATTCTCAAGTCAGCGGGGGCCCTGGCTGTTCTGAGTGCGGCCCTGGCCCTAAGCCCGACGAACGCACTGGCGCAGCATCACGGCGGAGGAGGCGGTCACGGCGGTGGCTCGCACGGCGGTGGACATGTAGCCGCATACCATGGTGGCGGCACCTATCACGGTGGTGCTTATCGCGGCGGCGTTTATCAAGGCGGGTACTACAACCGAGGCGGCTCGTATGGCCGCGGTTGGGGTGGCTATCCCGGGCTCTACGGCGGACTAGGATGGGGTTACTATCCCCGGTATTACGGCGGTTACTACCCGGGATATTATGGAGCGTACGATTACCCGTATGATTCGGGCTACTCGTCGTTTTATTCCACACCACCTTATGACAATACGCTGCCGTATGATTACAGCGCCTTGGGCCCCACTCCGGAGGGGTATTACGCAAATCAAGCCCAGCCCGCCCCTGTGACTCAGAGTGTGGCGCGCATCCGTGTCAACGTGCCTGCAAGTGCACAACTCTGGTTCCAGGATGTACCCACTAGCGAGACCGGGGCAGCTCGCGATTTCATATCGCCGCTGCTGACGCCCGGCCGGGAGTACACCTACGACATTCGCGCCACTTGGCGCGAAGGGGGCCGCGTGGTGACGCAAACACGACACCTTATTGTGCACCCTGGTGATGCTCTGACGGTAGATTTCACGAAACCGGCTTTGTGATCATCCGGGTGCGCGGACGGCCACGATTCTTTCGCCCAACGCCGGGCGCTATGCTTTCGCGACTACTGGAGATAATGGATTAAACCTGCAAGACCTCGCGAAAGCATGGCACCCTGCGCGCGTCTCAACCGGGTTCGCCACGTCCTTCGCAGGTCTCAGGGCTCTTCCTCAACCCATTCTTGCAACCAAACCCGGCACGGTGATTTAGGGTTTCTGCACTTCTCCACCGGACCGCCGGGGGAGTTGCTTGGTAATCCAATCCCTGTTCCGGCCGCCCAGGGGAATGAAGATGTCGGTCGGCACGTTGGCCCGGCTAAAGCTTTGCGAGTCACACACCAGGCCGACCAGTTCGTGTTCGTGCTTGACCAGGAAGATTGGGCCGCCGGAATCGCCCGGCTCACAGATGTGGGGATGGCCGCCATAGAGATTCGTGTCGCCCTGGACGGCCACCAGGATGGATGATGCCTGGAAGAGCTGATTCTCAGATGCCTTGCCGTTCGCTACGCGGCCGACCACGAGCAACGGCGTCTCCAGGGGACAGAGGCCTCCGGCGGGCAAAGTCGGCCATTCTCCCTTGATTTTGATCGGGCGGTCGAGCGTCACGATGGCAAGATCTACCTCCGTGTTGCCCGGCTTGTAATCCGGATGAACGTGAAGCGCCTTCCCGGCTGCATGAGCTGCTCCGCCGGGCGCGTAGGGTGCGGTAACCTCCCAGCTCTCGAACCCCGACACTGCGTGCGCCACGGTCAGCACCTCGGTTGGACCGAGCAAAACTCCACAAGCAGCGCCGGTCCGGTTGGGATGGCTGTTCTTCGTGGCGATGAGCACCGCCTCCGGATGATGTGCCGCTTCCTGAGAAGGATCGTGTTTGATCGCCAGAGCGGCCGTTGGGACAAGGGCCGCCACAAGGCCAATGCAAATGCACACAGCTTTCTTCATTGTCCTCTCCTCCTCCGGGACGCCCGTATAAATATATTCAATCTGCCAGCGGCCCGCGGGGCAAGGATGAGGGGTTAGGGAGAAGGGGACAGGGGCGAGGGATTTGAGGCGTCGGCCGATCAGCGGAGAGCTCCCGTGCTCGGCGCAGGTCTCTGGACCTCGCCACAAGCGATGGCCACAAGTCTCCTCCGAGTTTGAGGAGACTTACGGTCGATCCGGGTGCGGAGTCAGGAAACCCTCGCACCGCTGAAGATCTTATCAAGCGGTGGCACATGCATTACTCCCTTTGGCTTGCACCGAAGCCCTGTATAAATCCACCTGGTTCGTACGGATCCTTCAGCCGCGTCCCTATCACGGTGTACCTCTGCCGCCAGGATTGGAATCGCTTGGGCGGGCTTAGCCGCATCCCTCTTTGGTTCACTTCGCACCTGGAGATTAGAGAGGAAAGAAGCGGACACAATTCTGGCATTCGTCCGCACTGAGACACTCGATGGCGAGCAAGATTTCCTCAATTGCCTGGCCAGTCGGCATCAGGTCACTGACGAGGAAAACTCCTGGCATAGGCTGACCGGCGCGCACGCGTTCGTAGGCAAAGTTGGGCATCGTGTCGCGATCGTGTGTAAGCAGAATCCGACCTTCGTCTGCTGCCCACTCCAGGATGGCCTGGTCCGGTGTGGCTTCGAGGTCGACGTCCTGAACTCGAATCACATCCAGTCCTGGATTACGGCGCAGCAGGCCGCGTACAATAGTGCTGTCAAAGTTCTCATCAGTGAGAAGCTTGGCCACGAGGCGACACCTTGGCCCTGGCTCGGGCGAGCAGTATTTCGCGCAGGTTGGTTTGCGGTCCCTGACTCGCCTCGATCTTCCGTCGGGTTAGCGACGCCGCTTCATCACATTGCCGTAAGTACTCGTCAAATGGAGTAGGATTGAGCAGATAGCCCGTGATAACTGCGTAGACATCAACCAGGTTCAGCGTGTCGTAAGACAGGACGATACTCTCAGGTGTCGCACCATTCTTAAAGGCACGGAGCACGAGTTCCAGAAGCACTCGGCTCTGGCCGACGCGGAACACGCCAGCCGGTTCCTCGCGCAACGGGACTGAGACAGTAAGCGGTTCGAAGTCCATCCTTGTCACGCCGCGAATCCTCCCAGGGACACCATTCTGGACGCATCTTATTGTACTCTATCGGTCGTTGACTTGCCCTGTGGAAGTCGTGGCCGCCGGTCAAATTTAGTCTGGTCGCCTCCGAATTCCAATCCAGGACAAAAACGGGCTCGACGCTCTTGTACAGCAATTCGGGCAGCCTGCCTTGAGGGCACTGGAGCAGAGCTGGCAACAATGGGTCCTTCATTATTTCAAACGGAGTTCGTCGTCACCATCAGTGCGCGCTGCAGAATGCCCAAGCCCTTCTCCAGCACCTCGCCACGCCATGCCGGTGAAGCCGGGCAAAATGTCTCCACAACCTGGCGTTTGGGCCATTCCAAGGATTGGCCGGGTTGCCTTCCATAGTGGTGGGCCTGGTTCTCCGCCCGTAGCGCGGCCAGCACCCGCATGGGTGAGTACGTGCCGAATTCCGCACAGAAATAGTGGTAACGGCACTCTTTCAGCGCCCACTGGAAATACTGCCCGATGGAACCACGAGCCGCATAAGCCGTCGCGCCGTCGATCGGTTCTACGACGTCGGCGCCAAACTTGTCGGCTACCCAGCGGGCCGCTTCCGTGTCGGGACCGTCGTCGAGTAGCAATTTATAGTCGGCCCAACGGCCGAGACCGGTGTGGAAATCGATGTGCAGGGCGAACGCGGCATTGCCCACCCATTCCGGCAGCCGGGCTTGCATGATGCGCGTCGCGGTTGCCGGTCCACTGCCGCCGTAGAAGAGACCAAGCGGTCGCTCATACTGCCCGACCGGGAGCGTCTTTTTAAACTCTCCCAGTCCCAGATCGAAAAGCCGGCCTAGCGCCCAGGCTCCGGGACGTTGGCTTGCCGGCAGTTGGCCGCGTGCTTTCAGTCCCTGGCGAAGGATCGTGAGCATTACTTTGAGCGTGTATGGCTCCAGGCGGGACGGCGGCTTTTTCAGATTCAGGAGCGGATCCAGGCACGCGTAGACATCTCGGCTGTGGGCGTACTTCGGATCGTCCGACAGGAAGTCGCGGTTGATGAGGAAATTGCGATTCAGGTCGATGTTGTTTTCGTCCCAGCGCCGTCGCCAGGCGAAGCCGTAAGGGTTCAAGGCATGCGCTATGATGAGACGAACTCCAGCCGGCGGCTGCCAGGATTGGCCTACTGTTTCGAGCCAGGCCGTCTGGATGCCGGAGCCGAAAAAGCCTTCAGCCCCGTGCAGACCCGATGAGACGATGACGACCCGTTGGGCCATGCCGGAGCCATCGCGGAACGCAACATCGATGGTTAGCTCCCCGCCGTCTGGACCCTTGGCGTCGATGGCGTGGGCTTCCAGCCGGCATCCGGCGGCTTTGGCAGCCGTGCGGAAGCGGTCGCGACCCTCGACATAATCCTTGGGGAAGACACTCAGATCAGCTGGCATCGTTTTAGGTGGGACAAAGCGGTAGTCCCTTTTGGAGTGCGTCGCTTTGCCGCCGCTTTTGTTTCCTCTCTTTGGGATATCTTATTTCCAACTGGAACAGCAATAACGGTTTCGGTCCGGCAGAATCATGAGGACACCATTTGGGAGCATTGATGAAGGCAGTGCCCGGCAAGCGAGTCCTCCTGGAGGTCTGAAAAACAAAAGCGGCGGCAAAACGCCGCAGTCCAAACTTGCCTAGCCGGTTCTATCGCGTCTGGAAACAGCACAGCCCATCCTAATGGACGGGCTGTGTCTTGAGATTAGTATGTGACCGTGTGATCAGCTCCCGGCCGTCACTTCCGGCTTACAACCGCTTCCGCAATGGCGTTCAGCAGGTCATTGGTTTCCTTGGGAAATGCCTTGGGCTCCTTGCTCCAGAAGTTGATCGTGCCCGGCTTGCCTCCCTCGATCACGATGGGGACGTGGGCGCTCGAGCCAAGGAACTTGCTGATCATCATCATGTCGCCGCCACGGGCCTTTTTCAGGTCGGGCAGCGATTGGAAGCCGCCAATGAGAGCGAAATGACCCAGGGCCATAACCCTGCCGTCGTGTTGGAAGCCGGCAAGCGCGAATTCAGACTTCACCGAGCCGCAATAATTTGCCCGCTCGACCTTGAGCTGGCCGCCGCTGTAATCGGTGACGCAAACGCGATCCACCTGCGGCAGGGCCTTGTTGACGGCCTTGGCAAAAGCGGCGAACGCCTCGTCCGACTCGAGGGCGTGCTGGGCCAGCTCCTTCAGCTTGGCATCGAGCGCGGGCCCTTCCTTGTGTACATACTTGCTGACAGGGAGCGGCTCCTTTTGCAGATCCTGATCGACGGGAATCAGGTCGAAATAGCCGATAAGCATTTCTTCCCAGGTCTGGTCGCCCCAGCGCACTACGGTGTCGGGATTGGGGTTCGACGGATTGCTCTTCGAGTTGTCGTAATGCGCCTCTACATGGATGCGCGTGCCCGCGGGCAACAGTTTCGGCTCGGCGAGGACGTAGGTGTTCTGCCAGTTAAAGTCGTAATGCGGCACATCGAGCAGGATTTCCTGCTTGCCGTCCGAATAATAGGCCACGTATTTGAACGTCTTGCCGCGCAGGTGGGTATGAGGCGTCATCGTAAGCAGCAGGCTGTCTTGCTCGATGACGTTGTCAGCTTCTTCCAGGTGGTTCGCCGCGTTGGCGGGGATGCGTATCCGGGGATTGGCCGCCATCTCCGCGGATACTTCCTTCTTGATCGTCTTGGGGTCGGCGAACACCAAACCGATGCGGGTCTGGTCGGTTTGCGGCCGGCCGTTGGTCGTGTAATGAATCTGGAACAGCAGCCGGGAACCTGCGGGTACCCGCTTGGCCATGCCGTCCGGCAGGATCATCGGGCGGGCGCCGGGCACGTTGCCGGCCAACCAGTTGGCAGCGAAGCCGCCGTATTTATCGTGACCTCCAGTCCCAGGAGGTTGGATGAAAACCAGCACATGGTGCACGACCGAGCGGTTGCCCGGCACGACTTCAGCGGCCTTCACCCACTTGTCTTCCGTGAATCCGGGGTCCACGACAATGAACTCGTAGGGAACATCGCCCGTCGCCGGCACCTGGAACACGCGTGGGATCGACAGCACCAGGTCCGGCTTGGGGATGCGCCAGCCCTGGACGTATTCCACCGGCTTGGGCAGGTCCTTGGGATCGCCTTGTGGAGCGCCGTTTTCGATCCAGTCCAGGATTAGCTTGCGGTCGGCTTCGGTCAGATGCGGATCATTGGCGAACTTGCCGTAGTGGGGATCGGCGTGCCAAGGTGGCATACGGTGATCGCGGATCACTTCGGCGATGGTGTCGGTCCAGCCAATGGTCTCTTCGTAAGAAGTCAGCGAAAACGGGCCGATTTCGCCCGGATGGTGGCATTCCGCGCAGTGGGCCTGCAGAAGGGGAGCGATGTGCTTGCTGTAGGTGATCTCGCCGTTCTTCGCTTCTGGCTTCACCCGGCCAATGAAGCAGCCGGGCGCCTGGGTGACCGGTTTGCTGACTGTCTTGCCGGCCAGCACTTCTTCGAGCGCCACGGCGAGATCGCGCTCGGTCACTTTGGGTCGCAGGAAACCGATGCCGTACTGGTCGTCGATCCGGCCCCAGTAGCGGACGACTCGGTCGGCGTCGAGCAGGAAGACTTCCGGCGTGCGCACGGCGCCGAACTGGTCGGCAACCTTGTTGTTCGGGTCTTTCAGGATGGGAATGTCGAGGCCGGTAGCTTTTGCATACGCGCCGATCGCGGAGGGCGCGTCCTGCTCGTTGGCATCGATTCCGACGAAGGCGACGCCCTTGGACCCGAATTCCTTAGCCAATTGAGCAAGCCGGGGCCCGTAGAGCTTGGCAAGAGGGCACTCGGTACCAAGGAAGGCCACCACAACGATTTTGTGATCGCTGAAGTCTTGCAGCGAGCGCTCGGCCCCGCGGTAATCGCGCAACTTGAAGTTGTCGATTTTCTTGCCGATCGGGGACGGCTTCTCTTGAGACCCTGCCAGCGCCAGTGCCGGCAGCAGAAGCAACCAAAGACTGAGTGAAGCCTTCATTCGCAAACCCTCGGAGACTAGAACGACGGGACGGTGCAGAGACAAGCTTGGGCCGCTGCTGCAAGAGGCCCCAACTTATTAGCAATTGGCGTTCCATGCCGCTACCGAGCAGCGTGGAAAGATCTAAGTACTGTTCGCCGCTCACTTAGGCAAATTTGCACAAAACAGCACCTTTCCGGGAGGGGACAGTTCCGCCGCGATATTTCGTGGCGGCCGCGAGATATCGTGGCTCCGCCTGCCCTTCATCGACTTCTCATCTTTTAGCGGTTAAACTCGCCGTTTGCGCCCGCAGTGGCGCTTGTGCACGAATTCAGACCAGGGACACCATGAAGGAACCAGCGCACGACAGGCCTCCCATTCACAACAAGCTCCGTAACTGGCTGAGCCAGGCGGTCGCCGCCGGCGCCTCGGACCTGCACCTCATCGTGGGACACCCCCCGGTAATGCGCTTGCACGGCGACCTGACGGAGCTGCCCGATGAACCGTTGCAAGCGGAAGAGACGCAGCGCATCCTCAACTCACTTTGTCCCAGGGAAGCTCTCGATCGTCTGCATACGCAGAAGAATCTCGATTTTTCCTTCCATGTCGATGTGGATGGAACCATCTGCCGCTTCCGCGCCAACTTGTTCCAGACGGGCCAGCAGCTCGGCGCCTGCCTGCGCGTGGTGCCGACAACCATTCCGGACTTCGAATGGGCAAGCTTTCCCAAAGCGCTCGCCGAACGGCTCGCCTTTCTGCGGGATGGGCTCGTGATTGTTACCGGTGCCACCGGCTCGGGAAAGACGACGACGCTGGCGATGATCGTCAACCTGATCAATCAGTCCGGCGGCTTCCGCATCATCACGGTGGAAGAGCCGGTCGAATACATTTTCCCCCGAGCGGCCAACTCGGTGGTCACGCAGCGCGAGGTAGGTACAGACGTTCTCACGTTTGCCGACGGCCTCAAGTATGGACTGCGGCAAGACCCCGACGTCATCCTGGTCGGCGAGATCCGCGATCAAGAGACAGCCCAGATGGCGCTCAGCGCCGCGGAGACGGGGCACTTGGTGTTCACCACCCTGCACACGCGCGACGCCAAGGGAGCGATCACGCGCTATGCCGACCTCTTTCCCCAGGATGTGCAGCGCGACATCCGCGCTCAATTGGCGATGAGCCTGCGGGCGATCGTGAGCCAGCGTCTCCTGCCCGGCGTCGAACGGGGAGAAAAGCGGCACCTGGCGCTGGAAGTGCTGTGGAACACCTATCCAATCGCCAGCGGCATTCGCCTGGGCAAGCTCGAGAGCATCGATAACTATCTCTTGACCGGCCGGGAAGAAGGCATGATCAGCTTCGACGAATCGGTGCGCCGGCTGCTGCGCGCGGAAAAGATCAGCCGCACCGTCGCCGAGCAGAACGTCCGCGAGGTCTCCTATCTGAACCGGTAGAAGTGTTCGCCGCTGCCGCCATCTCTTCAAGAAGAACGAATGCTCGCCGTCGGTTGCAGGTGCAGTATCATGATCATGTGCTGCCGCCCGCAGTCCGCGCGGCCCTGAAGCTCTCCGGCACCAGGTAGCGAAGGACGGCACGCAAGAGATCGACTGCCTTCACGCCGAGGAGCTGGCATGCCGGACGGTCATGACGCCTACGCAGCGTTACGAAATCCCAATTACCGCCGGCTGCTCCTCGGCACCTTGCTGGCGAGCGCCGGCGGCGAAATGCAGAGCGTCGCCGTCGGTTGGGAGCTGTACCAGCGCACCGACTCCGCCACCGCCCTGGGATTGGTCGGGCTTGTGCAATTCCTCCCGTTCCTTTTACTTTCCCTTCCGGCCGGCCACGTCGCCGACCGATACAACCGCAAGTATCTGCTGATCGTGTCCCGCACCGGCATGGCCCTCGCCTCGCTAGGTCTGGCTCTACTTTCGTATTACCAGGGGCCGATACCGCTTGTTTATTTATGTCTCCTCTTCATCGGAACGTGCGGCGCGTTCAACTTTCCAGCCCGTTGGTCGCTGCTGCCCCAGGTCGTTACCGAGTCGGAGCTGCACAACGCGATCACGTGGAATAGCAGCTCCTGGCAAGTGGCCAGCGTGGTCGGGCCCGGCCTGGGCGGGCTGGTGATTGCCGTGACGGGGCACGCAGCCGGCAATTACCTGCTGGCGGCTCTCTTCTCGCTCGCTTGCGCCGGCCTGATCGCTCTCATCAAGCCACGCGCGGGGGGACCGTCGCGCGAGGCGCTTTCCTTGCGATCGTTTCTGGCAGGGTTGCACTTTGTCTGGGCGACCCAGCCGGTGCTGGCGACGATCACGCTCGACCTTTTCGCCGTGCTGCTCGGCGGCGCACTAGCGCTGTTGCCGATTTTCGCCAAGGACATTTTGCAAGTTGGGCCGACGGGACTGGGCTGGCTGCGGGCCGCGCCGTCGCTGGGCGCTCTGACGACGGCGCTGCTCCTGGCGCACCGCCCGCCGATGAGGCGGCCCGGCTGGTCGATGCTCTGGGCCGTGACTGGTTTTGGGGCAGCCACGATAGGTTTCGGCTTGTCTCGAAACTTCTATGTCTCGTTCGGCCTGCTGGCGCTTACGGGGGCGTTTGATAACGTCAGTGTGGTCGTCCGCAGCACGCTCGTGCAAGTGCTGACTCCCGATGGATTGCGCGGCCGGGTCACCGCCGTGAATGCGATATTCGTCGTCTCGTCGAACGAGTTGGGAGCCTTCGAGTCGGGCATCACCGCCCAGCTCTTTGGTCCCGTCATTTCCGTGGTCGGCGGCGGCATCGGCACGATCCTGGTCGTGCTTGCGGTCATGCTGAGTTGGCCGCAGGTTCTGCGCCTGGGCCCCCTGCGGCCGACGCGGAGAGTTGTGGAGGAGGCGGAGCGCGCCCAGGAGGAACTGGCCGGTCGCATCGCTACCGAGTGATCGGCTGGCTGCAGGACTGGGAACTTGCAGGCGAGCTAAGTGACTGTGCGTGAGTTTACAGCAAACTCGTATCGGTTTCCATGCTTTTGGGTCATGCGAACCGGGAAGCTGTCTTCTGGAGTCCGCGCCCGAACGGGTCGGGGTAGGCGCTGGTGCAGGGATTGGACGACGACACTCTGCTAACGTGCCGGTCGTTCGACGACTTGCTGCGCGAGGAGCGGTATGGGTGGATGTCCAACCAGCGCTTGGACACGCACGCGGCCACGACTTCGCAGCCGCGCCTGAGGCTGATAGGGGCCTTCGGAAACATAGGGCGCGCTGCGAAGATCCCCTGCTCGTGGTCTGGATGATGCAGGGCCAGCTTTACAACCCTTCGTCGCCCAATTCAAAGCCGCTTGAGATTTCCTGGCGCCACCGCCGGATGGTGCGAGTGCCGCATGGCGAGATCCCCCGGTGACCGGCGTCGGATACCCGGCGTACGGTTTTTCCGGCCTTACAATTTGGAGGGTCTTCGCAAATTGTGCTGCCAGCTGCCAAGCTGTGAAAACGGTTGCAGCGCAACAACGGAACGAAGAAGATAAGCTAGCGGGCGCCCCTTTCTGCGGCCACCGCCAAAAGCAAAGGGTCTGAAAGAGAAAGGTCGATCAAAATGGCGAGCGAGACGCATGAAAAGAACGGCCATCCCGAACCTGCCAAAGCCAGTCCCAGCAAGGCTTTTTTCGTAGAGATGCTCACACAAGACATCAGCCTCAGCGACTGCATCCTTGACCTCGTTGACAACTCGATCCACAGCCTGATCAGGAGAGAAAACCTCGATGTGATGGAGCATTTGATTGATGGAACGAGCCCACCAAAGGTAAGGGCGCAGGTTAACATCGAGTTTACCCCTTCGAAATTTAGTATTTCCGATACTTGCGGCGGGATTTCCATTGAGGAGGCTCGGAATCAGGTCTTCCTCCTCGGTAAGCCCACCGTAGACAAGAAGCACGCCGGCTTGGGCGTCTACGGAATCGGGATGAAGCGCGCCCTCTTCAAGATGGGCAGGAGCATCTGCGTCTCTTCGAACACGCAAGTGGAAGAGTGGAAGATCAACATCGAAGTCGATTCATGGGAGAGCTCCGACGAATGGGATTTCCCATTCGCGTATGCAAGAGAAAAGAAAAGGCCCTCAGGTGGCACCTCGCTCGAAGTCTCCAGACTTTACCCGGTCATAACCACGCAATTTGGAAGCAAGGCGCTCCAGGACATTCTAGAAAAGCGAATCGCGACTGCCTATGCGCTCTTCCTACAGGCTGGGCTCGGGATCAGAATTAACACCGCAACGCCGAGGCCTGATCTGCCGGAAATCGGGGGGTCAAAGCAACTTCAACCCGTTCGCAAACTCACAAGAGAGGACGGAGTAGATATTCTCATCATGGCCGGAATCACGCCCGCCACCGACAGAGACCCAAGAGGGTGGTACGTTTTTTGCAACGGGCGAATGGTGCTCGCCGCGAACCGAACCGACGACACTGGCTGGGGAGTGAACGAACATCCGGCATTCCATTCCAAATTCAACCATTTCATCGGGTACGTGTGCTTCAGGTCAAAGGATGTCCGCAAGCTTCCCTGGAAGACGACAAAAGAAGGCATTGTTCGCGAATCACCGGTATATCAACGAGCACTCGCGGAAATGCGGATTCAGAGTCGACCCATCTTGGATTTCTTCAACCGAATGTACCCGGACGATCCGGCCAAGAGTGAACCCGAGCACAAGGTATTCCAACAGGCGAGGGGCCGGCCGGTCAAGGACATCGCCAGCGCGCCGAATAAGGCCTTTGAGGCGACGCTCCTTCGCACAACCGATGACGATCTGGTCTCGATTCAGTACAAACGCCCAAAGAGAAAAATCAAGAAACTTAAGGAGGCTATCAATAAACCCGGCGCGTCTGCCGCGCGGGTGGGGGAGTTAACCTTCGACGAATTCTACGAAAGGCACTGCAAGTAATGGACCGCCCAACGAGCTCATTCAAACAATTCCACTACGGCCTCCGCCCCTCAAAGCAGGTGGAACGAAAAGTGATGATCGAGGTGCTCCACAGCCTTGCCCGTGTAGGCTGTTCCATCTCCGAATACGCCTATCTCGGGTTCGGCTCTGTCTATTACGTCGATTTTGTCATGTTCCATAAGTATTTGTTCATTCAGCAAATGGTCTGCGTGGAATGGAGTGACACCCCCAAGCGGATGAAATTCAATAAGCCCTTCAAGTTCATCAAGTTAAAGCTCATGCGGCTTGCGGACTACATTTCGAAGATCCGCCCCCGGACCCAATATCTCGTGTGGCTCGACTACGACTGGGCCCTCGATCCTGACATGCTGCGGGACATAGACGGCTGTATCACGACCCTTGCTCCCCAGAGCATCTTCATCGTCACAATTGATGCGAGGCCCAGGCTGCCAGCAGAGTATCCGGATGTAGACGCACAGTCCGAGAAAGAACGACGACGGACGACCGTCCGCGCGTACAATGAATGGTTCACGAAGTACTTAGGTCGGCGAGTGACGGACGATGATCTTGAGGGCAAGGACGTTGGCCCGCTTTTCTACCAAGTAGTCATGGAGCGAATTCGGGAATCGATCAGAATTCGAACAGGCTTGCAGTTTCAACAGCTTTTTCATTTCCTTTACGCGGACGGGGCGCCAATGCTAACAATTGGCGGCATGATCGGTACCGGGGAACAACTTCAGAATCTTGCCGAGAAGAATATCCTTAGCCACCGTTTTGTCAGGACGGGACCAGACTATTTGAGAATTTCTGTTCCTCCCCTCACGGCTCGGGAGAAGTATTGGATTGACAGCAACCTGGACAAAAAGCTTTGCCTGAAGAATCTTGCGTTCGAGTTGGATGACGAGGAGTTGTTGGATAACTATCGCATTTTTTACAAAGAGTACCCTACCTACTCCGAGACATTGCTGTAAATTCCTTCGCCCGGAAGACAGGGCGAACGCATCAAACTTTCTCTAGGTTTCGTGCCCCAGCCAAGGTTTCCTCGAGAAAACCCGTGTCCAAGGCAGCCGCCTTGCGTTTCCGTGCGATGCTCGTTTTGGCCGGATTCCG